>LFCJ01000154.1_pt1 | contig 38029 bp, 29 predicted proteins | sample 643141 | NCBI WGS metagenome assembly LFCJ01 (sample SAMN03766243, study PRJNA286221) | soda lake metagenome | biome: soda lake; feature: Kulunda steppe; material: water; isolation source: sample B1-Br-g2 brine of Lake Bitter-1 | place: Russia: Kulunda steppe | collected 2010-07
GAGGATAGGAGTACCGGCTGGTTGGCACAGCCCGGAGTCTACCTGCATAACTTGTCCCACGGATTCTCACCGAGGGAGCAAGTGGTAGACTGCAAACCCTAATATCCCAATCCAGCGGTGCGGTGCCATGGGGTTCCTCCGCGTTCACGCGGAGGAGGATGTCAATAAGCTTGGCTAATGGATAATTAGCGACGGAAAATGTTCCAGTGTATCCTGGGTTTGTTGTGGATGTCGTAGCTTTAACACGGTCTGTAAAAAAAAGCCGTTGGATCCGAATTAGATTTCTTTGAACGCGACACACCGGCTCACACTCGACTCACCGCCACGGAATCGCCATGGGAATGTGCCGAGTTGTACGCGCTCGTTGAGCAACTCTTCAGGAACCTGCGCATTTTCGACATGGATGATTCCCTCCGGAAAGAGTTCGGTGTGCATGAGTTGGTATCCTTCCGGTGGGAAGATTTCGTCAAGGTCGTCAACGCCGAGATGGTCGGCAGCTTCCTCAGCCAACTCCGGACGAATATCTCTGACGACCGTATTCATCGGGTGATCTGCACTCCCGCAATCGAGCATAATATAATTAATCTCCATCTCTTTACACCAGTCGGCAAACTCTTGATTTGGACCTGGATGTTTACAGAAGAAGCTGTGCGGATCAGCCTCCTCTCTATGCCAGGCGTACTTTTGGAAACCAGTATGAATGAATAGAATGTCGCCTTTGCGGACGTCACAAACCTCTTCGATCATATCACTGGTGTAGACGTCATATTCGCCGACATGATCAGAGATGTCGGCTACGACGCCGTCACCGACGAGTTCGTCCAGTCCAACACTCTCGATGTCCCGGCCGCTTGCAACAAAGTGTTTCTCACCGTCTAGGTGTGTGCCGGTGTGGTTCATAAACTCGATTTTCTGGCCGTTTACTTTCTCTGTGTCGAGACTCTTTTCGTACCAAATTTTCGGGTTATCGTACGTTGGCCATGCCGGCGTATCCTGTGACCACGGCTGTGTGAGGTCGAACATCTTGTATCCGTCAAGCATACACTTGTTCTGTGGGGCAGTGACTTAAATATGTATATATTCGTTGTACGACTCCCAGTCCAGTCCATACTGGGAGGAAAAGTTATTAGTCCACTTGATCAATTAGCAGTTAACACTACGAATGAATCATGTGGACAACCAAGACCCAATCTGACCGACTGTATGTATCTCGTCCGACGATTACTCGGCGCCTTCTTACTCGCCGATACTCAATACTTATTAAAGGTTACTGACAAATGAAACCAGCACCCTTCACCCATCACCGACCTGAATCGATCGAAACAGCGGTTTCTGCGCTCAAGAAATACGACTCGGCAGCACTCCTCGCTGGCAACCAGTCACTCGGTATCGCTATGGCCAAGCGCAAGGAAACACCGGATCATCTGATTGACCTCAACGGGATCGAAGAACTAGCCTTTGTCGAGAGGTCAGCCACTGCGGTGACCATTGGAGCCATGACTAGACATCGAACGATCGAGCGGTCTGATTGGTTAGCACAGTGTCTCCCGTTGCTGCCAGATGCAGCCGGTAAAATCGCGGGACCGAGCGTCAGGAATCGAGGAACTCTCGGTGGGAGCATCGGGAACGCAGATCCTGCAGCCAATCTGCCGACGGCACTTACAGCCCTCGGTGGGACTATCATGCTTCGGTCTACTGGCGGCACTCGAGCGGTTGAGGCCGAAGATTTCTTTATTGATAACGGAAAAACGGAGCGTGGTGCAGACGAACTCATCGAAGCAGTATCAGTTCCACGGGAGCCGTTCCCAGCCGATCGAACGGGAATGGCGTTCGTCCGACTCAAACGGGTCGCTCAAAAGTGGCCGATCGTCAGTGCCGCGACGGCGATTCGAGTCGACGATCCCACGGTAGACACCCCAACGGTCGAGGCGGCCCGAATTGCGATCGCCAACGTAGCCCCCGTTCCACTCCGGGTCCCGAAGGCTGAATCGGTGCTTGAGGGAGCACCGCTCACTGACGATCGACTTGAAACTGTTGCTGAAGCAGTGAAAGATGCAACAGACCCAAAACCGGAAATGCACGCTGACCCCGCCTATCGCCGGGATGTCGCCGGGGAGTACACACGACGGTCGCTGGAACAATCATATGCCCGGGCCCGTGGGGTCGACGAAGAGGAAGTTCCTTGGACCGAACACTGACATAGACACTGCCTCTGGGGATTTTCCGCAGGCCCGCTTCAATGTGTCTGATCGATTCAGTCTCGACTCCGAAGTTTTTGACGCAACCGGTCGGGAGCGACTGGAATCTTATCGGCGACGATGTCGAACGGTTCAAGAGCGTCGTTGATCGAACTCGCAATCGCCGCTGGTGCATCGATCATTCCACCTTCACCAACGCCTTTTGCCCCGGTTTCAGTAAACGGTGATGGTGTGACCGTGTGTTCCATTTCAATGGGTGGGATGTTCATCACTGACGGAAGCAGGTATTCGTCGAGCATCGTGGCCTGAGGATGGCCGTCATCATCGTAGCCAAACTCTTCGAGTAAGGCAGCCCCAATCCCCTGGGCGATGCCGCCGTGCGCTTGTCCCTCGACGATCATCGGATTGAGCATTGTTCCACAGTCACGAACGGTGTAGAAGACTAGGATGTCTATTTCACCGGTGTTGATGTCGACTTCCACAATCGGCGCGTTTGCACCGAAGGCAGCGGTGGGATAAACAGGGAACTTTTCGGCGAGAGCCTCGTCGAACGCTTCGATATTCGTTGCCGGATGCTCATAGTTGTAGCTGACGCTGGTTAGCCGTTCGTCGGCTGCGCGATCGGCATCAATCGCTGCTAATTCGGCTATCGAAAGTTGTTTATCAGTATTGACACGTTCGACGCCGCCATTTCGGTAGTATACCTCGTCGAGTGGACACTCCCAATGATCCGCAGCGAGTTCTTGTAGATTGCCGGTGAGTTGCTCTCCGATTCCGGCGGCCGCTCCAGAGAGCATGACCGCCATTCGTGACGCTGCACTCCCGTATGCCGTCGGTGCGTCGACGCTGTCGAGGTACCCAACATCGATATCACTCGGGAGAATCTCCAGTTCGTCGGCGAGGAGTTGGGAGACGAGCGTCTGGTGACCCTGTCCAGACGAGTCAGCAGCCAACAGGGCGGAGACCGTTCCTGTCTCGTCGATGCGAACCCGAAGATGCTCTGGGAGTTCTGCCACTTCCGATCTATCGCGGTCGGGTAACTTCGATCGGTCCATTCGTTGGCGGTCAGTCCAGTCTGAGCCGCTGACACCCGGTTCGACGAGTACACTGGGCTGGACACCACGATATTTACCCTCAGTTCGTTTTTCTTCAACAATCTGTGGATCTAACAGCCCTCCCTCCTTTCGCTCTTCTTCAATGAGCTTTTGAATCCGATCGAGTGTCGCGGGATAATCTCCCGAGTCGTAGATGTTTTTCGAGGGGAGACGGTATGGCATTTGCTCGGTCTGAATCAAGTTCTTACGGCGAAATTCCGTCGGGTCCATATCGAGTGCTCGAGCGGCCTCATCAACAATCATTTCGAGGGCGTAAATGTGTGGTGGAACTCCAAATCCACGATAGGCCGTTTGGGAGGTCTTGTTTGTGAGTACGAGTTCGTACTCGTAGCTAATGTGGTCGATTACGTACGAATTTGTCAGCACCGATAGGGGCTTGAGCACTTGGTTGATCGGGTAGCGAGGGAACGCGCCAAAGTCATCGACGAACCAGACGTCCAGCCCGCGCATCGTGCCGTCGTTGTCGACAGCCAGGCGCATTTTATACTCGCGTTCCGAACAGTGCATGTCACCACCTTGGAGGTTTTCGATCCGATCCTCCACGAATTTTACTGGCCGACCGAGCTGCTGACTTGCCATCGCGGCGAGAGAGCAATAGCGGTGGATCGCAACCTTGGTGCCGAAACTCCCACCGATATCTGCCGGTACGTTCACGCTCACCGCATCGGGGTCATATCCCAGTGTTTTGTAAATTGTGTCATCGACGAGCGTGTGGAGTTGCATGTTACAGTCGATGGTGAACGAATCAGTGTCCTCGTCGTACTCCGCGACGACACCAGCAGTCTCCAGTGGTACCCCAGAGATTCGACCCCAAGCGTAGTCCCCTTCAACCACGTGATCAGCATTTTCGAACGTTTCTGCAGGGTCACCGAACTCGAAGGATTCCGTGTCGACAACGTTCGTCCCAATCCCTTCGTGAACGATCACCGAATCGTCACGGGCATCCATGGCGTCGACGACTGCGTCGAGGAGTTCATATTCAACGTTCACGAGTTCGACAATATCCTCAGCGGTGTATCGGTCCGTTGCGACGACCGCAGCAACTGGTTCACCGACGAAGCGAACCCGCCCGTTTGCGAGCGACCATTCAGGCATCTCGGTTTGTTCGTCGCTGTCACTCTCGGGGTCTGTATATATAGTGCCAACGCCGGTTGGCATTGGATTGTATTGGGACTGGATATCATCCGCCGTGAGCACGAGTGCACAGTCGGGGTGGTCTATTGCTTTGCTGGTGTCGATCGACTTGATTTTCGCGTGGGGGTGCGGACTTCGGACCAGTGCCAGATGAAGACACTTTTCGGGTGTAATGTCATGGATGTATTCGGACTCCCCGGTGAGGATGCGATGATCTTCGACCCGACTGAGACTCGCGCCGGTGAACGACTCATCGGCCAGTTGCCCCTTTTCGTGACCGGTTTCCCCTTCGTTTCCATCCGTGGAATGTGATTTTGACATTATTCTTCCTCCATGAGTTCGGCTGCGCGGTCGACTGCTTCGAATATATTCTGGTAGCCCGTACATCGACAGATGTTCCCCGCGAGTGCTGCTTCCATTTCTTCGCGACTGGGATCTGGATGTTCGTCTAAAAGGTTTTTTGTAGCCATCACGAATCCGCTTGTACAAAACCCACACTGTAGCGCGTGTGATTCGTGAAACGCCTGTTGGATCGGATGCAGGCTCCCGTCATCAGCAAGCCCGTCGACAGTCTCAATCACTCTACCATCTGCCTGTACGGCGTACGAGAGGCAACTTTTCAATAAATCTCCATCCATGCTAACAGCACATACGCCACAGACTCCATGTTCGCAGCCAACCCGTACACCATTGAGATCACAGGTATTCCGGAGGAAGTCGGAAAGTTTGAGTCGAGGGCTGATTCTTTCAGTGACGGTCTCACCGTTAACCGTCACCGTAATCTCGACACGGTCAGTGTCAGGTACATTAGGAGGGCATGTGTTATCTGTACTCATATACAGAGAGTAAAGAGTTGTGAATATAAACATTATGCTCAAACAAAGCCCGAGTTGGACTCCGTGAGAGAAAACCGTGGCTTAGATACACTAAAGTGAATGGACTCCAGTGAACAACTATGAATGAGAAAAAAGTCGACCTGCGTGTCACGAACGCGCGTGTCGTTACACCAAGCGGAACGATCAGTGGCGGTCTTGCGGCAGACGATGGCAGGATAGTCGCCGTTGGCGCAACCACTTCTCTCCCGCCAGCGACCACCGAAATTGACGCAGACGGCAACTATCTAATCCCTGGTTTCATCGACCCGCACGTCCATTGGGGATTGTCCCGATACGAATACGAATATCACGAGGGGCTTGAACACGACTTTGAGACGGAAACCCGAGGCGCCGTCCATGGAGGAGTAACGACCGTCGTCAACTTTCTGCTCCAGCGTGAACCGTATCTCCCCGATATGGACTTTTTCAAACAGGCTGGTTCAGAAAATTCCTACATCGACTTTGCGTACCACGCCATTATTCATCAAGATCATCATGTCGACGAAATCGAGGAACTTGCTGCAGAAGGTATCCGGTCGTACAAAGTGTTTTTTAATTGGTACAAACACGCTTCACCTGAACTGGGAATCGACCACTCCGACGCGGGTCGGGTGTACAAGGTACTCGATCAAGTTTCGGAGATTCCTGGTGGCGTCGTCATGTTCCACGCAGAAAACGAGGACCTTGCAATAGAACGGCGCAAAGAATTGCAGGCGGAGGGTCGGAACGACCTTGCAGCTTGGAGCGAAGCGTCACCGAACGTCGCTGAAGCGATGCAGATTGAACAAATCGGCCGGCTCACCGAATATACCGATTCTCGTGCCTACATTGTTCACATGAGCACGGGTGAAGGTGTCGATATCTGTGAACGTTTCCAGGAGCAGGGAGTGAACCTCCATGCAGAAACACTTCCGGCGTTTCTTTCACACACCTCAGATCAGGAAGAGTTGGGTATCTGGGGAAAAATCTCGCCACCGCTTCGCGGTGAGGAAAGCAAAAAACGTCTTTGGGAAGGACTTCGTACCGGTGTCGTTAATTATGTCGGGACCGACCATTGCCCACACAAAATCGAGTTCAAAGAAAAGAACACCGGCAAACACGGGGATGTCTGGGACGCGATTCCAGGCGATAACAACGGTATCGAATACTTCCTCCCGGTCATGATGAGTGAGGGAGTTAACAAAAACCGGATCAGCATGGAGCGTCTCGTCGAAGTTTGTTCGACGAACAACGCCAAACGTTGGGGACTTTACCCACGCAAGGGTGCTCTCGCGGAGGGGTCCGACGCTGATATGGTTATCATTGATCTTGATAAGAGCATGGTCGTTGACGACGACTTCTATCACACGATGGAACCACGGTACTCGACATTCCACGGAAAAGAACTTACTGGGCTCCCAACACACACAATCGTTGGAGGTGAGGTCGTTGTAGAAAACGGCGAGTTGCTTGCGAAACCCGGTGGCCGGAACTACCTTTCTCGCCATGATGCTGGTGTCCACCTACAGTAACTGTCCGCTTTTCGTGGACATCTGCTGACCGTTGGTAGTGATGGCGCTGATGATTTCTGAGACACTGCCACGAACGTGCTACTTATATAATAAATGATTTGACTTATTCACCAGAGTCGCACAACAGATCAAACTATAGAATAATTTTATCAACCAACTACTTCGGTTCAATATTAGAGGTACCACCCTACAGGTACCGCAAGCGCGTCTATCTCAACCGGATGCAGTATACACTACGTCTACTTTACACAAATTTATACATTTGTGAAAGAAGTACCGACAATAGTGGATTTATCTTATGAATTGATTACAATCACAATACCTCCTCTCCTTTTCACGGTGATTTCATTGATACCAACATATCCATCCCACTTTTAAAAATATCAGAATTTATTGAAGTGCTTTTCATAACAATATATAATAATTAATAAATTAGTGTTACTTGACAATTTACTATTTTCTGTCCATCTATGATGGACTCATACGATATTTTATAGATACCTATGTATATGTGATTGACTCTCATATATTCTCCCTAATATAATAATATAAAAATATGTCGCGTGATCGCCGTGACATATTCCACATTTCCGAAAATTAACGATCGACGCTATCAAAACTTATTACAAATGTACAACTGTAATACACTGCTGGGGTAAAACAGCGAGACGGCGGACCAAATAGGATACTCGTCCAATGTGAATGGAAGTATAAACCCTATGATATCGGTTGTAGCGTGATTTGTTTCAATAACTCAGTAAATGGCTAAGTCGATTATCTTGAGGGTCCCGATTGCTAGAAACCTCCAAACCAAGAATAACATTATTAGCTGGGACTCGAATAGAGTAGATATGGATGCATGTGTCCTCACTGACTGGGACGGATCACTCTCTCACAAATCAGTTGCCGAACCGGAGATAGGTCCAATGGACGTTCGTGTCGATGTCCGTGCTTGCGGGGTCACGCGAACCATAGAAAACGCGATTCAAGGTGGACTTACGAATGACCCGGCGCTTACTCCGAGAATTCCTGGCCACGAGTTCGCGGGTGTGGTCGAAGCCGTGGGTAAGCGAGTATCTGATTTTGAACCCGGCGATCGGGTCATGTCTTACTTTTATTTGATCTGTGGTCACTGCGATGCGTGTCGGCGAGGCGATACCAACCAGTGTATAAATTTCGAAGGCTGGTACGGCGTCCATTGTGACGGTGCGTATGCCGAAAAAGCGGTCCTTCCGGAAACAAACGTACTCCCGCTGCCGGAGGGTGTGAGTTTTGCTGCGGGCGCAATCGCTACCGACGGACTCGCCACGCCGTTGCACGTCTGCCGACGGGCGACTGTCACCGATGCTGACACTGTGCTTGTTATTGGCGCTGCCGGCCGTATCGGTGTTCACTTGGCACAGGCTGCTGCACGTAACGGAGCGTCTGTTCTTGCCGCAGATATTCAAGAAGACCGTCTTGCGCACGTTGATGCCGTGACTGGAAATGCAGTCACACCAATCGACGTAAGCAGTGGTGATGCTGTTGAAAAAATACGTGAGGCAACCCCGTTCGCAGATGGCCCAACCGTCATTGTCGATACAGTTGGTGACATCTCAATGCTAGAGACAGCTTGGGAATCCATGGCAATGGGCGGCCGTCTGGTAACGTTGACAACACACCATAATCAGTCGTTGACTCCGCTACTAAAGGAATTTGTTGTTCAAGAAGCAAGCGTTATTGGGTCGCGTTATGCTACGAAAGATGAGGTCGTTCGGGCAGCTCGACTGTTTGCTGACGGGCGGATTGATCCTGTCGTTACAGAACGAATAGACCTCGAAGACGTTCCTGATGCACACGAGCGGATTCGATCCGGTGATGCCTACGGAATGATCGTTCTTGAACCGTAACCTGTCGGATTGTTTTTCCAACTTTGGCACCTCACAAACCTAAACTGAGCGGGACCTAAGATTCCTCAAACAGTCGAGCGAAACATCAAGACGCTGTGGTCCATAGTATTCATTGTGTCCGTCCCATAGACATGAAAGAAAGACTCCCTGATTTGGTATACCGATTTGTGAACTATTTCTTGATAGCTGTCAAGAGTGAAATGGATCAATTACCCCACCATACTTCGATCATCTTGGCGGGTTCGCTCGTGGGGCTTGCCCACGAACCCATTTGAGTGGTAGCAAATCTACCATTTGGCGTCACCCTTGGCCTATTTTGGGGCAAACTGACTGTTTCCCCTCTCCCCGAGACGACAGTTGGCCTCGACGGATATCGTACAGGCCAGAACAGTTGGATTACTTCGGGCAGTTCACAATATCAGTAGTAGTCGTCTAAGAGACTGATATCATCAGAGGCTATACGCGATCGAATCGTTTTCGTCCGCGTAAACTCGTTGAACGTCTCTTTGAATGAAAGCTTCTTGCCGATACCGGACTGACCGAAGCCCCCAAATGGGGCTCCTAAAAATGTCCCATTATCATAATTATTGATATATATAATTCCTGCATCAATAGATCGTGCAAGCCGGTTTGCGACACGCATATCTCGAGTCCAGACTGCCCCTGTCAGCCCATAATCAGTGTCGTTAGCGATAGTCACTGCTTCGGATATTGATGAGAACTGTTGGACGACAATAACGGGGCCAAAAACCTCCTCCCGAGCGATTCGCATCTCCGAACTCACATCTCCAAAGACAACTGGTGGTACGTAATAGCCGTCGCCAACATCGTCTGGCACTGTTCCCTCGTACAATACCGTTGCACCTTCTGATTTGCCGAGAGCAACAAAGTCCTTAATTTTCTTGAACTGCTTTTCATTTGCTAGTGGGGCAATATCGACCTCCGGATCGATTCCCGGACCGATACGCAACTCTTCGATATAGTCGAAAAACGCATCCAAGAACTCTTCGGCAATATCATCGTGTAAAAGCAGCCGCTCACATCCGGCACATGCTTGACCTGTGTTTGTAAACAGGCCTGCAGCCGTCCCCTCAACTGCCTCTTCGATTGGGGCATCCGGAAGAACAATATTGGGATTCTTCCCACCTAGCTCCAACATGACACTTGTGATGTTCTGTGCTGCGGATTCCATTACCTTTCTTCCCGTATCCGTGTGACCTGTGAAAGCAATCTTCCCGATATCCTTGTGGCTGGTAAGTGCCACTCCCGGTTCGGTCCTACCAGTAACGACATTCACGACACCGTCAGGCAAGGTATCTGCCCAGATTTCGGCCATCTTCACAGAGGAGAGTGGTGCCTCTGGAGCGGGTTTCAGTACGACCGTATTCCCGCATGCCAAGGGTGCAGCAGTAAAGTCAGCAGTGTGCATCGGTGGCCAGTTCCACGGGATTATCGATCCAACAACACCATACGGCTCATGCACGGTATAATCAAACAACTCTCTCTTTTCAGGGATAGTATCGCCGTGGTTCTTGTCAGTTGCACCTGCGTAGTAGCGAAACGTTTTGATTGCCTCTGATACATCTGATCGCGATTGTTCCAGAGGTTTGCCGTTTTCCAGAGTTTCTAACTCGACAAATTCCTCAAAGTCGTCCTCGATTGCGTCCGCGACCGCCAATAGATAGTCAACTCGGTCACGTGCACTTAATGGCCGCCACCGCTGTTTGTACGCCTCTTTTGCAGCAGCCACTGCTGCTTCAACATCTGCTTTTGTTCCATCAGGAACTGAGCCAATAGTATCTAACGAGGCTGGATTTTCTACGGTGAATCGTTTTTCACTCTCACTTTCAATAAACTCACCATCAATGAACAACCGTCCGTCAAATGGCAGGGACAAACCTGACTGTCTTTCTGACATACGAACGTATACAAAGCCCTGTATAATATAATATGGGGTCAGGGACTGGCGACTTTTGTCACCAGTTGACTTGTTCGCGCTGTTACGTTTCTATAAACTCGAGTGGATATTCGGTGAGGAGTTCTGGTCCCGATGAGGTGATATGAACCGTTGATCCAAACTGTAGGCCATAGCGTCCGTCAGGAGTCACCGCATTGGGCTGTATTACGACCACTTGATCTTCCTGAAACGTAAATTCGTCATTGGGGACTGTGTATGGATCAGTCAAGTTTGGCCAATAATTGGAGTCGACGGTTCCAATCCATGGCGGATGAAGCGACATCCCGTAGCCATGGAGGATTACATCGGGACTTTTGAGTCCCGCTTCGGTGATCGGACTGGTTGCTTCGACAATATCTTGGGCAGTGTTTCCAGGGTGGAGCACTTCGAGAAGGTTATCATGTGTTTCGGACACAGTGTCGAAAATCTCACGATACATAGTGTTTGGCGATTCACCAACGGCGATTGGGCGATGAATCTGGCCGTTATAGCCCCAATAGGACGCACTAATTTCTGTCGTGACAACATCACCGCTCCTAATTTTCACTGGTGCAGGCTCGTCCTTCCATGGATAACAGGCCCCGGGCTCGGGATTTTCCATTGATGCTGTCGAAACGAAACTCACTCCAGGGGAACCACCGTCGGGAAGATAGGCTGAGTGAGCAATGTGTCGGAGTTCGTGTTCGTACATCCCGGGTTTGATACCATCAGCCAACGCTTCCATTGCCCTATCAGTGAGCGTTGCGGCGTGTCGAATCTGTTCAAGTTCCTCTTCACTTTTTTGTAGTTGCAAGGAGCCGTACGCTCCGGTCACATCGATGAGCGTCGCGTTCAGTTCCGCTTCTAACGTCGTGTAGTGGCCGTGTGGAATTAGGATATCAAACCGGGAACTTGGCCCGACAAGACCGATTGTTCCATTTGCGGCGTCCGTACCACGAATTCGATCGGTAATTGTATCCATTGGGGGGAATTCGCCCCAACGGACGTCATCGATAACCGAAACTTCCTGACCATATTGGACGTGGTTCGTCAATCCGACGAACAATGTTGCCCCCTCAGTAGGATCCGCAAAGACGAGGAGATAGTTGTGAAATTGACCAATATAATTAGACAAATATTGGATGTTATTACACTGCGTTTTTGAGTTACCGTAAATCAAGAGCGCTTCAAGGTTTTGTTCACGCATCATTTGACGGGTTGCTTCCATCCGGGACTCATATTCGCCATCCGAAAAGACCTGATACGCGTCTCTACGTCGACTAGTGACCATGAGTGAAAGGATTATCTCCGATTATAAAATAGTTTTCGTACGGAGTGGCAATGGCGTATAACTTACTACGCATTTAAACAAAACACTACGAGTGGTGAACGTGATCGGTTTCTGCATCCAGATGCCCCTCGACAAATTCGGATGCGGTACGTTCACCACTTTCAAAAAGCCCTGCCCGCGTCTCGAGTTCTGAAATAGAAATCAACTCCAAATCAATAAGGAGAGCTTCGATTGCATCAAGCCACTGTTCGTAATACAATCTCTCTGTCTGGTTGCCCCACCTTCGTTTTCCATCAGCGTTGATTTCTGTGGCCAACTTCGTTTGGAACTCTTGCCATGCAATCAACTCGTTCGAATGTAACGCAACCGTAAGAGCGAACGCACGTGCTTGCCATGGACTCTCGAAAGTACATTCATTGTCCTCGGGAATCGGATATTCCTCTGTGACTGGGAGCCAATTAGTCAATTGATCAGTCATTGGTTGTCACCTTTGGTTTTGAGTCGTTCGACACCAATCATCGAATTTCGGGTAACAAAATCAACGAGCTCTGATTCTTCAAGCCCCTGCGTCTCCGGAGGCTGCTGGGGAAGTACCATGTATCGCAACTCAGAATTGCTGTCCCAGACGTGAATATCAATGGAATCTTCTAAATCGGTTCCAAACTCTTTAAGAACGGCACGGGGTTCCTTGACAGTCCGTGACCGGTATGCCTTTGATTTGTACCAAGTTGGCGGAAGCCCAAGCAGCCCCCAAGGGTAACACGAACAGAGTGTACAAACTACCACGTTGTGGTCTGTCGGGGTATTTTCGACGACCTCTAAGTGCTCTGCTGAGAGTCCATCATACCCTAACTCGGCGACTGCAGCAGTACCATCCTCAAGTAGCCGAGTCCGATACGACTCGTCAGTCCACGCTTTTGCAACGACCTCGGCACCGTTGAGTGGACCGATATCTTCTTCATATACCGCTATAACCTCGTCTATCGCATCCTGGGACACAAGCCCCTTTTCGAGGAGCAGCGACTGCAATGCTCGTACTCTCGCTTCGGGATTGAGAGACTCGATTGGTGACTCCTCCGGATTATTGAATTCAGTCATATGAATCACTTTTTCGAATTGGATTTTAAATAGCTTTCCCACATATCGATGTGGATGACGTCGCCGTCAGTATCTTCACCCCAGAGTTCCCTTGCATCAAATCGGACAGTGTAAAGCGGTTCATGCTTTTTTATTCCTTCAGTCAATGCATCTGGCACTGGAAAGCTGTCATGGACAGCTTCGACTGTCGCCTGCGACCCGCGAGTGTACCATGGGCACCGCGTATGCCCCTCGGGATGGTACTCTCGGACGACAACTGTATCACCGACTTCGAAGGCCGGTTCGGCATCACGTTGTGGAGAATACCCGTTGTGTACACGCTCGAGCGTCCGTTCAACCAACTCCTGGTCATTATAGTTTGGCAGTTCAAGATCAATATCGGTTTGGCTCACGGTTTGTATCCGCTCTCTTAGCTCTGCTTCGGAGATGGCTTCTTTCTCGATAAGTACTTTTTCGACAGCAGCGAGCCAGTTGTTGTAATACTGGGCTGATAAATACTGTGATGGGAGAACCCGTTCCCGTGCAGCTCTAAACTCGTGTAAATCAAATAGTTCCGCGCCGTGGATCGCAGCGGCTTGGATTCCAAACGCTCGTCTCTCCCAATCCTCATGAAAAAGTTCTTCGTCACTGGTTGGGTCTACACAGCCAAAGCCATGCATTCCACCGATATCATGGACACCGTTCATAACTCCTAGTCCGCCAGTTTTGTATTAATAGTTGCGCTTATTTCAACCATTGTACTTACATTCAGAGCATGCCATAACGACTCCAAACGAACGGGAACTCATTTCATCTGTTTATAATTTGTCCATTTCTTCAATTCTCTCGAATTTTGCTGACGGAATCCTCGACGCGGTTGGATAGTCCCGAACATAGACTGATGTCTCCTCATTTGCAGTCACCTTGTCTTTCCAGACGGCTGTGAACCAATCGGCAATATCGTATCGGACATCGGCACTTGACCGTCCAATACCATGAAATTCGTTTTCGTACAATTGAAGCCGTTTTGGCCCTGCAATATTATCAAAGAATCTGAAAGCACCATCCCGTGACTGGAGTTCATCGTACTCGCCGTGGGCAATAAATGTCGGCACGGTTATTTGCTCTTCTAATCCTGCTAATGTAAGTCCACTCGCATACTCGTCGAAAGTTGTTTCATCTGTTATCCCGGACATATACATGAACCGCTTTTTGAAGAACGGTTGAGCCTGATTGAAGATTTCATCTTTCGAGTACCACGAACCCATGTACGTTGCAAGAGCATCAACACGATTATCCTCAACGGCAATCCGTGGGGCCCAGTAGGAGCCCATGCTAATTCCCCACACACCGATTTTTTCGGGATTAACCTCGTCGCGACCAACGAGCCAGTCGATTGCAGCACTTCCAGCACGTTGGTATACATCATAATCGTCGTTTTTAATTCCTCGAAGGCGTGCCTCACCCTGCCCGGGGCCGTCAATGGTGAGTACGTTCATTCCACGGGCAACCAGTCGGTTATTCCTTGGATTTGTATTTTCTTCTTTGACCATGTCCATCCCTGGAACGTGAAGTACTGTCGGTGCTGAACTCTCCCCGCACTTGTGGAAGATTGCTGGCATTGTTTCCTTGTGGAAAGGCAGGTTGATCTCAACTTTTTCCATTTCATAATGGTGATTATGTTCAATTACCTTTTCGAACGCAGCCAACCCATTTTTATGCCACTCGCGTTTGATCGGGTCCGATTCATCGAGGATTCCCCACGATGCCCTAAAATAACATAATGATGCCCGGTGATAATATTCGAATGCTGATTGCGTGTAACCCAACTCTTCTTTATTTTTTCCTCGCTTCATCAGATTGTCACCGATTTGTGCCAAGTTATCTAATGCCATCTGCATGGTCTTGGCATGATCAAAAGCCCGTTTAAGATCTGCAAGTTTGTATCCACATTCGAGCCAAGATGGGGTTGTCTCTGGGAAGAAATCGTCTAAATCACCGTTGAATAAGAATTTTTCCTGTACCCACTGTTCCTGTCGACGGGAGTATCGTTCATTCCATCCTTTATCTTTGTGTTGGTCTTTTTTCATAGTAATCTTCCGTCACCTAGTGGTTAGTTGACATCGTAAAATATGTTTGCTATTTTAATAATCTTTTGGAGACCTTGTACGACGCATGTAGAATCATGACACAACCACCCGACTATACTAATGGCGTAACTATTGCTCATAACACCAAATGATACTAAAGGATCACTTGAAATAAGATTTGAATTTACTTTTTTTCTCACTGGCGCTGAGTGGATGTCATCACAATCTTTATTTTAGTACTCTATCTTGGCTTTCTCTATGAGTAACGAACTTCTCATTGAAAACGCTCAGTTGATGACGATGAGCCAATCGGAACAAACTGAAAAGTATTATTCGGATGGCGCAATCCTCATTAAAAACGACCAAATCAGCAGTGTGGGTAAATCCAACGATATTGACCACCGCGCTGAACGCGTAATTGACGCAGAAGGACAGGTCGTCCTCCCGGGTTTAATCAACGGTCATAATCATCACGAACAGTCCTTGATGAAAGCTATTACACGCGTTTACCCTGGGACAACCTACGAATGGATTCACGAGGTCAAGATGCCGATTATGGCCGAAATGAATGCTGAAGATTACTACCTCAGCAACATGCTCACCTGCATAGAATTAATAAAAAGCGGTGTAACGACGAGTGTCAATCATATCTGCCAACAAGATCCAGACAAATTAGAGGCGTTTGGAATCGAAGAATCTATCAGCACTGTCAAAGAGTCCGGCCTCAGAGCCGTAGTGCCTATTGGGCTCTCCGACCAATTCGAACGCGAGGATTTCCTGGTGACCGCTGATCGCTTTAATAATCTAATCTCTGAATGTGTAGATAAGTGGCACCGAGGCGCGTCTGATCGGATTCGTATTTGGCCTGGCCCGCCTGGAGTCTTCTCGACAACGGAAGTGATGTGGGAGGTTGCTACCGAAATCGCAGACCAAGCCGATGATATCGGCATTTATACTCATTTGGCGTCCGCAGACTGGGGAGAGGTCGACGACATCATCGATTTCGGCGCATTGCGAGATGATTTTGTTGGTGCACACTGTGTCTGGTTGACTGAAGAAGACATTTGTAAAATGGCGGAAGCCGACGTTTCCGCGATTCACAACCCAACGTACAAATTAGGTTACAGTAATGACAGCAAAGTGGAATCGTTCGGGGACGGAATCGCACCAATGACGAACCTGAAACGAGAGGGTGGTACTGTCGGTATCGGTCAGGATGGGTGTATGGGCGACACCCAGGACCTGTTCAAAGAGATGCGTAACTTTGCGTTCACGCAACACTACCGGTACCGTAATAAGAACCTTTTCCCACCGTCTACGTTGCTTGAGATGGCAACGATTGAGAACGCAACAGCTCTTCTTTGGGACGACGCCATTGGCTCGCTAGAACCGGGTAAGAAGGCTGATCTTCTGATTGTTGATCTTGATAAGGTAAAATTTGATCCTGTCCTGAATATTCCTGCTAATATCGTATACCAAGCAACAGCTGATGACGTCAAAACCGTCATCGTAGATGGAAAAATATTAATGGAAGACCGAAACCTGAGTTCCATTGACGAAGAGTCGGTCCGTGAGCGGGCCCAAACTGCAACGGAAAATATTATTAAAAGAGCTGATTTAGACCACCTCGTCGACAAGGGATTTGACCCGTGGACAAATAACGTATCTTTCACAACCTAACTCTTCTGAGTCTTGTCAGTTTGTTATTGCGAATGTAAGAAATCAGTAACTATAACTCCGTCTGATTGACTTAATACGATAATACACTTAATACCCAAGCCAATAGCCAATATGTACAATACTAAATGGCTAACCCAAAGTTTTTTAATAGATACTGGCCGTTCTACGGTATAGATGCCTAAAGTAAACAATGTAGAGGGTAGGTTTTCCACTATCCTACCTCGGTTGCGACGTAATTACACCCTGCTGTTTTTTGTTGGAATACTCATACTCTGGCAGTCTGTCTCGTTGTTTTATCAACCGACGCGGTTCCCAGGGTTGATTGACATTGCTGAGGCCACCGTCCGGATATTCGATGGGTCAGAACGCTACACATTTTGGGATCATGCCCCAATTACGCTTTTTAGAATTCTCTCTGCGGTCATAATTTCGATGGCGATTGGAATTCCAATCGGGATTATAATGGGATCAAAAAAATCAATCAGCGGCATCCTCCTTCTATACCTGCTTATTTTGCTTGCTGTCCCTTCGGTTATGTGGGCATTTTTAGCCGTAACATGGTTTGGGGTGACGACGCTCCTTGTTCCACTGCTTGCGACGGTGCTTGCGCTTCTTCCGTATGTCATTATCAACATCTGGAAGGGAACCGAGGCCGTAGATTCGAAACTCCTTGAGATGGCGTCCGTTTTTGATGTCTCGACAATGTCTGTATGGAAGGAGGTCTATCTCCCTCATCTTATGCCATATATATTTTCGACGACACGGATGGTATTCTCGCTCGCTTGGCGTATTATGCTTGTCGTCGAAATCTTTGGAACGCAGCAGGGTGTTGGATTTGCGATTAACAATTATTTTGTCTCTCAACAAAACAACATGATTCTTGCATGGGTCATTCCAATGCTGGTATTAATATATGGGCTAGAACGACTATTACAACAAGTCGAAAATAAAAAGTTCTCTCAGCGTGATAGTATCGACACGACGAAGCCATCGGGGGTTTAAATCCATGACCAATATTCACATCGATAACATTTCAAAGTCTTTCTCCAATGAGAACGGGGAAGCTGAACAGGTATTGACTGACATTTCCTTTGAAGCTGCTGAGGGCTCTTTTGTTAGTTTATTAGGTCCCTCTGGCTGTGGAAAAACAACCTTATTGAACATCATCTCCGGACTGCTCAGTCCTGATAGTGGTGTTATTAAACAGGATGGAATACCAATGCGTCAAGATGAACTTTCCTTTTCGTATGTGTTCCAAGAACCACGACTGCTCGAGTGGGCGACTGTAGGAGAGAATATCTCGTTCGCACTTAATGGCCAGGGTATTCCAAAAGAGGACCATCCTGAACTAATTAAGACTTACTTAGAAATGGTAGATCTTGCGGAGGAAGCTGATTCTTATCCGCAAAATCTCTCAGGGGGGATGCAACAGCGTGTGGGGATTGCTCGTGCGCTTGCGGTTGAATCCGATGTCGTGTTGATGGATGAACCTTTTAGCTCATTGGACGGGATTACCGCTCAACGTCTCAGGGATGATCTTCTCGAAATATGGAAAGAAATGAACAAGACAATTATTTTTGTCACGCACAATATTCGAGAGGCAATCTATATGTCTGATACTATTTTGATGATGGCACCTAAGCAGGGTATAATTCATCGTGAAACCGTTCAGATCCAACGACCACGGGAAATGAAAGACCAGGAACTACTCAAACGAGAGTCGGTTTTGATGGATATAATGGAAAAAGGAGTAGGTGAAACGATATGAAACGTCAGGTTTCACAGTTTCTGTTTGCGGTCATCTCTTTCACTGTAGTTTGGTATCTTGCATCTCTTGTCAATCCGTCTTTCTTTCCCCCACCAGCAGATGTAGTTGAATCTGCATATCAGCTGATTACGTCCTCGGATGTCGACGGTAATAGTGCAATTTATCATTTAATTGCCTCACTCAATCGAATTTTCATTATTACCGCCGTTGCGCTAGTAATCAGTATTGTCCTGGGGATCGCGATGGGTTCCTTGACAGCGGTTGAAGCACCAATGTCGAATCTGATTCCGTTCTTTATGTCACTGCCATCGTTAGTTGTCATCCTCTATCTGGTGACGTTGATTGGTTTCAATGAACAGGCCGTTATACTGTCAGTCATTATCGCAACAGCACCCTATGGTGTTATAAATGTCTGGAAAGGAACTAAGAGTGTAGATACTAAACTTTTGGAAATGGGTAAAGTATTCAATGCCAGTCGGTCATCGATTTGGCGAAATATTTATTTCAAATCTGTTTTACCGTACCTATTTTCGACTGGCCGGTACCTATTTAGTATGATTTGGAAGGTTACTATACTTGCTGAGGTTTTTGGGGTCAATCGGGGAATAGGGGCCCGGGTTCGGTTTTGGTTTAATCAGGGGGATTTAACAATGTTACTTGCTTACTTCTTTATATTCTTCATCACTCTTATGATAATCGAATACGGGATAATTTCAAAAATTGAAAAGAGAGCATTTAGATGGCGAACCGTATCTGATTCAGCGATTTAGTCCGTTCTTGGAGTGTTCAGTAACCCACAGCGTTTTGTCCGTCTTGACTCTGTAGGAGGCACACACTTTCGCCGTGTTTTGAGGTCCATCTCTACTATGTTCGTCCCTTCCCCTTCGCATTTGTATTCTGCATCCGTAGGGTCGTTTCCCACGTCGTCCCACTCGATTGCGAGAGTTGCCAGGGAGTTCGACTACTTCACGTCCAACCCCTGGAGTGCCAAGAGGTCATACTTGGGGACGTAGTAGTTCGAAAGCTTCTGGAAGAAGCTTCGCCGAATCCGCTTCAGGACGGTGTGGCATTGAGTGACCATCCTACGTTGCATCTTGAGTAAGGGGTCTTATGGCCTATTTTCAGTTAAAATGAGAGGTTCGATTGAGAGGTTTTTTAATGACCGGTACTTACCGGCCTGACTCGTCTACTCGAGGATTAGGTAGTCGGTCAAGAACCGGTCGTTTTCGAGCGAAATCTCGGTATCGAGCAGTCTACCACAGCTCGGACAAACGAACTCTCGAAGTCGAATGTCGTCTTGTGACCGTCGGTGTGCACCGGCTTCTTCTGGGTCACGCTCTCGGACGACGGCCGCGTCTTTCCACCCTCCCTCCATCGTTGAGAGTACAGTCTCACACGAACTACAGGAACAGTAGTTTGTCCCACCGTTCCTGCGAACTCTAATGTACTCCCCTAATCGGTACTCAGTCGGTTCGGTATCTTCGAATTCGACAGGGGGTTCGAAATCAGGTGCCTCGGCCAGCCGTTCCTGATATATTTCATCACGGACTGTATCGACACTCTTTGGGTCTGTATCATTTTCGTGTGGCACGCCGTATACATGGTCTGCACTTTTGGGGATGACCTTCCCGTCGTCGACGTCTTTCCGGACTCGCGATGGGTCTCGTTCGAGTGGATCACCGTAGCCACCACTGCCAGTGCCACCAAGTGCAAAGATATCTCCCGGTTCGAGTTTGTGAACACCCCATTGGGCATCGATCGATTCTGTTGCGTCAAGATCATCATCGAGGTCATCTGGAATGGTGAGTCCATCTTCCCACACGGTGGTGTTTTTACGGATGAGATATTGTGCGTTACAACCTGGGTAGCCACCAAAGATGCCTGAAGCCAGCGGAATCTTTCCTCCTTTACCGAAAGTCACTACCTTCATTTCGTCAATAGCGGATGGGTACGGTGTGACAGTAAATTCGTGACCCAGTCCCCCACGGTATTTCCCAGCACCACCTGAATCGGGAACCAGACGTCGCGTCAGATATAATAGTGGTAGGTCTCGTTCGTGCCGTTCTACGTTGCCCCAGCGTAAGACTGTGTTTGCAAGTTCACCACCGACGTCGATACCATCGTCAAAGGCTCTGGCAGCACCAGCACCAGCGAACGCATCTGTCAGCTCGCGGACGAGGGTGTTGCCACCGACTTCTGCCTCGATATCGACATTTATATGCGCGCCGTTCCATACGCCAGTGGATTCATCAGCGTACGCGTCAGAACTCCCAAGCATCTTCGACAGAGCAATCGTCGCGATGTTGTTACATGACTGGACTGCCCCGACAGTAGCAATTGACACCGGGGCGGGTCGCTCAGGGTTCAAAACTGTACCTTTGGGGACTTTCACCTCGATCTGTTTTATTAAGCCGTCGTTCCAGACAATGTCGTGAGCGACCAGCGTTAAGAGGGGCGCAAACACTCCGCCGAATGTAGCCCAGTAAGGACTGTTGACTCCCGTTGCGCTTTCTTCGCTCGTTCCTTCGAAGTCGAAAACTAACCGGTCTCCCTCGTTGATTAGGGTTAAGTCCAACTTCAGCGTCCGGTCCTCGGCGATCGAATCAATATACTGCCGCGCTTCCCAGCGCCCCTTGGGTAGTTCGGAAAGTCGCTCTTTGAACTTTGTTTCTGACTGATCGACAAGGTGCTCGGAGACATGATTTACCCGATCTGGACCGTATTCGTCCATAACTTCATGGAGTCGGTCTTCTGCGACATTGTTGGCTGCAATTTCGGACCGCATGTCCAAGTTGACCATCTCAGGCGCCCGACTCATATTCAGTATTGTATTGAGGACATCCTCACGCATCTCGCCGCCTTCAACCAGTTTCAGCCCCGGAGTCTGGAACCCTTCGTGGAAGATTGTCTCAGATCGAGGCGAAAACCCACCGGCATCAATTGACCCAATATCGGTTACATGAACGAAACTCGCCGAGAACGCCTGCAGTTCCCCATCAAAGAAAATCGGCTTGATTACGTACATATCCGGTGGGTGTAGGGCGGCTACATACGGATCGTTGAGAATAAAGATATCCCCCTCATTGATATTCCCCTCAAATTCCCGGAGGATATGCTTTGTTGCCTGCGAGGCACCTGCTAGGTGGTGGAGAAAGCCAGCCCCGCCAATCATGAGGTCCCCATCTTTGGTGTACAGTGATACCATCAGGTCGTGTGATTCGTTCACCATCGGTCTACCCGACGCCCGCTTGAGGGCAGTAACCGCTTCGTCAATCACACGTGAGAGTCTGTGCCGGATTATCTGGAACGTCACTGGGTCAATGTCATCCATTTTACTCACCTCCCACAGAAATAACTATGTTCTTGTAGGAGTCGATGCGTGCTTCGTCACCGGGATTTACAACGACGGTCGTCACGGGCGTAGCGATGACCGCCGGCCCCGTTAGCTGGTTGCCTGGGTTCATTTTTTCGAATTCGTATATTTGCGATTCGCGAGGCTCGTTGGCGTCAATGAAATACATTGGTTTGGACCTAACATATGCAGCCTCGGGGATTTCGGTTTCCGTCTCGGCTGCAGGGCTAAGATCCGGCCGTGAAAGCTTTCCAACTCCGCGGAGCCTGCACTCTTTAAGCTCGATTGCTTCTTTCTCAAACGTTGATCCCTCACCATACCGCTCCTGGTATCGACGCTCGAATCGTTCAAGAATCTGATCTAAGTCCGTCGGCGTGATGGAACCGTCCACGTTGACCGGCGTGGTGATGTCGTGAACCTGGTTTCGATATCTGAGACTCAACGAACGCCCAATTGAAATGTTGTCCTCGCTAAAATTCTCAGAAATCAGGCGCTCTTGCATCCCATCTACCATCTGATCAAATGTATCGTTTATTAATCCTAGGTCGAATGGTTGTCCCATAGGTTCGCTAAGGACGGTCCTGTCTTCATGGGAGACATCGCTTGTCAACTGGCCAAATGCACTGTGGACTGATGCGGTGAATGGGACTATAACCTTTGGGATCCCCAACATCCGCGCATAGGAGGTAGCGAACATACCTGACGCGCCACCGATAGATGAGAGCGAAAACTCACGCAAATCAATTCCTTTTTCGACCGTATGTTCGCGGAGGAAGTCTGCAATGACAGAATTTGCGAGTTTAAACACATCCATGGCGGCCTCGGGGACTGTCCGCCCGAGTGGGTCAGCAATCTCTTTTTTGAAGATGGCACGTGGCTTCTCTGTGTCTAATTCCTGATCCCCACCGAGGAAGAACTCGGGAGCCATATATCCCATCAAGAGACAAACATCAGTCAACGTTGGCTTCTCACCACCGAGCCCATAACAAATCGGTCCAGGATCAGATCCTGCACTCTGGGGACCAATGTGAGGGATGTTGGTATCGTCTTCCAGCCAAACAACACTCCCCCCGGCAATCGGTATCGAATGTACATCCAATTTAGGGAATTGGTAGTGATACCGGCCAACCATGGGTTCGTCAGCGTACTCGGTCCGGCTATCTCTGATAACGCCTGTCTTGAACGTGGTTCCACCCATATCCGTCGAGAGAATGTTTTGATTGTCGATTAAATCACCAACGTATTTGCTTCCTAGAAGGCCAGCAACGGGTCCCGACTCAATCAGTCCGACTGGTTTGTTGATAGCGTCTTGGGCTGTGACGAGTCCACCGTGTGAGAACATTAGGAGGGTAGTTCCGTCGAAACCGAGTTCGGCAAGTCCATCCTCAAGGCTTTCAAGATACTGTTTTGATGTGGGTCCAAGATAACTATTTATCACCGATGTTGACGTTCGCTCGTACTCGCCGAGCGTGGGAGAAATCTTATGCGATGCTGAGACGTACATTTCAGGGTAATGTTCCCGGATAATATCTATCACTTTCTCCTCGTTGTCAGGAGTTACAAATGACCAAAGGAAACTACACGCCACAGCTTCGATGCCCTTCTTTTCAAAGGCCTCGAGAGCGTCAATGATACTGTCTTCGTCAGGTTCTTTTAGAATATCGGTCCGGTAGCACCGTTCGCTGACACCGGTGATATCGCCCTGTGGTATGAGTGGTTCTGGTTTGTCGGTACGCACCTGGTGTTTTATTTCGTCTTGGGAGAGGCCTGACCATCGGCCATATCCACCGCGTGTGTGATGGAGTGTCTCTTCAAACCCTTCGGTCGTGAGCAGACCTGTCTTCGCTCCATCCTTTTCGAAAATTGTATTCTCACCAACCGTGGTTGCATGGAAAAAATACGACGTGTTCTTCAGGAGTCCAGATAACGTTATATCTTCATCACTGATTGCATCCTCTAGGGAATCAAAAATACCTCCTGAGAAGTCAGGATAGGTTGTCAGCGCTTTTCCGATAGAAACGCTACCTGTTTCATCCATTACAACTGAATCGGTGCAGGTGCCACCGATATCAGTCGCTATTTGATAAGCCATGTGTAGTAATATTTTTAACTACATATATATTTTCCGATTATAGCACCCATCGTGGCATATTATATCAAAACTAGGGCCTGAGATTGAACATTCATAGTTTAAGTAGCAAGAAATATTAAATATATTTTATTTTGGTGACCCCCTCCTCAAATAATTTTTTCAACCTCGTGTGCAACACGGAGTAGTGTCTCATCGTCACCACGCTCTGCTACCAACATCAGACCTACTGGCAGAGTTTCTCCGTCGCCACACGGTAGCGATATCGCCGGGTGGCCTGTTGCATTGAATGGCGAAGTGTTGGCCAGGCGATCAAGGAAATTGTCCATTTCGCCGAGTTCTTCCAACTTGGGCGCCGTTTGTGGCATCGTCGGGAGAGCAAGGACATCAAAGTCTTCAAGTGCCCTGTCATACGCCGCCCCCAGTTCACGGGAGAGATTATGTGCCTTTCCGTAGTACTGCCCAAAGTACTCGTCAGAAAGGTACTGTCCGAGCACGAGTATCAATTTCAGCGAAGGAGGGAAGTCTTTTGCCTGAGTTGCCTGTCCTCTCCCAAGTGCCATCGCGAACTCGGTATCAAAATAACCCTTCCCAGGTGTAGTAAGGCCGTTCTGACTGTATGCCATCGCGATATCCTCAATGTTCAGAGCGTGAAATATCGCCAGCCCGTTGGAATGTTCGGGCACTGAAACGGAACTAACGTTCGCCCCCGCCGTTTCAAGCCGGTCAAGTGCACTGAATATCGCATTCTCGACTGAATTGGTAACATAGTCTGCTTCGGTCCCTTCTGATAGGACTCCAATGTCAACCTCGCTAATGGAACCCTCTATTGACTCCGTGTAAGACTCGGCCGGTATAACGGTCTTTCGTGGGTCCAGCGGATCTGGGCCTGCAATAACGTCTAGAGCGCGGGCACAATCTTTTACCGACTTTGCCATCGGTCCGGCATGGTCGTATGTCCTGGTGTGACTCGCCATCCCAGTATATGGAACGAGTCCATAAGTTGGTTTCAATCCGACGCAACCGCTCCAAGCTGCGGGTATCCTAATCGAACCCGCTTGGTCTGTTCCGATCGCAATATCTACGTCTCCGGTGACGACAGCAATTGCGGAACCCCCAGAGGAACCACCAGATATTCTTTCTTTATCTCGAGGATTTTTTGTGGGTCCCGTCGCCGATAGACTGCCATACAGAGCCATGTCTCCCATATTGAGTTTACCTGTGATATCTGCTCCCGCATCGAGGAGTCGTGTCACAACTGTTGCGTCAACAGAGGGAACGTACCCTTCCATAACGCGGGAACCACAGGTCATTTCGATTCCAGCAAGTGCAATGTTGTCTTTTAATCCAACTTCGTAACCCGAAAGAGGTCCATCTGTCGCGCCCGGCACAAAACATCTCTTCACGAACGCGTTGTGGGGGTCCTCCTGTGTGTCAGGCTTTCCAAACGATTCACGAGTCGTATAACGAACCTCAGGTTGAGGCTCCACCAGTTCGTCTAGTTGTTCGTAAAGTTGTAGTCTACTCGCAATCACTCCGGCGATGACCTCTACCTCTTCGTTGGTTAGTTCGAGGTTATGTTTGGCAGCTTTTTCTCGGACTACTTCGTGACTGGGCGCTTGGATTGTAGGCGGAGTATCAAACATTAACTCTTCCTCCCTCAATATTATAAAACAGTGAGAGGGATCTTATAATCTTAAGACTAAATTCGCCTCCGATTTGCCACTGCTGGTTGTTATTTGATTTGTTCTCTCCCACAGATTCTGATCGAAAAATTTTAACCATGGTTATGTAATTCATGGAGACAACCTCCCTTTCCGAATTTATAAAGCTACCGGCTTCGATTAGTCGATAGCTTTAGACTGAAATAATACAATAATCAAAATAAATTCATGGACCCGATGTCCATTTGGCTATTGAACTTTTTTCGCATGTTTGAGACTGAACGGTAACAAATTGCACCTGATGATTGATTTGGGCTATCAGCAAACGGGTCGCCTTTCGCTGTTGATGTGACTATTATGAGATTCAAACCCAGTCGGTCCACTTTGATGAACAGGTGGAGTCATCAGACTTTGGTAACGAACTCCACAACGGGAAAGGCGAATTCGTTTTCTTTATCATCGATTGTTCGGGAACGGTGGAAGAACAGTTGAAACTGGTTGGCTATCGGTAACAATAGCGAATAAAATACAATAAGGACAGATTTGATGTAACGTTTATTTATTTTATGTGTAAATAACATACTAAAACCAAACGGACGCACACACTCTTTCTCGCAACTACAGAAATAAAATCTTGATCATCAGGGCGGGGACATTATCAATAGCTATCCGTCCGCAGCCATATCTTCGAGTTGTGAGAAAGTCAAGGCACCTTCTTCCATTGATGGTAAAGAGTCATAAAATCCGTTATCAACCAGCAACTCTACCATCTCTAACTGGTTTTCGACATACTCTTCATCCCATTCAGTAGGACTCATAATTGCTCCATCTTCAATCTCTTCGATCACCTGTTCTTTCTCCGAAGGTTCAGAAAAGCCTGCCGTGTCCCCATAATTATCGACAACTTCCTCTACGTTGTCAAGGGTATACTCTCGAGCACCATCCCACGCTCGAAGAACAGAGAGACCTGTTTCAGCATTCTCAGTAATCCACTCCTCTGTGGTGCCCCAGTAGGAAATTTGTGCGGATAGACCGGTTCGATCAACCCACCACTCATCCGGGTCAAAAATCTCCCGAATGGGTGAGCCCTCAGCACGACCCTGCACAGTTTGATTCCCAAACTGCATCATTGCATCGATATCTTCCTGTTCAACCATCAGATTATATAGGGCAGGTGGTTCAGCTTCTACAATGTCACCTGCAATCTCCTCAAGATCGTACTCGTACTCCTCTTGAATCATTGAGGTCAAGAGCATCGTAGTACCCGAGTCGCGGGGTGGGATGCCAATAGTTCTTCCTTCGAAGTCTCCTGGGCTTTCGATGTCGGAATCTTCGGGAACAAATATACCGTTGATTAGTTTTGATTCACCACAAGCAAGCATGACTGTATCATCATCCCGATAACTATTCATGTATATTGCAAAGTTCAAAGGATTAAACGGTGAATCATCACTAGTAATTGCTTGGGCGTAGCGACCATAGCCGGCGACTTCATAATTTAGATCGATACCCTCTTCTTCAAAAATTCCTTGATCAATTCCAGCCATAGCGGTTGGAATAGTCATTGAACCTTCTGTCTGAATTTTCGATATGGAAGTCAGACCCTCTGAATCGTCACCATTTCCTCCCATACATCCAGACAATCCTGCGAGCGAAGCGGCACCAATTCCTACACTGGCTAATTTCAAATACTCTCGTCGATTAACTTCGTTTGGTGGCATTACTATTGGTTCATAAACTTATTAGGCAATAAAGCTTTCTGGTATGCCTATGTGAACGTGTATTAGAACTCAAATTTAAACCTATTACACATCAGTGGTGGTGGTATGTCGAAAATTGAAAGGAATGTATAGCCTTTAAAAATGAATATTATTTATCGACAATATCTAATCTGAATATAGGTGTGGGAAAGAATAGAGTCGGTGTCTTACTTCTGGTCAAGATTTGCTAAAGCAGTGTAATTAGAAGGCAGTATGTATTCCTTTGGTATGGCAACAAAATCACCGAATTGGATTGCGAGATTGAAAAAACCACCTTCCGGCCAAGGAAGATGTCAAGGAGTGTTTTACCAGGTGACCAAGAGACTGACCTGCGCGTCTGTTACGATGATAAAAAAATAATAGTTGATTTGTCACTCGGAAGTGAAGCATGGACTGACTCCCAGATTGTTATTGTATCTTGCGCGCGTACTTAGAAGTGATCAATCCAAACTCCTAGAGTTGGACATCTACACAAATAGCAATTGGCAGAACGGTCACAACGACCCACATGGCGTGGCAGAACACGCCTACGAGATTGATGAACTCTTGGCCGAATTGTCATGGGCTACTCATTGCACTATCTCAAACGCTTCGGTATTGAGAGTAATTACTGCCTTTCCAGGCCGTCTATTGCAACGTTTTCAATACAAGAGTCGGCCGTTAAACCGGTGTAAAAATTAATCAGACTATCATTTCATGATATCTTATAGTATCTGAATAGGTGTGTAGTTAGTCCCCGACCTGTCGACCTTTGATTCTGGTAATCCTCATACGAGTCGTCAATCAAGAATTTTTTCAGGCATAGACAGACCTTGCAGTATGCCGAAACATCCTAAATATCAACCATCGGGAATTGATCTAGGATTAAGAACAGGCCTGAAACGACCTCACGAGGAACGTGAAAAAACTAATTAAATAAATATGGCAGACAGTGTGGTCAGAACTGTTTCACGGGACTAATTCTGAAGATTCCCTATCACAATCACCGCCGCAGTGATCAAAATGCGGTAATCAACTGCCAGTCAAAACACTTTAACAGAGTGTTCAATCTATAGTTTCATCAATAGCTGATAGACTTAATAATAACTTTCACATATATAATACTGGTTCCTTCCTTCTGCGGCTACAATACCGACAGTTTTAATTATATCGTCTCATAATTGTGTATATGTCTTATTATGAGGTCCACGAGTGGATCGAAGGTCACAGAGATGAGATCATAGACTTCGTTCTTGATTTCGGAAATACGTTCAGTCCTCGGGGACACGAATCAGAAGCTAGTGAGTTTTTATTCAAATGGTTCCAAGATTGGGGTATTGAAACTGAAAAGCAACTCGTTGTAGAAGGGCGAAACAATGTCATCGGGCGGATTCCAGGAGAGGATCAATCCGGCGATTCGCTTCTATTTAATGGACATTTAGATTCTGCCTTGGGGAATGAAGTAGAAGATGAGTGGATTGTTCCACATCACCATCCGGTCTATTATGATGCTTGGCGTGAGGGGGATTTCCTATTTGGAGATGATGTTACTAATGATAAGGCGCCGATGGCAACATTTCTTTGGGCAGCTTTAGCAATCCAGCAGTCTGGCGTAAACCTTAGTAACGATCTTCTCTTAACGGGAACGGTTGGAGAAATAGGTGGTGCAACAATTGACGAATATCAAGATACAAAATATCTCGGAACAGGCCTCGGAACAAGAAGACTTGTTGAAAGTGGGAAAATCGGCGACTATGCTATTGTAGCAGAATCAACCGATTTTGCTATTACACATATGGAATGTGGGGTAGCGTGGTTCAAAATAACTGTAACTGGTCTTACCAAGTATCAACCTTTTATTGCATTAGACAAATCCGAATCAGTTGAAGAGGATCACCCGGGTGCCCTTCCTGACGCAGCTCGAGCAGTGCTGGAAATTGAGCGGTGGGCTCAAGAATACCAAGCGAATAATACGACTGAATACGACCACGGCACGATGCAACCGACGGCTGGCGTCGGGGCAATCCGATCCGGTAATCCAACTGCGCCTGCTCAGTCCCCAGGAAAAGCAGCACTTTATGTCGATGTTCGGCTACCTCCAAAAAAAGGACCGGAATTCGTTTCTAATGATCTCGCTGCAGTATTAGAAAACGCAAACATTGACGCAGAGGTAGAAACATACATGTATAGGAGAGGGTACAAACAAAGTCCTGAAAAGGTTTCACCACTCGTTGATACGTACAACGAATCGTATAGGCAGGTAAAAAAAGAAACACCGCCCGAACCGGATCCAGCATCAACGAGTATGTGGCGCGATTTCAATGTGTTTGCAGAAGTTGGGGTCCCAACAGTGATGTTTGGACCACCAAGGGTGTCACCGAATGGTGATGATTATCCACTTGGCAATCCAGCAATGCACGTAGACGATATCATCGCGGCGACAAAAATTAATGCTCTTGTCGCAATGAGCATATGCAACACAACTGATTTAAATTAGGCCGATATATTACTGAAACCGCCTCGTCGGCACCTTCCATTCTGTGTGAACTCTTTTCACCGGTAGCTTCTCCGTTTTTTTCGCAAACTCCATCTAAAGAGAACTGCGAGCGCCCCACGGGTACCCCTCACGTGGTACTTTATTGCTAACTGTGTTTTTGACACATATGTCCGAATTTATTTGCCCTAAAAATCAAATTTCGGTTAGGGAAGCGGTGAAGGTACAATATTTGGTCAGAATTCACAAGCAACAATTTATTGATATTGCTCTTATAGAAGGTTGAAGCGGAATAGCTGATTCTCACCCATCAAAAAGGCATATTTTTTGACACTCACACAATCTAGTGAAATAGCTACCTATTCGATGGATCGTTTCAGAAATTCCCTGATTGGTTTATTCAATTCCACAGGGGGGGTCAAGACAGACTGAATCGGGACTTGACTTCGAGACAGTTCACAAGCGTTCTATCTAGCTTAGTCAGTTGTAGAAATGAGGAGGTTATCAAATGTATTTGAATAAATATTCGTAATCCCAAAATCAATCCTCAAACTAGAATTGTTCGAACACTACGGCACCTTTGACGCATCTTCGCTCCTGCACAATTCCGGTAAAAAACAGAATCTCTCTGAATTTGTCATTCTTGTCGAACTATGTAACGACGGTATTATTTTATTCGACTATTCAAATATTGTCGAGTAATTCACTTCCCTTTCTGATTCTGAAATTATGGTCGACTTTGTGTTACTCTTCGCTATTGGCACACCCGACTTAACTACTAGATTCCTGTTGGCCATGGTCCGAATAGCTTCAAATGGGCTTCCAGCGTTGTAAACAACGAAAGACCCTTCATTTCCTTCTTTTAATCCGTACTGGTCTGCTTCCAGACCGTATACTGAGGCATTATTATTGGTAACCATATTCCAAAGATAATCGACATCCTTGAGACGGTTCAGGTGAGCAAAGTGTGCGAAGAAATTGAGGTTCTTGATCGGGTCACCATCTCCATACGGGTTGAATATATCTCCAATGTTGTCTTGTCCAATCCCTACAGTTACCCCTGCCTCAGATAATTCTTTGGCTCGTGTGTATCCACGGATTTTGGGATAGTTGTCATATCTGCCTTGCAGCACAGAATTAACTGTTGGGTTTGTCACGACGCTAATCTCAGTCTCGGCTAGGAGACGGCATAATTTATCGGCGTATTGATCAGGCTGTGAATGGAGTGAGGTTACGTGGCTTGCGGTGACGTTTTCACCTATTGAGTATTGCTTAGACTTGTATGCCAAAACTTCAGTATATCTTGAGTTAGGATCGTCTGTTTCGTCAACATGCATATCAACTAGACGATCTTTTTTACAAGCTAGTTCTAATGCCGCCTCGATGTGCTCGATGCCACCCTCACGGGTATCCTCTTTCTGTGGTAATCCGCCCACGACATCAACCCCTATATCTATCAATTCCTCAAATTGATTATAGACTGTATCATCATTTGCAAACCCCTTGTTGGGCATCCCAACTAGTTGTATATCAATTATATCTGAAGCCTCTTTTTTTACTTCAAGCATCGCCTCTGCATAGGCAAAGGGGTTATCAGCTTCTGGAAACAGTTCCAAATGACTACGAACACGAGTAACACCATAGGAAACAAACCAATCAACAAGTCGTAGTGCTCTATTCTTGATAGCCTCTTTGTCTATATTCTCTCGTCTTTTGTCTCTTGAAGAAACAATCGCCTCTAACAACGTTCCCTCGGGATTGTTATCTACATCACCTGATGTAGTAGTCAATGCATTGTTCATGTGTGTATGTGGTTCGACCAACGGAGGCGACACTAGTTTGCCATCTGCTTCATACCGCTGCTCATCGTTATATGCATTCCAGTCACCCTCACCAGCTGGCACAATACATTGGATATTACCATCCTGTATTTCAATATCTATTCGTCTTCCGTTAAGGTCTGTACAATTTTTTAGTATGAAATCAGACATCAGTAATATTATGTGGTGCTATGTTATTTACATTTACTGTTCCTACTAATAATTGCTGGTAATCCTGAACAAGCGTGTGAAAAAGCCGCCACCTACGTAATAGCATAGTGATAAAAGTGTGGCAAAACGTCAAGAGGAACTTCAGAAATAAAATCCGGATTGTAACCCTTAGTAAGCAAATATCTGAATAATTGCCTAAAATATATCAATTAGATTGGTTACTTTACACAAAAATTCAGTTATTCACTCCACATCAACCCTTTAGGTTATTCTTCTGGAGACGCTACCTTACTGGAAGATGCATCATCTGAGAGGTCAGTTAAATTCTCTCGACCGGGTACGATTTGATTGAGAATTATTGCTGCAAAGCCGCCGATAAGGAGACCCGATCCAAGAATTATCTGTGCATCCTGGGGCAACGCTTCAAGTGCCTCTGGTCGAAGTTCAACAGCCAATCCAATAGCCACAGACAACCCGACAATCGTCATATTTCGCTGATTAAACGTCATACCACGATGAAGAATTCGTAGTCCAACCGCACAAATGAGGCCAAAAACGACTAGACCTGCACCACCAACAACCGGATCAGGAATAGTCGCGATTACCGCCCCGAACTTCGGGCTCAAGCCGAACAAAAAGAGGAACACCCCACCGACAGCAACAATATGTCGACTGGCAACTCCAGTGAAGCTAATTAGTCCGACATTCTGTGAGTAGGATGTGTTCGGAAATGCATTAAGTAATCCAGCAACCATACTCATCACTCCGTCAGCAATGAGGCCCCCTTTGTATTCCTCTGCCGTTGGTTGGCGGCCTACAGCCTCAGTGGTTCCCGCGATATCTCCTATCGTTTCTATCGCCCCAACAACATAAATGAACGCAAGCACGAGGACACCAGCGATAGGGAATTCAAGCCCGTAGGACAATGGAGGTGCAAATCCGATCCATCCTGCTTCAACGATTGGGGTGAAGCTAACGAGCCCTACCGGAATCGAAACAATATAACCAAAAATAATAGCAACTAGAACAGCAGCTATTTTAAGAAAGCCTTTCAGGAATAAACCAAACGCCAAAGAAATCACAATAACCAGGCCTGCGACTCCGAGGTTAACCAGATTGCCATATCCCTCTGAGTCAGCACCACCCGCTGCCAAATCCATACCCGATGGAATTAGTCCCAATCCTATGAGAATAACGACAACACCGGTTACTAATGGTGGAAATATAAATCTCAGTTCTTTTATAAAGTACCCAACCACAATCTCAACTGGGGCAGCCAAAATAATAGCTCCAAAGACGGCACCCATTCCCCAAGTGTTACCGATATCAATAATTGGGGCAATGAACGCAAAACTGGTCCCCATTACGATCGGAAGCCGTGCCCCTACTGGACCAATAGAATAGGCCTGGACAATGGTCGCAAATCCTGAAACTAATAGGACCATCTGAAGAATGTTAGTCACTTCACCAGATGAAAGGCCAAGTGCCCCTAAAATAATGAGTGCAGACGTAATATTGCCCGCAATCATCACAAGCACGTGTTGAACTCCGAGTGGAATTGAGTTTACTAATGGGGGCTTGTCCTCGATGTAATATTTTATATTAATTCCTTTTCCATCACTGTTGTCGTCAAATGCCATACCCTAACAAGGGAAAGACCTGTTTATAATAGTTGCCCTTTTACACAAAAATCTTCAGAGACATGGTTTAAGTTGTATAATTCTGGTCCATAATGCATATTCGGGGTCCAAAACCCATCCATATATTATGGTCGTAAAATTCAGGTTGATAATGGCGGGAGTACTCACCCAATATAACAAATAATTTTAAATTGAGATGGCCATATATAATTTAATCGGGTGTCTAGTTTGGTTTCTCGTGGAGAAGAATTCGCTGTGCGTTTTCACCCAATATCTTCTGCTGTTCAGTTTCGTCACCTACACGTTGTACAGACCTAACCAACCCGGTCATTTCGCTTGAAGTTCGCGTCTCATATGGATAGTCGCTCCCAAAGAGGATGTTTCTCGACGAGAACTCTTTGAGTGCTGCCCACAAGGGTGTTTCATGGCCGAAGAAACCGCTCGTGTCAATATATATGTGGTCTCGAACAATTCGTGCAAATTCATCGAACTCTTTGATTTGTGGTGAACTTTCCCACCGATTGGTATCGTATTGCAATTCAATCCTTCCAAACATACTAGCAATGTTCCCACCAAAATGGTGGTATACAAAGCGAATGTTTGGATAGGAAGCAACAAGATCCTGTTGGACAATCAAGCAAAGACTCTGCATAAGTGCAAACTCTCGACCAAAAATAGCGTTAATCCGATATGGGCCATCAAAAACCTTCGGATGGATCGAACCGTTCAGCTTGGGATGAACAAGAATTGGAGCACCGAATTTATCAGCAACCTCCAGTACCGGTTCGTATTCTTTATCCGTCAATCCCACACTGTATGGTGAAACCTCTACCGCCCCGCCATTACACCCATGTTCAAGAGATCTCTCTAATTCCGTAGCAGCCACCTCTCCACCGGCATTGATTGGAACTGCTGCTAAGGAATACAATTCGTCATGCTTGGCAACTGTTTCTAACAACGATCTGTTTGCCTTCTCTGTGGCTGTTACATCGTCTGATCCCATGTAATACGGTTGAGAGAGGACCATTCGATCCAATGGAGTAGCCTCAATGTAGGAGAGCAATTCCTTGGGAGTAGTAAGTAGTCCATCTATTTTTGTTGCATCAGGATTTTCAGTAATTGCCGACGAATGAATACCACCAGGATAGAAGTGACCACCAAAGTCTATGATCATTCATTTGCACTAACTACGACCGTAAACAAATATTTTGTTATTGCGGTTTCACCCTCTTTCTCCTATTTTATACCGAAAGGTAAAACAAAACAGATGTTGGGTTCGGTCTGATTCATTTCAAAAGTGGTGCTAATTCTCGAGTGAACCTATCATCAACCTACCCGGAAACATAGTACGGAAGGTATTTCGCTTTACTGTTCTCCCTAGTGTTTAATACTGTCCTGCAGAAATCTCCCAAAGTGACAGCGAATACAAATCAACTAAAAAACGCACATTCTGGTCGAATGCTTGCAGTTCTATCTCTTGGTACAGCTGTTTTAATCGCCGGACAAGTCGCAATTTCCCCGCTACTTCCAACCATTGTAGCTGAGTTTTCTTTGTCTTCCACGGAGGCAGGGACTGCCCTTACACTGATGTGGTTCGTTGCCGCGTGTGCCATGTATCCAGGGGGTCGCCTTTCAGATCAACTTTCCAGACGACTTATATTATTAACAGCGTTTATTTTTTCGAGCCTTGGACTTTCATTCCTAGCCCTCTCTCCTAGTTTTATTGTTTTTGTGTTAGGTCTTGCAATATTAGGTATCGGTATCGGTCTTTTTGAGCCAGTAAGCATGGCAACTGTTTCTGATCTGTATACGGAAACACAAGGGCGTGCATATGGTATTATATCTGCCTCATTTAGCGTCGGCTATGTGGCTGCGTCTGTACTTGCACTCGGAGGACTTGCACTCGGGTCCTGGAGATATTCATTTATTCCGGCAATCGTTCTAGTGGTGTTTGCTGGAATACTGGTCCATCGGTGGGCTGAAGGTTCGTATCTGATCACACCCGTATCGATGAAACCCAAAACTGCAATATATCGAGTCGTTAAGACATCTAAATTGCAGATTCACCTTGCAGTGTTATGTCTCCATATGTTTGTTATGCAGGGGTCAATTGCATTTATACCCACGATGTTACAACTGGAAAGTGGTTTTACAGCGATGGGAGCAACACTCGCCTTCACTTCCATTTTTTTTGTTGGCCTCCTTTTTAATCCTCTAATTGGCACACTTGGTGATCAAGTGGGTCACATGAAAGTGGGACTCAGTCTACCAATTATTGGCGCTGCTGGATTGTTGATTACTCTTTTGGCATCAAATTCACTTATTACTGTTACTGGCTTAATTATATTTGGTGTTGGCTTACTGACGTTTTGGCCCGTAATTACGGCAGAATTGATTAGTGGATTAGCTATTGATACACTTGGCGGCGACTATGGTATTATGCGGGCTACCTTTTTTGCCGTGGGAAGTTTCGGTCCCGCGTTTGTTGGATTCTTTGGGGAACAATTTTCATTTACAATCGCGTTCAATAGCCTTATCGGATGTTTCCTACTCAACGGGATACTAGTCTATCAACTGAATCGAATTTCATGAACTGAGGCTTTACTCGGGAAATATGCACTGTCGTACCCCATTTGCAAACCCTTGTTTTTTAATTGGAATGGTATAATTGCCCAACAATTGGGACGTTGTAAAAACCATCTCCGTGTCATGTTTGTTTTAGAAAAACACAAAGATATTGAATAATTGAATTAATTTCTGATAAAACCTTTTACCAACCTTAACATTCATGGCGAATAGAGTGAAATACCTCCAAGATACACCGTAGAACAAATCCAATAGGGCTGGAAATGTCTAAAAAACTATATTTGTATTAGGTTCGTTCCAATATCTCTCATAATAACTCGTTTCCGAATATAATAGGTCATAGCGTAGTTTCACCTGCACTCATTATTACGGTTGTATGCCTGTAAATGTGAAATATGGTGGTATAACTTTACAGTAGTACTTTTGTATAATAGAAATATGCAGCCAGCAAAGAACCGTTCAACTCTGCCGGAAATTAAAAATTTCTATAATAAATATATTGGAATTAAATAACAATTGATTCGATCTGGGTGTAATTTTTAAGTGGGTTCGCGCGCGAGCGCAATAAGTAACATATTAATTTCTGCTATAGCTATGAAAAAGCACTCCCTCTAAATAGATAATACCATGTCAAACTTCCCTATGAGTGTGATTTTGTCATTGACCGTATTTAACGCCGAGTTCAATGACATTTGCAGCGCTTTTTACCAGGCTGGGGAACTCTTCGTTGAACACCTCCTTTTGAAGGCGGCTGGTGGGACCAGCTAAGCTAACCGTTGCAACTACATTGTCGTCTGAGTTTCTTACCGGAGCGGCTACACATCTAAGACCACGAAGGCGTTCCTCATCATCAAATGCGATCCCACGTTCACGAATTTGTTCGAGGTGTGAGAACAGTTCTTCTGGTTCTACAATCGTGTTCTCTGTACGGTGTGGGAGACCATGTCGATCGATAATTGCTTCAATCTCCTCTCTTGTTTTGTACGCCAGAATAGCTTTTCCTGCGGCAGTCGTATGTAAGTGGATTCGATAACCATCATAACTATCCAATTGTACTGCGTTTGTACCTTCTGGACGACACAAAAAAACCCCCCTCCCGTGTTCTTCAACCAAAATGGACGACAGTTCACCCGTATCTTTAGCTAATTTTTCAGCCTCTAATTTTCCTTCTTTATATATTCTCTTCCGATTACGTGCATTCTCTCCAAAATCTAAAAACCGGAGGCCCAATTGATATTCACCATTGTTACAAACAAGATAGCCGTTTTGCTCTAGAGTACTCAAGTGGCTATGAGCTGTGCTTTTGGGGCAATCTAAAACTTCTGCAACCTCTGTAACCCCGACCTTTTCTTTTTCTTTGATTATCTCAAGAATCTCAAAGGAAAGTTCTACCGTTCCGATCGTGTTTGTTTTGGCGTTCATTTCCTATCTCTATATTATGTGATACGATCATTTATAGCTATCCAATCAGGAAGGATTTGTCATTTTACAATTAAGATTTGATTATCTGTCCAGGTTAAATCGAGTGGAAGGACAGCGAAGCCAGAGAAAGTAGATATTTTTTCTTCAATCTACAAAATAATACATATATTGTAGAAAGGCTTCGCTAAGTGTATTGTTCGACCAGAAAATTTAATATACCCTATCTACAAGGCAATATTGTGTTACCAGATAGCAATATTCAGGGTGAAACAGAGAGTCGTATATCAAATAGTAATAGACGTACATTCCTGAAGGGGTCAGCCGCCACACTGTCATTGACAGCATTTGCTGGATGTTTAGGTGGTGATGAGGGTAGTGGATTGCCCACGTTAACTTACGCGAGCATACCTGGGTCCGTTGCAGGAGATCGATTTCAACGGTTCATGGAATCAGATATGATGAGAGATGAAGTACTACCCCATATGGGC
>LFCJ01000155.1_pt1 | contig 37964 bp, 33 predicted proteins | sample 643141 | NCBI WGS metagenome assembly LFCJ01 (sample SAMN03766243, study PRJNA286221) | soda lake metagenome | biome: soda lake; feature: Kulunda steppe; material: water; isolation source: sample B1-Br-g2 brine of Lake Bitter-1 | place: Russia: Kulunda steppe | collected 2010-07
ATAAGCAAATAGATAAACTTAATATTTTATCTGTTGCTCCGTTATTAGCTGCAGGTATCGAAAGAATTTATAAAGAATTATCGGTTAGTGTATTATTTTAAGGCTGTAAATTTTGATAGTCATTTTAAAAAATGTTATAATATCATTTATGAAAAAGTAAAAAAGGAGAGGGTATTAATGGAACGTTTAGAACTTTTGGCTCAAAAAAGAGAAGAGACTGGAAAAGGTTCAGCCCGTAAGCTGAGAAAAACTGGGTTGATTCCTGCTGTTTTATATGGAAAAGATAGAGATCCAGTTAATTTAAAATTAGATGCCAGTAAAGTAGAGGATGTAGTCGGTGGCAATGTAATTATCGACCTTTCATTAGAAGATGAAACTGAACCAGTAATGGTAAAAGAGGTACAACGTCATGTTATTAAACAAGACTTATTACATGTTGACTTTTATCAAGTTGATCTTGAAGAAAAAATTGAGGTTGAAGTACCAGTAGAAACTGTAGGACAATCAATTGGAGAACGAGAAGGTGGAATTTTAGAAGTTATTTTAAGGAAGATAGAGATTAGTTGTTTACCAACTAATATTCCAGAAACTTTTGAAGTTGATATTTCGGAATTAGAAGTTGGAGATTCTGTAAGTGTAGCTGATTTAGAGGTTGATGAAGATATAGAAATAATTACTGATAGTGATGAAACAATTGCTGCAATAGTTGTGCCTTCTGAATTAAATCTTGAAGAAGAAGAAGAGGAAGAAGAGCTTGAAGAGCCAGAAGTAATTGGTGAAGTTGAAGAAGATGAAGAGGGAGAAGAAGGAGAAGTTGTAGCAGAGGAAACAGAAGAGTAAATTATTAAGGCGTAATCATTGTGATTGCGCCTTTTTCAAATTATAAGGGGGCTTTTGAGTGATGAAGTTAGTTGTAGGTTTAGGAAATCATGGCTATAAATATCAATTTACTCGGCATAACATTGGTTTTATAGTGGTTGATGATTTAGCTGATTGTTATAATATAAACATAAATAAAAAGGATTATAATGCTTTATATAATAATACTAGAATAAAAAGAGAAAAAGTTATTTTAGCTAAACCACAGACTTTTGTCAATAAGAGTGGTTTGGCAGTAAGAAAGATAGTCGATTATTATAATTTAGAGTTAGATGATATACTAATTATCCATGATGATTTAGATTTAAAAACAGGAGATTTAAAAATTAAATCTAAGGGTGGTCATGGTGGACATAATGGTATTAAATCAATTATAAGACATTTATCTAGCAAAGAGTTTGCAAGAATTAAGCTAGGGATTGGCAGACCCGATAAAGGGTCAGTTAAAGATTATGTATTAGGCAAATTTAGTGATGAAGAGCTAAAAAAGATGAATCCTGCTGTTGATTCAGCAGTTAAGGCGATAGAATTATTCTGTCGAGGTGACTTAGAAGAAGCAATGAATAAATTTAATTAATAAGTAAATAATATATTAGATGAAGATTAATTACTGGAAAAATATGTAGTATGTTAATTAAACTAGGGCCTTATAAAAAAGGTCCTTTTTGGTATCTGAAAAGGGGTAGGTTGAAATGGATAACAATTTAAATAATGTATTGTCTGTAAAGAAAGAATTTAAAAAAATAACTACTTATCTTAACAGGGGAGAAGAAGGTCTTGTTTATGGGGTGGATGGTAGTAGCATAAGTCTTTTAACAATAAATTTACAGAAGGCAATTAAAGATAATATATTAATTATAACGGCAAATAAAAAAGAAGCGGATGAATTGTATTATGATTTATCTAATTTAGTGGGAGAAAGTAAAGTGTTTTTGTTTCAATCTTTTGAGGTTCTTCCACATGAATTACTGCCGGTTAGTAAAAATATAAAAGCAAAACGCTTAGAAACTTTAAATAAATTATTAATTAAAAAAGAAAAGATTTATATAACAACAGTTGAATCTCTATTACAGTATTTGCCTAATAGAAAAGAGTATTATGAGCAGATAAAACCCATAAGGGAAGGACAGGAAGTTGAAATTAAGACTTTTTTAGTGAAATTAGTTAAAATGGGTTATCAAAGAGTAAAAAAAGTTTCTGAGCCAGGTCAGTTTAGTCTGCGGGGAGGAATTGTTGATATCTATCCGCTAGGAGATGAAGCAATTAGAATTGAACTTTTTGGTGATGAGATAGATTCTATTAGAAAATTTAACCCATTAACTCAACGCTCTGATAAAAATTTAAAACAGGCTATATTATATCCAGCTCAAGAATTAATACAACCTACTAAAGAGGATTATCTTAAACAAATAAGAGAGGACTTAAAAGATACTGCTGTTGAATTAAGCACAGAAAGCAAGGCAAAATTAGAAGAAATAACAAAAGAGGATTTAGAAAAACTTAAAGAAGGCATAAGTTTTTCTAGTGAAAGAAAATATATCAATTACTTTTATGAAATCTCTACTTTATTTGATTATTTTTCTGGTACTGTTCTATGTTTAGATTTAGAGAGAATCAGAAAAAAAGCTCGAAATTTTTTAACACAAATTATAGAAAGATATGATAAATTATTAACAGATGGAAAGGTATTAAAGAGTTATAAAGACTTGTTTATAGATTTTGATGAGTTATTTACGCAAATTGAGCAGGATAAGATTTATCTTGCAGCTACTAAAAAGAAATTATCATTAGTTAAACCTGATTATAGGCTTGAGTTTAAATTAAAGCGTCCTGAAAGCTTTCAAGGTAAAGTTAATCTATTAATTAAGCAGGTTAAAGAGTTTCAAAAACAGGGCTATAAAATTGTAATAGCTTTAAGTAGTATATCTAAAGCTGAAAAGCTAAAAAATAGGCTAAAGGATAATAATTTAGCAGCAATAGTAGTTGAAGAGATTGATGATCAGCTTAAAGCTGGAAATATTATTTTAACTAATAAAGATTTAAAACAGGGAGTATTAAGTAACGAACTTAAATTTGTATTATATACTGAAAAAGAATTATTAAAAAATAAAAGAAATAAATCAAGGAAGAGAAAGAGTAGTTCTTTTAAGAAGGGAGCTCCTATTTCTTCTTTTACTGAACTGAATGAAGGTGATTATGTAGTTCATGAAAATCATGGTATAGCTCAATATGTAGGTGTAGAAAGATTAACAATTCAAAATAAAAATAAAGATTATTTGCTTTTATTATATAAAAATGATGATAAATTATATGTGCCAACTGATAAGATTGATTTAATCCAAAAGTATATTGCATTAAAGGATAGAAAGCCTAAATTAAATAAATTAGAAGGAGATAGTTGGCAAAAAGCTAAATCTCGAGTTGAAAAATCAGTAGAAGAGATGGCTGAAGAACTGCTTGATTTATATGCAAAGCGGGAAATGAAAGAAGGCTATGCTTTTAGCGAAGATACAGTTTGGCAAGAAGAGTTTGAAGCAGCTTTTCCTTATCAAGAGACTAATGATCAACAAGAAGCGATTGAGACTGTTAAATCAGATATGGAATCTCTACAGCCAATGGATCGATTAATCTGTGGTGATGTAGGTTATGGAAAGACTGAAGTTGCTATTAGAGCAATTTTTAAAGCAATTATGGATGGCAAGCAAGCAGCTTTTTTAGTACCTACAACTATTTTAGCCCAACAGCATTGGAGTAATATTGAAGATAGATTTAGCAAGTATCCAATTAATGTAGAGATGTTAAGTAGATTTAGAACTTCTGCTGAGCAAAGAAAGGTTATAAAGGCTCTAAAAGAAGGAAGGGTTGATCTAGTAATTGGGACTCATAGATTATTATCACAAGATATTTCTTTTAATGATCTAGGTCTGTTAGTAGTAGATGAAGAGCAACGCTTTGGTGTTAAGCAAAAAGAAAGATTGAAGAAGTTTAAGGCAAGTATAGATGTATTAACTTTAAGTGCTACTCCTATACCAAGGACTTTGCATATGTCATTAGTAGGGGTAAGAGATATTAGCTTAATTGAAACGCCGCCTGAAAATCGCTCTCCAATTAGGACTTTTGTGGGAGAGTATAATAATGATTTAGTGCAAGAAGCTATTTACAGAGAATTAAACCGTGGTGGGCAAGTATATTTTGTTCATAATCGAGTCCGAGATATTAAAGAAAAGGCTAACAAAATTGCTTCATTCTTTCCTGAGGCTAAAGTTGCGGTAGCTCATGGACAGATGAATGAAAAAAAGTTAGAAGAAATTATGTTTGATTTCTTAGCTGGAGAATATGATATTTTAGTCTGTACTACGATTATAGAAAATGGAATGGATATAGGAAATGTAAATACTATTATTATTAATCGAGCTGATAAAATGGGACTGTCACAATTATATCAACTTAAAGGAAGAGTTGGTAGAAGTAATAAGGTAGCTTATGCTTATTTATTACATGAAGAAGATAAGATTTTATCACAGATTGCTGAAAAAAGATTAAAAGCAATTAATGAGTTTACTGATTTAGGCTCTGGCTTTAAAATAGCAATGCGTGATCTTGAAATTCGAGGTGCAGGAAATATATTAGGACCTGAGCAGCATGGTCATATAGAAGCGGTTGGTTTTTCACTTTATTGTAAGCTGTTAGAAGATGCAATTGATAAATTAAAAAATAATCAACAAGAGGATAAGCTAAAGTGTAAGCTAGAGTTAAAAGTTAATGCTTATCTTCCTTCTGAATATATAAATGATGCCCAACAAAAGATTGAAATTTATAAAAAAGTAGAGCAGATTGAAAGCGAACAAGATTATAATCAATTAGCTAATGAATTAGAAGATAGATTTGGCCCTTTATCTAAAGAGGTAAATTTATTACTTGATATGGCTTGGTTGAAAAATATTGCAGCTGAATTTGGATTTTATGAAATTAAAGAAAAGAAGAATAAATTAGAGTTTAAATTAGATACAGCTTATTTAGCTTCTGCTAAAAAGTTAATGGAGGTTGCAGCTGAGTTTGATAACTTCAAAGTGATTGCAGGCAAAAAGCCAGGTGTTGAAGCAGATATAACTGATTATTCTGATCAAGACAAATGTGATTTAATATTGAAATTCCTTACTTCCTTAAAAGAAAAAAAGTTAAAAGAAAAAACAGGATAAGAATAAAATTTTTAAATTAATTATATACTAATAATACAGTAATAGATAAGTTTATTAAAAATAGTTAATCATATCTTTAAGAGTGAAGATATTTATAAGGAGGTGAGGATTAGTCAGTATTGAAAGATGCTGATTACTTCATATGAAGGCAACAGGTATAGTTCGGAGAATAGATGATTTAGGTAGAGTCGTGATTCCAAAAGAGATTAGAAGAACAATGAGAATTAGAGAAGGAGAACCACTTGAGATATTTGTTGATCGTGATGGGGAAGTCATTTTAAAGAAGTATTCTCCGATTGGAGAATTAGGAGAATTTGCGCAAGAATATGTAGATTCTCTTGCTGAAGTCACAGGTCATATCGCTTGTGTGTTGGATAGAGATGCTATTGTAGCTGTTACTGGAGCGAAGAAAAATAAGTTTATAGATAAGCCAATTGGCCCTGCAGCTGAAGAGGTTATGGAAAGTGGAGAAGTTAAGGTGATTAATGAGTCAGGAAAAGGTCTTTTTTGTGAAGGAGTATATGGTGATGATATGCAATTTAGTGCCCAAATTCTAGTTCCTATTATTTCTATGGGAGATCCAATTGGAGTTGTTGTGTTAGCTTCTCAAGATGAAGGAGTAAATATGAGTGATTTAGAGATTAAATTAGCTGATACTGCAGCAGGTTTTTTAGCAAAGCAGATGGAAGATTAGCTTCAAGGTGGGCTTAACAGCTCGCCTTTTTTATTTTTAAACTAGAATATCTTCTAGAGATTTGTTATTATTAATAATTAGATGTTAGATTAACTATGTTGTATAAGGAGAGATACTGGTGGTAGAAAAAAAGGGGAATAAATTATTAGAAGGAACTATGATTTTAGCTACTGCAGCCTTAACAAGTAAGTTTTTAGGCTTTTTTTATAAAGTAGTCTTGGCTAGGTTGATTGAAGATTCTGGTTTAGGAATCTATGAAAAGGTATACCCTATCTATGTTACTATTTTAACAGTATCTATTGTAGGGGTTCCAGTTGCTATTTCAAAATTAGTTTCTGAGAAAAAAGCCTTAGATAAGGATCAATTAGCTGATTATATCTTTAAAATTGCATTAAATTTTAGCTTTGTTTTTGGTTTAGTAACTACAATTTTGTTAATTCTTTTTGCTAGACCATTAGCAGAGTATATAATAGATGATCCAGATACATACTATTCTATTTTGGCTATTGCTCCTGCTGTATTTGTAGTCTCTGTAATGGCTAGTTTTAGAGGATATTTTCAGGGCCAACAGCGAATGATTCCAACCGCTGTTTCACAAGTTGTAGAACAGTTTGTTAGAATTGTTACTTTACTCATCCTAGCCTACTTATTATTACCATTTGGCATTGAATTTGCAGCTGCAGGAGCAGCTTCAGGAGCATTTTTTGGTTCCGTAGCAGGGCTTATTATCTTGTATTTTGTCTATTTTAAAAAAGAAAAATTTAAATTTAAGCTAGAATCTGATAATAGTGATTTTCCTGAAGTTAAAAAAGTATTAAGACAGATTTTTAATCTCGCTTTACCTATTTCAATTGGAGGTTTAGTCTTGCCAGTTATGCGCCTAATAGACATGTTATTAATTAGTAGAAGGTTACAGGTGGCAGGATTTAGTCTAGAAGAGGCTACTGCGCTATTTGGTCAATTTAATGGGATGGCAATGACTTTAGTAAGGTTTCCCACTGTAATAGCTGCTTCATTAGCAGTCAGCTTAGTTCCAGCTATTTCAGAAGCTAATGAGTTAGAGGCTAATAATTTAGTAAATAGCAGAATAGCTAAGGCATTTAAATTAATAGCTATTATTTCTATTCCAGCATCAGCAGGACTTTTTATTCTTGCTGAGCCTTTATGTAGGCTTATTTTTGACAATGCTCAAGCTGCACTACCACTTCGTTATTTATCAGTGGGAGTGATAGCGGTTAGCTTACAGCAAATGACTTCTAGTATTTTACAAGGATTTAATAAACCTAAGCTACCAGCGATTAATCTTTTTTTTGGTGCTTTAGTAAATGTGATTTTAAATTATACTTTGACAGCTATGCCGTCATTAAACATTAGAGGTGCAGCAATTGCTACTGTCTTAGGATTTTCAGTAGCAGCAATCTTAAATAGCTATTATGTATTCAAATTAGCTAAACCTAAATTAGACTATAGTAACTTAATATATAAGCCCTTAGTTGCTAGTGGAATAATGATAGTTTTAGTCTATCATAGTCATAGAATTTTATTGGGATTAAATTTTGATATATTAGCCTTAATTTTTTCGGTTTTGGCTGGTATAATAATTTATTTTATAGTATTATTATTAAGTAGAGTAATCACTAAAAAAGATTTGCTTACTTTACCTGTAATAGGAGAAAAATTAGTATTTATTTTAAATAAATTAGGGTTGGTGAAATAAAAATATGCTAAAAATAGTAGGATTAGGAGCTAATGATTTAGATTATTTGCCAATGACAGCTTTTAAAAGTCTTAAAGAAGCTGATAAAATATATTTAAGGACTGAAGAGCATCCAGTAGTAAATGATTTGAAAAAAGAAGGAATTAAATTTCAATCCTTTGACAATCTTTATCAGCAAGCAGATAATTTTGGTCAAGTCTATCAACAAATTACTAAAAAAATTACTAGCTTAAATATTAAAGAGAATAATATAGTTTATGCTGTACCTGGACATCCTATGGTAGCAGAAGATAGTGTGAAAATGATTATTGAAGAGTTAGAAGATTATAAAATGATTGCTGCTCCTTCGTTTGTTGATTTGATTTTTACTCGTTTAGAAATAGATCCCATTAGTGGTTTTAGTCTGTTAGATGGTTTGAACTTTAATGTTAGAGATATAAATCCTGATCATCCAGTGGTTATTGCCCAAGTATATAACCATAATGTTGCTTCTGAAATCAAATTAGAACTGATGAAAAAATATGATGATTTATTTCAAGTCTATTTACTTGATTCTTTAGGTTCAAAAGAAGAGAAAGTAAAGCGGTTGCCATTATATAAAATTGATCGTCTTGACTGCTTAGGTCCTTTAACAACACTTTATCTACCAGCCGATAATGAAAATAATAAAAACTTTAATAAATTATTAGAAATTATGGAATTGCTAAGAAGTGAGGAGGGCTGTCCTTGGGATAAAGAACAGACCCATCAAAGTATTAAAGGCAATGTTATAGAAGAGGCTTATGAAGTAGTTGATCGAATAGAAGAAAGAGATTATTTTGGCTTAGCAGAAGAGTTAGGAGATTTATTACTACAGGTAGTCTTTCAGGCAGAAATTGCTAGTGAAGAAGGTGATTTTAATATTTATCATGTGATTGAGGAAATCTGCCAAAAATTAATCAGACGCCACCCTCATGTCTTTGCTGATGAAAGCATAGATAATGCTAAGCAGGTAGTAAGTAGATGGGAAGATATCAAGAAAGAAGAAAAATCAAAAAAGGATAAGTCTTTATTAGATGATGTAGCTAAAAACTTTGCTGCTTTATTAGAAGCAGAGAGGTTACAAAAAAAGGCAGCAGAAGTTGGTTTTGATTGGGATGAAATTGATGATGTAATTGCTAAAGTTAAAGAAGAATTATCAGAATTTGAAACTGCCTACCAAGAAGATAATCCTTTAGCTATAGCAGAGGAATTAGGAGATTTATTATTTAGTATTATTAATTTGGCTCGTTTTTTTGAACTTGAGAGTGAATTATTATTAAAGCAGACGAACAAAAAATTTAGGAAACGCTTTAAAAAGATGGAAGAGTTAGCTGATAAAGATAATTTAGCTAAATTATCTTTGAAGAAACTTGAAAAATTATGGCAAGAATCTAAAAAATAAATAAATTATTTAGGGAGGAAAGAGCTATGTTTAATAAGAAAATAGCAGCTTGTTTATTAAGTATTTTGATTATATTATCTTTTAGTAAATTAGCTTTAGCATCTGACTTTGAAGTTGATGCTAAATCAGCTGTTTTAGTTGATGCAGAAACAGGTCAAGTATTAACTAAGCAGAATCCAGATATTGAGTTACCACCGGCAAGTATTACTAAAATAATGACACTTTTATTGGCAATGGAAGAGCTAGAGGCAGGGGAAATTTCTTTAGATGATGAAGTTTATATTAGTGAAGATGCTGAAGCTCAATATGGTTCGCAAATTTGGGTGGAACAAGGAGATAAAATCTCTTTAGATGAGATACTAAGAGCTGTAATCATACCTTCAGCTAATGATGCTACTGTTGCTTTGGCTGAACATATTGGAGGAACTAAAAGTAATTTTGTTCGGATGATGAACCAACGAGCTGAAGAGTTAGCTATGGAAGATACTTATTTTGCTAATTCAACAGGCTTACCAGAACGTGAAAGTCAAGACACCTATACAACTGCCTATGATATTGCCACAATGGCAGCAGAGTTGGCCCAATATGATTTCATATTAGATGTTGGAAGTAAAAGGGTTGATATGATTGCAGGAGCAAATCGATTTACTACAAATAATTTATTAGGTCATTATCCTGGTGCTGATGGTTTAAAGACTGGTTGGACTACTGAAGCTGGTTATTGCTTAGTAGGTACTGCTCAACAAGATGATAGTAGATTGATTGCAGTAGTTATGGGGACTGAAAGCGATGGAGAACGAGTTAGAGAGACTGAAAAGTTATTAAATTATGGATTTAGAGCTTTTCATCGTGAAGATTTAATAAATGAAGGAGTAGAGGTAGCGGAAGTAGAAATAGATAAAGGAGTAGAGGAAAAAGTTGGTGTTTTAACTGAGAATTCTTTTGCTGCTTCTATTAGAAGGGGAACAAAGGATTTAGTTGAACAAGAAATTACTTTAGCAGATAATCTTGAGGCACCAGTTGAAGCAGGAGATATAGTAGGTGAAGTTGAGTTTATTTATGATGGTAATAAGTTAGGAAGTACTAATTTATTAGTTGCTGAAGATGTTGAGAGGGCTGGATTTTTTACTTTAGTATTTAGATGGATTAGAAATTTTATAACTGGTTTTTTTAACTGATAGAAGTTAAGCCCGCTTGTAAACCACTGTGGCTTGTCCCGAGGAGGGTCAAAAAATGGAAAGTATTACTATCAGACCGGCTGGTATTGATGATGCTAAAAAAGTTGCTGAGCTATTATATTTAAGTATGGATTGGCTTGAGGATTTTATAGCTTTAGAAGACAAGGCTAAAGTTTTGGATTTCTTAGAGCAAATAGTTAGGATTAGAGATCATGCATTTAGTTTTGATAAGATTAAATTAGCAGAAGCTAGCGAAGAAATAGTAGGGCTTTTATTATCTTATCCTGGTAGAGAAAGTATGAAATTAGGACTAAAGACAGCTTTTAAATTGCGTGAAATAAAAGATTATTTCACTATTATGAGATTTTTGAAACTTTTATGGACTAATTTAACCTTTGAAAAAGCGGATAAAGAAGAGTATTATATAAGTAATTTAGTTGTAAAAAATGATTATAAAGAATTAGGTATTTCGGAGAAGTTATTAATTCATGCTCAAAAAATATCAGCTAGCTATGAGCTTAAAAAAATATCATTATTAGTAAAGTTTGATGATGAGAGGGCTAAGGATTTATATTATAAAAATGATTATAAGATTATTAATGTATTTAAATTTTCTAAGCTAAAACTAGCTAAGATGATTAAAGATATTGATTAGCCTCTCTATATAATGGAGTTCTCCTTTTTGTGTATATTTCTATTAGCTGAAGTAGATAATAAAGTAAAAAGGAGGAGTCTAATTTGTTGAAAAAGATTAATTTATTGCTTTTAATAATGATTATTTGTGTATCTTTTTTTGCTTGTCGTCAAGTTCAAATCGATGAACTAGAGAAAGAACCTGAAATAAAGGTTGAGCTTGAAAATGGTGATATAAAAGAGATTGGATTAGAAAGTTATGTTGAAGGAGTAGTTGCTGCTGAGATGGAAGAGGGTTGGCCAGAAAATGCTTATGCAGCTCAGGCAATTAAGGCTAGAACTTTTGCTTTAAAATGGTTTGAGGAGCATGATAAAGATTTTATAAGTGCTAAGCATGAAGAGACCCAAGCCTATAACCCTAAAGCGATAAAACCTCAGATTAAAGAAGGAGTTGACAAGACTCGAGGAGAAGTTGTTAAATATGAGGGTGAATATATTAATGCTTGGTTTCATGCTAGTGCAGCTGGTCAGACAACATCTGCTCAAGTAGGTCTTGCTTATGATGATGAAGAGCCAGCTTATATAACAAGTGTTGATTCTCCTGATGAACTTGCTCCAGAAGATATTCAAAATTGGCAGGTAGAATTAAGCCAAGAAGAAATAATTTCTGCTTTAGAGCAAACTGGAGAAGAGCCATCTGCTATAGAGGATATAGAGATTATTTCGCGTGATCAGACAGATAGAATTATTGATATCAAATTTACTTATCCAGAGGGTAGTAAAGAGCTACGAGGGGCAGAGTTTAGAACTTTAGTTGGCCCTGATGAGCTTAAATCAATTTTGATTAGAGAGATTAAAGAGGTTGAAGATGGTTTTGAATTTTATGGTTCTGGTTGGGGGCATGGAGTAGGTATGAGTCAATGGGGAGCTAATAAGTTGGCCCAAGGTGGAAAATCCCCAGAAGAAATTATTAATTATTATTTTAAGGATGTTGAAATTGTTAAATTATGGGAGTAGTTTATTCAATAATTAATTAAAAGGGGGAGAAAAAATATGAGCTATAAGAAAGAGTATCAAAAGTGGTTAGAAGATGATTATTTTGATGAAGCAACTAAAGCAGAATTAAAAGAGATTAGTGATGAGAAAGAAATTGAAGAAAGATTTTATACTGAGTTGGACTTTGGTACTGGTGGAATGAGGGGGATTATTGGTGCTGGTACAAATAGAGTAAATAAATATACAATTAGAAAAGCAACTCAAGGACTTGCGAATTATATACTTCAAGAAGGAGATAAAGATGCTGGAGTGGTTATTTCTCATGATTCAAGATATAAATCAAGAGAATTTGCTACTGAAGCAGCTTTGGTTCTTGCGGCTAATGATATTAAAGCATACTTATTTGATGATTTAAGACCAACACCTGAACTTTCTTTTGCTGTAAGAGAGCTTGAAGCTACTGCAGGAATTATGTTAACAGCAAGTCATAATCCACCTGAATACAATGGTTATAAAGCTTATTGGGATGATGGAGCACAAGTAGTAGCGCCTCATGATGAAGGTATAATTAATCAAGTTAAATCAATAACTGATTTTTCTAGTATAAAGACGATTTCTAAAAGTAAGGCTAGAGAGAAAGGGTTATTTGAAATAATTGATACCAAGTTAGATGATAAGTATATTAAATCTCTAAAAGACTTATCACTAAAATCAGAAGTTATAGCAGAAATAGCTGATGATTTTAGTATAGTTTTTACTCCATTACATGGTGCATCTAATATGCCTGTACAAAGGATATTAGATGAGTTAGGTTTTAAAAATGTACATGTAGTATCAGAACAAGAAAAACCTGATCCTGAATTTTCTACTGTAGGTTATCCAAATCCGGAATCGCCTGAGGTATTTGAGCTTGGAATTGAATTAGCTAATGAAAAAGGTGCTGATTTGGTTATGGCAACTGATCCTGATGGTGATAGAGTTGGAGTTGCAGTTAGAGATAGCAGAGATGAGTGGAATTTCTTAAATGGAAATCAAGTAGGGGTCTTATTAACCAATTACATTCTTAATTCAATGGAAGAAATCCCAAGTAATGGAACAATAATCAAAACAATAGTTACTACTGAAATGATTAATCCAGTTGCTGAAAAATATGGACTTGAAGTATTAAACACTTTAACTGGATTTAAGTATATTGGAGAAAAGATTAGAGAATTTGAAGCTGGGAAATATGATAAAGAGTTTATTTTTGGTTTTGAAGAAAGTTATGGTTACTTATTTGGTACACACGCAAGAGATAAAGATGCAGTGGTAGCTAGTATGTTAATAGCAGAAATGGCAGCCTATTATAAAACAGAAGGAAGCTCTATTTATGAAGAATTACAAAGCTTGTATGATGAGCATGGTTATTATCTAGCAGATCTTGAAGCTTTAAAATTTCCTGGTAAAGCAGGAAAGGAGAAGATTGAAAATATCTTAGCTGAGTTAAGAGAAAGTAGTCCAGAAAAATTTGTTGGTCAAGATGTTGTGCTTAAAAAAGATTATCTAAAAGGAGAAAGTTATGATTTAAAGACAGGAGATATTGAAGAAATTGATCTGCCTAAATCAAATGTATTACAGTTTTTATTAGAGGACAAGAGTTTAATTACTGTAAGGCCTTCTGGTACTGAGCCAAAAATAAAGTTTTATTTCTCTGTAACTGCAGAAAATAAGACTAAAGCAGAAGAGAAGTTATCTAAGTTACAAAAAGAATTAATGAATCTTATTGAATAGAAGAAAGTATCCCCCCTTCATCTGAAGGGGGATATTTTTTTAAACTAGCAATATTTTTTTAATAAAATACCTTGCATTTAAAATACTTCTATGGTATTATTTTCATTATAAGATAAAAATATAATAATATTATATAAAAGAAAATTAATGATGATTTTTACAATTTATTTTTGCTTTTTTTGCAAGCGCTTGAGTACTTGGCTTTAATTGGAAGGGGGGATTTTTTTGGGTATTACTATGAAGGATATTGCTAAAATTGTTGGTGTCTCTGAATCTACAGTTTCTCGGGCAATTAATAATAAGCCGGGGGTAGGGGAAAAGAGTAAAGAAGAGATTTTAGAGGTGGCCAAAAAGTATAATTATCGTCCTAATCAATTAGCAAGAAATCTTGCTAAACAGAGTACTAACATGTTAGGGCTAATATTACCAGATATATCGAGTCTTTTTTACTCTGAAGTAGCAAAAGGAATTCAAGATGTTGCCCGTGAAAATAACTACCAATTAATTTTATGTAATACAGATTGTGATAGTCAAGAAGAAAAAGATTATATTGAGTGGATGCAAAATAATAAAATAGCTGGTATTATCTTTTTAGGTAAAGGGCTAGATAATGATGAAATTATAAAATTAGCTTTATCTGATTATCCTTTGGTGTTAGCAGATAGATTAATAGAAGAGCTAATGATTCCTTCAGTAATAATTGATAATAATGCAGGAGCTTATAATGCTACTGAACATTTAATTAATAAAGGCTATGAAGAGATTGCTTTAATCAATGGGCCAAAAAAAGAACTTCGTTCACAAAGTAGACTACAAGGTTATAAAAAAGCCTTAGTTGATTTTGGAATAGAGTTTAAATCTGAGCTTGTCTTAAATAAAGAATTAACTAGAGAGAGTGGTTATCAAAGCTTTTTAGAGCTAATGGAGTTTGAAAATCCACCAACAGCTATATTTGCAGCTAATGATTTATTAGCTGTAGGTTTGGTAGAAGCTATTAAGACTGGCGGTTATTTAATTCCAGATGATATTGCGGTTGTAGGATTTGAAGATACAATTGTAACTTCTATTATAAACCCTAGTTTAACTACTGTAGCTCAGCCAATGTATCAACTAGGGGTGCTTTCAGCTCAAAAACTGTTTTCTTTAATCAAGGAAGAAGAGGTTAAAGAGCAGATTAAGATATTAGAAACTGAATTAATAGTTAGAGATTCTGCTTAAAAAATTAAAAGGAGGAGTTTTAAATGGCAAAGGTAACGTTAAATAGTATTACGAAGGTTTATCAAGGTGGAGATGATGGATCTGTCACAGCTGTAGAAGATGCAAACGTTAACATAAAGGATAAGGAATTTGTAGTCCTAGTAGGACCTTCTGGTTGTGGAAAGTCGACTACTTTAAGAATGATCGCTGGTTTAGAAGAAATTACAGAAGGAGAACTATATATTGGCGAAAAGGTAGTAAATGATATTCCACCAAAAGATAGAGATATTGCAATGGTATTCCAAAACTACGCACTATATCCACATATGAATGTTTATGATAATTTGGCTTTTGGGCTAAAATTAAGAAAGTTTGATTCTAGTGAGATTGAGAGGCGAGTTAGTGAGGCGGCAAATATTTTGGATATTAATCCTTTGCTTGATAGAAAACCTAAAGAACTATCAGGTGGACAGCGACAGCGTGTTGCACTTGGTAGGGCAATAGTACGTGAACCTAAAGTATTTTTAATGGATGAACCATTATCAAATCTTGATGCTAAATTGAGAGTACAGATGAGAGCTGAGTTAAGTAAGTTACATGAAAGATTACAGACAACTACTATCTATGTAACTCATGATCAGATAGAAGCAATGACATTAGCAGATAGAGTTGTTGTGATTAATGATGGTGAAATTCAACAGGTTGCTCCTCCGCTAGAGCTATATAATAGGCCTAACAATGTATTTGTAGGTGGTTTTATTGGTAGCCCACCGATGAACTTTCTTGATGCAGCTATTAAAGAAAAGGCTGGTGAGTTATATATCGTTGGCCCAGATTTTCAACTTCAAATTCCTGCTAATTGGCTAAATTCAATTAAGGATTTAAAAACTTATGTAGGTAAAGAAATCATCTTTGGAATTAGGCCAGAAAATATCTTAGATCCAGAAGTTGAATCATCTAATGCTATAAATGCTAAAGAGGCCAATACAATTGCAGCAGAGGTTGAGGTTGTTGAACCTATGGGTTCTGAGATTAACTTATACTTAAATTTAGGAGAACAGGACATTATAGCAATTGTTGATGCTGAAAGTGATGCTAAAGTGGGAGATGAACTAACCTTTGTTGTAGATCGCTCTAAAATAAGGATCTTTGATGCTGAAACTGAAATGGCAATTGTATAGATAAACTCAATAAATTTCTACAGACCCCTATATAGGGGTCTGTTTTTAGGAATATAAATTTTAGCAACAACATAAAAATATAATAAATATCAATTATGATTCTCAGTAAAAATATTAAGCTGAGAATTTAATGATTTATAGGAGGCATTAGTTTGGCGAAAAAAGATAAGCAACGTTTAGAATTAGTGGAGCGAAAATTTTTAAATCTTTCAGGGGTTAAAGATGTGATTAGTTATGATGAAAGTAGTGTTAATTTAGAGACTAATCTAGGTAGCTTACTGATTAAAGGAGAAGGATTAAATATAAAAGAATTAAATCTTGAAGAGAGTAAATTACTTCTAACTGGAAAAGTTTCTCAATTGATTTATGAACAGAGTAGTGAACGTGGTTGGTTTAAAAAATTATTCCGTTAAGGTAGGGGCGAGTTATTTTGAGGTTGCAATTTATTGCTTTTTTTAATATGATTATAGCTGGGTTTATCATAGCTTTAATCTTTGATGTATATTCTTTCTTCTTTAATAAGTTAAAACTTAATGGCTTAATTAGAGGTTTATTTGATTTTATTTATACTTTATTAGCATTTTGTGTTATATTTATTCTGCTTCAACTAGCTAATAGACTAGAGATAAGATTTTTTATTTATCCAGCTATTAGTTTAGGTTGCTATATTTATTTTAAGGTGGTAAGTAATTTTGTTAATACAATTCTAACTTATTTAAATCAAATTATTAATCAGATAATGGAGTTTATTTTGCAGCGGGAGGGTTGATTATGAGAGAAAATAAAGATAAGATATCAATTAAGAAGAGATTAGTTATAATAATGGGGACAGTATTTTTTTTAGTAGTAGCAATCAATTTTTATCAAGGCTTTGCTATCTTACAAGAAAAGAATGCAGAGATAGAGAAACTAGAGGCTGAGATTGAGCAGGTAAAAGATGAAAGAAAAGATTTAGAAACTGAACTAGAATATCTAGAGTCAAAAGATTATGTTGAAAGAATGGCCCGTGAGCAATTAGGATTAGTTAAAGAGGGAGAGAAGTTGTATATAAATATAGGTGATTATTGATATTAAGTGGCACTGCCACTTAATATCTAGTTGACAGTTTATAGTTGACAGTTGACAGTTAAAATCAAATTCAAAAGCAAGAGCGGTTTACACAGATTAACGCAGATCAAAGACAATTAACACAGATTAGAGTCAAAATCTAAAAATCAAATTCAAATCAAAATAACTTTTTTAATATTTTTTATTTTAAATGCTTTTAATCTGTGTGTGTTTGTATTTATCACCCCAAGAGTACTTCCTCAGTCGACAAAAACCGTCTCCTTCAGGGCGCTGCGTTCATCTGTGTCCCCTGCTTTTGATCTCTGTTCTTAAATAATTACTAAAAAAATTTTTAAAGTGAAACTATATTTCTAAAAAAGAGAGGTGAAGATATGGGAATTATTAAAGTATTAGCTAAAGAGTTAAATCTTAAAGTTGGACAAGTTAAAAGAACTGTAAAGCTATTAGACGATGGAAATACAATCCCTTTTATAGCAAGGTATAGAAAAGAAATGACTGAGAAGTTAGATGAGACTCAGCTTAGAGAATTAGAGGAAAGATTAGATTATTTGCGTAAATTAGAAGACAAAAAAGAGACTGTACTTAATAAGATTGATGAACAGGATAAATTGAGCGATGAGTTAGAGGCTAAAATAAAGCAATCAACTCAGCTACAAGAGGTTGAAGATTTATATCGTCCTTACAAACAAAAAAGAAGGACTAGAGCAGGAAAAGCTAGGGCCAAAGGTCTTGAACCACTAGCAGAAACTTTTATGAAACAAGCTATAACAGAAGGCTCGATTAAAGAGTTAGCCAAAGAATACCTCGACTCTGAGCAGGATTTAAATGAAATTGAAGATGTATTACAAGGTGTTAGAGATATTATAGCAGAGGATATAGCTGACCAAGCTAAAAGTAGAAAGTATGCTAGAGAAGTTACTTTTGAGCAGGGGAATATTGTTTCGGAAGGAAAAGAAGAGGAAGTCAGTGATTATGAAATGTATTATGAGTATAGAGAAAAAATCTCTAAAATTCCTCACCATGCTGTTTTAGCAGTTAATCGTGGTGAGAATGAGGAGATGCTAAAAGTAAAAGTCGATACTAATGATGAAAAAATAATTTCTTGGCTAAAAGAAAGTTTTATTACAGGTGAGTCTATATTTAAAAAAGAGATTGAGCTGGCAATTGAAGACGGATACCAAAGATTAATAGCCCCTGCTATTGAAAGAGAAGTAAGAAGTAAATTAACTGATCAAGCTGAAGAGCATGCTATTGATGTTTTTGCTGAAAATTTAAGGAATTTATTATTGCAGCCACCAGTATCTGATGTTATAGTTTTAGCTGTTGATCCTGCTTTTAGAACTGGATGTAAATTAGCAGCTATTGATCAGTTAGGTAAATTTTTAGGACATGAAACTATCTATCCTCATGCCCCGCAAAATAAAGTTAAGCAAGCGAAAAAAATAGTTAAAGAACTTATTAAAGAGTATAAAATAGATCTAATAGCTATTGGAAATGGAACAGCCTGTAGAGAGACAGAGACCTTAGTAGCAGAAATAATTTCTGAGCTTGAAGTTGATTTAAGTTATATAATTGTTAACGAAGCTGGTGCCTCTGTTTATTCAGCATCAGAAGTTGGGGCCAAAGAATTTCCTGATCTTGATCTATCTTTACGAGGAGCAGTATCAATTGGTAGAAGATTACAAGATCCATTAGCTGAATTAGTAAAAATTAACCCGCGGCATATAGGAGTTGGAATGTATCAGCATGATATTAATCAAGGCCGTTTAGATGATGCATTAACTGATGTTGTAGAATCAGTAGTAAATTATGTAGGGGTGGATTTAAATAGTGCGTCTGCTTCTTTGTTACAATATGTATCAGGGATTAATAGTAGAAATGCTAGTAGTATAGTTAAGCATCGAGAAGAAGAAGGTAAATTTAAAAATCGTAAAGAGCTAAAAGATGTTTATGGGGTTGGCCCTAAAACTTTTACTCAAGCAGCAGGTTTTTTAAAAATTAGAAGGGGAGAGAATCCTCTTGATCAGACTCCAATTCATCCTGAATCATATCAGGCAACTAAAAAATTATTGGCTATAATCGATTTTAAACTATCTGATTTAAAAGAAGAAGATAAATTAGAAGAATTAACTGAAGAGATAAAGAGTATAGATTTAATAAAGCTTAAAGATAAAATAGAAGATGTGGGATTACCAACTTTAAAGGATATTAAGAAGGCTTTATTAAAACCTGGTCGAGACCCACGTCAAGAATTACCTGGACCAAGTTTTAGATCAGATGTGCTAAAATTAGAAGATTTAAAGCCAGAAATGATATTAGATGCTACAGTTAGAAATGTTGTTGATTTTGGAGCTTTTGTGGATATTGGAGTTAAAGAAGATGGTTTAGTTCATATCTCAGAATTAAGCTCTGAATTTATAAAAGATCCAATGGAGGTTGTAAGTATTGGTGAGCAAGTAAAAGTAAAGGTTCTTGAGATTGATCAAGATAGAGGAAGGATTTCTTTAACTATGAATTTTTAAAGTGTTTGACACTTGCTAATAAATGATGTATAATGTAATCAATTAATGTGATTATACATCACGTATAAAATTTCATGAGGAGGAATTTTTAAAGCATGTCAATTGAGGTTGGAAATATTGTAGAAGGTGTAGTTACGGGGATTACAAATTTTGGGGCATTCGTCGAGTTAAATGGAGGTGAAACAGGCTTAATTCATATTTCAGAGGTAGCGGATACTTATGTAAAAGATGTGAAAAATTATTTACAGATGAATGAACAAATTAAAGTAAAAGTAATCTCTATCGACGATGATGGTAAAATTGGATTATCAATTAAGCAACTAGGTGAGAAGAAAAAGAAGAAGAAATTCAAAGAAGCTCCAAAGAAATCCTTCGAGGACCAATTGTCTGATTTCTTAAAAGAGAGCAATCAACGTCAGCAAGATATTCGTAATAACATGGAGAAAAAAAGCGGTCTATAATCTTTAACTATAAATATAATCGTTAATAATATATATATCTATTGCACCTTTCTTTTATGGAAGGTGCTCTTTTTTTGATTTAAAGCAGAAATGAAAAATCTAAAACTAGGAGGCTGTAAAAATGGAAGAAGATATTAAAGTGTTAGCCTATCAACTAGGTCGAAGCCCACGTAGTTTAATTGAGATAAAAAGGCGTTGTTCTAACAAGTATCCACAAGTAGTAGTAACTCATCCCATCTTAGAAAAAGAAGAGCAAGTAAATATTTTTCCTACCACCTTTTGGTTGACCTGCCCTGAGCTTAAATATATGATTGATAAATTAGAAAATCAAGGATTGATTGAACAGTTGCAAGAAAAGATGACTAAGGATCAGCAATTTGCTAATGAAATAGAAAAAGCTCATCAAGAATATGCTGATTATAGACTTGATTTAATAGAGACTGATAAACTAACGGATATAAAAAATAATTATACTGGTCAATATCGAGTATTAAAAGAATCAGGAGTAGGAGGAATCCTTGAGTTTTCTGGGATTAAATGTTTACATACTCATTATGCGGATTACTTAGCTAGAGGGAAAAATCCAATTGGCAAGTTGGTGTTTGATTATTTAAACAAAGAATTTGGTCAAAAAGCAAAGCTTAAAAATTGTAGAAAATGTGGGGAGGCCTTAAAAGATGAAAGTAGCAGCAATTGATATTGGCACTAATTCAATTAGATTATTATTATGTAAAAAAGAAGGGGAAATTTTTAAAACAATTAAAAGACGTCTAGAAGCTCCGAGATTAGGAGCAGAGTCTGAGGATGATTACTTAACTACATCAGCTATTAAAAGAAGTATAGCTGTATTAAAAGAATATAAAAAAGAGGCTAAGCAAGAAGGAGCAGAGATTATAGCAGTAGCTACTAGTGCAGTCAGAGAAGCTAAAAATAAAGAGAAGTTTTTAAAAAAAGTTAAAGTAGAATTAGGAATTAAGATAAGGGTATTAAGTGGTGAAGAAGAAGCCCGAATTGCTTATCAGGGTATGGTAAAAAGCTTTAATAAATTAGCTAAAGATATTTTGACTATAGATATTGGTGGTGGTAGTACAGAGTTGACTTATGGAGAGCAAAATCAATATTTGGATTATAGTAGCTTTAAAATAGGAGCTATTAGGTTAAAAGAAGAATTTAAAGAATCTTTTGCAGCAATGGCAGATAAGGTAAAAAGGGTATTAAGACCCTGTCTTGAGAGTAAAAAAGTAGATAAATTACTTGGTGCTGGAGGAACAATTACTACTTTAGCAGCTGTAAAAAACTCATTAGTAGAATATGATCATAATCTTATACATGGAGAGAAGTTGACTAGAAAAGATATAAAAAGTATATTTACTCGTTTAGAGAAATTACCTCTTGATAAAAGAGAGGAAGTAGCAGGTTTAGATGCTGATAGAGCTGATATTATTTTAGCGGGAACAATAATCTTACAGGTTATTATGGAATTAATAGATATCACAGAAATTATTGTTAGTGATCAAGGGTTATTAGAAGGAGTAGTTTATAATTATAATTGAACTAGTTCTTTAAACAGAGTAAAAAAGAGCTATTAATCGCTAATCTAGTTTAATCATATTTTAAAGCCTATATTTATAATTGACTCTTTAGAAAACATGTATTATAATACTAAATGTCGCTGATAAAAAATATCAAAGATTTTTGTTTTGCCGGAGTGGCGGAATTGGCAGACGCATCGGACTTAAAATCCGATGGGACTTTAGTGCCCGTGTCGGTTCGAGTCCGACCTCCGGCACCATTTTCGCGGGGTAGAGCAGCTGGTAGCTCGTCGGGCTCATAACCCGGAGGTCATCGGTTCGAATCCGATCCCCGCAACCAAATTAATAGTTGACAGTTGACAGTTTAAAGTTAAGTTCAAAACTATAAGTAAAAAGATAATTAATCTTTGATTTATAAAGTTAATTGATTTTGTTTGTAAGGGTTTTATTTTAACTGTAAACTGTAAACTATAAACTGAATTAATCTGGCGGCGTAGCTCAGCTGGCTAGAGCATGCGGTTCATACCCGCAGTGTCGGGGGTTCAAGTCCCTCCGCCGCTACCAACTAAATTCTATAAATAATAAGTTAACTTCCCTTAGGGGAAGTTTTTGTTATTTAAGATTGAAATTATAGAAGTGGGGAATTAATTTGTCACTAATGGTGGTAATTTTTGGTATTCGAATCTTGCTAAATCGACAAGATATCGCCTCTCGATATTATATAATAAAGGACAAGCTTAAAAAAATAATTGAGGGGTGTGTTGATTGCTTAAAGATAATATTTCGGTCTATCAAAGAAAAGAGTATTCTGAAGATGAGAATATAGTATTAAAGAAGATAAAAGGGGTCTTTAGTTTTGATTTATTTCTTAGTTTAATAGGGGTCTTATTTTCTTATGCAGAAATTATTTCTGGATTATTACCCTTTGGCGTTATTTATTTTACTATCTTTTTTTATTATGAGTTGCGATATAAAAGTAATAAAAAAAGATTCTGGCTAATTTATATAGGAGTTTCTATTGGCTATTTAATAGATTTTAATTACTATAAAATTAGTTATTTAATAATTATCAGCTTACTTTTATTATTAAAAGAGAAATTAAAAGGTCTAAAACACCTAAGATATGCTTTGCGGATTACAATAATTTTTTTAGCAGTACAGAGTATTTTCTTTACTTTCAATCCTAATCTGCTAAATTTATTAAATATAGCTTTGGAGGCTTCTATTGTTATCCTAGCTATTATTTTAATTTTAAACTTAGTACCAGATATTTCTATATTTTTAGAAAGTAAGAAAAAGAGTATAACTTATGGAGTATTGTTTATAATCTTTTTTAGTGGTTTATTAATTAGCGGTTTTAGTAATCAATTAGTACTAGAGAACTTTTATTCAATAAGTTTAGCACGCTTAATTATTGATTATATAATTTTGGTATCAATTTTTACAATAGGAATTAAAACAGCTCTAATTTTTGCTTTATTATTTGGATTTGCAGCTGGATTGATAAAAGGTAGCCTAAATTTTTTGCCTGGTAATTATGCTTTTTCTGCATTATTAACTAGCCTTTTTTTAAAGCAAGGTAGACTTTGGGTATTATCTGTTTATACTTTAAGTAAATTATTTTTCCTTTCATTTTTAGAAGGAGAAATTCTATTTTTAGCATTACTTATTGAATCTTTTATTGCGAGTATATTATTTTTGCTTACTCCAAAAAAGATTATAAATTCTTTTAAGACATTAGCAACCCCAAATAATCGTTGTGAAGAATTAGAAAGGTTTAAATTGCAAAATTTCGTTACTCATAGAATTAATAGATTTTCAAAAATTTTTGATGAGTTATATCAATCATTTTCAAGTGTAAGTAAAAATCAAGATTCTAAAGAAAGCATGGGTACATTTCTTGATGTTATAGTAAGTAAGAGTTGTCAATACTGTAGTCTGTATCAATCATGCTGGAAGGAATCTTTCTATACTACTTATAATTCAGTATTTAATCTTTTATCTTTAGCAGAAGAACAAGGAAAAATATCAGAAAAAGATCTAGTTAGAGTTATGGATATAAATTGCAGCAAACAGCAAAAAATGACTAATACAATAAATCAATTTATTGAGATGTATGAAGTGAATAGTTATTGGAAGAAAAGACTAAGTGATAATGAGGATATTTTATTACAACAATTATCTGGAGTAGCAAATATAATTAATGAATTAGCACAAGAGTTAGATATTAAAGTTAAAGCAGAAGAAAGATTAGAGAAAAAAATATATTCTGTATTAAAGTATAATGATATAGCTGTGGAAAAGATATTAGCTACTAACTACGACCAACAAAGTCTTGAATTTACTGTTAGAAAGAAAAGATGTGATAGTGAAAAAATTTGTGAAGATCAAGTTTTAGAAGTATTTAAAGAAAACTTTGATTATGATTTTGATTTAATCTGGAATGAATGTGGTTATGAATTAGATAACTCATATTGTATTTGTCAATATAAAAGGGCCAACGAATATCAATTAGAAACAGGAGTAGCCTCTTTTAGCTCAGCAGATAGAATTTCTGGTGATAACCATTCATTTTTCAAACATCGTGATGATAAATTTAGTATCATTTTAAGTGATGGTATGGGAGTAGGTTCTAAGGCGTATCAAGAAAGTGTTAGTACAGTTAAGCTAATGGAAAAAATGATTAAAGCTAATGTGAATTATCAACTTACGCTAGAAACTATTAATAAAATTTTAAGTTTACGAACTGAAGAAGATAAATTCGCGACTATTGATTTTTTAACTATTGAGCAGACTAGTGGGCAGGCAGATTTTATTAAGGTTGGATCTGCTGCCAGCTTTATTAAGCGAGATAAAGAGGTAGAAGTAATTAATTCTGCTACCTTACCAATTGGAATTTTAAGTCAAGTTGAGTATGAAAAGCATAGTATTAAACTTAGAGCAGGAGATTTAATTATTATGATTACAGATGGGATTTTAGATAGTCAGCAAGATATGATAATTAAAGAAGCTTGGATAAATAAGATTTTAGAAAATAATCTTTTAGATCATCCTCAGACATTAGCAGAATATATTTTAGAAAAGGCAAAAATAGATAATGAAATTGAAGATGATATGACTGTACTTGTAATTAAGGTGAATAAATGTTAAGATAAAAGATAAAATATTATACTAAGTACAAGTAATTGTAAAAAAGCTCACTAAAGCGTAGATGCTGGGTATTAAATAATCTATACAGCATAGGGGTTGAAACTAATGTCATTACTGAAGCAAGTAAAAAAAACAGTTCAAAAATATAACCTATTAGAAACTGGTGATAAAGTTTTAGTTGCGGTTTCAGGTGGTCCTGATTCTCTTGCTTTATTGGATTTGCTAAATAGAATTAAAGCTGATTATAAGCTTGAATTAAATGTAGCTCATGTTGATCATAAGCTAAGGGGAGAGGCTGCGAGAAGAGATGCTTTATTTGTTGAAAAGACTGCTGAAAAAATGGAAATACCTTTTTTTTTAAAAGAGTTTGATGTAGCTAAATATCAGCAAGAAAAAGGATTGTCTCTTGAGGCAGCTGCTCGAGAAATAAGATATGATTTTTTTGAAAGTTTAGTAAAAGAAAATAGTTTTGATAAAATTGCCCTGGCTCATCATGCTAATGATCAGGCTGAGACTTTATTAATTAAATTTTTACGTGGTAGTGGTTTGCAAGGGTTAAAAGGTATTTTACCTAAAAATGATAACTTAATTAGACCCTTAATTGAAGTTGAGCGGCTAGAAATAGAAAATTATTGTAAAAAGAATGATTTAGAACCTAGATTAGATGAGACAAATTTAAAAGCAGTTCATTTGCGTAATCAGATTAGACTTGAATTAATACCATTATTAGAAAAAGAGTATAATAGCAATTTAATTGAAACCTTAAATCGCAGTGCTAAATTATTAAGAGAAGATAATAACTATTTAACTAAAAAAGCTTGTGAGGTTTTAAAAAATATTAGCCAATATAATGCTGATCAGTTTAGTTTAAAGCGAGAAGATTTTTTAGCTCTTGATCTTGCCTTACAAAGAAGAGTAATTAGAGAGATTTTTAAAACTTTAACTGGTGATTATAAGGATTTATATTTTAATAATATACAAGAGGTTATTTCTTTTATTAAAACTGCTAAAACTGGAACAAAGATTGATTTGCCTGCTAATATAATACTATACTTAAATTATAATGATTTAATCTTTACAGAAGAAATAAATCAAACTGATTATTTTAAATACAAGTTAGAAGTTGGTAAAAATGAATTAGCTAAATTAGATTATAAAGTTAAAGCTAAAGTGGTCAAATCTGATTATCCATGGTATAGTAAAGTTAACCAATCTAATCAAGCTTATTTAGATTTTGATAAAATTGGGAGAGAGTTTTATTTGCGTCAACGTAAAGCAGGTGATCGATTTTATCCCTTAAACTTAAATGGTAGTAAAAAGGTAAAAGACTTCTTAATTGATGAGAAAGTACCTCGCTTTAAAAGAGCTAAGATACCTATTTTCACTACTTTAGATGACGAAATATTTTGGCTTGGTGGTTATAGAATTGATGATAGATTTAAAATTACAGCTAATACTGAGCAAATTTTAGCAATTGAAATAATAAAACCATAAATTTAACCATACTAGGAGGTAAAAAAATGGATAGAAGAGAAGATATAGATGCTATCAAGAAAGAAATTTTAATTGATGAAGTTGATCTTAAGAATAGAATTAGCGAATTAGGAAAGGATATAACTGATTACTACAAAAATCAAGCTGAGCAAAAAGAGTTAATAATAGTCTGTATTTTAAGAGGTGGATTTGTATTTGTTGCTGATTTATCTCGACAGATAAAGTTGCCATTAACTGTCGATTTTATGGATGTTAGTAGTTATGAAGGGACTACTTCTACAGGTAGTGTAAGGATTATTAAAGATTTAGAAGAGAATATAGCAGATAAACATGTTTTATTAATAGAAGATATTATAGATACAGGTAGAACCATTAGTCATATAGCTAATATTTTGGAAACTCGAAACCCTGCTAGTATTAAAGTTTGTACTTTATTAAATAAGCCTGAGCGAAGAGTGAAAAAGCATATTGAGATTGATTGGAACGGATTTGATATTCCGGATAAATTTGTAGTTGGCTATGGTTTAGATTATAATCAAAGATATCGTAATGTGCCTTATATCTTTGTTCTTGAGGCTGATGTATATCAAGATTAAGAGGTTTGCCATAATTAAAAGAATGTGGTATAATTAATAAACGTGAAAATATAGCTAGATATTTATAATTTTTGAATGAATTTATAAAGAGATATCTGGGGAGGAGGAGCTCTTAGTTGAATAAATTTTCTAAAAGTATAGGTTTTTATTTAATTATTATTGCAATAGGAATTTTAGTAGCTCAATACATAATTGCTCCCGCTCAAACTTTAGAAGAAATAAGTTACAGTGAATTTTTAAGACAAGTAGAGCAGGGGGATATAAGTGAAGTTAATATCATTGGTGAGACTAAGATTGAAGGTGAAAATGAACTTGGTGAAGGGTTTGAAGTAGATATACCTGGAGCTTTTGTGATGGCAAATGTGCAAGATAAGTTACAGGAAGAGGGTATAGAAATTCAAACAGAGGCTGAACCAGAACCACCATGGTGGACCAGTCTATTCGCTTATTTATTGCCAATTGCTATTTTAATTGGAGCTTGGTTCTTTATTATGAATAAGATGCAAGGTGGCGGCAATAAAATGATGTCTTTTGGTAAGAGTAAAGCTCGCTTACATAATGAAGACGAGAAGAAAAAGGTAACCTTTGATGATGTAGCAAGCTATGAAGAGGTTAAAGAAGAGTTAGCTGAAGTAGTTGAGTTTTTAAAGAATCCAGACAAATTTACTAGTTTAGGAGCCGAGATACCTAAAGGGATTTTGATGGTTGGACCTCCAGGAACAGGTAAAACTTTAATGGCTCGTGCAGTTGCTGGTGAAGCTGGAGTACCATTCTTTATTATTAGTGGTTCTGATTTTGTTGAGATGTTTGTTGGAGTTGGAGCTTCAAGAGTTAGAGATTTATTTGAAAAAGGTAAGGAAAATGCACCATGTATTATATTTATTGATGAGCTTGATGCTGTAGGGCGTAAAAGAGGTGCAGGTGTTGGTGGTGGTCATGATGAAAGAGAACAGACTTTAAATCAACTACTTGTTGAAATGGATGGTTTTGAGACTAATGAGGGTATTATTTTAATGGCTGCAACTAATAGACCTGATGTATTAGATAAGGCTTTATTAAGGCCTGGCAGGTTTGATAGGCAGATTATAGTTGATAAACCTGAATTTAAAGGTAGAAAAGGTGTATTAGAGATACATGTTCAAGATAAGCCTTTAGGTGATGATGTTGACTTAGCAGTTTTAGCTCGTAGAACTCCTGGTTTTACTGGGGCAGATATGGAGAACTTAGCTAATGAAGCTGCAATTTTAGCAGCTAGAAGAGATAAAGAAATTATAAATATGGAAGAGTTTGATGATGCAATTGATAGAGTAATTGCAGGACCACAAAAAAAGAGCAGAGTTATTAGTGATAAAGAAAAAGATATTGTCTCTTATCATGAAACTGGTCATGCATTATTAGGAGAATTATTAGAGCATGCTGATCCAACTCATAAAGTAACAATTATCCCTCGTGGTAGAGCGGGTGGCTTTACTATTAACTTACCAGAAGAGGATAAAAGCTTTATTACTAAATCAGAGTTGTTAGATAAGGTGGTTGCTTTATTAGGTGGTCGAGTTGCTGAAGAAGTCTTTTTAGATGATATCAGCACAGGAGCACAAAATGATTTAGAAAGATCGACTAAGATTGTTCGTAACATGATTACTAATTATGGTATGAATAAGAATTTAGGTCCTTTAACTCTAGGTAAAAATAATAATAATCAAGTTTTTTTAGGGCAAGATTTATCGCGTAGTAGAGACTATAGCGAAGATATAGCAGCTAAGATTGATCAAGAAGTTAGAAAAACTATTGAAGATTGTTATCAAAAAGCTACTGATATATTAGAGGAAAATAGTGAAATGGTAGAAGAGATGGTAAATCAGCTTAAAGAACATGAAACTTTAAATAAAGATGATATTAAAGGGATTATTGAAAAATATAAACCAGACTTTTATGATGAGCAGTCTGATGAATCTGAGTCTGAAATAGCAGATAATCAAGAACTAGACAGAGGTTCTGACTCAGAATCTTTAGAATCTGAAGTTGAAGAAGATAATTAGTAAAGATTATACAACTGACGGCTTTAAGTGGTTTAACCACAAGGGAGTATAATCTAAGTAAGAGCCGGCCGTCTGGGCAGATAGTATCTGTTCAGACGGCTTTTGTTAATTGTATATAAAAAGCTAAAAGTGTAAAGACTAGTTTTAAGTTAAAGATTTAATTTGAAATTCTATGCTAAAATTTTAAAAGGGGGAAAAGAAAATGGGAGAAATAAAGTCAGATATTGAAATTGCTCAACAAGCAAAGCTAGAGCCAATTGAAAAAATTGCTGAAAAGATTGGTTTAGTCAAAGATGATCTTGAGGTTTATGGTGCTAATAAGGCTAAAATTAAATTAGAGACTTATCAAAAAATAATGAAAGAGAATGATTCTGGCAACTTGATTTTAACAACTGCAATTAATCCTACTCCAGCTGGAGAGGGTAAATCTACTACTACTGTTGGTTTAGGTCAAGCTTTAAATCAAATTGATAAAAATGCTGCAATTGCTATTAGAGAACCCTCTTTAGGACCTTGTATGGGAATTAAAGGTGGAGCTGCTGGTGGTGGATATGCCCAAGTAGTTCCAATGGAAGACATTAATTTACACTTCACTGGTGATATTCATGCGATTGGTATAGCACATAACTTATTATCAGCAGCTATAGATAACCATATTAAACAGGGAAATAAGCTGAATATTGATCCAACAAAAATTCAATTTAAGCGAGTAGTAGATATGAATGATCGTGCTTTGCGAGAAATTGTAGTAGGATTAGGTGGTAGTAATAATGGTCAACCACGTGAAGATGGCTATATGATAACTGTAGCCTCAGAAATAATGGCTATTTTATGTTTAGCAGAAGATATATTGGATTTAAAGGAGAGATTAGCTAAGATAGTTATTGCTTATGATAAAGATAATAATTCAGTTACAACTAAAGATTTAAAAGTTGAGGGGGCTATGGCTGCCTTATTAAAAGATGCTTTAAAGCCGAATCTAGTGCAAACTTTAGAGAATACTCCTGCCTTTATTCATGGTGGACCATTTGCTAATATTGCTCATGGTTGTAATAGTGTTATGGCAACTAAACTTGCCTTAAAGACAGCTGATTATGTAGTGACCGAAGCTGGTTTTGGTGCTGATTTAGGTGCAGAGAAGTTTTTAAATATTAAATGTCGTTTAGCTAATTTAGAGCCAGATGCTGTAGTATTAGTAGCTACTGTAAAAGCATTAAAGATGCATGGTGGTGCTGATGTAGATGAGTTAAAGAAAAAAGATTTAAATAAATTAGCTGCAGGACTAGAGAATTTAGAAAAGCATATTGAAAATATACAGCAATTTGGTTTACCTTTAGTAGTAGCAATTAATGAATTCGTAGCTGATACTCAAGAAGAGATTAATTTAATACAAGAGCGTTGTAAAGAATTAGGGGTTGAAGTTAGTATTTCTCGTGTTTGGGAAAAAGGTGGAGCAGGCGGTATTGATTTAGCTAAAAAGGTTGTTAATTTAGTTGAACAGCCAAGTGAATTTAAATTATTATATGATGAGAAATCAGCCATTAAAGATAAAATTACTAAAATAGCTAAAAATATTTACGGAGCAGGAGAGGTGAAATTTACTTCACAGGCTTTAGCAGATATTAAGAAGTTAAAAGAGTCTGGTTTTAATGATTTACCTATTTGTATGGCAAAAACTCCTGCCTCATTATCAGATAATCCATCGCTTAAAGGTCGTCCTATGGGCTTTGAATTAACAGTTAGGGAGATTAATCTTTCTGCAGGGGCAGGGTTTTTAGTTGCTTTAACTGGTGATGTTTTAACCATGCCTGGCTTACCAAGTAAGCCATCGGCTGAAGATATTGATATAGATGCTAATGGTAAAATAACAGGCCTATTTTAATGTAGAGCTTATAATTTGATATTTGCAATCTAAAACTTGAGCTAGTATAATTAAAGTAAGTTAATATTCGCCTAGATCTTATCATAGACTGGGACGGTTAAAAGCTCAAGGGGAAAGTATGTCTAGTTCAGCCTTCTCAGCCGTCATGGTTGAGGAGGCTTTTAATATTTTAAAAAAGGGGGGGTTGAATTGGCTTCAGCTAGAAAAGTAGTAGTTATTGGTGCTGGATCTGTAGGGATTAGCTTTGGTTTTTTATTAGATAAAATTGCTTATAATATATTAGGTTTTATAAGTAATTCTTTAAAGTCTGCCCAAAGTGGTGTTGATTTAATTAATGCTGGTATAGCAACTACTGACTATAATGATTTTATTAAAGAAGCTGATTTGATTTTAATCACAACTCCTGATCAAGCAATAAAGAAAGTAGCAAGGGAATTATTTGACTTAGATTTAGTTAAAGATCAAGCAACTTTAGTTCATTTAAGTGGTGCATTAGATTCTGATATTTTAGCTACTACAAGTGATAAAAATTATGGAAGGTTATCTCTGCATCCCCTACAAGCAATTGCTAATGTAGAACAAGGGATTAACAAATTGCCGGATTCTTTTTTCACTATTGAAGGCAATAGTTTAGGAATTAAGCAGGGAAAAGAAATTTTAACTGCTTTAGATGTTGATTATAAAATTATTAGCAAAGAAGCTAAACCATTATATCATGCCGCTGCTTGTGTAGCTTCTAACTATTTAGTAGCCCTTGTTGATTTAGCTATAAAGATGATGGAAGAGGTAGGGATTTCAAGTGATGATGCTTTATCTGCCTTATTACCTTTAATAAAAGGAAGTATGGAAAATATTGCTCAATCAGATCCAGCCCAAGCTTTAACAGGTCCTCTTGCTAGAGGAGATCAAGAAACAATCAAGAAACACTTAGCTAGTTTAAAAGCTTTTTTACCAGAAAAGCTTCAGTTATACAATGAATTAGCTGGGCAGACAATTGAACTTGCTGATGAGAAGGGCAGTATTTCTAAGGTACAAGTTAAAAACTTGTACCAAATTATTCAAGAGGAGGCTAATGATGAATAAGAAAGTAACAGTCAAGACTTTAGCTGATAAAAAGAATTCTCAAGAAAAGATTACTATGTTAACAGCTTATGATTACCCAATGGCTAAGCTGATAGATCAAGCTGGAATAGATATAATCTTAGTTGGTGATTCATTAGGTATGGTTGTCTTAGGTCATGAGAATACTTTAGAAGTAACTCTAGATGATATGATTCACCATACTAAAGCAGTAAGTAGAGGTAGTAAGAGTGCTTTAATAGTTAGTGATTTACCTTTTATGAGCTATAAAACGAGTGATTTAAATAAAACTGTAGAAAATGCAGGAAGAATTCTCAAAGAAGCAGGAGCTGAAGCAGTAAAATTAGAAGGAGGAAGCGAGTTGATTGCAGAAATAGAAGCAATCATCAAGGCTGGAATTCCAGTTATGGGACATTTAGGCTTAACTCCTCAATCGGTCAATCAATTTGGTGGATTTAAAGTACAGGCTAAGGAAGAAAAAGCAGCCAGAAAATTAATTGAGGATGCTAAAGCATTAGAAGAGGCGGGAGTTTTTGCAATAGTTTTAGAATGTATTCCAGCAGAATTAGCTAAAGAGATAAGTCAGATTCTAGAAGTTCCTACCATTGGAATTGGTGCGGGCCAAGATTGTGATGGTCAAGTATTAGTTCACCAAGATTTATTAGGTATAAGTCCAGATTTTACACCTAAATTTGTGCGAAAGTATGAAAACCTATCTGAAAGGATTACTGATGCATTAAAAGAGTTTAAAGTTGATGTTGAAACTGGGTCTTTTCCTAATGATGATGAAAGCTTTTAAAATTTAGCTTAGAGGAGTGAAAGTATGCAAGTTTTTAAAAAAATTAATCCACTTAGAGATGAAATAAAAAAAGAAAAAGAATCTGGTCAAAAGATAGGTTTTGTACCAACGATGGGGTATTTACATGATGGACATCTTGCTTTATTAAAAGAGGCTAGAGCGGAAAATGATGTAGTAGTATTAAGTATATTTGTAAACCCGACTCAATTTGGCCCTGATGAAGATTTAGAAGAGTATCCTCGAAATATAGAACGTGATTTAGAATTGGCCAAAAAAGCGGGTTGTGATCTAGTATTTACTCCAGAAGTGGATGAGATATATTCACCTCAAGCTGTTACTAAGGTTATAGTAGAAGATTTAACCAATAAATTATGTGGTGGATTAAGAGATGGTCACTTTAGTGGAGTGTGTACAATTGTTACTAAATTATTTAATATAACTCTTCCCGACCGAGCTTATTTTGGTCAAAAAGATGCACAACAAGTATTAGTAATTAAGCGTTTAGTTAAAGATTTAAATCTAGATTTAGAAATAAAGACAGTTGATATTGTAAGGGAGAGTGATGGCTTAGCTATTAGTTCAAGAAATAAGTATTTAAATCCACAAGAACGCCAAGCAGCACCAATATTATTTAAAACTTTAAATTTAGCTAAAGAGCTAATAAAAAAAGGGGAAAGAGATGCTAAAGTTATTAAAGAAAGAATGACAGAAAAGATAAACAACGAGTCTTTAGCTAAAATTGATTATGTAGAGATAGTAAAGCAGAGTAATTTAGAAAAGATAGAACAAATAAGAGGCAAAATATTAATTGCTTTAGCAGTTTATATTGGCGAAACAAGACTAATTGATAATCTAATGATGGAGGTGTAAAAGATGATGAGGATAATGCATAAAGCAAAGATTCACGGTGCTAGAGTAACTGAAGCTAATTTAGATTATGTAGGCAGTATTACTATTGATAAAAGTCTGCTAGAAGCAGCTGATATATATCCTAATGAAAAAGTACAAGTAGTTAATAATAATAATGGAGAACGACTAGAAACTTATGTCATTGAAGGAGAAAAAGATTCAGGTATTATTTGTCTTAATGGTGCAGCAGCAAGAAAAGCCCAACAAGGTGATGAAATAATTATTATTTCCTATGGGCTAATAGATGATAAAGCTGCTCGAAATTTAAAACCTAATATTGTGTTTGTTAATCAGAATAATGAAATCATTGAAAAGTAATTTGTTAGATTGCTAAGCATAAAAAATTATGGCATCTCGGTAATTTTTAGTTTTAATTCTTTCTTTTCATTCTCTCTAAAGATAATTAAATTAATCTCTTGTCCAATTTCTATAGTGTCAACCTTTTGTCTGAAATCAGTTGCGTTTCTAATTTTTTGCTCATTAAATTCAATTATTATATCACCAGCTCGAACTCCTACTTTTTCGGCTGGGCTATCTTGATCAACACTAGAAATTAGGACTCTTTCTGAATTATCTAAGCCCATAAATTCAGCTATTTCTTTAGAAATTTCTTGGATTTGCAAGCCAGTCCATGGTCTTAGTATTTTGCCATGTTTTTTAATCTCTGTAATAATATCTTTGAAATTACTGCTAGCCACTGCGTAACTTACGTTCTGTTTTTCAGTATCAATTGCAGTATTAATACCAATTACTTCTCCATAGATATTTAATAATGGTCCGCCACTATTGCCGGGGTTAATTGCAGCATCTGTTTGAATTAGGTTGCTATAATTTCTACTATGATCATTTTCTTTTAAGTTTACTGAACGATCTAGAGCACTTATTATGCCAAAAGTAGTAACTCTTTCTAAGCCGTAGGGGTTGCCAATAGCTATAACCCAATCACCTGGACGTAAATTATCAGAAGAGCTTAACTTAGCAGTAGGCAATTTTTTATCAACTTCTATTTTTAATATAGCTAAATCTAAATTAAAATCAGCCCCTATTTTCTCAGCTGAAAACATTTGACCATCTAGGTTGATATTAATTTCTTTAGCTTGCTCGACTAAATGCTTATTTGTTAGTATATAACCAGAATCTTTAATTATAAATCCAGTTCCAGTTATTGTTCTTTCTTGATCATTTTCTGTAGAATAATCATAGAGTTCTAAGTAATTTGTCTTTTGCTTTAAAGTAGATTTTACCTTCACAACAGCAGGTCTAGTCTCTTCAGAGATATCAGCAAATACTGTTTTTAAGTTAATATCTTCAGCTTGCACATTATATTTAAAATTACTAGTATTATGATTATTATAAACTAAAAAACTGATAATAAATAAGACCATAAAAGAGAGTGTAAGCTTTTTCAAAATAATCACCCATTTCTAGAAATAATTTTAGCTAGTCTGATTTAATTATAGTACTGATTTGATAAAAATTAAACAATAAATTTTATTTATGATAAGATTAAGTTTAGAAAAAATTAAAGTTGGTGAATTAAATGATAACTAAATTGAGTAAAAAAGAGAAGCTACTACAATTATTATATCAAAATCAGGGTTATATATCAGGAGAAAAACTTAGCCAAAGTTTCGGAGTTTCCAGGACTACAATTTGGAAATATATAAAGTATTTTCGAGAAGCAGGCTATAAAATAGAGTCTAGCTCTAAATTAGGTTATAGGCTAATAAGTTCACCTGATAAATTATTGCCAGAAGAAATAAAGTTAGGGCTTAAAACAAAAAAACTTGCTGAGAGGATATTTTATTTTAAGCAAGTTGATTCGACCAATACGTTAGCAATTCAAAAGGCTAAAGATGGTGCTCAAGAAGGAGATATAGTATTAGCAGAAAAGCAGAAAAAAGGTCGAGGTAGAATGGGCAGAGATTTTATTTGTCCTAGCGGTGGACTATGGTTTTCTGTTATTTTAAGACCTGAAATCAAAGCAATGTTAGCAACTAGAATAACTTATCTTTTTGCTGTAGCAGTAGCTGAGACAATAAATCAGTTAGGAGAAATAAAGGCTGAGATAAAATGGCCAAATGATATATTGATTAATAATAAAAAAGTCTGTGGAATCTTGACTGAAATGTCAGCCGAGATTGATTTAATTAATTATTTAGTAGTTGGTGTTGGGATTAACTTGAATTTTTCTGCTGATATATTTACAGGAGAGTTAGAAGATAAAGCCACTACTTTGTTAACTGAATTAGGATATGAAATTAATCGTGTAGAATTTTTCCAGAGCCTATTAAAAAATATTGAAGAATTATATTTTAAACTAGATGATTTTGAAAATGTTTTAAAGAGATGGAAGAAGCTTAATTGCACTTTAGGAAGGATTGTAACAATTAAGGATAATCGGCGTGAATTGACAGGAGAAGCAGTTGATATTAATCAAGATGGAGCTTTGATTTTAGAAGTAGATGGGCAAGAAAAAAAGATTTATTCAGGCGATTTGTTGCTTGATTAAAAAAATTTAGTTAGGGGGAGAAAGATGATTTTTGTTATAGATGTAGGTAATACTCATATTGTAGCTGGATTATATCAAGATGATGAGTTGTTAATTGATTGGCGTATAGCGACAAATAAGGCTAAGACTGCTGATGAGTATGGAATTTTGTTTAATAATTTATTTAAAAATGACAACTTCTCTTTAAATGATGTTAAAAAAATAGTTGTTTCTTCAGTAGTTCCTCCTTTAGTTAATATTTTAGAAGAGGTAGCGATTAAATACTTTTCGCAACGAGCAATGTTTGTTGGCCCAGGGGTTAAGACAGGGGTTAATATAAAGACTGATAATCCACGAGAGGTTGGAGCAGATAGAATAGTAAATGCAGTAGCAGCAAACGAACTTTATTCAGGGCCAAAGGTTATAGTGGATTTTGGTACTGCTACAACTTTATGTATGATATCAAAAAAGGGAGATTACTTAGGTGGTATTATAGCACCTGGTGTTGGTATAGCTACTGATGCATTAATTGATAAAACAGCTAAGTTACCAAAAGTTGAGTATGATTTTCCTGATAGTAGTATCGGTAAAAATACTGAGCATAGTTTAAAGTCTGGAATTTTATATGGTTTTTTGGCCCAGGTGGATGGTTTAATTAAAAGAGTAAAAGAAGAATTTAATTCTGAGGCTGTGGTAATAGCTACTGGAGGTTTTGCAAGCCTTTTTTACGAGAAGTCTAATCAAATTGATATAAATAATGATTTTTTAACTTTAGAAGGCTTAAAGATTATTTCAGAAATTAATTAGGAGGTATAAATTTGCAGATTGGAGATTTGAAATTAGAAAATCCAGTATTTTTAGCACCAATGGCTGGAATTACTGATTTGCCATTTAGAAGAATAGTTAAAAATATGGGCTGTGGCATGGTCTATAGTGAAATGATAAGTGCTAAAGGATTAGTTTATGATAATAAAAAAAGTGAAAAGTTATTAGCGATTAGTGAAGGTGAAAAGCCAATAGCAATGCAGGTTTTTGGGCGAGAGGAAGATATATTAAGCCAAGCTGTCAAAATTATAGCAGAAAAAGGGCCAGATGTTATAGATTTTAATTTAGGCTGTCCTGCTCCTAAAGTAGTAAAAAGTGGCTATGGATCTGCCTTGATGAAAGAACCCAAGCAAGTAAATAAAGTTGTGAGAGCTATGACTGAAACTGTTGATATACCAATTACAGTAAAAATTAGAACAGGTTGGGACAGAGATAATATTAATGCGGTTGAAGTAGCTAAAGCGGCAGAGTTTGCTGGGGCAAAAGCTGTTGCAGTCCATGGTCGAAGTAGAGAAGAGTTTTATAGTGGTCAAGCTGACTGGAGTATAATTCAGGATGTAGTCAATGCAGTTTCAATTCCTGTGATTGGAAATGGCGATATTTTTACACCTGATGATGCTGAAAGAATTTTAGCAGAAACTGATTGTGATGGGATTATGATTGGAAGAGCAGCTAGAGGAAATCCCTGGATATTTAAAAGAGTAGCTCATTATCTAAAGACAAATGAATTATTACCACCACCTAAACCTTCTGAAAAAATTGATATGGCTTTAATTCATTTAGAGAATTTAGTAGATTTTAAGGGAGAATATATTGGAATTAGAGAGATGAGAAAGCATGCTGCTTGGTATATTAAAGGATTAAGAAATTGTAGTCATATAAAAGATGAATTAAATACTTCAGAAAGTATGGCTGAGATGAAAAAAATATTGATTGAATATCGAAAAGAGTTAAATAAAAGCGATTAAAAACTGCCTATAGACTATAGGTGGTTTTTTTATTTTATGGCATACTTTATTTATTATTGGATAAAATAGTTGTTGTCAAGTGCTAAAGAAATAGAGTTGCTCTAAAATTTAGTATTAAAGCTTTATAGAAATATTGTTTCACAATATTTCTATAGTTGAGAGTTGACAGTTGATAGTTGACAGTTAAAATCAAAACCTTTACAAGCAAAGTCAAGACCCTGCTCATTGACTAGTTTCTTAAGCTTTTGACCTTAATGGTATTGAACTTAACTATCAACTAT
>LFCJ01000156.1_pt1 | contig 37880 bp, 42 predicted proteins | sample 643141 | NCBI WGS metagenome assembly LFCJ01 (sample SAMN03766243, study PRJNA286221) | soda lake metagenome | biome: soda lake; feature: Kulunda steppe; material: water; isolation source: sample B1-Br-g2 brine of Lake Bitter-1 | place: Russia: Kulunda steppe | collected 2010-07
CACACACACACACACACACACACGCACACACACACACTCGCACACATGCATGAAATCATACAGGCATGTTTGCGTAGCCTTAACGCACACACATACACTGCCACGAACAACAGGCAATGCTAAGGCTATAAGACTGAACATGCTTATAAGCCCTACCTGAAGGTGCGGGGAAGCATTCACGCTCTTTTCCTGACGTCATCTTCCTCTCTCGGGCTACGGATGCTGGCTATGTAGGCTGGCTATGACTGGCTATGCCATGAAATCACCAACGTTTTGACCGCTTTTTTTCAAGAAATAATTTATTTTTGAATTATATGGCACACGCTGATTGGCATGGGGCTCAAGAGGGTTTGGGCAGAGATGGGCATCTGGCATAGGCGTGCCAGCATTGCTTCCAGTTTGCTTGTTGCAGCCGCAGCTTTGAATGGGGTAAGTGTATGGGGATAGGCAATCTTGTAGGCATGTCAAGGGAAAACTGCCTGCTGTTGTTGTGCCGACACCACCTTGTGCAGGTGGATGCAACAGTCAATCATGCCACATACGAAGAGGCAAGGCAAGAGGAGAGGGACCGAGTACGATGTGAGGGGCTAGTGGAATTGCTCAATGGTCAAGGAGGACACCCTGGCCCTCAGGTTCCTTCAGGCAATGACGTACCGTAGTTAATCAACCAAACATCACAATCTCGCGATTAGATAATTCATCACATCAACACCGCGGCCTTGGTGTAGTTTACTGTTCTTGGGGGGGGGCACTGTCTTGATACAGCCCCAGGATCATCGCCTCTGTTGACACAGCCAATGGAAGCCCCAGATGACATGATTGGATGAGAGCGCCACTAGCAGATGCCGTTTTTTGCTCCAAATGAGTTTTCTGCTGAGGAACCTGCATCATTCACTTACAAACTAGCATGGTGGACTAGCATAAGGATATTTTTTATCTAATCACACATGGTCCCAGATAATAGTTATTCTCGTATTCGATCAGATAAGGCTTTTTTTTATCTACTTTGGAGATTTGGTTGCGCATTTCTGATCGTCATTAGCCGATCTGACTCCCTGAGGGCATGTATGGTATGTCCTCATGACTCTGCTGGAAACGTGCGTATCACTGATGGCATGTGGATGAATCTGGTCCAGATCTCTCCATTCTCTCATGGTTTGCTCACGCAGCAACTGTTCAAAGTCACTCATGCTGATTTTGGCTCATGATAGCAGAGATGTGCACAACAGCTCCAGGCATGTCACGAAGAGCAGATAAGACCTCAAACGTCCAACTTCCTTTTCTGTGTGCCAGTTGTAGATCAGCCTCATAGATTTTGCTCAGCAAGACATTCTTAGTTGTCCTGTCACGCTGAGAGACTGCTGCATCCAAACTAGACTCGTAGCATGGCCATAACATCTGATCAAATACTCCTGATACTCCTGCAACTGACTCAACCGACCTCCGGGTCATATTGCAGCACAAATTTGGCACTACACAATTCTGGTGTAACTTTGTGTCTTACACAGCGGCCGCAGACCATAAAGTTTGCAGGGGTTACAAGGGTTGCAAGAAAAGGCCTTCAGTAAGAAGTGCAACATTGCATCTACCTTCTAGCCAAGTTCAGGCTAGGGTTAAAAAACCAGTGAGCATTTGGCCAGGCTAGTGGTCAATCCTACTATCCAACTTTGCATCAAAGTAAGACCAAAAAGTGAAAGCTCATGGCCGGCCAGGTTGGTGCTGTATTGCTGTACGCCTAAAGGTCGGGGATGGAAGCAGGCGAGGCCTATGGGGGCTTAATGAATTTAGTTTAACCCTCATGCTTTGTAGGGGAGCAAGGCTGGGTCTGGTGGAAGAGAGGGTTGTGCTGTTGACTCGCAAAGGAGTGTTCATTCCAAGCGCTTAGGTCAGAGCAGTGCAACAGTGCAATTGATCTCGATTTTAAGGTGCACAACAAGGTGCACGGCCCGGTCAAGATGACGCAACAAAAAAGAGACAGGCACGTGCCGAAAGTAACCGGCTGATATGGTTTTTAAAACCGTCTGGTATTTTATCATATGTTTATCAGTCAGTTAACGATTCGACGGCACACATGATGCTCACGTTCACCAACCCTCACAGCAGAACGCTGCACACTGGGAAATGAACAGCTGGGAACGGATAGGGAGCACGCGCCGGTGCAGGGTAAGAACTCACTCCGTGCTATTTAACGCAGCTGCTCCTACGATGTGCTCTGAGCTAGGGCAGCACTTTCCGTGCCCATTCCTGAGTACTCATGCTTGCCTCACTTGTGCTTGCATGCAGCGTTTCTTGAATACACTCAGCGCGCATAAACAGGTGGTGGCCCCACCACTTGTCCTACTTGTCCTCGTGGTTGGACTCTGTGTATTCGGGGTCCTTCATGCCACGGATGCAGTGATTGCCACACAGAGGCAGCTCTCAAAGAGCACTGCAGAGTGGGTTTGTGTGACGAGCTTCTGTCAGTGCTCAGCAACTTGAAGCTCTCTCTCTAGCTTGCTAATTGAAGTGCATGTTCGATGTGACAATTAACGAATGCGCAGGCTCATGGGTTGTACGACCTGAATGCTGCAGGCCAGGCGCTCTGCATGTGTCCTGCGCTTCCTATGATGACACACCTTTTGTCAGGGACACACACACCTTGTGTCCGATCAAATGTCTCAATGCATTTGTGTCAGTGCAAATCATGGATGGCAGGCTGGTGTCACAGAAGTAGGGGGCTGTGGTTGTCATGTTGTCATAGCATTTTTGACTGGATCAGCTAGATAGGGGTTGGAAACTTTCAACCAATTTTCTGTTACTGAATGCCTGTGCATGCTCACAGGGCAACCGCAGATGCAATTAAGTTGCAAATTAATGTTGTCTCTGGCACTCTGCGGACAATGGTGAGTTTGGATGACTCCCCAAGTCAGCAGTGTCATGTCTCTGGAGGCGGGTGTTGCTTGTACTGGCAGTTCTTTAAAGTTGTTTCAGAGGTTGGTGAAAAGGCGTATTCTTCCTAACGAGCGAATGGGTTGTTGGCAAGCTTCAACCACCCAGCTAAACAACTGTGTAGGCTGCATTCATCGCTGCTGGGCCTGACTGGAACAGATTGCTTGAAGATCTACCTATGACGACAGCTATTGTAGCTGACCAGGTATGTTGCTGGAACTGGTACAAAGGCAGCGGCTGAAACACACAATTTCTCTGTGGCAGTCTGAGAGGCAGACACTGTTTGACTGATTGTGGAATCGATTGACCAACAGCGAATCAAAGCCAGCCACCTCCTAGAAATGTCACTTGAAAAAGCATCAGATACTCTCATTGCAAACAGATATTAGAGACGCAAGCAGCTTGGGCCCCAGACGGGTATGCTCTTTGCATGCCCACTGCGTTGGTGTGCCTCAGCTTGCAGTTTGAGCAACAAGAAAGGGGAACAGCTTGTAATGATGTTATAGAGGGGTGTCACCGGTGAATTGATCTTATGGGCACACTTTTGGGTAGATTTGCCAATGCGTGCCAGGATGCTGGGCACACCCTTGCACAGCAGTAAATCCCTTAACTTTGTTCCATGGCACACACGGGCAGAAGTCGCCTGACGTGGGGTGTGAAGATTGCGAGTGAATCCAAGAAATGTATTGTGGATCGTACAGACTCTGAGCACCAAGAGTTGCGTAATTTTTGTGCAGTTCTTACTGCACGCTGCACCTGTAGTCATCTAGCATCCCTGACAAAAAAGCTTAGCAAGGAATACGAACCGAGTTTCAGGCAAGGCCAAGAATTTGCCTGCCCCTGTCTCCAGAACTCGTTGAGCAAATTTCTGCAACGCCAACCACGCCCTCTCCTGCCCCCCTAACACAGCAGACCTGCCTAATGATTTTGTTTAGGAGTCTAAGTTTTAGGGCGGGGAGTGGCCTGGGTGGACTTGGGTGGGCCACTGTGGAAAGAGATGGTGCATAAGACCCAGTAGTTGAAGCAGCTGAGATAAGCTGAAAAGATTTGCCTGATGGTTGCCCAGAAGAGTCTAAATGGATCACCCCTGACCAGGATGTTCACCTCTATCATCATATTTTTTACAATCATGCCCTTACACACACCCTCACACACCCTTCCTTGACTCCAGAGCAGATGAGTGTATCGCATCCTAGTGCAGGGCTCATGCCAGGCATACGAGGGGGTTTGATCCCAAACTAAATTTACAGGGTGGTCAAAGGGAAATATAGACACATACTAGCTTCATGACCCATGCGCATGCTGCTTGTAGGCAGCCAGGCGCGGGGACCTTCAAATATCTGGGCAAGTTTACATGCCGTAAGTTTCAAACGTGCACCTCAGTTGCAGATTGTGCTGCAGCTTGCAATTAAGGACCATCCCCTTGTATTGTATCTTGAACAGCAATGGATGGGTACTGGCAGTTCACACCTTTGCGGCAAGGCTGATTATTGATTGGCTCCTTTGAACATCATTTTTTGGCTGGAAGGCTTTCGCGGCTTTTGCTATTTCATTTTACCAGCAAACTGCCATTTGCATCCGTGATGTGGATATCCCCTGATTATGCACCTGAAACTAGTATATTTGCACCAAACTTGCCGCAGGTTTGGAGTCCAAACGGTAATCTACCCTGAAGACAGCCCCTTGAGAATAAGTGAGGATGAGCATTAAATATCTATTATTGCACCACCTTTGTTACAGTTGTGCCTCTGTGCTGCTTGCAAGTCTGTTAAGTGCTGAGGCAACTGCCCCACAAACAACCTAGTCCCTGACTCCACATAACTTGCACTCAGCAAATTGTGACCACATCTGCACCACAGGAAAGTATACCTGCACAAATCTGTCTGTTTATCTGTTAAACGCCATTAATATTTTTGCGGGGGGAGCTCCTACCCCATCCCCAAAAAGGCAGGGGTTGGGGGCCCTGCACTCAGTGGGGTCCGTCACCTTTTCTAGATCAAACACAGATAGATAGATTAGTCACATGCATGGGAGTCGGCGATCAGCGCAATATGGACAAATGTGAAGCATTACACAGCAACTAGACGCTATAATGCGCTGTATTTCAGGCACTACATGTGCCGGATCTCCCCCGGCAGCCCACATTTTGTAATTAAGCTTGATTGTCGGATGGGATGTGGTGTATTCACCCAACTTAAGAGTGACATTATATTGTTCATCTGGTAACGTTTCATGGCAACAGGAGGTCCAGATATAGCGCTTGAATGGGTACACCATTGCTACCAGTAAGAGGCAGGTGCCCAAAGCACACCATCTTCTCTGCACCCCTGCATTTACAATTTGGCCGAGGTTCACCTGGATGAATTATGCACACTTGTTGCTGGCAAGAACATGCTTGTTACAACTTGATTGGGCAAGAATTTGCGCGTGCGTGTAGCAAAACTGCTTAAGCGTGGGCGAGCGTACCTATGTGCCTGCACTAGCGTGTGTGCAAGCATGCCTGTGTAGCTTGTATGTTGTGCTGCTTCTTCACATTGATGGATGCGCATTGATGTAACGTGAAGCAAAGCCAATTGCTCCAGGGGTGTGTGTGTGTGAGAGAGAGAGAGAGAGCTGCACTGGCAAAGTGGCGCCACTTGTGATGTCATTTCACTTAGCTGTGCCCTCCACTGCTGGCACCCATTCCTTGATCTTGAGCTCCAGCTGCTGCAGTTGGACAAGGTGCCCTGCGCTGCTTGCTTAGCGCGTTTATTACACTTGACACATTGGAACCGCCTGGAGCTCTTGCGCAGGCCAGATGCCCAAGGTCTAGTCCCTATCTGTAGAACTAGCATGAATGTTGCATAAATTGCCCAACTCGGGCCAACTCTTCACTCGAGTGGAGCTTGAACAAGCAATATCCCATTTCTGCACATGCCATATCCAAAATACATTTAAACGCGATTAGCTAACGCCAACCTCTCCAATGTGACATGTGTACATTTTTGCCTGCAAAGTATGTGTAGCAAGAGGCCAAAAATCTCATGAGACTAATGGATTAAGAATAGGACGCCCATCATACATGCAGCTAAGGAAAATTTTCATTGTGAATAGCAGCACCTGCCACGGCCGGTGGTGCTGGTGCTGCTGAGAGCAATGTCAAACGCTACACTCTTTCTATCACCATTGCAATTACAGGACTTGGCGTTGACACATTTGCTCCGGAGTTCAGGGATCGTCTAGGAACTGTTGACTTTCTCAGGCAGAGGACTGCCAGCTTTTCTGGGCCTATCACGCCTGATGGCCTACCACCAACAATCATTGCAAGGTGCATTCATGTCTGCTTAAATCTGTCCCAGACAGCCTTTTCTTGGAAGCTCATTGCTATTTTGTGCATTTTTCCAACTTCAAATGCAAGCCTGAAGGTTTTCATTCCATCAGTCTGTGCTGAATCGCTGGTGTGTTTGCTTTTAATTCTATTAGCCTGCATCACCTGCATCATTTCTTTAAACAGCTGTATGTTAAGACACTTATGAACCCAAGTACCTTGCCTCTGTCAGGTACTCTGTCTTTGTCCCTGATACCGATGAAGATGAATCATGGAACAACCCAAATAATATGACCCAACCAAGCTTTTGTCCGCCTGGGCTTTGCTACAATTCAACAACTCGAGAAAAGTGAGGCCTCATCCTACAGAGTAGATTATCCAGTGTGCAATTTCATAAGTTGTTGTTGTGTTTTCAGCCAAATCTCCTGACAAGGCATGACTGTGATGACATACCTTGTTCTCAACAATAGTTGAAGCACCCAAGTCTTTCAGCCTGGTGTGTTGACTCCTCAAGGAAATGTTGCGTAAGCATGCACTACATGTTACTCACTCCACAAAGATGGAAGCACACTCATTGCAGCATCCTCTTGTCATTCTTTATTGCAGGTTTTGGGGTGAGTTGCAACATGTGGAGTCGAGATTGCCTGTAGCTTACTTCTGATAGGCGAATTGCTTAGGTATCATACATGAGTCTTGACTATAAAAAGTAGACGTTTCCAATCATAAAGGCACACCATGCATCTAGTGCTTCCTCGCCATGTTCTGGGCCCCCTCTTCTGACACACGCACACAAACGTGCACACGCACGCACACATGCACACAAGTTAGGAAAGAGACCCTCCTGCTGGCCTGGTGACCACCCCCCTAGTCAGTCGTACAGGAAAATAGGACTTATCATGTTCCATGGTGGGTAGCCGACTCGCCAAGGCTTGCCGAGCCTCTCTGCCAAAAGTGCTCAAACCTCGGTGACCCTCTTTCACTGAAACAGCACCTAGATCCGCTAAACAAGAAATTGTCTGGCTGCTTTGATCCAAAGGAGCCAAACAACTTTGCGAATCTATTTGCGAATCTATTATCTTGCAAGAACCTCAAACAATTACATTAATGAGTTAGCAAGTGGTGAGGCTTGCAAGGCCTCAGTATTTGAGCTAATACTTGCGAACTTCATGTCATGTGTGCACCTTTTGAAGTCATCAGCCATGCTCACTCAGACAATTTACAACTCCCTCCCTCTCAACTCCTGGTGGCTTGTGCTGCTCCTCTGTGCTCTTGCAACCTTGCATGTATGTAAGTATGTTGGGATCGGCACATAGCTCTTTGTGAGGCAATTCTACAGCGCTATATTTTGCTATATTACAGCTGCAATCTCTGCCAGAAATCCACCTTGCACTTCGAATTACGGCATCAGGATCAGAGGGTAAGTTCAGCGCCCTGTATAATGCCCCCATACAAAAGATGAAAGTGAAAATTGATTTTGGTGGAGCTGGGGGCTTTTAGTAGCCAGATATAGTGCTATATCTAGCACAAAGGTTACACTGGGGGTGTGAGGCATCATATGATATTTTCCCCATCTCATATGATATTATATAATACACCCAAGGAATTCAAGAATTTATCCCAGACTGTGCATCCTGGGGTTTTTGGACCCAAGGACATTGGTGAAGACCCTGCATGGAATGGTTGAGAAGAGAGTTGTCACTTGAGGAAGGGAAAGCCAGCAGTTTGCACAGATAACGGATGATGTTTGAGATGCTGGTTGTCCATCGTCTAAGGCTGCCAAACTCAAAATAGATAGCTGATGTGGCTGCTGCTAAAGTAAGAAGATGCCAATTGAAAGCGAGACAGCTGATGTACTTCTGCTCAAGTGTCGTTGCTGCTGCTGCTGCTGCCCTCAAATTCAACCCAAGGCCGCCGTTTCCAGCTGCACCCCATCTGGCTCCAGCTGGCCCTTCATGTTGGCCTTGATGTAAATCATCTTCTCTGCCTTTGTCACCTGCATTTGCAAAGCAGTAAGAAGCATTACAATCCAATAAACTAGAGCAGATGAAAAGCAAACACAAAGAATAAAAAAGAAAAACATAGAAATCAGAGCAGATACAAAGCAAAGCAAATACAGAGCAAAAAGACAGCAGACACAATCGTACCTCAACTGAGGTGGGTTGCAAGGCCTAGGCCCTAGGGCTGATGAGGTGATTGCAGCGCCGGTACTTCAGGGCACAAGGCTCATGCTCCAGTTCAGTGATGACTGCCTCATAGCCGTTCATGAGCTTCTTTGCTTCTGGTCTCGGCCGGGCCTTGAGCTCCAGCGGGGTGAAGCTGTACCCCAGGAGCTTTTGCCAATACTTGCCATCTGGCCCTAGTGCTTTGCCAAATGAATTTCCCGCCAATCATTAAACAGGATTTGGAAGTGCGCTGAGCGTCATTCAAACACCTGAAAATATCATATGATGCGGACCCCGCATCATATGATATCTTAATGTGATGTCATATAATGTAATAATCATATTATGAGGGCGCCTGGCACCCTTATTATCATACAAATTGGCAGACATCTTTAAAAAGGACGAGCCATTGATGAACCTATGGACGGATGGCATGCAGCCTCATGTCCAGGGCTGTTTTTATTGCGCTGTATAGTGCTAATAGCAAACGCCTATCCCTGAGAATTTACGTGACCACCATTCATGGACAGGAGCGGGGCACAATCCCAAAGCGCCTTGGGAATGAAGAGTGTGCAAACAGCCCCTTGAGCCTGAGACTGCCCACGGGCTACAGTGATGCAGGAGAAGTCTGGCAGCAATGGTATGGTAGCAGCACACCCAGGCAGGAACCAGCCAAATTCACGGCCTCGTGTCGCCTCTTGTGATCTTCTGCTTAGCCCATATTTAAAAGTGCACTCCGCCCCCTGGGGGCATGCTGGTCAATTTGAGGACCCCAGGAGGGGCAGGAGCTGAACGTACTAAGCAAGCTTTGGAAAGTAGGAACTTCTTTTGCTACTTAAGTGTTGCGAGCGGATGATGGAATTTATAATTAGGGGTCGGCGTTGGCTTAAATTGCTATATAGTGCGATAAAATTTTCAGGATATAACATGCAAAAAATGGTGCCCTGCTAATTTGCTTGTTTTCAGGCTCCCCTTGGCCTATGAATCAGATTATATAAATGTCGTGTATGGGGAAGAAGCCTGTGTCTGGCCAGGTTCCCCAGACGGTTCCGATGTGTGCCATCTTAGTCATGTCTGCTGTGGAGAACAAGCTTGGTAAGCAGCGTGACCAGGTACAGTAGCTGGAGCTCAAGGCCAAGGAATGGGTGTAAGCAGCAGCAGGAGCAGCAGAGTGCAGCTTGGGCATGGCATTACAAGTGGCGCAATCTGGCGCAGCTCTCTTCTTCTCTCCCTCACTGGAACAACCCTTTGCCTCACTTATCATCAATACACAATAGCAAACACAACACACAAGCTACACTGCCATGCCTGCACACGAGGACACATTCATGCACCCATAGTACTTCTGCATGCTTTCACGCACTGGTGCCGCTGCGCTACGAGCACAAGCACAAGGCCCAAACAAGCTGTGGCACGTGTATTCATGCCAGTTATGAGTGTGGGTAACCCGTCCAGGTGGATAGCTGCCAAAATGGGGGTGCAGGGGTGCAGAGAGGGTGGTGTGCATGAGGCTCCTGCCCCTTACTGGTAGCACAGGTGTACCAAATATAGCGCTGTATAGGAGCCTACGACGTCATAAAACGCAACCAAATAAAAATTTTCCATTCTAACTTTGCAAGAGGGGTGCATACATGATATTCCATCCAACATTCAAGTTTGAAGACAAAATTCGGGCTGGCGGGGAGAAGCGTTTAAAGCGCCTGTAATATAGCGCATTTTAGTGTTATATCGCTATATGGCGCTATATAGCGCTAAAGTTTTGTCCATATAGCGCTATATGCCGACCCCTATTAATGATTAACGATTGAGGACACGTTGTAAAGGAATAAAGAATGGAAGGAATATATCACACAAAAGCATGCCCATGCTACCATGGCAGGCCTGGGGGACCTAAGAGACAGATGCTTCCGCTTATACAGGCTTGCTGAGCAGGAAGTGATGGCAGATAGTTTCCATAAAGAGTTTGAAAGGTTAATGGAAGTGATGGCAGATAGTTTATGTAGAGAATTCAAGAGGTCAATGGACATCTTAGTCCTGTGCCCGCACAGTTTTGCTGTACTAGGCAAAACTCCCACAATGAAAATCTTGAAATCACAAGTACGCATAGGTCATCAAGGGAGAGAAGGAGAGTCTGATTCCCATGGAGCAGCAGCAGCAGCAGTAGCTTCAAACGCCAGGCAACATCGCTGCCAGGTCTTCTGTATTTGGTCTTTTTCTTGGCTTTGGCATCCACAGCCAGTGCCAGAAAGTGCAATTGGTTAGATTGGAAGCTAATGCACAGCAAGCCTAAATTCACACTCACCCTGGAGCGTGTAAGGGAGTCCACTATATGCTGCAAGAGCAGGCAGTGCAGCATGAGTTCCGAGGCAGGCCTGCAGCTTTTTAAGAAGGACGACCAGAAAGCAGCTGGTCGTCCCCACCACTGGGTCACTCCTTTCTTAGGCAAACGTGGCCAAATAGGCCTTTCAAGAAATAACTTTGCATCCACCGCACCGTTTCCTGGCCTGAGCACACATTGGATAGCTTGTATTTTTCTTATTATGATGGTGCTCTTGGGGTCAAAATTGGTGCGGTGAGTGGAAGGCATCGGAAAAAAGGTATGTTAGGTTGGGAGGGTGCGTGCTGTTTCCCATACACAGCCCCAAACTCCGATCTTGAAATACCTGCAGGTGTGTCATAATACCCCGCACATCCTGTGTAAATTTGCGCGTGGGCAGCTCTGCCGTTGAGCTGTGCACTCAAGAGAGGAAGATGTTAGGAAACGTTTTGGCCCGCCGCTTTCCACCCACACCTTCGATTGGCCTCAATTCTGGTCCATTTGATACCTCTTTTTCACCCGCAAACCTCAGGATTGGTCCGGCTTAAAAGCATGCAGAGGTTGCGGAGTATCGCATCTCCTGTGTTGGCACCCACATCCGGTCGCGACAGGGTCACCCACGGAACACACTATCCCGATCCCTCCCCCAAATCCGACTTCACAGCATCAGATCATTATGCAAGAGCAGCTAAAGTTCTGGAAAGTGGCAGGATTGGAGCAAGTTTGGGGCTGTACCATTTTCCTGCCAAAAGGGTGCAAAATGGTCCCAGAATGGCCAATGGCGCACACACCGCGCCCCCACCTCGTATTTTCTCGCACAGCCTGACTATTTACAACATTTATACATGTTGTGCATGGTTGGGTCTGGAAATGGGGCCAGCAAGTGGGCGGAAAAGCTATTTGGCTATGTTCGGGGGGTCCAGTGATGGGGACGACCAGCTTGTCAATGAACAGAATGGATTATTCCTGGTGAGCATCGATTTGGGGCGGGTTATCTTGAGCGATGGGCAGGCAGGGATGCTGACAGCTGCTCAGATGTCTATTAAATGCATCCAGCCTCCAGGAGGGCCTTTAAGTTACCGCCTCTAGCCTAAAAATTTGTGTTATCGAAGCACGTACAGAGCTTCTTAAGGGGTTTAATTTGTCTGTGAAAAGCATTTTTCGAACACTTATGCACCGCCAAGGTCTTCTCCATACAGGCTGTGGCTCTGTAGGGGTTTGACAAGCCTCTTTGGGGTTTTGAGACATTCTGTTCTTCCCATACTTTATTGTGATACAGTCCAATGATAGCACCCACTTGGTAAATTCCAACTGAAGTGTGTCTTACAAGCCAATAAATTCTGCATTGCACTTGCAGGCTTTGTGGGGACTTTTGTGCTTGCTGGTCCGTTATTTGAAGGGGAGAACAGTCGTTTTAGTTTGCTGAGAGAAAGCAACTATGGCTACAGGTATGAAATTGGTTCCAATCTAGGCTAGTGCATTGTATGGTGACAGCTAAACGCTGGCAGAATTCTTCATACTTAACCTTGGAAGGTACCTTTCTCTAAGGCCAAAAGCCTGAGCGGCCTCTTAGTGCTATGAAGTGCTCTATACTTAGCAGTTTCCTTATGCACATGGAATTTTTGGAGTTGCTTATTAGTTGAAAGCAAGGCCAGTTTGCCTGCAACTAATCTCAAAGAACTGGACACACAGGACAAGGTTACCACACATTTTGCATGCAGGTTGTCAAGAAAGGGGAATGCCATCAATTCTGAGGAAAGCATCGTGGAGCATGGAGTGCCAGATGGCAAGGTGCGATGACCGCACTACAGTCGACATGACTTGCACGAGCTTGCATGAACTTGCATGAACTAGCATTAACTTGCTCTCCAGGATCAAAAGCTGCACTTGGTCTTCTTTCTTATGTGCTCTGCCAGCATAAACTTCATGCTTGCGCGTCAAAGGCCTATGAGCTTGCATTTGATATGGCAAGCACACCCATGACCACCTACCTACACGATTCCGGAGGTCCTCCCTCTATGCTTTTGTATAGATCCTTGCCCACAAGTCTCATGTCTTTTAATTGGCTTGGCAGCCTCACTGCGTTCATTTTCTGTCACAGGCATCTGCTGACATTGACATCACTTTGCCTGGAATAAGCTGGCGTCTAGAAGTTTGGAACCCTGAAATTTCAAGGAACGAAGATGTCAGCAAGGGGGTCGTGGCCATGATTGTAGTGGTGGCTGTCATCATCTCAGGTAAATGTTCACAGATGAGGATTTGAAATTATTCACAGAGTTCAGCAGTTTTGCTCTCTGAGACACAGAGTTTTACGTCAAGCTCGTCTGCAACTGTTCTCAAAACTTCCTCTTAAAGTAAGAACAATACATAGCCTATTCCCCACCTGCTTCATTTGAGATTTAGGGAGCACTGTTCATAATCTTTTCTGCGCTCTCTGTTGGCAGGTCTTCTTCTTTTATACTTTGTCAGCTGCAAAGAAGTCCTCCAGCTCTATGTGGAGCAAAAAGTAAGTACGCATGGTGCAAAATGCGCATAAATTTACAAGAAGAGAGAGGCTGGTTGCATGCATGTACCCAAAAGCATCCAAGGTTGGGCAGTGGTCTCACCAAGACTCACTGACGATGAGACTTGGCCATTCTCTTAAAGTCTCTTTGGGGAATGGGAAGTCCCACACTGGTGACGAGTATAACCTTTTCCACATGGAAATCATCGATAATCTGCAGAACTGAGCCAACAACCACCCAAACACCTCTTTAATTTAAGGACTAAAATCATTTTTTAGTGAGGGATGAGGTGGTGCGCAAGGCAATGATAAGCTGGGACATGACTGACAGGGTGATGGGAAGGATTAATTACCCTTCCAGAATACTAGCACCCCTGCTGATGTCTTCTTCAAAAGTGAGACATGATGGAAGGAGAAGGAGAAGCTCCACCACTCTGCATGTGAACCTCTTGCCTGTTGGCTTCCATGCAGCTGCCTATGCCACAGTGCTCTTGCCACAGTGCGGCTGATGCGCACCCCACAGCTTGTGCCAGTGAGAGAACTGGTCAGTTTGGCAGCTGTACACCAAGCACTGCAGCAGTATTCCAAGTAACTCAAGGCTCTGGAGCGCACGTAGAAGCTCCTTGCAATCGCTGAACCATCAAGGACTTTTCTGAAAATGACCTGGATCCCGCATCTGTTTGCAGAGCAAGATAATTGAATTGCCTTGGAACAGGCAGCTGGATGAAGTGGGGAGGAACAGGGTGGGAGAGGATGGAACAGCATTTAACTCATCCTGGCCTCTAGGAGGCCCAGTCTTATTAGATTACTTCAGAACATTCTCAAGTTGAAAGGTGTGCCTGTGAAAAGCAATATTATTAGCAATCACCTCCTATCTTGGCCCTACTTATCTACAGCAAGTCTTGCCGAGTCTCAGCGAGTCCCTTGGGCAGACCGGGCCACCCTATTTACCCATCCTTACCTATGCTTTTACAAGAACACACCAAAATATTTGGGTTGAGTTTGATTGCATCATTCTTTGTCCAGCAGCGTCGATAAGTAATCCTTCAGAGTTGAAATTGCTGATATATTTTATGAAGTTTAAGCAGGCGATTGCCTTTCCTTAACTTCTCAGTGCACCAACATTATGCCACATCAAAAATGATGCCAACATGGATGACTACTTTTTGACTTGGCTTGAAGTGCTGATACTTGCCACTCGACATAACTATTTGATACTTAATTTCCAACATTTTGGGAACCTACTACATCCTAGATGGTACAGGGGCGAAGAAGCTTCAAGGAGACGTGTCCAGACATTGATTGGAAACTTTCCTGTGCCTGAGCAGAGGTGCAGATTGATTTGAAACTCTAGGTGCAAATTGAAATTTCCCATCGACAATTCCAAATGATATGTGGTCTCAAAAGCCTATTCCGTACAGCAAACTTTGCTGAGGCACTATTGATATTATTTAGATAAGTAGATTTACAGAAAATCCTTGACTATATAAGGGCGCTCTGGCGGTTGGGGAAGTCTTGCTTGCATGTCCTTGCCCATGGGTGTACCTAACTCAGGCCATGTCTAAGGCCAGGCCTTATTCTTGTAGGGGTGAGTCTAGGTCTGGTTGTATATTCGATAACAGACTGATTGTGCGTACAGTTTGTCTGTTCTGGTCTAGTCTGTCTAGCACTTCAGGATACATGAGCATCCCATCTGGTACCATGTCGTGAAAAAATTGCTCTGGTTTGAGCAATATGTTGCCAATTAGTGGGCGTATGTATTGTTGCATTTTGTGGTAGGTTGGTTGGTATAATCAAAATTCGGTAAGCCTTGGCAAGTTGGCTGCTTTCTGTCATGTGCACGTTCTCATAAGAGGAAACCTGGTGAGCCTGACTTCGATTTGGGGTAGAATTTGAGCAGTGTTGCACTTGCGATCAATGTAATACAGGCTGCCAATTGCGAGCTGGGGAGGACAAATGACTACCTTGCAGAGGCTCAACGCGTGCTTGAGGCAGAGAAGCAACAGAGGGAGGTGCTTCTTGAGCGACAGGTGTGAGGGACAGCACGAAGAGGAGAGTCACAGGGATTGATGCTTGACATCACACTTATAAGGCTTTGTGATTCTGGCTTCTTGGGCCATACGCCTGTTGCTGTCTTGGTGGTTTGCCTGTAGGGTTCAATTAATTTTTTCTTGTCAGGGCTGGGTCATGCATATTGCATTGCACTGTTAACATTCCTAAAAATGTGTAAGCCCCAATTCGTCCAATGTGACACGCACACACGCGTTCCATCGTGTTCCCCTTCGTTCCATGAAATCTCACTCATGCATAAGCAAATGAAAAGAATCCAGGGAGTTAAAAATTGAAAGTCCTCGACTCTTGCTGTTGCTGCTGCTGTCTTCTTCATCACTGCTTTGGCTCTCCTTGTCGCTGGGGACGTTCCATGCTGGTGGCTGATTCCCCTGCTCCAGGGCCTGGGTGCGCTCAGCCAAGCACAGATCGCTGTTCAGTCACACAAGCTTGCCTGCGATGTGGTTAACCATTTCTGGATGCAATTTACAGATGAGAGCAGTCCAGTCATAGTGTAAAAAGGCAGAGCTCCGTCTTGGATGTGTACCGCGCTTGCCAATTAAAAGGGATATGTATCGTTACACATAGCCTTGGCACTTTCAAAATTAAATTTGTACATGTTATGTGTAGGGATCAGCATTTGCTTATAGTGCTACCGTACTGCCAATAGAATATTGCAAGAAATTAAATAATTTATTAATTGATTTTGGATGGCACTCGCGAAATGTAAAATTTGACAAAAATAATTATGGAGATACTTCTCGAAATTGTCACGCAGTGAAAATTGTATGATGGAGCCCCAGGCTCCTGAGGGGCAATTTACCCTATCTCAGTTTGGGTTTTTTAAACGCCGTCGCACCCAAGAGGATGGCCCCCTCCTTAGTGTTGCCAGGACAAGGTCCATCCCAGAGGTGTAGGCAAGGATGAGGCAGCAGGAGGAAGGTGTGTAGCACAGCAGAAAAGAGAGCAGGGGTCATGAAGAGTGGGAGGGAGAGGGGGAGATGTCAAGTGCAAGCAGGGATCCTTGGAACGTCCAGACTGGCTCCCTTCGTTGTTGTTGAGTGGCTCTTGATGCCGCTGAGCTTTGCTGTAAAACAGCGAAACTTCGTAAAAATGTAATTATTTGGGGGGCCCTCACGAACCTCTTATGCTTGCAAATAAATCATGCAAATAAATTATATATTTATTAGAAATCATACATTGCGCCACGCGAAATTCCAGTGTCGTAAAAACAAGGTGGCAGAAAGGTATAAAGCGCAATAGAATTGTTAGATACAGCGCGTGCCAAAATTGAAACTCGAAAATTCACCTATGGCCTCAAAGTTTTGGAATATAATTCAGAAATATATAGATTATTCTGGGGATGGATGGCTTGCAGCCCCATGTCCAGGGCAGTGCCATCCCTGCAGACCTCTTCAAGAGGACGACAGCAGATCCTCTTAGGAAGTGATCTGACAAGTTTACAATGAAGACTTAGCCAGAGAGGGGCTGTGCGATAGAGTGCAAATGTTGCATGCCAACCTCAGCCCTGCGAACCCCAGGGCGATGCTGCGTAACAACTGCATACAGCAAAAAGTGGAAGCAGCAGGGTTTTGTACATCCTTCAGGCGCATGCCAGGGAGGAGGAGGTGAATAAGTGAGGAGGCAGTAGACTGTGTTCGAAAGCCAGTGGCCAAGAAGCAGCATATCCGATCCTTCTCAATGGCCCTGCACAGCACAAGCAGTTCCATTATCTCATGGCCATTCATTTCATCAATTATGAGGTCCCCTACATCAAGCTGGATATCCCTGCGAATGAGTGAGTTGAGTCCACGCAAGCAGCTCTATGCAAGCAGCCATGTAGTGAGCAGTAGTAGCACCAGCACCATCACTAGCAGAATATTCTGAAGAGCAGACAGTAGAAGAGAGCAATCAGTGGTGGGCAGCAATTAGCACTTGAGAGCGGACAGCTAGGGAGTGCCTAGGAACACAAGCGTGTTCTTCAGATCACAATGCACCTGATCTGAAGGGCCAACCTGTCAACATTATATTTTTTAGGCAGATTTTCAAGGATATATCTAGAGCTGTTGTAACCATTAAGGGAATTGAGGAATGAGGGGCCCAGCAGTACTAAGGCATGTGCCCGCACATGGGTAGGAGTGAAACCCTAGTGCGAGATATAGTGCTTTATCTGGTTGCTAGAAGCCCCCAGCCCCGACGGATATATTTTTTGCTTTCATTTTTTGTATGGGGCATTGTACAGGGTACTGAACCTCCCTTCCGTTTTGATGCCGAATTCCGAAGTGCAAGGTGGAGTTCTGGCAGATGTAGCAGCTGAAATACAGCAAAACATAACGCTATATCTCTAAAAAGTGCTATATAGCGCTATAGAATTGCCTCACATTGCGCTATGTGCCAATCCCTAGTTACCGTACTGCCAGCTTGTTTTCGCGACACTAGAATTTCGCGAGGCGCAATATATAATTTCTAATTAATAATTATATTATTCATTTGCGAGCATTTGAGGTTCGCGAGGGCCCCCAAAATAATTACATTTTCACAAAGTTTTGCTGTTTAACAGCAAAGCTCAGCGGCATCAAGAGCCAAAACCCAGAAACAACGAAGGGAGCCTGTCTGGACTTCCAAATCCCTGCTTGCACTTGACATCTCCCCCTCTCCCTCCCCCTCTTCATGACCCCCTGCTCTCTTCTCTGCTGTGCTAGCTTCCTCCTGCTGCCTCATTCCTTCCTCCACCTCTGGGATGAATCTTGTCCTGGCAACACTAAGGAGGGGGCCATCCTCTTGGGTGCCCGGGCGTTTGAGAAACCCAAACTGGGATAGGGTAAATTGCCCCTCAGGAGCCTGGGGCTCCATTATACGAATCTCTCTATGTGACAACTTCGGGAGGTATCTCCATAATTTTTTTTTCGGATTTCACATTTCGCCTTCCAGAATTATCTTATTGTTTATTAATTTCTCGCAATATTCTATTGGCAGTACGGTATGTGGTCATAAAGTGTTTAGAGGTAGCTGGGGAGACGGATGAGCGTCCACAGGCCGCCCCCTTATTCCCAACCTCGATCCTCATTTTTGGCCCCTAGATGAGGACGAATTGACAATGAATACGTGCATTGGTGCGTGCAAATGGACGCATGCCCAACCCTTATCCTTGTCCACAACCTGTTTTTGGGGGCCAGTGAGTATGAAGGACTCACAAACAGAATGCCGCGCCAAAAGTAGACATGGATTGTACATTTTTGCGTTAGATAAAGACCTATGTAATTGCATATTCGGCCGTAAAAGCAGCCACGCCCAGGCTCCTCATCCTCTAAAGGGCCTGCCAGTAGCCTCCTGTAAGCCAGGACAAGATCCTACCAATTGTAGTCAAGCATGTTTTGAACATGGAGGATGTCTGAATTCAGATTGTTTGGCATCAGAGCACATGGTAATGCATACTTTTTATGTTGAATGTGCTTATTACATGATCAGAAAGGATAGGGTGCAAGCATGGTCCAGTCTGCTTGAGGGGTTAGGCAAGACTTTAGGCGACTACCCACGTAGCAAAAATCAGTAATTGAAAATTTGTTTTCTCCAAATACTCTTCATTGCTAAATATAAATTCCTTGAGAGCATGCCACATCAATAGAGGCTAAGATAAGCCACAAGCAATTCCGCCCAGTCCCTGCCCAATGCTCAGCACTGCTCCTATTGCCTGCTGCTTCTGCTGCTGCTCCAGCTAAGCAGCTGCTGTTGCAGCTGGTACAACTGCATTCTTGCTGCTATCTACTCCCAGCAGTATCTTCGATAAATATCCCCTCTCATACTTTTGTCACCTCTCCTTCCCCGCGCAAACTCAGATAGCTTTTTTTAATTTGTGTCTGATTTGTTTAACTTTGGGGATGCTGCTAAATTGCTGGGTTTCTGGGCAGATCCCAGGGATGACACTTGTCATTGACAAGGATAATTTACTTCCACCAGTCGAACCCAACAAGGCTGGCAAAGTTTTTCTTTAGCGTTTTTAAGTCTTGACAATACCCCTGTCCACCTATTAAGTAGCTTTCAATTTGGGAACTGGCTCAGGGGATCAGCAGGAGTAAAGCTGCCGCAAAGATTCCAGTCGCATTGATAAATGATGGTGCCCCTCATTGCCTAATCGTTCATTGGAACTTATATCTAGGGATGGGAAAATAGGGTTTAGGAAGAGCCTCGTCGAGCCTCTGTGGAGCCTCTGTAGAGCCTCGTTTCAAGCTATTTTTCGTCTCTTTGGAAATGGATCAGACCCTTTTTACCCATCCCTACTTATGTCATGTGGAATAATTCACTGCAAAAGAAGTAAAAGCATCTTTGGTTGAAGGTCAGGAAAGCTTGTGGCTAAACAAGAGTTGGGGAGCAACACCAAAGTGCACGTTTTTGCGGGCTGCTCCTGGATGATTTACTGGCTTCTTAATTTTCTCGATCTATGACTTTTGAATCATATGCATGGCAGGGGGTAAGCCTTTTAGGGGTCAATGTGCCCAGAAATGCTTTGCGATTCAAATAAGCAAATCCTCCCCCCTTCTTTGCTTGCAGATGAAGCTCATATCTTGTTTTGAGAAGACGTCCTGCAGATCTAGCAAATCATTGAGCAAACATAGAACATTGGGTATGTATCTCAGTGTTGTTGGAGTGCTTTGGTTTGCAATTCGTGTCAGCAGCATTGGCCTTATGTATAATTTTTGCAATGAGATGTTTGTAAGTTGGTTTTTGGGACTTTCCTTGCCATAAATCGTGTTGCACAGAAGCTTGGAATTCCATGCACTTTCCAATCGCACAGCCTGACTTTGTATCCAAGCACCGAGACAGTAGCATAGGAACTCCCCAGCGGCCCATGGCTCAGTGGGTCGGCCTGTCTGCTGAGCTCAGCCAGGCAGACCTATAAATGCTTCCAGGCAGCATTCAGGCCCTGGTGCCTTTGGTCTGGGGGATCTGTTTGCTTTACAACCTCGCGCCCTGCCCAAAGACCAGCTGCCTGGTCCTGTCCCATCCTTCCCTCCGAACTTCACTCCCCTCCATCTGTATACCTGGTTGGCCCCGTCCCTGGCTCATGCCACACCGGGACTGGCCCCTCTCTCTTCTAGCTGGCCCAGCCCCCTGGAGGACACGTGCACCCTCAAGCCCACCTGGCAAAAACAAGGGACTAATGCTGCAGCAAATTGTAAAGGAGGTTGCATGAAACGCAGAAATTCAAGTGGGACAATTTGCTGCCAGAGGTAAACAAAACAAGATGAAAACCATGAGGTTTCTGCTCTAGTTTCTGCTGATCCTCTCAGTCACTGCCCTCCAGGGAACCTGGATTGATACTTGGAGAGGATTGGCCTGCGACGATTTTTTTCCGATGTTTAAGTGCACCTACCGTCCAGACAAAATTTTTGTCAGATACAAGTGCCCAAAATACTTCAGAGCGGCTTCCGATGCTAGTTGTCCAAGTGCCAAAATGGTTCAACAACCAACAAAGATACACATCCAGCATGCTTGTAACCAATTGTTCTCTTCAAATTTGGCCAGCATTTCACGAGGGCTACGAGGGGCCCTGCATCGGGATGCGGGGTGCTTACCGCAAACTCAAGCTAAGGGAAGAGACAAGCTTGACCCTCAACACCTGAATATTTTAACCTGCAGAGCAAATTGCTGAAGCGCGAGGGAACATGGCAGAGCAAAATGTGCAGGGTGCAGATGAAGATAATGTCCAGATCTTGGAGCTCATGGGGGAGGGCTCGGTGAGTGTGCAAACCTATGACATAAATAGACCTGTGATGCTGGTGAGAAGTGCAGGGGGATGAGCTATTTTGCGGGGTGACTGTTGACATGGATATCTCACTCAGGCATCCTCATAGAGCCAGCATTGATGCCTTCCAAAATTGGACTTGCGCTTTGGCATCTGTCCGCAGCCTGGAAAATCCATGAACAAGGTTGGGCCTGCTTTATAAGATTTCTAACTCCTGTACAATAACACGGAACCTTGCATCCTCCCGCAGTTTGGCAAGGTTTACAAGGGCCTTTGGAGGAGGACACTTGTTGCAATCAAAGTCATGCTGGTGAGGCTTGTGCTGGACACCATATCATTGAAGATGCCAGTGTGCCTGTATACTCAATGATGAAAACAAACCTGATCACCTGCATAGCTTGAAATAAGAATTGTAGTGTCATTACCTCTGGAGATGCTGGCGCCTTGTGTGAAGTGGTGACTCCCCTGTTATTCAAGTATGCACATCACCATGCAATCAGCTGGATTGCAAGTGCCTGATGCACTTGCAGGTGAAAATGTATAATTAATGGTGCATGCATAATCATTGTCGTGATGCATCAAAGATTTCTGGTCTAAATCTATGCTCCCTGGACCATCCACACTTGGGTTTAAGGATTTTATGTCAGTTGACCCTGAACCCTAGAATTTTAATTTTTTTTGCAGCTAACTTCCAATATATGTGATGTGGAGAAACGAGAGTCCATGGTCATCTGGGAGGCAGCCATAAGCTCCTCCCTCTTGCACCCCAACATCGTGAAGACTTACACATACAGCATCAAGCCTGTTAAGCAGAGTGCTAGCTATGAAGAAGATCCTGAGATTCAAGCATTGGGATCTGCTGTCAAATTTTCTAGGTAAGTTCTCATGTGCTCTTGCGTGAGCACCAAGGTGTGGAGGAAATGATGGCATGAAACCTCGGGTCTGCTAGGAGCTACAGGTTTCCTGGGTGGGTCATGCTTGATAGGGGTTAGGTAAGGCATGATGTGCCAGTGTGCCATACCCTGGCATGGCCTTCCCTTTAGACCAGTGGCACAGCACCTTCATAGCTCTAATCAGTGCAATGGCTTGTACGTGGTCAGCTCCGTGCTGCATTGGCACTGACTCTTAGCTACTCTGAGCTGAGTTTTCAAACTGCTGTGCTTCTGGGCATTTGTAACTTTTTTGGGTGAACTTTCTTCACTTTCTGTTGTGGGCATTTGAAACTTTGTCAGGTACAATTCCTTCACCTTTCATTGCGGGCCTGACATGCTATGATAGCTCAAATTACCACAGATTGCCAAAGAATGCAGCAGTGATTCAGCCTTGTAGGTGCTGACATTGTACTAGTGCCTTTTGGCCCAGTACTGATGAAAGGAATTGTAAACTGCCTGCACCTGCTGTGCCCTGCAACCCGCCTGCACCGGCTTTGTTTTGCCTTGCCTGCACCCTGCCTGCTTCGAGCCCTTGCACCTTCCTGCCTAAACGCTTTCTGCAGCGCCCTGCCCCCCTGCATCACGCCCTTTTTGCTGCGCCCCGTCTTTACCCTGCCCTGCCAGCTTCACCCTGCGTGCACCCTGCCCCCGCGCTGCATTAACAGCCAGTCTTATTTCCTGGATAAACTAGAACTCTTCTGTGCTTACCAGCTATGGTACCAAGATGTAAGATATACTGCCCCTGCTGCACCATACCCTTACACCCTGCCCACACTTGCCCTCCCCTACACCCTGCCCACACTTGCCCTCCCTTACACCCTGCCCACACTTGCCCTCCCTGCCCACACTTGCCCTCCCTGCTGAACCCATCCCTAGATACTGGGCCCTGTCTCTGTTCTGCCCTACAAGCTTCACCCTGCACTTCTTGTCTGCAGCTAGCAAGCCAATTGACTGTTCAACTATCTCTCTCCTTGCGACACCAAGCGCATCTGTTCCATCCTATGATGGTTCAGAACTGTCATTCATAAGTCATTCAGTGGGATGCAATGTTCCGCGCTATTCATTGCTCTTGCTCAAACCCAATGCAGGTCTATGGCTAAGGGTGGCAGCAAAACGCTCAACAGTGCTCAGGCATGCGCTGAGAAAGGTTCTGGGAGTGTCCACTGTTCTCTTGTCCATGGCATTGAGGTAAAGCAATGTTTGAAGCTTGCTATTTGGACATGAAGATTGACAATTGTAAGCTCAAGTTGCTTTTATGTCTTTTTTATCCGGTCTTGCATACATACTGTGAATTGCAGAGGTGCATATCAATGTGCTAACATGTGCACAGAAGACTGCCATCAAAGCATATATGTGCATGTTCCATGAAATAGCTGCCAGGAAGTGGAAGAGATGTAGAGAAGGTCGTGGTCCCTTAGTTATTTAGCTCAAGGTCCACCAAAAGTAACTTGCTCACTTGCACGATAGAACCTACAACTTGGCCCAGTTTCGTCACTAATACTGACCCACCTCCTACTCTCCACATTCAGACATGTGTTCAGACCCTGCATTGCACTCCGGCCGGGGGTCTGACAGGTCCAGCTGGTGTTGGAGTACTGTGACAGAGGGACCCTGCGCGATGCCCTAGACCAGGGTGCATTCATGAGCCCTGCTGGCCTCAACTACCTGGCCATCCTGGACAGCGCAGTGGACATTGCTCGCGCAATGTTGCACTTGCACTGCAACAACGTGCTTCACATGGACCTGAAAGCGCGCAATGTGCTGTTGGCCAGCTCTGGCACAGAGGACAGGGGCGTCTGCTGCAAAGTCGCAGACTTTGGTGAGTCCAAGGCAACACTTTAAAGACAGGGTCAATACTTCCGTGATGGCTATCAGCTAAAAAGCTGGCTCAAAAGCCAGGTGGATCATCTTATGTCAAAGAAGTTGAGTGTATGCAGTTTGCACCAAACTCAGTCCTATGGAGCAAGAGTCTTGAGCGAGCGCATGCTCAGGACCTGTTGGTGTGACATTTGAATGAGGAGCAGTTTTGTTGGAGTGGTCTGATACAAATGCATGTTTGCAGCATGCTCAGCGGCTGCTCCACACCTTACAGGGTTTACAAGCGTATCAGTACATTGTTAAGTTTCATTGTTATGTTTTGGGGCTCCCTGGGGCGCATCCATCCTGCAGCCTGAAAGAGTTGCTGTTTTTTGCCTTTCTGCATGGGTGCCCATTGCTGCTGCTGAGCACCAGGGAGAACTTGAAAAACAATATGCAGATACATGGATGGTTGGAAAGGGCTAGCTTGCATGCCAGGATCATGCCCGTGATGGAGGGACGCAGAGGCTACTGCCTCTGTAGGTCCTGAAAGAGTGTTTCCGAGCGTGCTCCTTGTACTGGATGGCAGCTGAGGGTAAAAGCCTGCTATGCGAGGTTGCGGCTCAGCCAGGAGGCTTCAGCAGTGCGCTGTGGGGTATTGCTGAACTGCTGAGATTTCTAGCGGTGCCTGACACTTGGTTGGGCAAATTAGATATGACACGGCTACTTCATTATTGGATACTTATGAGTGCTCCTACTCTAACCTTTTTTGTTTTAAGTGCCTGGCAGCATCAAAACATTTAAGGTCATGCTCACTATATTAGATGCATGACTACAAGCTGTAGTAAGTCAATTGTCTTTTTTATCTTGAATATAATGAAAATTCCTTCAGAACCTGGCTGCTAGGCGTTGATGCGTACGGATGAATCGCAATGCAGATTGAGATTATTGTCTTGCTTCCACCCGATAAATTGACCGAGGCACTTGCATTGCTGCCATCCAGTTTATTTTCAATCAAAATGCATCGCTAACCAAATATTTGTTGCAAAGCAGGCATTTCCCCGTTCCTGACAAGCTCAGTAACCTAAGATCTAGCTAATCCCTGCTTGGTCTCAGTCAAAGCAAGTTGTGTATCAAGGATATGTCTGGGTATGGCAACATTGCATTAAGACTTGACTTGCCTATGCACGCAAAACACGTGCATAATTGTTTGTAAGTGAAAAGCCTTAACAAAAGACAAATCCATGGAAGCATAAGCTTTTGATAAGATGTACTTTGATGTGTTGCCATCAACAGGATTGGCTGTGCGCATGGAGCAGTTGGAGACACACATGTCTGGCATGAATCAGGGGACTGTCACGTAAGTCTAGTGCCAATGTTTGTACCCTTCCGCCCATGCATAAAAAAGCTTGTTATTTTACGCCTGTGCTTACATGCTTTTCATGTGATGCAGTTGAGGCAATGACTTAATTTGCTCATGCACAAACATGCAGCAAGCCCGTTCTCTCTGACAGTTTACTCAAGAGCGTTAACAATATGATACTTATGTTGAGTGGCAATCCCTGATGGGACTGTGAAGTCAACTAGTGCAAATGGGCTCTGGCAAAACCCAGTGTGACTGTCTTCTTATATTGCTGAGCTTTTTGCAGAGCAAGTGTGCTTGCTCTGGTGTCCACTTTTTTGCCCATTGGGCTTCAACATGTGGAGCGCATTTTTGGTCATCAAGGGATCCACATTCTGCTCATGCTTAGCATGCCTTGGCTGATTGTTTTGGTCCATCTGTCAGCAATGCTTGCATTAATCTGTAAGCCGTGAGGTGATGAAAGCTTGGATCATTTTCCTTGGGTGCTTGCAGGAAAAATAGTGCAGGGGTTGCAGTGCCTATCATTCCAATTGAAGGTTGAGCACCACCGCTCACACAACTTGCCAGTTTTGCCTGACTTGCCTGACTTGCCTGACACATGGCAACTGTGCATTTATTTCTTGTTCTTCACCCTTTGGTAGTAGGTTGTCCCCACCACTGGACCCCCCCAAATGTGGCCAATTTGCTTTGCTGCCCACACGCTCGCCCCATTGCTAGCTCCAACCATGCATAACAAGTACACTTGTCATTAACGGTCAGGCTGTGTGAAAATGTGAGGTGGGGGCGTGGCGTACGTGCCATTGGCCATTCTGGCTATTTTGCACCGTTTTGGCATGAAAATGGCCTTTCCCAAACTTGGTCCAATCCTGCTGCTTCCCAGGTATTTAGCAACCTTGCATGATGATTTGATGCTACAAATTCAGATCTGGGGAAGTGGGTCGGATAGATGTGTCTTGTGGATGACCCTGTCGCGACCACATGTGAATGCCAACACAGGCATTGCAATATCTCTGCAACTTAGGCATGCTTTCAAGCCGTTGCGGGCAATCAAAGACAATCAAAAACATTTTTGATGGAGCCAATCAAGGGTGAGGGTGGGAAGCAGTGGGCCAGAATGTTTGTTTACACCTGCCTCTCCTGCGCACAGCTCAGCGGCAGAGATTCCCACGCCCAGATCCACACAGGCAATGCGGGCAGATTTTACACATATGCAAGCACGTCAAGGTTGGACTTTGGGGTTGTGTGCAGGAAGTGGTGTGTGCTGTTCCATATTCACATTATGCTTTTGCAAAGTTTCCTCCCATCCACCGCACCAATCTTGACTTCAAGAGCAGCATTGGAACCAGAAAACTTCAAGCTATCCGATGGTGTGCTCAGGTCGGGAAACGGTGAGGTGGCTGCAGAATTATGCCTTGAAGAACCTATTTGGCCACCTTTGCCTAAGAAAGGGCTGGCCCAGTGGTGGGGACGACCAGTACCATGAAGAAATGCTTACCTGACGAAGCAATCATGAGGTTTTCCTCAAATCAACAGCCCGGGTAGCACACCCCGGGCTCTTTTAAAAGAATGCATGGAATTTCTGACCAAAAGTCTAAGCTTTAAAAAAGTTTTGGTATTGCTCCTGGTGTCACTCTCAGATATTTGCATTGTGAGGGTGGAAACAAACACTGTAGGTCAGGGTGAGTGTCCAGGCTTCTGGTCCACTTGGGCACCAGTAATGAGCCACCATGCTCCAACCAATTACCTTCTTACGTCCATAGCACTTAGAGGCAGCCTCCGTCGTATTCAAAGAATTTCCTGGATGGTTGATACCCGGTCTGGAAGGGCTCAGTTGGAGCTCTCTAGCATCCACGATGTTGAAAAAATAGGTTGTATATGGCAATTCGACCCAAGGGTCTTCCTTTTGAATTCGGATCATGCTCTTTTGAGTCAAGAGTTTTGTATTGCAGCAACAAGGCACCAAGAAGTCTACATTAATTGCAGTCTGGATAGTTCAGAGGTCGGGCAAGTTTTTGGGCGGAGGAAATCTTGGTGTTTGTGGTTTACTTGGAGTAGGTTGTTCATTGGACAGCCACTTGCGCGTGTGCTAATTCAGAGCCCATTTGCACAGTTGAAACTCGCATGGCTGATTCACAGGCACATGTCGCCAGAGGTGCTTCTTGAAGGGCGGGTGTCCAAAGCTGCGGATGTGTACGCCTTTGGCATCACAATGTGGGAGCTATTCACAGCCGGATATGCATACAAAGGTGTGAAAAGTATCCAAGCATCACTTTGTTGCCCTGTTAACAATGTGCACCTGCACACACATGCATGTGGGTGCACATGCATGCACAATTGCGCACACACTTATGGTCTGTGTACACACTTGCAAGCACTCAAGTAAAATGCACACACACAAACACAAACATTTGAAACACGCACGTGCAAAAGCACTCCCATAGTGAACACACATAAAACAAACGCATGTGCACGCACATTTGCGTGCGAAATGCATGGGACTTGGCACACCTGTCCAAGCCAGAATGATATTGAGACTGGAAACGTCTTCATTTATTTGATTCTAGACTTGTACTGCTGCGCTAGTTTGAGTTTTGGTTGGATTTCGCATCGCAATTCAGATATTTATTGGTGTGCACGCGCGATCTGCCATCCATCCACTCGTGTGCAGGTGTGCCAAAGGCTCTGCTTGGTCATAGGGTGGCCGAAGAAAAGCACAGGCCTCCCCTACCTTTACTCATGCCATCAGAGTACAAGGCCTTGCTCATTAAATGCTGGGACCATCGACCAGAGAGCAGGTGTGTATGCGTCCGGGTGCGCCTCTCAGGAGCACCACACAGTTGTGGGTCGAGTGAAGTGCCAAGACAGCCAGGTTTAAGCAGCATTAAAGGCAATGCAGAACCGGCAGGATTACAAGGATGGCGGATGAATGGTGCCAAGGTGTGGAATGAGTATGTGAGAGCTGACAGCATCACCTTCCAGTCTCACAACATTGGCTTGCCCATTGTTGGATACTGCAGGCCAACCTTTGCACTGGTGCTTGAGGAGCTGCTCGCCATCCGGGAGGCCCTGCCTGATACCACTGTTCCTTTACAGCCCATACTCTCCCCTAGACAGGTACCTAGGGCCAAGTACCGCAAAGTGTCAAGACAGCTGCCCAGATTTGGCAGCAAAGCAGCTTTGGGGAGTTTTGGAGAGCATCTGCAAGCTGGTGGGTGTGATGTCCTGATTGCATCAGAATTCAATCAAGCCGTGTCTGTAGGTAGGCACGCTGATTGAGGAGGTACCATCCTTGGTGCTGATGTGAACTTTTTGTATGCATGCATGCATGCATGTACGTCTGTATGCAAACATGCATGGATTGGATTGCACGTATGTATGCATCTGGTCTGTCTTTATGTGTGATTCTTTTTAATGTACGTTTGGATGTACTTTGTATCAGGGTTGGTTCAAGCGTACTTTTGCTAGTACCAACACATTTATGATATACGAACAATAATGCTTCAATAAATATGCTTGTTGCTTTTTTATTTCGGATGTGTCCGCATTTAGGGGTCGGAATTGAAAAGGGATGGGCCCCCAACTGCCTCCCCAGCTACCTCCCACCCCTGGTACATCTTAAATCTACATTGTTTCAAACAATCTACATTGTTTATGACCGTAAGTAGAACAGGAGCAGCCTCTCCTTTGTGCACAACGACAGCTAGAACCCCTTGACTGCATCACGTGCATGCACCCTCCTTTGTGCACAGCGACAGCTAGAACCCCTTGTCTGCATCATGTGCATGCACCCTAGTCACCAGCGGCTGGTGTAATTGTACAGCAACCTGTGCTTGGCTAAGCGCACCAGGCCCTGGAGCATGGGACTCAGGCACCAGCATGGAAGGTCTCCAGCGACGAAGGCAGTTGGGGGTGATGCAGAGGACAGCAGCAAGCAGCAGCAGCAGCAGCAGTATGGACTGCTGGCCCCAAAATCTCTAAAATCTTTTTGATTTGTTCAGCTGGTTATCAGTTACTGAAACCATTCAATGAATTCCTTCAGTGCGCAAACTACAGGCAACATTAGCAACTTGTAACAAGCGATGAGATGCGGATGACCCACCGCTGCTTGGTATGCATGTTGGCAAGCAATATCAACAAGTTCATTTGGTTTCTGTTGACTCCTGCATTTCCTTTCACTTAATTTGATGAGAGCAGCTTTTTTAAACACCATCTACCAATCAGTTCGTCTGTACCAATTAATTGGTCCGTACTCATGCCACTGTGCAGAAACCCTAGAAGATGTACAGGATGGCCAGGGAAGTGCTTCTAAGCTGGAGGCTGACGCGCAGTTCGAGGACCAGCAAAACGCTTGAGCAGCAAAGTAAAGCATGGACTTCTGCACCGTCACCTCTCTACAAACGCAGGCTTTCCTTTTGTATGAAGAGTGTTTTCAGGAGAGTCATAGTCTGGTCAATGTCAAATCCATGCCTTGTCCATTCCATTAAGTGAGAATCCAAGCTTCAGGTCTTTGTGTTCATCCTTCATGTGGGATACTCATCCATGAAGCCAAACGATGTTGGTAATGCGCTCAATGCAAAGCTGATTCTCTTGTCTGGGAAGGATGTGTTTGCTTTGACTCTTATGCATTGTGCCGCCTCTCTGGTGCGGCTGTTTTGCTGTTCGATCAAGGCTGGCTTTCCACTCAGAGGCTGTCCTGCCACTTCATGAGGGTTTCTCTGGTACGCACCCCATTCCAAGGGGGGCAACCGGCCATGATGCTTCTAGCAAGGCCTGCATGATAATTTGCATGATCTCACTTTTAGAAGCAGATGCACTTGATGAGCGCCCTGATGCAGACTTAGACTTGAAATCCTGAATTCATCTGAAATACTATAATGCCAAGCAGCAGTTATTCGAGTTTGACCAGTTTTGCGCTGGTATGTTTCTAGCAGTAATTGAGGTATCAGTGGAGGAAGATTTGGAGTAGGAACTGTTCAACAGTTGTGTTGGGAAAAAATAAAAATTTGTTGCTATTGGTTGCCTTCTTGGTCGCATGCTGGTTTTTGTTCTCCCCATACTATGGTGAACAAATAGTATTTGCCCATCACTGATAGTCTATGCTCCTTCCATGCATTGCTGTGAGGATGACTATTTTGTCAGCGTACAGAAAATGTAAAGGGATACCTAGGCTGAACTAATCGAGATCAGGTTCAACCTGTTCAACCTCAGGTTGACGTCTAGCGTCAGCAATGAGGAGTCTGGCGTCTGATTTAGATTCATTGTCGAGCTGCTGACGAGACGTTTGTTTGGTACGGTTTGTGGCCTTTGCGCTTGTTGTCCAAGAAAAAGAAAAAAGAAGACTACACAATAGAGAAACTACGTTGGCAGTAAGAGCAATTTCTACATCAATTAAGGAAAAGAGGACACTTATGACTGAAGCACTGCCAGTGTGAGCCCCCTCCACCAATACAAAAGAAGATAGATACTACGCAGGCAGTCAAACATCCCCCGTCAATTAAGAAAAGGGGGAGACACTGGTCCGTAGTACTGCATGTCAAACCTCCACCAGCGAGAGCAATTCCAGAAGCTGTAGAAATTAAAGAACCCAGCACCCCCTGCCACTGCCAGTGGAGGTGCATCATTTATGGAAAATGGAGTACATACTCCACAGCAGAAAATAAAAGAAAAACTATGCAGGCAGTAGAACACCCTGCTGCATCAATATGGGAAAGGGAGACACATTAGTCCGGCAGGAGTCCTCCGTTTGCCAAAACTCCATCAGAGACGAGACTACAGGCCTATATTGAGACTAATAGTATACATACATCAGACTATGCTTTGCAGTTATCATAGCTGATGATCAGTTGTGATTAAGAGTTATGAAATCCTTAGCATGCTGCACGAGGTCAATTCAAGTTCTTGTGATTTGTAAACTATGGTGCTGGGCAGGTAAGGATAGACCCTGAACGCAAAGTGTTCAGGGTGATGAATCCTTGAAAATTTGGAATTGTGACTGTTCTTACACGACACATATGTTACAATGGTAAAAGTACAAGCTCAAGTAAGGCACAACTGGGAGATAGCAGTCACCAGGACCTGGTATGGCAAAGTTAACAAAAGGCAAAGATGAATGTAAATTACTTGTTCAACTTGTTTCAAGTTGAAGTTATAGTAAAATGTTGCAGTGCCGTGCATGACCAAAGAAGGAAAGGAAGGACTCAAGGGGAGAGAGTACGTGAGGACGTGTGTGCATGTGTGAATTATGTAGACTCTGCTTGCAATCATACATGTGTGTACTGTGGGCACTTTCACTGGACACTAGCCTTGTCCCCTATGCTTTTTCAACTGCACATACAGTTAACAAGCGTCGGCCACCCACTATTCATCGATTCTTATTCATGGCCCGTGGGGCCTAGAGCAAAGACTGCACAGGTGCATACATGAATCTTTCGCCTGCAAGAAGGCCTCATGAGGGCATGGGCCCTCACAAAAGGAGCCACCCCCGGCTCCTTGCCACCCAGCCAGGCGCCTGGTCGATCAATGATTGCAGGCAGTATAATTGGCTGGGACACCTGCTCTCGCGTAGCAGGGTCACCGGCTTTGCGCGTAGCAGGGTCACCTGCAAATCAATGCGCCTGAGCGCGCACAGCACACACAGTGAACTGCGCACAGCGCACACAGCGCACCGCGCACACAGTGCACACAGTGCACTGCGCACGTCTTGCGCTCACTACCCCGGCTTATGCACCCATTGGGTCACGCAAGGACGGCCAGGCACTCCAAAATGGCCTCCTTGTCAAACCTGCACGCATACAATGCGGGGGAGCATATGCACGCACACGACACGAGGGAGCATGTGCATGCATACGATGTGAAGGACTATTTGCACGCATACAATGCGAAGGAGTATATGCCCGCATGCCCGCGATGAGCACTTGCTTGACCCTGGCGGTGCGCTACTTGCGCGGCGCACTGGTGCTGTACGAGAGGTGGGCTGCATTTCTGGCGCTCAGCTTTGCCTCTGCCACCTGGCCACAGCTCGCCCCGGCTCATGCTGCGGCACACGTACCAGCAGCCTCCTGAGAGAGGCCTCTCTCAGGAGGCCTCCTTGAAAGTGCAAGGAAGTGGCACAGGAGGCATAGCACAAGGTGAATTAGAGCATCCGCTTCATCACCCTGCTTGACAAAGCCCCTGTTACTTTGGTGCAAGAGCTGCTTCATGTCCAAGGCACACAATGGCTCGGGGCTCATGGACTGCCCACAAGCGTGCTGCTTTGCACATGCACCAAACAGACAGGAGCTTCAACAGGAGGCGGTGCCACGCTCTTGCTGCGTGTAGCTCTGGTGTGTATAGGCGCTGGTGCTGCATATAGGTGCCACGCTCGGGCTTGCTGTGCATAGCGGCGCAACACGCTGTCAGCAAGGAGCAAATGGGCTACCACCAGCAGACTGGTGAGGCGTGGTTGGATGGAGTTAGGATCCTAAAGGAGGCAGTGCCACGCTCAGACTTGCTGCGTTTAGCTCTGGTGCGGTGTGAGTTTACAGCGCAGATTCAGGTGATGGGCGCATGGAGGTGACGCACGCCATGGGATGCACCTGTGCTGCCGATAGCTACACACAGCATTGGGCGCATCACTAGTGGCGTTTGTGCAGCCAAGAGCCACACACACAGCACTTGGTGGGGCCCACGCACAAGCTGCAAGGTATCCTGTATGTAAGTGCGTGTGTGTGTGTTCGCGCGTGTGCGTGTGCGTGTGTGCGCGGATGCATATGTGTGTGTATGTTGGTGAGTATACGTGTGTGAGTGCATGCATGTGTGTGCGCATGCGCCTGGCATGCCATGGCTGGCTGCTTGCTTGGGCGTAGCCGAGGCCACTTGGGGCCTCAGCGCAGCAGAGGTGCAGGCACGGCGCCGCCACATACAGCGCAGGGTGTGTGACAGAGGGGCGTAGAGCGCGCAGCTCCTACCGTCTCTTTCAGGATCCACAGCCCCCTTCCCTTGGCTCTTTAAATGCATGAGGAAATGCCGCGCTATGCGCACCTGAATGCCGAGCTCATGACCAAATTTGGCGCCTCCCACCGCGCCGCGCCATGTACAAGCCCCCCTGCCTGAGCCGGGGCGGGCGCAGCTGTCGCTGTTGCTGCCGTCCCTGCCACCGCACTGCCCTGCGTGCTGCGGCTGGCCTCCACAGCACCACGTATCACCCCAGGGCCGCCAGCCCTGGCCACCCTAGCCGTGCTTGCCCCTGAAGCAATGCCCCCCGGGCCGCCACCATCCCCTGCCGCCGCCCCGTGCGTGGCGGCCGCGCGGCCGAGCGGTGCAGACAGCGGCTGCTGTGGCAGCAGCTCCTGGCGAGAGCCCTTCCTGTCCCAAGCGGCAGGCGGCATGCCTAGCTCCCGGCGCCGGCTGCTGACCCACGCCCGCAGCTTGCGCACAAACGGCTGTACCTGTCAGGAAGGCGGCAGGCAGCGCCGCGGGGTGGCTCCCAGCTGCCGGCCAGCGAGGGCATAGCAGAGCGGAGCAGCGGCACCCCTTGCAGGATCCACAGCATGGCATGGCATGGCATGGCATGGCTCCGCACAGCAGCTGGCGCACTCACTTGCTCAGCAGCAGGAATGTGCTCCCCAGCAGCAGGCAGACAGCAGACATGCATGCAGACTGTGCACCCGCTCAGCGGCAGGCATGCACGCAGCGCACAGGCAGCTGTGCACCCGCTCAGCGGCAAGCAGACAGCAGACATACATGCAGGCTGTGCACCCGCTCAGCGGCGGGCAGACAGCAGACATGCATGCAGGCTGTGCACCCGCTCAGCGGCAGGCATGCACACAACGCACAGGCAGGCTCAGCAATGCCTGCTGTTCTGGGGGCTGAGCTAGGTACCAGATGTGGGGTGAGCTAGGTACCAGATGTGGGGTGAGCTAGGTACCAGATGTGGGGTGAGCTAGGTACCAGATGTGGGCTGAGCAGCGCAGGCAGCGCAGCTGGCCCTACCATGAAGAAGCGGTGCCTGCTCCCCCCGCTTGCAATGTACGCCCTGTTGGCCTCCTCCACAGTGGCGGGCAGCTCGTGCAAGTAGTGCCAGGCAAATGCGCCAATCTCCTGCGGGTGCGCGGGGGATGTGCGGGCGCGCCTGTCAGTGCCATGCTGTGCGAGTGCACCTGTCAGTGCTGTGCAGGCATGCCTGCCGAGCCCCGCGGTGTGGGTGATTGGGGCAAGTTGACTTGGGAGTGGCTGCCCATCTGTTTGCATGCACAGCTGTGTTGTCCTTAGAAGGGGCGCGCTCCTTCCTCAACCAATGGGTTCAGGTGGTGCAGCAGCATCCCAGCTCATCTGGATGGATAGATGAAGAACCTTTCAAAATAGATGAAAACAAGTGCCAAATGAGACAGGCTTATGGGAGTCAACTACAGGATGGGACAATTGATTTAAACGTTTGACCTCAATGAGAGGTGGGAAGGGGCTAGTGCAGCAATAGCGGCCCCAGCGCTCAGGTGCATGTGTGCTGCGTGAGTGTGCACTCTCTCTGCACAGGAGTTGTGCCGCAGGGCACGCTCACCATTTGCGCCGCAGGAGGGGTACTGCAGGGGCATATGCCCTCTTGCTGCTCAGTAGGGGCCTCAGGTGCTGCGGGGACGCGTTAGCCCTCTGTGGAAGAGGGGGTGCGCCGCAAGGGCGCAAGGGCGTGCTCACCTTCTGCACTTGAGGGGCAAACTTTGCAGCCTCCGGGTCCAGGCCCGTCACGATGAACAGCTGGCACAGCTTGTTGTCCGAGGTCGCCTCAATCATGTCATCGGGGCGGACCATGCTGTCAATGTCCAGCCCCGTCTCCTCCAACACCTGCGGCGCACAGGCAAGGGAGGGAAGGAGGGCACCCTTTGGCGGGCACGGGAGCACGTAGACCGCGCATGCACGCTTGCGTGCATGCCAGCTGGCATGGGCCACGAGCGGCTGTGCAAGGCCTAGGAATCAAGCGACCCACTTGAAGTTTAAACCCTGAGCCGTGAGCCTGCGGTAAGGCCTCAAAATCGAATCCTTTAACCATTACCCTGTAAAAGGCACTGCGCTCAGCCCAGCACGTATACCTGGATTACACCATGCATCAGTCCTTGAATGTGCCAGAGCTGAATTGCAGCGTGGCACGCCCAGCAGGCGCACTATACTTCAAGATAACCCCTAGGGTCACCGTGAAATGCGCCACTACTGCCGGCGCGCTGAGGGGCAGCCTATGCTGGAAGGCCTGCGACAACCTCTTGCCCACACCCCAAGGCCCTACCCAATGTGTCACCACTGTTAGTGATAAAGCATCTGTGCAAGGATGATTCAGATAGGGTGTTGGAGCAGCCCGTGCAAAGCACATGTGCTGGGGATAATTACGTGGCTTCTTCTTTTTCTCTTCCTATTCTCTAATTCTTGATGTGGCTTGCATTGCTCTTGCTCCAGGGGAGCCCAGCCTGTGTCATCAGGATGAGCAGCTGTGTCATCAGGATGAGCAGCATAAGTCATAAGGATGAGCAGCATAAGTCATAAGGATGAGCAGCATAAGGATGAGCAGCAGGGGCCAGGGTGTAGGGTTAAAGGATCACTGCTTGATCCACGCGCAAGCTGTGAAGGCACTCGTCAGCCAGAATGCCTGAGCAGGGCGTGCCCACAGGGAGCATCACCACCACAAGCACCGGCCGTGCTTCCAAAGCGCACCTCTCTGCAGGCGCATGCGATGTCCGTCTCCTTGTGGTTCACTTTGCCGCGCGGGAACCCCCATCCGCTCGCGCTCTTGTACCCCCGGACCTGCGTGTGCATGTGACGCAGGCTCTCGCTTGTGCATGCTCCGGCTCGCCAGCGCACGCGGCAGCCCCACACCTTCGTGTCCCACTGAGAAGGCAAGCCAGCGCACCAACGCGCAACCCCGACATCCATGCCCAAGGCACATCCACACAATCAACGCTGGGCAAAGTGCATGCCAGGCTCACACTTGTGCAGCAGCTGGACAACGGGTGCTGCATGCTGTGTGAGCCTGCTTGCAGGAATGCCTGTGAGCACAGCCGCTTGCCCGCACTCTCAGGCTCTTTGCGGCATATCTGAGCACTACCTGCTGCCAGGCAGCCGCATCACCTGCAAGGCCAGGCTGCGCCCACCCTGACCTTGAAGCAACCAACACTCGACACCACGAGCCCTTCCTGTTGGGAGACCCTACGCACTTGGCCTCGCTCCCCCACACTGCGCCCTCCCTGTCAGCGCGCCAAGGCCCGCGCCTCCCTTCAGCAGCATTCCTCCCCTCGCGTCCCTAAGGACAGGGCTCAGGGCTCCCCCACAACCATGCAGCACCCGCCCCGCACCCAGACTCTGCACTCTACACGCCTCACCAGTAAGACACGCTGGAGCTGCCTGTCACGCAGGATCACACTCTACACGCCTCACCAGTAAGACACGCTCAAGCTGCTTGTCTAGCAGGATAGCCCCATACACAGGGATGTTGGACTTGTACTCGCGGTACCTCTCCAGGATGTTGGGCAGGTCTGCCTGCAATCGCGGGGCCAGTCACTGGGCGGGCCCGTCACAGAAGCCGCTGCCGGGCATGTCGCACTGCCGCATGGCTTGTGTGTGCGCAGTGCGAGTTTGCGCCGCGGTGCGCACAGGCCGCGTGTCGCATATGCAGGGCACGTGCCATGAGTTTGAGTTGCACAAGCTGCGTCAGTACATGCGGAGCAAAGTGCGCAGGCTCTTGCCCTCCCTGTGCCCGTGTGCGCAACTGCAGCCCAAGTAACTCGTGAGGAGCATACACCCCTTTCCATGGTATACGTCTGCAGTGCAGGGGGGAAGGAAGGGAGGCAGCGTCTCGACACCACTTCCCCTCCCTTTGGCGAGCTTGTTGGTGCGCGCATCCTGGCTCTGAGCTCTGAAGGGCCTTTGTTTAGCCCTGAAGTTCGGGGAGTGCTTGCTGTATCAAAGCAATGCAAAGTGTAAGGAACGCACGAACAGAAGCAAGCACGTCCAGCCCCGTTTTGGCAGTGTTTGCCGTGTTGGAGTAAAGCATGCCCGAGGCAGCAAGGGGCACATAGCACTTGCGCCCTTGCTTCATGCTGCCTTGCAGACAACTGTCTACCCCCACCTATGACCCCCACCTATGACCATTTCCTGCTCCTCACCGCATGCTCCTTCAGCACGCTGCAGTTGTTGAACAGCATGGTGGCAAATGTGCTGTAGCTCGCATAATGGCGCAGGCTCGTGTACTTCTCACGTACGCAGTCCTGCACAATAGGATAAGCAGCCACAACTGCGCGTTCCAAGGCATGCACTAGACGTTTGCAAGACCTGAATTGCACACACGCACACACACACTCGCACACACACCACGTGCACTTAAAACCGCGCACTGCAGACTGACTAACTTCCGAAGGCATTAAGAAAAGCGAGGTCGGGCACTGCCTAAGGCGGACAGAGGGTACTTAGATACCTTCCATCGCGCTGCTCTTGAAGACAATTGGGCGTGCATGATTTTGCACAGGAATACCGGCAAGTATGAGCTGTCCAGACTAGAATGTCTCCCGCTCGTGCATTCACTCAACTTGCTCAAGTGTGTAAGTGTGTGTGTGTGTGCGCGCGCGCTCCCGCTGCAGTGTTAGTGTGCATAAAGTTGCACAATACAGATGTCAAGGTGCACACATAAGCAAAAATGCACACTCACACTCGCACACACATACACATACGCACACACACATACACACACAACAAACACACAAGCACACGCATGTGCACCCATGTGCACACACACGCGCACACACACACACACACACGCACACACA
>LFCJ01000157.1_pt1 | contig 37699 bp, 47 predicted proteins | sample 643141 | NCBI WGS metagenome assembly LFCJ01 (sample SAMN03766243, study PRJNA286221) | soda lake metagenome | biome: soda lake; feature: Kulunda steppe; material: water; isolation source: sample B1-Br-g2 brine of Lake Bitter-1 | place: Russia: Kulunda steppe | collected 2010-07
GGGTTGTTGCTTTTCAGCTCACTGATAAATTCCATAGCTGAGACCACCGGAATAGGTGTGTTGGCAACTGGCATAGCTGGAATGCAGAATTTCTTGCCTTGGTGCCTGAGGGTGAGTGTGCGCATCCGCCAATCAGGGCGGGGGTTTCTGCGCATTAGCCATGGCATTCCTTAAATCAGGTCTTCTCCTTGCAGATCAGTTACTGCAAATTCACAGCTATCTGTGTAGGCTCCAATCTGGAATTTTTCTTTCTCCAGTACGCCACACAACTTCACTTGGCCATCAGCCAATTGGATCAGCACGTTCCTTTTTTCAGGGTCCAGGTAGGTAATGTTATGCTTCTCCAAGAATTGCTTACTTGCACAATCGCGTTCAGCTCCAGAGTCAACCAGGATGGTGACGGGGTGCCCATTAAGCAGTCCAGCAAAGCGCAATGCTGGTACTCCCATAGCTCTGGCTACAGCCACGGAGGGAGGTAAGACTCTCTTTGTGTTTGCAGCGGCACTATAAGGCTGGGCACTGCCTATTTTGCCGGAGTCCAATCTGGACCAAAAAGAGAAAACATCCCTCCGAGCAGCGTCCTGCTCATTCACACTAGTGCATGCATGTCTGAGTTCATCAGACCTAACGTGGGGAGAGAGTGTGCCATCAGCACGGCATTTGCTTGCTGCGAAATCAGCAACGGTCGAATCTGACCCAAAAGTTGCATTGTGGCAAAACCTGTACCTCCATGCTCCACTTGCTGGCTGTGGGGCCTGACCCTGGCCATCACCTGGTGGTAAGGGGATAGATGAGTTGCAAGAGAGATGAGCTCAGATTGAACGGATGGGAAACCAGTACCCCCATTCCTGAATCCAGGTAAAAGTAAAAATCCTGCAAAGTGGGCCGCTCAGTGCAGCATGCTATGCAACATCACTTCATTAAGTTGAGGCAGATGAAAGCCTGCACCTGGTAAAAAGGGCTGGAGGACAGACTAGTCTGATTTGGAAAGTGACAGCATTGGCTTGTTCGCAATGCGTGAAGGTATTGTGTATCATTGAAAAATGACAAGTTCAAGGCTACTCAGCTTGCTGTACTTAAAATACAATTTAGGGCAGGCCTGCTCCGAAAACCATGTCACCAAAGCCCATTCGAATGCTGCCTGTCATGCCTGCTGATCATCTAGCAGCATGTCATATAGCTGAGCATCTAGCCGAGCATCGTCTAGCCGAGCATCTAGCAGCATGTCGTCGCATCTAGCGGCATGATGTCTAGCCAGGCATCTAGCAGCATGTCATCTAGCCGAGCATCTAGCCGAGCATCTAGCAGCATATTGTCTAGCCGAGCATCTAGCAGCATGTCGTCTAGCCGAGCATCTAGCGGCATAATGTCTAGCCAGGCATCTAGCGGCATCTCGTCTAGCCGAGCATCTAGCGGCATGTAGCCTAACCGAGCATCTACCGGCATGTAGTCTAGCCGAGAATCTAGCGGCATGCCGTCTAGCCAGGCAGTTAGCGGCATGTCGTCTAGCAGAGCATCTGGCGGCACAGATGCCAAACGCTTGACGCATGAACGCTGGGCATGTGCTTTGCATACACACACACCATACTGGCACACATGGATGCCACACGCTTGACGCAGCAAGGCAGCACACAGCAGGATGCTGTCTAGGAAAGCATCTAGCAGCAGGTCGTCTAGCCAAGCAACTAGCAGTATGCTGTCTAGACGAGCATCTGACAGCACAAATACACACAGATGCCACACAAACTATGCAGGAAGGCAGCATGCATGCACACACACAACATTTAAACACACATGGATGCTACACTCTTGATGCAGCAAGGCAGCACACGCACACAACACACACACAGATGCCGCGCACTTGATGCAGGAAGACAGCATGCACGTACACGCTTGTTGTCTCGCCAAGCACCTAGAAGCATGTTGTTTAGGGCGAGCATCTGTCTAGCACCATCTGTATCTGTCAAGCAGCATTTATCTAGGGCAAGCATCTGCCGTCTAGGAGACAAGCATCTAGCAGGATTTCGTCTTGCCAACTAAATATAGCAGCCTTTCGCCAAGCCGAGCATCTAGCAACATGTCGTCTAGCCAAGTATCTAGCGGTATACGCACAGATGCCGCTTGCTCGATGCAGGAATGCAGGGCATGTGTGTGCACACACACAAAGACACACAGATGCTACATACTCAATGCAGCAAGGCATCATGCCTTGCACATACTGACACGTGGATGCCAAACCCTCAACGCAGCAATGCAGTGCATGCACACACACACACAATACGCAACACAGCAAGGCAGCACGTGCATACACACATGTCATCTAAACAAGCATCTAGCGACTGTGTAGCAGCATCTGTCAAGCAGCATTTGCCTATAACAAGCATCTAGCAGCATGTTGTCTGGGTGAGCATCTTTCTAGCGCCATCTGTCTTGGCAAGCATCTAGCAGCATGTTGTTTGGGTGAGCATCTGCCTAGCACCATCTGTCTAGGAAAGCGTCTAGCAGCATGTAGTCTTGGGCATCGCTCGAGCATCTGTCTACCAGCATTTGCCTAGTTCAAGCATCAAGCACATTGTCTAGGCAAGCATCTGGCAGCACACAAATACACACAGGTGCCACACGCTTGTGGCAGCAAGGCAGCGTGTGTGAACATACAAAACATACAGATACACACGGATGCCATATGCTTGACACGTCTATGTCTTCTTAGCCAGTAAATGCTTGCCCTAGTCATATAGTTGACAAGCCTAGCATCTAGCAGCATGTCGTCTACCCGAGCATCTGACGGCATACACACAGATGCCACACGCTTAATGCAGCTTGTTGTCTAGCCGAATGTCTGCCAACATGCAGCATGTTGCCTAGCCAAGCATCTGCCAGCATGCAGCATATTGTCTAGCCAAGCATGTGGTATCTGTGTGTATGCCGCTAGATGGTTGGCTTGGCAAGCTGCTGCCAGATGCTCATCTTGACCACATGCTGGCAGACCACGGTCCCGGCCAAATAACCTGTGACACAAGGCCCTTAAAATGGCGCAAGTCAGCTGACAGGCCTGCTGATTGAAAGGTTTGCCGATCACCAAATTCAAACAACCTGAGTGCTAGTAAAAGGCCCCTTCACCCCTGATGGTGGCATATCTCAAGAGTATCTTGATGTTGGGCTATTTCAAGATTCTTAGCAGCAATCATACCTGCTTTCTGTGCCACATGCATGGTGCAGCACACTCTGAGCTGCCCTTCTTGTACATTCCAAAGATGAATGGGCTGTCCAACTTTTCTACAAATAAGCATGGTGGTGTGATTAAGATTATATGCTAGTATGCTCCTTAGTATTCTTTTCTTTTAATTATCCTTGACACTGAAGGTCAACACCTTGGTGAACACCTGAGTGCTGCAGTTTAAGCCCAACGTTATCCAAGGAATGGCCTTATCCCATACAGAGCGCTAGCTTAAAAAACCTTGAAATGCACATTTATCAGTCTGCACTGCCCGTTAAGCCAACCCAATGTCCTGCAGATGATTGGGCGCAGTCCTTCTGTAATCAATGAAGTTGCTCCTTACCAAATTTTGCACTACAGGCAGTACCTCCAATTGTAATCATTTCCGCACAAGTAGCATACATGCACTTCACTTTGTTCAAAACTCCTGCGCCGTAATGGCTGCCAACTTACAGGGATTGGTGTGATGTTGACAAAATTGGTGAATTGTTCTGGGGGGTCCTTGAGTTAAGGCATTAATTACCGTGTTCACCCTGTCACATTATGGCATCAGCTGATTACATGCACCACACTTTTTTTCAAGTAAGCCCACGAGTGATACGGCAACAACAAGGCAATTTCCTCTGATACTGAAATGCCCAGGTCGCTCATGAGTGCATCTGACCAGCCCCTCCCTCTTACTAGGGTGAGGCACCTCCTTGCCTTCTTTGCTGGTCATTACATGGGGCAGCTCGTCACCTGCCTAGCGATATACCCTTGCGCATCCTGAGATTCTTAGTTTTCCATTAACAGGTGTGTCAGGTGCAATATTTCCTTGCTTGATATACTCCATGACTGGCCTGTCCAGTCATATGTCAGATGGCCCAGGCACAGCATGCTTTAGATGCTCTGCGACTTTGTTGTCCTGTGCATCTGCAGCTTTTTTTAGCTGGCCAGGCAGTTGTGAGCTGTTGTTTGCAAAGAATGCCGCTGTGGGATTAGGCATCACACCCCCTTGCAAGCAGGCAGCTCACAGGTAAACCTCAGTAATTGGCATGAAGCAGCTTGCAAGCCATGGTGTGCATGTTACCCTAACAATGGACCACCAACCCCTGGCATTTCTCTTGACTAAAATTAACCTGGTCCTGTGCCCTGACACAAATCCTGTGGAAGCCAGGCCTTGTCAGAGAAAAACTGCTTGTGACCTGCAATGAACCTGCGTATTTTATCTGGGCGATGCATCTCACTCCTGTCAGAAGCACCATTAACTTCTTTTAAGTCTACACAAACGCGACAATCTTTGTGGTCCCCTTCTGCGGTAGAGGGCAACACACACCCACTGTCACTTTTGGCTTCAGGAGGTGGAGGCTTCCTCAGACCTGCTGTCTCTTATTGTTAAAAGACAGCGCTCTGATACCAAAATGTAGAAAGAACCAACAATTGGTGGTGCTAGAAATGCACCGTTGGTCCAGTGTATTATATACTGGAGGTCTGGAGGGTCTCTAACAGCCTGAGGTATGATAGACAGGTCTGGAAATTATAACAGACAGGAGTCCGCGTATCATTACACTTGTTTTGTGCCCTTCTTGTCCTGAGTTTGTTGCTCCATGGCAGATTTATCTGCCCTTGCCATTATGGGCCCGTTTTGTTGATAATGTTAGAGGTCGAATGTAAATGGTCCTTATAGCCTGTTCAAGTGCCCAAATCATTAGCACTTCAAGCAAGGTGGCTTGTGCATCTGAGACATTTATTCACGAAAATAAAAGATTAAAAAACTGACCAGATACCCTCTACAGGTATGCATTAAGGAGCAGGGCAGGGTGCAGAGGGGATAGGGGCCTCTCAGCAACAGCACCAGCCTACCAGCCTTTGTCCAGAGTCCGGAAGCCCAGTCAGCTCACACCCTATCAGCGGCACATCCATCTTGAGGAGGTCAAGTACTGTGAAGATACCAGGCCTAGGAGCTAGCTCGAAGCCGCTCACCACCAGCACAGCGTGCTCCGTCAACACTTCGCTGAGCTGCAACCAATGTTAGCCTCTACACTATCCTTCTGGGAGTGGGAGGCACGATCTACAGTCCTTTATTATGAGCTTCTAAATAATCTCGGTCTAGATCCTCAGAAAGCCACCAAGCTTGCTGTGAAACTTCATGCCATTTGGTTCAATGACAAACTCATATACTTATTAATACCAGACGTGTTCTTGAGAAGACTTTTGCAACTACCTGTTGATGATGACTTATTATCAAGACCAGGAGTAGGATACTGCTGGTCACACCCCTGATTTCTCCCCACTGATTTCTTTTGTTGTCTTTGCTGGTGGAGCAGTCGTACAGTGCTTGGGCCCTAGATGACACCTATTCCTTAAGTGATGAAGGGAGTGTTTCACTGGCTACGTAATTTTCTTGTTTCTTTTCTCACGACAGGCAGTTGATATCATGTCTCTTGCGTTCAAGCCCCAGTGATCTGGTGATTGCCCTGCGCAACTCCCAACTCTACGTCTTTTTTCACCCCTTTCAGCTCCAATGTGGTGCCTTTTGGGTGCACCGCGAATGATGAAAAACTATTGAAGTAAAGTATAAGACAAGAAACTTGTGACCCACTTGAATTGACGGGTAAGGACCATATGCACCTGTGCTCGTTGGGTGTGCCAAATTTGCTGTCATGCCCTGGCCGATTGGCCAATTTGGCTGTCATGCCCTGGCCAACCGGCTTGCGCTTCTACGCACACTCCTCTTTTCCGCTTGTTGGTCTTCGGCTCCAGAGATGTTGCTCTCTATGGAACAGGCACATGATTGTTGAAGCATTAATGGATTAGTGAGTCTAAACTGGCTTGAACAGGTGAGGCAGGGGCATAGTGAGCACGTTGCCTTGACCAGCTTGCACATGTGAGGCAAAGTGCATGTATCTGGTGTCACCTTGGGCTGGCTTCCCTTGCTCACATCCAGCCCATCTGTCTCAGCCACTTGTGGGCTCGGTGCAGCCTTTGGTCCACTGGCATCCAAGTTATGCTCATGGGTCGTGGCAAAGCAATGGAAGATACCTGCGGCTATAGTGTCCTGCCAAGCATTTGTTAACGTAGTGATTAGCGGCACTGTTGCCATAGTACTTTATGAACAGTCATCCCCTCTGGGGATGGCCTGTGCTCCTTCTCCTCCGTTATAGGGTCAGGTCTTAAGCCACAGACCTTGGCGTTATGCGTACTAATCAGCATATCTCCCCTACACCCTTAACCACCAGGCATTTTGTGGCGGCTAGGCAGAACATGCTGCATGCCACAGTGCTGTTCTCATTCAGCACAGCATAAAGGGGATCAACCACCTTTTCGACCACTTTATCAGCACTCCACAGAGGTGTGGCCACCCTTGAGGGTGGCAGCTTATGTCACAGCTGCCATACATGAAGTCGTAGTCATCTGTTAAGCTCAGTGAGAGAGTCAATTCCACCACTTCTTGTGTCAAAGAGCACTCCGCCAGGCATGGTCACTGACCTGCTGTTTCATTGTAGGCTGAGCCTGTCATGAAGCTCGTTCAGCTCAGCTGTGTTCTTCAGGTAGGCATCTTGTACCAGTGCATCACTCTTAGGCTCTGGATCTGCAACCGACATTTGGTTCTGAGAGTTAGCAGCAAATGGTGCAGGGTCAGCAGCTTGCTCATCATTGTTCGATGTGCCTGTGTGCTCAAAAAATGCTCCACCAGCTTTTTCCCCATTATATGGTCACGCGCGCATCAAGCTGTGCCTCTAGTAATGCAATAGCTTCTTATCTCCTTACGACAAGCATTACTTATAAGTCATAAAACGGCTAAATCAGGCTGAAGAACATCATTACAATTGGTAACACTGGCTGTGCTGCTCTCTCTGCTGCTTGAGTTTTACTGTACAGTGTCATGCTAGATGCTGTGAATGGAACAGGCACAATAGCAGATGCCACAATGCTGTTGCTTGCATTTGTTTTTGGTGCAGCTTAGCTCACCACAGTGGTACTGAAACTGCCCAGGTACGGTCAGGAGCTCTTAGTGATCTTCGTTGTGGTGCAATAACTGCCTAGTAATGGCCCATGAGTCCTCAGTGAAGTCAGTATTTATGGCAAACTCACCTTCATAGGGAGCAGCTGTCACTTAAGCTTGTGGATGGGCACTGTCTGTGAGGCATGCGGTTGTAGATCTTTCCATAGCACAGCGCATGCAGAGGCTAGCAGTGTCTGTACTCAACGCAAGCTGGCCGACCACTGCCCCTTGCCAGCCGTTCCCTTGCCGAGGGTGATGGGGCTGGTTATTTCCATGCACGTCAGCTGTCTGTGGTCAAGCCTGCATGGGTAGCGCACTGTTGCCAGGCATTGGGTATGCGTTGACTTGTGAGTTGAACTGCTGACCAGACCCTGAGAGCGCTAAGTGAGTCACATAGCTTGCTGCCGTGGATACAACTTGCAGCTGTTGCCCAAGTTGCTGGAAAGTGTTGGTTAGTTGCGCCACCTTTTGCTGAACGTTTGCTTTAGGCTATGCAGTTGCTTGTGCTTGCACAGCATCATGCTGTCTAGTGTGCAATCTGTCGCGCTGCTTGAGCCACTCATAAGCAATTGCCCAAAAGGCCGAGCGCTGATGTATTGTGCACCCCAAATGGTTGGGCAGTGGGCATGGTCAATCCGCATGCACGTATATGGTGGCAGGGACAAATTAACTTTTTTTTACAGTTCCAACTCCCATGGGTCTCCATCAATGCCTGGTTCTTGCTTTCATTCTAGGCAAGCTGACCTCATGCGCCACCTCATGCGCCACATCTCCCCACGGCAAATCTGCTTGCACTTGGGTGAGTAGCGCAGCTCCATGCTTTATAATGGCGCAATTAAACTTGATTATTGCCTTGTGCCCCCTTACACCCACCTCTTGGGCCAGGCGTTGAAAATGCAGCGCAATAACAGCAATGTCCTCGTCTGCCTTCAACTCCATGCTGTTTGGTTCCTGCTCCTTGTCTATTGACAAGGATCCAAATTGTGGACCCATACGTGTGTTCAGACTCTTTGCGCGGAGCACCCACCCTGAGTGAGATGTGCATCCTCATCCGCCCCATCTGCTCGTGGAGCAGCATTTGCATTATCACTTAAGTGAGCTTGGGCTGGACTAGTCTGTAGTCCGACTGCTTGAGTCAAGCAAATTGCATTGGATATAAACACACATTCAATTTCAAATTGAGTGATAGGGGTACGCCTGGTGCTTGCACCAGTTGTCAGCCTCTCCCTTAGTTTGTGTCGACATGAGTATCCCTACTGGTGTACATGTCGTTTTTTCTTAACAGATCTCCTGAAAATGTTCTTGCTTCAAGAGGTGATACAATGGCCGCAGCCGCTGTTCCTGTTTCCTAGGAGGCCTCCGCGCGCCTTTCCTGGCGCGGCCCCATCCCCTCCAAATCTGTTTGGCAAGCCGATCCACCGTCTGCTCTTCTCCTCCAAACACTCTCATCCTACCATCTTGTGTAGCAATGTCTGCGCATACAAGTACTTGGCATGCTGTGCCTGATTGTAGCTACATTATAGGAACATCGATGATATCACCACGCTTCTTTGGCATCTGTACCTTTGCAGGCCTTATACTGTATACTAATTTATAAGTTTAACTTATTAGCTTTAACCCTGCCCTCATTTGGCACCTGCAGGTACAACTGTGTTACCCCATATATGTGCATCCCCGGGGACAGGGCCCTGTCAAACAAAATTGGTGCAGAGCTGCAGCAAGCTGCCCTTTTTCATTTGATCCACCAGGTTGCGACCTTTGCAGTATTTCATAATTGCAACTGGTAATAACTGGGTCTCCCGTGGTGCTACGTATGTATACACCCGGGCTCCCAATATTGCCATAAAAATATTTTCAACGAAATTCGTCAACATTTTTTAAATTTTTGGTCATTACTCGTTTAAGTTCGTTCAAGAGTCGGGGAATCAGGGTTGCACAGGCCCCCCTAGGGTGCAACGCGTACGGTCACCATTTCGTAGCGTATACCCTTAGGCCTACTGGAGTGTACTTAGTGGTAGCACGAAGCAGGCATCTTGAAGCAGGGGTTGAAGCGCGCTTCGAAGTTGGCTGAAGCATGTCCCTAGGGGGCATGTCCGTCCGTAATGTACATGTACATGAGCCGTATGGGTATCCGTAGCTTGTGCCCACTGAAAGCTGGCCCCCCATTCGACCATGATGACCCTAAAAATGGTTCCCTGCATGAACAAGCGCCTCCACTCCATGACACGAACCTTTCACAGACTTGCAGGGAACTTTGCGTGCATGCACGTGCGCACCTTTAAATGCTGGCACCTCATGTCTCCTCATTCCTATGGATTCCAAGGGTAAGCAGCTATAGCTATAGAGTAGCGTAGTAGAAGTACGGAGCAGGGACTAGTCCGTCTGCCTCAATTTAATTGTTTTTCAACTCGAATTAATTGTTTTCATAAACTTTATTTCATTTAGTAATATTCTAACTTTGAATCTATGATCATTGATGTCCCTCAAGGTCAGGCCCAAGCCTACGGACTTCAACTTTTAACAGCACATCCTCTTTATCAGGAGCAGGGAATTGAATCTGTGCGTCTGGCAATCTCACTGGAGGAAAACAAACACAGCGAGCTGCACATGCAATTGAAGTCCAGTTGGCCTAAGGCAGTGCTGCTTGAGCGTCGACATCTGTCTCTGTCCTCTGCTGCAAGTGCCCCGAGTCCACAGCTAGATGGCATCATGCAGCAGAGGGGCGTCCGTGTCTCATGAAAATGCTGCACGAATACTCTGCATGCATTAATGCAGCTGCAGCTGGAGTTGTCGAGACAGGGATGCTCCACAAGTGCGCGATGCTGCATGCTGGCCCAGACTTACAATGTTATTATCCATGCCCTTAATACTGTTGATGCCCTTTTGTAGAGCATAAGCAAATACAACGCAACCACGGCACGTGCATGTGTCAAGACAGGCAAGCTTGTAAGTAATTACATCTGTTTTTGAAGTGTGCAAGGCATGTTTTATGCTTACAAGTGCATGCTTTCCCAAACAGAGGGAGGGCTTTGCTTTTATACTGCATAAAGGGGTCATATATGGAAATGAGTGGAGTAAATAACTTGGCTCAAGGCTACTGTCTGCAAGACCGTAGCGAAGCCATAGTGTGCAACCCTGTTTTTGCATAGTAATGTTCAACAAAGCTGGTCAACATTCTCATTTTGATATCTTTCGTTTCAGTTCAATCAAGAATTCCAACGATCATTTAAACCAAACTGATTATAAACGTACGGTATTAAACGGTATAGGAAGTTGCTCTTAATTTGAGGTGAAGTCAGCGCTTCTTGTACATGCATGCGCGTAGAGAAGGCCACACAATTGCAGCTGGGTTGACTGTGGGCACATTGAGCTTGCGTAGCACCATCACCACAAACATCTTGTTGGAGGCATCCAGACTCTGCAGCCAGTGGGAGTTATTAGGCAGGTATGAGTATGCATCAGACAGGAGACACAACAGCGCTCAAAGTTACAAGGGTGTAACGTCAGACCAAAGAGTTGACATGAACTAACATCTCCCAGAAGTGCAATTTGTTCGCAGCAAATGTAACAAAACTAGGTCTTCCTTGATCACCAGATCACCTCCTACTACCTATCCAACCATCAGGCTTAGGCTTTGGGCTGGACTGGGGTTAGGCCAGCTCATGAATCGGGATTGATCCCTGGCAAAAGTAAGGACGACATAGATATGTGACAGCCAGCCACGCACAGGTCAAAACTTGGCAAACTTGGCGTGGCACGTGGCGTAATGCCATAAGTCATATTCCAAGGTGTAGTACTAACGGGGTTAACGTTGGCGTATAGCACTATATCAGGGGGCGGTCACATCTGGTGGCATCCCATCCCACACCCCTGCATTCTTTTTTTTGCAAGGGATGCGGACTGGTGTGACCCCCCGCGCCCCCCCAATCCCTACCCCCCTGAAGATTCCAAGATTTGCCAGACGGAACCTGTGGCCTCTGCGGATGGTGTGCATCATAGAAAATATGCCCGCGGACTTTTCTGCGGAGCTGGGCAGCGAAATTGAAATATTTTTCCAAATTCAACCATCAGATGATTGCAGTATCACAAGCAGGGTCAAGAGGAGAAGTAGAAGGAGGAAGAGGGGTTTTGTGGAAGGTTAGGAGAGTCAGATCAGCCCCCTGGGATGCTCCCCTTCCATGCTTGATACAGCCCTGCTCGCACATGAGAGCACCTCCTCAGTTTCACCTGTTTTACATGGACTATGCAATACAGCTTGCCGCAGATGCTCCACCCGGACTCAGACCGTCTAAACGGTGAAATTCGGTTCAGTGTACGGTTCGATCAAGAAATTTGGGGCCTGCACCAAGAGCAGCCTGTGCACCCCTTTGTCGCCAGGATTCCCCCCCCCCCTGCTGCACCATGCATAGCACAAGCAACAGTGACCTCTCCATGGCACTATACCAAGCTGCAAAAGCCAAGGGATGCCCTGAATGGTAGAAGTGGCCTCACTTGCATGCATGCAAGCGCTAGCATGCGCGCCCTGCTGCCTCCCTGCTTCACCCTTGCTTCACCTTGGTGTTGTCTCCAAAATTCTTGCATGTGCATGCGTGAATGCTTCAAGCCTGTGGATGCGGCTTGGGTTTTGAAGGGCCCTAACACACAAACTGTGCTTGCATGCTCTTGCATAAGCATTGCTCATTTGCTCCACTACAAATTCAACAGCATATGATTGAATAGCACCTGGAAATGGAATTGAAAATCCAAGCAATTGTGTGGTCAACAGGGATAAGATGGTACCATTGTACTGGTCAATCTGTCACCGTCTCGCCCTCTCCTGACCGTGTTTTTACGATTTTATCCATACCATGCTGTCAATGTGCCATTAGAAGGTCGGGTTCCTTTAAGACGGTGTGGAGGCACAACCTTGGCTGTATCACTATATAGCGCTGTCTAGCGCTATAAATTTGTCCATATAGCACCAAATGCCAACCCCTATAAAATCATTTGAGCTTCCAAATGACAAAAATCTCTGATCGCCTGATGCTCTGTGGCCGCACAGCACAGACTTGTATGCCCCTTGAGCATTCGCTAGCTTTGCAATAGGTGCAAAAATGTAACTTAGAATCACACTTTTACGAGCAGTGCCATCTCATTTGTTTTGATTAAGAGCCCCTCTGATGGAACACTAACCTGCAGGGAGAAGCCCAGATGGGCAAGGCATTTCAGAAAAGGCTGCAGATGCCGGGAACTTGCTTTTCCCACATCCTGCTCCTCGCCCGGCCTCTCCGTGAACCTGCTGCGCACCTGCAGCGCGCAAAGAGCCACATGCACAGTAAGAGCACCCCATACCTACCGCTCCAATCTTCATTTCTTTCTATTGTCCCTTAAGCTGACACCTGACGCTGGCACCCTTGACCATCAGCAGCCACATTGACAGCCCACTTACCTCTGCTATCCACAGCCATCCCTTGTGCCTCAGCACCCGCGCTGCTTCCAGCAAAAACAAGCCATAATCGGTACCCATGAGTGCAAGCGAGAAGACAGCCACATCAATGGATGCATTGTCCAAGGGTACGTGCGCCATGTTGCAGGCAATGACGTGGGGGGCGGAGGATACCAGGTCAAAGGAGTGCGTCCTCTGCGCAATACAGAGGCAGTTAACAGAGTAGGCGCAATGCACGTAAGTTCTTGCGTTCGTTGAGAGTTTTGTGTGCATGTGCGTGTGCGCGCGTATGTGTATTTGTGCATCCGGGAGGCCTTTAAGCAATGCATGTGCAGGATGCGGCCGGGTGAAAACAGGCTACTTCGGGCAAATAAGTGCCCCTATGCCCCATTATCATGAGTGGATGTAGTTCACACCATCTAAAGGAGCATACAAAAGCCCCATTCATAAACATGTAAAATGAAGTAGAACAGAAAGGCATGTAATGAACTTAAGAAGTCTGGTTGTGCTCAAGGGCGCATGCATCAGGCTGATGAGTTTGCTTATATCAGCTGCAGAATGTACGCAACCAAGCTGCTCAAATCTTTTGTGACCTCTTGAGGTGTGCTCTTTTCATATCCAATGCCACTCGGTAATGAACAAGCAGGGAAAACAGTGCACAAAAGCACAAAAACAGTGCACAAAAGCATGAAAACAGCGCACGAAAGCAGGCTGCAAGCGAGGCAGCACCTGCTTCACCCTCTGAGCCAGCTTGCCATCTCCACAGCCAAAGTCTGCAACAGCTAGTGTTGGGGCCTTGGCGTCTAGGAACTTCACAGCCTGCGCACACCAGGGAGCCAGAGCTGCATGCGTACGATGGACAGGGGCTACAAGTTGGGAGAACATATCACAGAGCTCGTGGCAAGTTTGCAAAACCTGGAGCCCATTCAGGGCAGTGTATACCTGTGAGCTGAACACCCAATTGTGAGCTGCTTTTAGGACAGCCCCTGGCAATGGACTATGCGAAGCTTGCCCAGCATGCACCTTGTACTTAGGCTATACTTTACGCTGCACATCCTTCACCAGCTGCTGCAAGCACTGCTGCATGTACATTGTCTTGGGCTATGCTACACGCTGCGCCTCCTTCACAAGCTGCTGCAAGCACTGTAGCGTGCACCTGATCTATGGGCTGCACGGGCCAGGACTCGGTCTGCTGCTGGAAGCCATCATGGTACTGGTTGAAGAGGGAAGGGTCGGTCTGCAGGCAGGCACAGTGCTTTACGGCTTCCCGGCTGAAATTTGGAGACATGCCGGGGGAGGCACTGCAGACCACAGCCTCCGCTGACTTTGCACACTGCTGAGGGATGCTGGCATTGCGCGTTGCTGAGACTTCTTTTGCCACAGTCATATTATTGCTGGAATTGTACCATTATGCCATAGATATGCATAGAAGTTATGCCACAGAACACCAGACTGCAGTGGGTGCAGAAGGACTGCCCCAGGTAGTGGAACCCATACAAACAAGAGCGAACTCTTTTGCTCTTGTTTATGCTCTCCTTATGCCAACCAGAGTGTTGACCTACATATCACACATGCCTCAAAGAGGAAGGCATGACGGATGATAAAAAGCAACTTATCAACTTTAACGTTATGCCCATACGCATGCACTTGCATGGACATCGCTGTCATAATCTGTGACATGGCCATTTATATTATGAAGACAACACATCATATTTATATCATATGGCCATATTTATACTCCATCCTTGCCTGCTGCTTCTATCAACCATGGTGGCTGCAATAGACCTGCTGCTTCCATCATCCACGGCGGCCACGACAGGCCTGTCCACATGAGATGCGCACATGCTTTTTAAGCGCTCATCATGGCAGTAACAATGACCCACCACAGGGCCACCTACACGCACTCGCATGGCACTCACCATCACAACGGCAGTGACCCCTAGTGCATGCTGCGCACACGCACACTCGCATGGCACTCACCATCACAACGGCAGTGACCCCTAGTGCATGCTGCACACACGCACACTTGCATGGCACTCACCATCACAACGGCAGTGACCCCTAGTGCATGCTGCGCACACGCACTCGCATGGCACTCACCATCACAACGGCAGTGACCCCTAGTGCATGCTGCGCACATGCACACTCGCATGGCACTCACCATCACAATGGCAGTGACCCACCTGCATGAGCTGCAGTGCCTCCTCTCCCTTGCATGTGTATAGCTGCTCGTTCAGGGACCTGAAGCGCCCGCCAGACAGACGCGCGCGCATCTTGTCAAACAAGCTACCTCTGCCGCCCTTCTTGTCCACGCTTGCTGCCTGAGGCGCATTTCATGGCCCAAAGTGTGAGCGGGCATTCTTGACATGGAGCAGACGCTAACAAAGCTGGTTTGCCGAGCAGAGGTAGGTGTTTTAACTCAACGAGCGCAGCGGCAGGAAAGCTGATCCCTGTGCCATCACGAAGGCTGGAAAAAACATGTGTTACACACAGATCAGAGGAGCTGACAGAGATAAGAGTTTGCAAAGCAGGCTGACTACCAGCCAGCAGGCCCCGCGGTCGAGCAGAACCTATCAGGCACCAGCTCAATGGGCCGGCACTGCAGTGTCGTGCTCACCCTACATGGATGAAGAGCCGTCAGACAGAGCCTGTTGCTTTGGATGCATCGACCCTTGGGCTTCTTAGAATGCACTAGAGCAGCACCAGAGTGCACACACATGGCGCCAGCTTTGGGAAGACAAACTTTGAAGCAGTGCAGTGCAGCACATAAGCTGATTACATGGAGGGCCACAAAATTGTGGCTAAGGTGTTTACCAAGTGCTGCATTCATAAGGAACTGCTGGTGTTCCAATTGCCGGCAACTATACTGATTGGCAGGCAGCTCCACTTGACAGCACAGGCTGGGCAACTCTGGGCTTGTTTGTGGAGCAGATACATGAAAAACAAGGCAAGGAGCAACTAGAGCAGGCCAGGCTTGTACGCCAGAAGGTCAGAGTGTGTGTGTGTTTGCGCGCGCGTATGCAGGCTTGAGAGTCAAGGATTGTGCATCTAAGGCAGGTGACGAATTCCATCGTGTTGATGGTAGGCAAGACAATGATCCCAAGTGAATTCCAGCAGTGATGTGTACGAAAACAAGGTGGCAAGTTGGCAAAACAATGCTTGACTCACAATTAATCCAATCTTTAAAGTAGTGAGTGCTTGGAAAACCTGACACGGAGGATTTAAACGTGTGCATGCAGAGGCAAGGCCTCAATGAGAAGCAAAGAAAGCCTGGAAGCCTTCCTGCCGCTTCCCCCTACCCATCAGTGCCTAGTGAGCAAGAAAGCACACCTGCTCCTGCTGCTGCTTCCCCTTCTCCTGCATCCCATCTTCAAAATTCTTTTGCTTCGTGCCTTTGCTGGTAGTAGCCCTGTCCTTCTTGACAGCTGCCTGAAGCTGCTCAGCCCTATCCATCTTCTTGGCCTTCTCCTTTCGCGCTTGCCCTCCAGGCGCGCTTGCCTGTGGGTCTGCCTCATGCTGCTGCTGCTGCTGCTGCTGCTGCTGCTGCTGTCGCTCTTCTTTCCGGCGCTTGCTTGAGGTGCTGGGCATCTCTGCATCAAGTGCCCCCCTTTCATGCGCAGGTAACAGATTCGAGGAAGTGGAGTGTCTCTCCCCACCTGCGAATCTTTTCTTGGCATCCTGCAGCAATCCCCCGCCATTTTGCAGCGAACGCTGCTTCTGTGCTGACACCTCTGCAGTTCTAGCTTCAAGGGCGGCTTTCTCCTTCTTATTCTTCTTCCTCGGACCTTCCCTGAGCAAGGTGGTGCCTTCAAAGTCAATTTTTGGGCAGGCTTCTGGCTGCGCACCCAAAGATACCCCTCGCTGTCTTGGCTGCTGCGCTGCTTGTGCATCCTGCCCCTGCTGACCTGGCGCTTCATTTGTCCCAAGCGCCTTCCTCTTGAAGCTTCCGGGATTTTCGCGCACATGCTGATCATCTGTTCCCTGCTGGCTAACATGCGCCTCCGCCTGCTTTTTCTTCTTTGCAGCAGCATGCGCACTTGCTCCCCCTCCTGCTGGCGACCGAGCTGGGTCTGCAAGCTTTGAGACATCCTTCTTTTTACTCAAACTCTTTTTCTTCACGCCTAAGTGGAGAGACAGCAGCAGCAGCAGCAGCAGCAGCAGGCAAATGAGGCACGCAGCGGTGGTAGGCATGATGCATGCTTGTCAGCTTGGTCGGTGGACTTGCCTGGTAAGGAAACGGGAAGATTAACAAGCTTTTCAAGTGTGTTGACCTTCAAGTTTGTGGGATTGGCTGTGGGATAGCATGCCTCCAGGTCCCAGTCAGTTGCAAAGTCATCTCCCATGTGATACCAAATGTATAAATCAGCTTAATAAAATGATAAGGTCAAACCAAAGCTTGGTTAGTACATATAACGAACGAATATAAAATTGTGCAGCCCTAGATCGCGTACGACATGGCAGCGGCTGTGTCCCCCGAGGATCTACTGTCAGTCTTGACTTGCCTATCCGATAGTGAGCTGCTTACCCGCAAAAGCTACGTGCTGAGGTTAGGCGCTCGAATTCAAATTTATTTTGAATATGCCAGCTGTGCTGTGCCTATGCTGTTCACAGAATCAGGCTGCATGCACTTGATATCTATCATTTGATATTGCTTTGTCAATCTGCTCCACCCGGTCGCAGGCACCTGCTCGGCTGCCTCTCCCTGGATGCAGACGTCAGACGTCTTGCAGACGCGGTGTATGCCCACCAAGCGCACATCATTGTCGCAGCATGGCTTGATGCTGTGCTTGCAGTGGCACCTGATGCGTCCATCCAGGCGGATCTTGGCACGCTTGCCTGTGTGCTCTGTCAGGCTCAGCCTCCTTTAGCGGAAATGTTTGCAGAAGCTCTCGTCGTCTCTTGCTGGGGCATTTCACAGGCAAAAAGTAAATCTGCAGGTAAGACTTGAATAAAACACACCACAGACAATGGCTCAAAGGTTTTGACAAGCTTGGCGGCAAGTGAATCCAATTTTGAACATAGATCCGCGGATCACGAGCTCAATAAGTCCTCACGCATACTGGAGGCCAATGTTGAGGCATTTAGGAAAATGATCAACTATACTGCTGAGCTTGAACCACGAGCACTAGCAACATTGTGAACAGGAGTGCAATGAAGCTACTCCTGGCGCCCCCGCTGCGTTTCTTCTCATCCCCAATTGCCGCGCGTGTGAGGTGGTCAAAACAAGTGGGCAACCTTCCATAATGCAGGTGGCGCCTATGGGCTACATGCTCCTGCACTCCAACTCCTGCCGCCATTTCTGGAGAGCTATCCCAATGCTGCTGAGACCACTGCACGCTTGCTGCTTCTGAACCCTGGCTTGTGCACAGGTGTGCGAGAATTCCTGGGCACTCTTGCTTATGCATGTGCCATGTCGTATGAGCCTGGTCAGAGATAATGGGAAGCAAACCATTCTCATCTAGCATGCAACACTCCATTTTGGATTCTCTTTGCCTGGCAACAAAGCCTGCGCCGTGTCTGTGTTACTGCTGCGGACACACGAGGATTGTAGTTCATGAAGCAGGATGCATTGTGTTGTAGGCTGTGACTATTTATGGTAAGATTGAGCTGGAATTTTGTGAGTTGCTTTCACATTGAATCTTGAGTTCAAAGGTCCATGTTAGCAAACCAGGGCTGCCATCTTGCACCTAGGCCTGCTCGTGTTGACACACCCCAAAGGAAAATTGAGTGATCAGGGCACTATGTCCCAAACATGATGCTCTTCAGCATGTCTCAATCTGTCTGTGTGTAGCATGCAAGTGTGTGCCTGTCTTCATTTTTTTGTGCAGGTCTCTTGGCTACCCTAGCACAAGCAGTGGGAGGCGCCACAGAGCATGTTGTCAGCGTATTGTGCCTGCTGTCATCAGTTCTAAAACACCCATCAGCAGACACAGATCAGGTGCCTTGCATGCGCTATGCTCATTTTGCGTCGTACTGGCATTAATTGACCAAACCTTGTTTGTGTTTGAACTGGTATTGATACCCAAGTGAGGCAGAGGGAGAAGGGGAGAGAGTGTGTGTGTGCGCGTGTGTGAACACGTGCTGCAAAACCCGATTGTATGTTGAGCCAACTGTTCTGAAGGAATTTTGCAACTTGGATGCACCTGATTAAGTGGATCTGGAAGCAAATTAAGTATGCATGCTGCACTCACAGGGAATTGTATTCCCAGCCTCATCTCAAATGTCTCAAACCTTCTTCATTTGGTCTTGCAACAACTTGTCTTGTGCCGTAGCATGAGCCACATCAGCTGCTGCTTTGCCATCCCTGCGCTGCAGCTCATGGCCCACGTGGGTAGACCTTGCTTTGCGATGGCTGCCCAAGCCCTGTCAGCCGCAAGTGGTAATAATGCCACCTCTGCTCGAGATCAGATTGTGCCATTGAGGGCCTCCTGCCTCAGCATTTTGCAGATCTTGGCTGCTTCAGGGTGCATGCTCCTCGAGGAGCATCAGGTAATGCTGAACGTGGCAAGCACTCGTCCCTGGAGTACATGCCATGCATTCAATCAGGCTCCGGAATCCATGCCACATAATCATGGCCCTTTGGCCTTAAATGTCTATTGCTGATATTGCCTTTGAAAGCACTTTAATGTTCTTGTGATGTCATGCCAAGACTTGGCCTTTTATCAAACGGAGCACAGGGCGGCAGTGAGATTGAGGTAGACCAACATGTGGAGGTTGCCAGAAACTTGCTGGCAGGAACCAAGCCATGCCTTCTATCATCTGGTAGGTGAAGAGGAGCAGACAAGGTTCTCTTAAGTGAAGGCTTGCAAGATACGTACATGTGCGCCCCGTATACACGGGCAGATTAGCACACAATTTGGCAAATACACTGCCCATACGTACAAATTTTTAGTGGCCCTATTTCTGTACACAAGTTTGAGCCTGCTAAGGGAAAATCTTTGCAAGGCTGTTACAACAAACTTGCCATCAAGGCTCTGTTGCAAGGGTGGCTGAACTAATATGCAATCAAGCTGTGCTAAGCAAGAGCATGTTTGTGATTTGATTCACTGCTCTTTCCATGAAAGTGAACTTTGATACTTGCGTTGCTTTGCTTGCAGATACGAGCTTGAGGCTGCAAGCAGCACAGCTGCTGGTAGCGCTGTTCAGTGCTTGTCACCCGACCCTGCTGCAGCAGCTCATGGATGCGGACGTGGTGGAGTACCTGTGTGAATGCGTGCGCAGGTGCGCATAAGGCTTTTCCCTATGATATCCTACTGTGGGTGTACACAGACCACACGACCTATCTTGATGCTTGTGAGTACAACACGCACCAGCATGCTTCAATGCTTGACATCAGTTTTTGCAGTTCTGAGCATCCCCCTTCACTTACAAGCAGATATAAGTTCAAGCGTTGAGCTTTGAAATGTAGAAGCCACGTATTGATGCAAAACTAAGCACATGTTCTAGGTACTAAATTCTATGACATTGATTTGACAATGTGGGCAACTTTCTAACATTACACATAGGGAGATCTCCGCTTATTGCAACCTCATATTTGATCAGTAAGCCACCGCAATCCTTTGCATTAAACATCATGTACCATAGCTATGCTGGGCTGTTGAGGTGGTTGTGGATTTGCTTGCCTGCAGGTACAAAACCGCACATGATTATTAAGCTAGATGCTTGCACATTCATGTTTCATTGTTGCTTCCGTCTTTTTGCAGCTGTACAAACAGTCCGAGTAGCAGCCTTAATGCAGAGCAGCAGCGCATGCTACAACAGGAATCCCAAGCATCGTGTTTGATACAGGAACAGGCAGCAGCTTTGCAATCAGCTGTCGTGAAGGCACTGCAATACTTGTCGTTTCAAGGTAAGAGTGCACTATTATGAGTATGATCTTATGCCATATGCAGTTACAATATGCTAATGCGCTCATCCCTTGGCACGTGCATAGAAAATGCCATCAAAATGACCTTTGTGAAAAAGAAAGGAGTGCATCATCAGCAGTCATGCCTTGCAGTGCTTCAATGTGAAACAAAGCTGATCAAATGTAGAAGCTTGGACCAGCAGGGAAGTTGTATTCTGCATATCTTCCTATTTAATCTGGCAACAACTTGCAGATTGGCCTGGCATGTGCTCGTGTAAATGGTATGATTGCTCACAAACGCACCCTGCAGGCAAGTACCTTTAAAGCTGCCCCCAGGATGGCCTGCACCAAATCATCATCCTTCCTTTTGGCCATGGAGCGACCTGTATTAACCATTGCTAACACCAGGTCACTTGACTTTTGACGCAGGTCATAAATTCCAGCGGCACCTCCTGTATGGCTTGGACACAGTCATCAAGCTGGGACAAGGGGCTGTGGCATTTGGAGATACCCCCTTGCTTGCAGACATCCTAGCACTCTTGGTACAGTGGATAAAAAGATTTTGAAAATAGCACATCACCGCACATCACCCTGTGTCTATATCAAGCTCAACAATGCTTTCTCTTAGCTGCTGACACAATAGGTGATCATGATTGGCATGTGGAAGAGCGGACAATTCTGCCGTTATTACTACAGTGGGGTTTGCCTTATGAGCAAGTGCTTGCTCATGTATATCACTGCCAAGAAATTATGTATTCTATCATTGCTTTCTTCTCTTGCTCCATCTAGATAATATGCATGGGCATGCATCACACATTCTAACTTACTGCGGCCCCTTCCCAGTACCTCCGACAGGTGCTTGCATTCTCTGGTGGCCATCAACATGGGCGCATGCCTGTTCCGCTTGCTGACATGCACAAGGCTGTGCAGCTGGTCAGTTTTATCCGGCTACTAGTTGAAAGTGTCTTCTTAACTCTGTCTGAGGTTGCCCTCAGTGGTGTAGGTCTAGAATCACTTATTTTAGAAAACCTGCTACAATTGAGCGCCTTAACGCATCCGTTACTGCATTTCATCTGAACTCCACCTGACCCTTCAACACAGAAGGCAAGCACACAAACTCTTAAGCCTTATAGTTTTTGCATTTGCATTGATAATTTTGTTAGGAAGGCAACACAGAAGGCAAGCACACAAACTCTTAAGCCTTATAGTTTTTGCATTTGCATTGATAATTTTGTTAGGAAGGCAATTGTGACGCTGGGTATCTGAGGCGCTTGAGTGGGACAAGGCTGGGGCACTGAGGTTAGGCAGCTGTCTCCCCATTTTTTGCGCTGCAGTTGCCCCCAATATTCCCAGGTCCCCTGGCTTCAAGCGGCAGCCGCATAATTTTGTCAGCAGAAGGCTCTGCTGCATGCGTGCGTGCCTGTGAGCTGTTGAGCTGCGTGAGCCAGCATCTTGTGGGCGTCAAGGCAGGCGCACAGGAACTCAGGGGCCTGCAGCTCAGCCTGAGCAAAGCGGCACATGCGTAAGTGAGGCAGATGACACGTGCCTGGACGATGCTGCGAGGCGGACAGAAGCTAAGGTTGAAACATGGCTGGGTGTCCTGGCTTGGTTACAAAATGCCACTTGTCTTAAGCATCTAAAAGCCAACTTTTTGGGAAGAAATCTTGACGTGTCTTGCAAATTTCCTTATGCACTCTCCTATATTGTGTCATGCAATTTCTAGGATTGACTCGAAAACATGAGTGTGTCCCAGCTCATCATACCGAGTTGGTATAACCGATACAACTTGTGTCTGCTTTCACATCACCTGCTCATATAACAGCCTTATCATGATTTTTCATACATGTGAGGACTAGCTCTTTAGCCTACCAACAAAAAGCGTGGGTAGCTAAAACACTTTCCAAGAGCAAACCGATCCATGCCATGAATGACTGCGTTTTACCATTTCTGCCTGTGATTGTTCCACTCCTTAAAACCTGTTGTTAGGTGCCTCCAAGGCCTGGGTTCTGTTGCAAGTCCCAGCCTGTCCGTTTACCTCGAAGCAGCCTGCAAGGCCCTTGAGCAATACATAATGGCTGCATGTGTGGCTCAACAAGTGCGCTTGGGTCTTACAAAGCTTTCTCGTGAAAGTTTACAAGAGGATCAGCAGGTTGGGATCCTCGAATCTGTCCGTACATTCCTTGTACCAGCCATTATAAGGTGAGGTTGGATTTTGTCTCCTTTTAGGGAAATTGAGGATAAATATATTACTATATCATAGCAGAAATTTACAAGCAGATCTGCAGTTCAAAAAGAGGCAGGAGTCCTCCAGCACTGTTTTGCAAGCTCATGCCCTTTTTCTCTGAGTATTGCAAAGTTAATATGTTGTTAATGTTGTTATGCAGCAAGACCAAGAGGGAATGCAATTTGTGGTGTGCATTACACACAATGTTTTAATGTTATTGCTTCTTGTAGGCATTTCCATGAAGCTGGAGATTGGCAGAGCATGACAGCCGGCTTGCTTGCCATTCTAGCCACAGTGAGGTAGATTTCAGCACAAATCCTCCTGTTGTGCACTGTTGATTAGTTGTCATAAGTTTACCACTCCTTTTCTGACCATACATTGCTTAAGGCCCTTAATGCAAGATAAATTCCGCAAGCAAAATGAGGTCACCAGAAAGCAACTGCAATGCTTGTGGCGGACAAACTGCAATGTGTGTGTGAGCTAAGTCCATAAGGAGCAATTATTGTAGCTTTACAGTGCAAATGAATTTTGAAATGGAGGTGTGCCAACAATTATAAACTTGATCCATTGTTATCATCCAGGAAGACACACACTTGCTGCAAGGAGTGGCAGAATACATAATATCCAACTCTAATTCGCATTTGTTTCAAATTATTCAGGGCCTGCATTAACATCAATGAATTGTATTAAATTGGGCATGTAGGATGATTTCTTATGGAGACACCTCAGCAGAAATTGAAGCAGTGGGGTCTGAAATGTGCCTATATTTACTAGGATTGAGATTTTCCAGGTAGGGTGTTGTGCATAATGTGGTGCTAGAAGCTGAAAAATGTTCAAAACTTTTAAAAATTAAGCAATTGATGAATGACATGTGGGACCATTTTTGTCAATTACCTGTGAAGGCATTCACACGCTCAGGAAGGTCAATTCGTTACACTAGTGTCAACTCTGCAGCCTGCTAAACTGCTAATCTGCATTTTTCTGCTGATAGTACTTCTTTTAACTCAAATTATCCCTTGCGCCTCAGGTAAAGGCTTATGCAAATATGTAAAAATGTATCATGCTTCAGCGCAATTGCTTTCCTTGATCTGGAAGCTGCATGGATCCTGAATGTTGGGTAGATTGGAATTCATCACACTCTTCACAAATTGCTTCAAGCAAATCCATCAAAAGACTGTCAAGCGGTCGACAAGTAGTGACATGCTTATGTATGCATATGCCTCGCAGCATCTGCTGTGAGCTGCTCGCAGTCTTGCCCCCCAGTGATGCCTCCTACAGCAAAGTTTGGGAGCTCTTGCTGTTCTTGTGCCGAGGTGCCCCCTTTGAGTGCCCTGGACCTCTACAGCTTATCTTGTGCAGTGCAGAGCGGGCAGACAAAGGTGAGAAGCAGGCACAACTACAAGTCTTTTGGTTTTCGTGCGCTCTATGTACATTGCCTCACATTGGGGCAGCCTCCAGGCAAGAGTGCTCTTTGTCTGCTGCAATGATAGTCTGGACCCGCCCTTAGTTTGTGCACGCTGAAGAGAGGGTGTTGTGCACACAAGGTATTCACCAGGAAATGTAAGTTGTATCAAATTGTTAAAGATCAGAGAACTACATAGCCAGTAAAAACACTCCCTGCATCCATTTAGAAAAAGGGGTCACGTAGGACCAAATTGATCTTGTTTGAATTTGCATGGCCGTTCAAGAAGAAAAGTTGCTCCCACCTATTCTTGCAGAAGTTGCAGTGCCAAAGCTTATTGAAAGAGCAGCGGGCGCATTGGCAGGCAGCAAGAGTCTGCAATCTGCAATTCAAGTTATTGCAATCCATGGTAAGTCTTGTAATGTCTGGTCTTATAACAAGGCCCTCATGCCATGCACCGCAAATGGAATGACCACTAAACTTCACTGATATGAATGTTATCAGATGTTTAAAAATTGTTTTGTATTTGTACAATTAAAACATTATAAGAACAGTGTAGCTTTCCCTGTTGCTTTGGTTATGTGGTGTGCAGGGTCAGGTGCTTTTTCCCCTTTCTGCAATGCCCCATTGGCCATCTTGGCAGCTGCCTGGCTGCATGGAGACCTGGTAGAGGATCCAGAGCAGATGAAGCAGGTAGAACACGTGTATCAATATGAAACCATGGCATTAAAGCGCAGGCATCAAGTGAGGCTTGGGATGTAATTTCATCAAGTTGTCTGTTGATAATCTGGGGCAACCAAAATATTTGCAGTGTTTAGTTAGACAGGTGAACAGGAATAATCCGACCGCTGTCCCCTCACAGACTGCTTAGAGACTTGACAAGGGCTTTTAAGCTGTTAGGTCACTTTTTGCTCATGTACTAGATGCCAGAAGGCTCATTCAGTCCTCTTTGCTTGACTCTCGTCACAAATTACAGCCCAACTGTGTTGTGCCTCCAGCAGTGATTCTTCAACCTGAATCCTACCCTGAGCTCACGCCTGTACTGTTCTTGCCTTCCGGCCAAGCCTTCTGATCTTGCAGCCAGCACATATGCAAGCTTTCTCTCGCTTTGCTTTGCTTTTGCCTGGATCCACATGCAAATACTGGTTAAAAGAATAGAAGGTATGCTTTCTGAATCCTCTCATGTCATAAAGTACCAGCATGCTGGACCTTGCTGAATCCCAGTATGCCAATCATGTGCTGCACTGTCGAACATGTACTTTGCAAGAAGGCATGCATTGCCTAGTGGCAATTCGTGCAGCTCTACCTCATTTTGCTTGCAAGCCATTTATTTTGATTTTTTTTATTTATTATCCCTCCAACTTTTCCTGCTTATATAATCTCATCAAAGGAAGATTTGGAGGGCTCACATCATCCAGCACTGCACCCTAAGACATGTAACTTCATCCCAGGGGGTGTGACAAAGCTATTGCCAGCTATTGCCAGCTGTCCGTGCACGTTTCCATTACCCAGTGCATTATGTATTTGATTATGCTTGTACCTATGGTATGTTTTGAACGTGCAGGCTATGTTGCCCCTTTCTGGTAGCTGCAGCCCTGTTTCCAATGCTGAGGATGCAGCAGTTCTTGCAGCTGCTGTCCAGATTTACGTCCTGGTATGTCAGAGTGCATGGAACCCAAGCGAGTTCCTGTATTCAGTTATATCATATCTTATCATTACCAAATTAGTATAGAGTGTGCATGAAGTATGCATGATGCAATTCTCGGTAGCGTTGACCAAAAGTGGAAAGTTACATGGTCATGTATAGGTGTTATTCAGGTGTAGCAGCAAAGGATGTCTGTGCCACTGTCGCGGTTTTTGCGCACAAACTTCTGTGCCATTCTATGTCAGTGGTTGGTCTTTACCCTGCATCTGAACTCTTCTCCATACTGTTTCCTGGGCAAGGTGATTGAAGACTGGTACTTGGGCATATGGAAATCCCTGCAGGCGGACAGTATGCAACCGCAGCTGCAGCCAGGGCCTCAGATGGTGCCCCACCAACTAGAAGTGGCCCTGCAGCAGTACGTGCAACTTCATCCAGAGTGCATGGAGTTGGACAGCAGACTGGCAAACTGGGTGCTGGCTCACTGCCATGACTTGCCCACGTGAGTTTGCAAGCACTGGCTTTCAGTTCCTAAGAATCGTGACTTGAACTAGGGGACTATGACACCTACTGGTATGAGGTTTACTTTTAGTGAGACCCCAGGATGCAGTGACTGCTCCCCAAAAGAGTATGCTTGCTGCATTGGATGCAGAAAGGAGAGTGGTCGCATGCTCGTGCTTATGGTGTTTGCTCGTGTAGATCTCAAGGTTTCAGGCAGGACAAGTTGTCAGGCAATACCTGCTGGTGACACACAAGATGCCATGAACAATCTGTAGCTGGTATTCAAGCACTGTTACATCTAACTAGCAAGAGCCAGTCATGCTTGTCTGCATTGGCAAACATGGTCAATTAACATGTTTGCCAATTTGGCACAATGAAAGATCCAGCCAGTAGTCTGTTACACAAAACCCCACAAACGACTGTCCTGCGCTTGCATCTGCACCTATAACCATTGGATTGTGTGTGTGTGTGTGCGTGTGCGCAATCATGCATGACACAAAATTCACACGCTGCAGGATAACAACTGCAGCTCTTCAGAGGTGGCTCCTTGACGCCCATCAAGTCAGCAGTGCCACTAAGCAGCGGGTACAGGAGCACCTATGTGCAGCTATGTCCACCTACCCAGGCCTGGTGAGCAGTGATCGCAGGCCTGGTGAGCAGTGGTTCATAAAACCAGCAGGGTTGAAGGTCAGCCCCTTTTGCAACCTGCAGCCTTCATAATGAATAACTAGTGATGCCAATAAACCCATGCGAGTCCCAAGGTATAGGCCAGACCCAGGAAATTGGAGCAACAATGTAGGACCAAATGTGTGTTAGATAACAGATATGCCCCACTGCAGGAAGTATGCTGCATCAAATACTCACGCAACTTTTGATTTGAGGGCGTTTTTCCTCAAAGGCAGACTGTGTCTCCTAATTTGCATGCACAGCTCCTGATTAACGGTGCATCTCCCGACCCTTGACAGTTAGTACCCAGATCGTTTTTCAAATTAGCCAGCCATGATTGCATTCTGTGCATGGCACGCTAGTGATTGCATCAACAAAAGTGGAGGTCTAGAAGTGGAAGGTGACATAAAAAGCATGCCTGTATTGTTTATTGTTGCGTCTTCTCACCAACTATGCAACATGCATAGGTATACACATCCTGGTCTCCTGCAGGTCACCATCGTGTATGACATGCTTCATTGGTGTGAAGCAACCCATGACATGCCCTTGCTACAGGCAGTGCTGGACCTGCTTATTGCCTGGCAGCAACATTTTGCTCCCCAGGTGCAGTGGTGGTCAGCATGGCCCTTAGATGCCACACCCTTTATGTCTTTGCCCAAGTGCTTGCAAAAAAATGCTCTCTCAAGTAGGTGTGCCTAATGTGATATCATACTCTGAGGTTGCTTCTGGTGACACCAGTTCACAATGCAAGAAGACTGCTTGCCTAAGCACAGCCAGGGTCTGCTAGGGATGAGCTGATGTGTATCATTGATCAGCATGGATCAGAAGTGTCCCCCTAGATCAGCTGCAATTGAGGTACATAGCCTGATGACTTAAGGTGTCACACTACATCAGCTGCAGTTGAGGTGCATCGCCTGATGACTTAAGGTGTCCCCCTAGATCAGCTGCAGTTGAGGTACATAGCCTGATGACTCAAGGTGTCCCCCTAGATCAGCTGCAGTTGAGGTACATCGCCTGATGACTTAAGGTGTCCCCCTAGATCAGCTGCAGTTGAGGTACACTACACAGCCTGATGACTCAAGGTGTCCCCCTAGATCAGCTGCAGTTGAGGTGCATAGCCTGATGACTCAAGGTGTCCCACTAGATCAGCTGCAGTTGAGGTACACTACACAGCCTGATGACTTTAAAGCTGTCCACTACACATATCTTGGCAAAAGCTTGATCAGCTGCTCTTGCAAAGCCTGCTGCCAGGTGCTGCCAGGTGACTGCCGCCCTCTCCCATGTTGGCACCTCATGCATTTGTGACCATACCATGCAGAATTGACCGCCCCTGATGCATACTAACAGTGCTAGGCAGATCTGCTGCCTGACGCATGCAGGCGTCTGCGGCCCTCTCTCAACTTGGCATCTTGCAGCTGTGCAGCAAGCAGATACTGCAGCACCGCTCCTGCGCCACCACCATTTCAGCCCAGTGCATGTGCAGCATGGCCCAGATCCTCCAGCACATAGCTGCATGGGCAGGTACAGCCATGTGTCAGTCTAGCTGTGTTGATGGCGTTGCAGAATTCTCAACTGTAGGCCAAGCCACGCAAACATGCGGACAGGCCGCATATGCAGGTGGTGGGGCTATGCGCATCAGCAGGCACTCCGAGAACATTGGGCTTGAGGTCCTGCAGGTACGCTGAATACTTTGGTCAAGATTTGGTGCCAAGAATACACTGTTCAATTCTCATTCTTAATGTGCATGGCATGGTGGATGGGGGCAGATGCGCTGGGTGTTGCAATGGTAACATGAGCAGCTGTCAACTTTGTTGGGCAAGAGGTACAGCTGGTATGCCTGTCAAGATCAGATGGCAACTGCCAAAGCATGATCATAAAATGGCATTGGCGTGGTGGTGGTGTTGCATTACCTCAGGTGGTCATGCTGGAATGACCAGGGCACAGCAGTGGGTGACTCGGGCATGCTTTCTGTGTGACTGGTAGGCATGCTTTCTGTGTGACTGGTAGGCATGCTTTTTGCGTGACTGGTAGGCATGCTTTTTGCGTGACTGGTAGGCATGCTTTTTGCGTGACTGGTAGGCATGCTTTCTGTGTGACTGGTAGGCATGCTTTTTGCGTGACTGGTAGGCATGCTTTTTGCGTGACTGGTGCATGGGCACAGCATGTTGCCATGGGCATATGGTGACAAACAGCCAGTGGGTAGGAGATTGGAAGGTTTGGGCTTGGTGATGTACTATAGGTAGCTGATCACAAGATGCTTTTGAAATATCATGGAGTCCATGCACTGGCCACCCTGCACAAACTGCTGTGTGACATGCAGGGTCTGACTCGTTCTTGAAAGCTGTTTGCATGGTGCCGCACCCATTGGTCTCCTCAGCGCAGTGTGTAGGTCGTTAAACTCACAGCTGCAGATAAAGATCACAGCAGTGCGAATTTCAATTCTGTTAACGGCTGCCCCATGTGCTTTTCAGGAAGTCACCGCAGCTGCCCTTCGCCTCTGCCCTCACATGCTCAGCGAGCAAGCCAGGAAGAGGCTCCTCTCAAGTTGTGAGGGCGCAGCCGTACTGACAGTTTACTTGGATCTTGTGGCCCTCACAGCACTCTATGTAAGCATTTATGATGCTACTACTATGATGCTAGTGTTATATTTCCATCCTAGTTCATGCTCCAAGTGTTCGGTGCAAGACTAAGGAAGTCGATCAAGCTCATGGCATGGTGTTCTCGAGGGTGTGTGCATTACGATTCAAGCTGAAAGGAGCATTTCTCCCATCTGCTCCCCGTTTTGAAAGCTTTTTAAGCTGGGAAGCACCAATGGCTGCATTTTGGGTGCTGGTGTGCTGCATAACAGGCATGTGCTGACGCACCAGGCTTGCTCATGGGCGCCATGGCCAGCTTGCTGGGTGAGGTCCAGCATCAAGGCTTAGCCCAGCTGTTGCATGAGCTGCTTGTCCTTGAAGTGCATGCGCCGGCTGTCAGATATCCATCATCTCAAGAGCAGCAGCAGCAGCAGCAGCAGCAGCAGCAACAACAGAAAGTGGAGCTGTGCTTAAGCGCATCAGCATGGGAAAAGGAGGGTCTGCAATGTGCAGCCTTGCAGCTTCAGTCCCTCATCAGCCAACTACAGGCAGTGCAGCTTCTGCCAACAACAGAGGTAGGGACACATGGTTGCCACCTGAATGAAATGAACTTCAAATGAGCATCCATCACTAGACATTTCTTGCAAGTCAAGCTACTGCAGGGAGTCTGGCCAAAGATCAACGGACTTCAACTAAGGTTAAAAAGGTGGCCCAGCTGCATGCCTGCAACGGCAGACAGGTGTATGCATTTGCACCTAGCTCATGACTCAAACTTCAAGCCCTTACAATATTATAGTTTTCCAAGTCTTAACATTCACAACCTTTGTAACATCCACCGCAGGCACCTGCCTTGCTGCAGCAACCAGACAGAGCCATTGACTTCCTTGCAGCCACAGTCACTTCCAGTGGTGCAGAGAAGGCGCACTTACTAGATATCTTGTCGGCGGGACCCTCCAGCTCAGACATCAATGCCTCTGGACTTGCAGGTAGGGTTATGGGAGTTGCACTACTGCGGCAAGCCGCCTTGAAATGACCTTCTTGCAACATGACTCATGTTACATAAGGATTCCAAATGTGGTAGTGCTAATATAGGGCGCGCCTTGTGATGCGGACACTTAAGAAGCATGAAAAATTATGTTTGCCTTTCATACATTTGAGAAACTCATGTACACACCAGCTCCTTTATTGATTCCAAAGGAACACAAAAACTCAAGTGCCCTCTAAATGTATATTTTCTGCAGATTGAATGCAATTTCACATTATATGAAGTGAAGCTGCATGGGGACAACTTTTCACCAAATGCATGAATTGACCCTACAGAAGAGCTCTTGGAAAAAAGCAGATGAAGTAGCTGTTCATGCTTGACAGGTTCATAAGCTTATGTTAATCTGCTGCTGCTTGTGCAGGATTCCTGCTCATGCAACTCCAAAACGCGGCCGTGGATGCAGATGCATGCACTAGGTATGCCTGTAGTTGATACACCAAAAGATAAAAAGTGTTGGATATGAATCTTTTCCATCAAGTGCATATTGATCTTACATGACTTGGGGGATTGGCACTGAGTGCTTGGTAAGATGGATGAAGACTAGCCTTGATATGCGAGCCCGTGCGCACCTTCAACTTTCCAAAGCACACCTGCACGCACATCAGTGTCAACTTTGAACACTTGTACACTTAACGTACGCAATGAAGTATCTTACCAAGAGAGTGGAGTGATCAAACCTTATCAGGAAGTTGCACGCCCACTCATGCCCGTGCTTGCTTCAGCGCTCTTTCTTGTCCTCCTTGTAAATTTTCCTTTTATGATGATGCTCTACCTTGGCATTAGGTACTTTTTATAGAAGTTTAGGTTAAGAGGTCTTATTGCACAGCGCACCAAGGGTTGGCTCCACTACGGCAATGCGGCAAAACCCTCTGAAAAGAGCGCATCCCTAGGGTCTAGCCACACCGTATGGCAACAAGAGACTGCAGAATTAGGCACCTTGTTGCACGCCATGTTGCGGCAACACAAATGCAGGGATATCTTTAAGCAGTTTTGTGCCATGAGGATCTCCAAGCCACACCTTGTATAGCCAGCTGGGTACTCATACTTTCCCACACACACCTCACACAAGGTCCCAGTGCCGCTCATTGCTCCCAGCCGCACCTTGTAAGCTCAGCAGCTTTGTGTTGTGTCCACGATACATCCCATGTAGCAGAACTGGGCACCTTTTTGCATGCCATGTTGCATCTACAGGAGGTGTCGAGTTGCGTCAATAACGCATCTTATGCAGGGCCTGATGGTACATCTTATGATACATCTTATGCGGGGCCTGATGGTACATCTCATGATACATCTTATGATACATCTTATGATACATCTTATGATACATCTTATGCAGGGCCTTATGGTACATCTCATGATACATCTCGTGCAGGGCCAGCGGCATCCTCATGATATGCATCCTTTGATACATATCATGACCCTCATGATACATCTCATGCTGCACCTCTCAACACATCTCATGACACATCTCATGATGCGTCTCATGATATACCTTGATGCATCTCATGGTACACCTCATGATGCATCTCATGCAGGGCCAGCGGCACCCTGGGTCTCTGCTGTGACATGCCTGGCTTGGAGCTGGAGCTTGTGAGCAGCCCTTGGGGCAGAGACGTTTTTGCTGCAGCTCTGGATCACCTATGTGCCCTGCACGCACGCTATTTGAGCAGTGCGCGGGCCATGAGTGCCCTGCACAGGCAAGTGGCGTGGCCTGAACTCACCAACTAGAGTCCCAACCCTCTGAGCTCCTTGTTTGGGCGCAGTGAAGTCACGCAAGGTTTTCCCTGTGCCAGATTTCAAGCTTGCTGCATGTTGTCTGTCATGCTTTCTGTCCGCCCTGTTTTGCCGTCTCTGGAACATGCAATAGGCTCAGTTGGCTTAGCATGAGGGTACACGGCTTGGAATAATTGTCCAAGTCGCGCATCAGTGCAGACTTGCTGTCAGATCCCAAGATGCGTGGGGAGCCCTGCAGCTTGATTGATGCGCTACTGCCTGCTCCACTGGGATGCCCCATCAGCAGGGATGCGGACGGAGCTCGCATACCTGCTTGTGTTTGTGCAGTGAACCTGGCTGCGCGGGGGCGTCCTTGCTGGTGAGGATGCTGCCGTACCTGCTGCTGGTCTTGCGCTTCGCATGCCTTGTGGGCACGTGCCCGCACAAACAGCCACATCCAGGGCCTCAGCCGAGGGAGGCAGAGAACCAGCAAGCGCAGCAAGTGCATGGCCTGGGGCGCGAGGCTGCTGCAGCTGGAGCAGCCCAGCAGCGCACTCATGCACCTGGGGGCGCAGACATGGCTGTTTGGGATGCTCAGTTGCAGCTAAGCTTTGGCACTGGGATGGGCGGTGGAGGGAGAGCAGGCAGGCCAGGGCTAATTCATGTGGATGGAGGGGGAAAGAACACAGGTGTTAATGTAAAAGCAGGTAGCTTGGCAGGGGTGGGGCATGCAGGGCTAGGGGACCCAGCATGCCAGCAGGCAGCAGGAGGGAGCTCGATGCAGCTGCCGAAAGTCCCAGCTGTACCATACCCAGAGCTGTTGCCTGATCAGAAGGCAGCAGGGGGTCCAAAGCCAACATGGGGCGGCAGCAGCAGCAGCAGCAGATGCTGCCTTGCCACGATGCCAGAGTGGGTGGCAGCTGCTGCAGAAGCCGCTGTCAACCGCCCAAGCAACAGTTTGCTGCCACTGCTGCTGGAGCCCCCCAAGGTGTGTCTGTGTGCATGGGCTTGTGTGCGTGCAAACCCATGAGGATGCAGACAGGCACAGGAATTTTTGTGCTTGTGCCGGCTTGGATGCCCACAATGTCCAAAGCAAGCACAATTTTGCATGTGTGTCAGCAAAATGTAGAGCATCAGAGATCCAGGTTTGCAGAGACCTTTAAAAGACTCTCCAATAAAAAGATATTCATCAAGCTGCTATGCCATGCGCGCATGTCCTGGGCACCAAAGGCGTATGCTTTGCACAGTCTAACCCGTCTTTGTAGATACACTGTATGCCCTGGACACAGTCTACCCCCATCTTTGTAGATACACTGTATGCCCTGGACACAGTCTACCCCCATCTTTGTAGATACACTGCATGCCCTGGACACAGTCTACCCCCGTCTTTGTAGATACACTGTATGCCCTGGGTGTCTCTTGCACGTGTGCCCCCTTGTCACACATACACATGCCTCACATGCCTCGCAGATCCCTTCCTTATTCAAATGCACTCCTCCGTTTCAAGCGCATGCTTTGCATGACAAGTTCCTTTAATGCCTTGGCTGACCTTGCATGGAGTGCCTTCTCCGCATGCAAAGCACATTGCTCGCCTTACCTTGTTTATGTTGCTTAGTAGCACCTTGGAAGTAAGTATAGACTGCTTACTTCCTGTCACAAAGTGCTCCTTTCGAAAGGAATTCTAAGGCGTAAGTGCCGGGCGTGCCTGCAGTGACCCATGCCTCTTCTTCTGTAGTAACTTCACCCCAAGCCTCCAGGTTGTGCTGATTCAAACCCACAAAAATCGCTCGGATTGCTGACACATGTGTTTGGACACTCACATACATACACAAAGGAAAACTATGTGCCATGCATGCCCATACCACGCGCACGCAACCACGCGCACACACATGCACACATGCACGCACGCCCCCGTACCCCCCTTTGTGCAATGCATCTCTCTCCCTGCAGGCGCCGGCGCCTTGGGTGCACGCACACACGTACACCCCTTGCGTGATGCATGTCTCACTCTGCAGGCGCTGGCACCTTGGGTGCGCGCCCTGAGCGCGCGTTTTTACACACATACACACATGCACGCACGCACTCAAGTGATGCATCTCTCCCTCTGCAGGCGCTGGCGCCTTGGGTGCACGCCCTGAGCGCGCGCTTACTCAAGGCAGGGCTGCTGGACGCCCACATCCTGCGCTTCAAGGAGGCATGCAGGCAAGTGACTCAGCTTGGCTCGCTGAAGCGGGCACACGCACTGTGCTACAAAGAATGTGCCCTGAAGTATCCTTGAAATTCATGGTAGGCGTATAAAAGCGGCATGGCATGAGTTTGTTGGGTAGCCTGGAAGGCGTACCTGAGCAGCATGCAGCATGCCACGGAAAAGTTGCTCAGGATCATGGAGGCATAGCCAAAGTATTAAGCCAAGCATGAAAGGTATGCCATTCTGTTGGCAGCCTTTGATATCACGTTGCCACTTGGATGGTTTTCAAAGCTGTCCCTTGAGAGACGCTGCTAATTAGCTGTTTATCATGGCCATCTCTGGGGCAAGTCCATGTGCTCAGTGATAAGCTGCCAGCCAACCTATCCTGCGCCCCTGCTGTACATAAAGCATGTGTCCTGTGTACAAACCAAAATTTTTGCCCTGAGGGATTGCTGTATATCAATGTCATGCACTGAAAGAAGATGAACAATGGTATATGACCATAAGTGGCTTGAGTATGGTGCTGCAGTGGTAAGAAAGGAACAGCCTTTACCTGCTCTTTGTCTGATTATTCGAGGCAGCTAGAATGACGACCTTCCTTCCTGTTGTCTATGATTGAAGGCTTAAGGGCTAAAGGCTTGATCCAAGGTTTTGCTTGGCTAGGGGAAGGGATTCCCAAGCTTTTCTGGGGTGCACTTCTTCCACATTTATCAAGAAATACCTGCTCTTTGCCCACCAAAGTTTACTCCTGAAAGCGCCTGCAACCCAGCGCATCTGAAGCAAGATCTCAGTTTGCACTTCAATAGCATGAGGTGCTGTGAACCATGACTGGCAAGCCATGAAGGGCCTGGTCATGCTATAAAGCAAAAGCGCCGAGCCAACAGGTCTTTGGGAATCCTCATGGTGCAGACCACACCTGATCAGTTGCGTCTTGTCCCAGCAGGTCCTGATACGCCCTTCATGGTCATGAACACTTCTGCATTTCTTGTTTGCCCACAGGGCAGCGGCCTGGCAGGAGGCTATGCAGCAGCAGCACCACCACCATCACCAGCTGCACGAGCACCAACCACTGCAAGAATCATTGGAAGGCGAGTCTAGCTATGCGCAAACCCCGCCTGCGGCCCAGCCCTGGCCTTGTGCAAGTGGGCCAGATCCCCACAGCAATCAAGATGCATGGGGCCTCACCTACAGCCAGCCAGACCTTCACCTTAATGGCCCTGAAGCACCAGGCTTCACCCAAAGCCAGCCGGACCTCTGGAGCCACCCTGCATCGCACCTTACTCTGGGCCACCCTGCATCACAGACGCTGCCTCAGCCAGGCAGCACCTGGCCCCCGCGTGCTATGCCACCCACGCACGCATGCCCCTCTCCCGCCCACCTCCCAGCACACGCGGGAGTTGCGCACGCGCCCTGTCAGCTGGCCCTTCTCCTGCGCACTGCCCTGCCGCTGTCTGTGGGGCATGAGCCGTGCGGAGCCGCCTCCACTGGCAGCTTGTCGAGTGGATTGAGGTCAATGCCCAGGGTTGTGATCAGGGACGCGGGCTCGCTGCTGCTCCTGTCGACGTGGGCGTGCGGAAGGCAGCCCTTGGGTGCCCCTACTCTGGGCGTGCACGACCTGCTGGCCTTGCTTTAGGGGCAGTAGAGCACAGCGGCGGTCAACGTGGCTGGGCCTGGCACAGCACCTCGAGACAGCAATGCCCAGAGCAAAAAGCAAATGTCATCCTGGCCTTGTCTGGCACTACCTCAGGGGCAGTGGCGCACAGTGGCGGTCAATCTGGCTGCGCCTGGCACGGCAGTCTGGTCTCTGTTTCTCAACAACTGACCATGGATTGTGTGGCACAGCATTCTGGTCTTTGTTCCTCAACAGCTGAAAATTGATTGTGTGGGATGCCAATGGCAAAGATGGACAACAGCTCCCTCTGTATAGCACCTTCCTCGATAATCACTACCTGAGCACACGGCATGCTCAACTTGTTTTGAGGCCTCATCATTACTTTGCCATCATATGCAGACCATGACATGCGCCTCGGTGCTCAGCTGTTCTGTCCGAGAAGCATGCCAAAGAAGATACTTGCAAGTTTGACCTACTTCATGTGCATACGCCACAGCTTTTCATCTCCCCAGATAGACCAAGGGAACCTCTCTCTGAGTTCAACAACCCTTTGCTTTAATACATCTTAGCACGTAAGCCATTCAGTCTGCCAGAAACTGCATATCCTAGAGACAGCACAACCTAGAAGGGTGTGCAACATGCGTGATGTGAGATTGGTAGGTGCTACCGTTAAGGTTTACGGTTAAGATTACTACCAGGGTTAGGGTAACCTAGGCTAACCTGAACCCTTGAAATACTGAGGAGTGTCGTGTGTCTTCAACATGCTGACCTCTGTTTTTAAGACTGTCTTTTTGTGCAGGTTCAGACGTATTGCAGGGGTTTGAATATTAAACAAAGCCATTACCTGCCCAACCTAAGAGAAATAAGGCAATTCAAGTTGTAAGTCAGGGAAATTTTGACTCAAAACACATGCCTAGAGATTAAGTAGGCTTGGATCTTTTTTAAGGTATGTTGGTCTGGATAACAAGGCATGATGCCTACCCTCAAAATATGTCGAAAGAAAGTCTCATTTTCTATCTGAGTCATTGAAATATCACTGGCTGAAGCTTTTAAGGAGCATAGCATTAACAAGCATGTGTTTCTATGACCTCAGCAGGTTCAACCTCTCAGCTTACTTTGAAATCATGAATTTATAACACAGGCTGACAACCTATTGCGGCATAGCTAGTCAAAAGTCTAATAGACAGCAGATCATGTCCCACTCACAAACATTGGGCAAAGATGGTTGGATATATTAGCGACAATTGGAATGAAGTATGCTCATGGTTTATGTCTGCTGGTTTTATCTGTCAACTTATATAATTGTAATATAATTGTATAGTTGTAATTACAAATCTTGAATCCCATTGGTTTGCTTGCGTACGAGCATGTGCAAAAAAGTCCCTGTCACATGCGGGGTACCAAAGACGAAGATTTTCCTTTTACAGCGTGCATGATGTACGCACATGAATGTGTATGTGTTTAAACACAAATGTGTGCCTGTATCCATCTTGGGACACATACTCATAAAACTCATGCAGGTGCCAGCTGACTACCAGGAATAACCTGGGGCTATGCTGGACGAATTGATTTGCACACGCTTGCACGAAAACACACAGGTTGACACACTCGCTCACATGCGCGCGCGCGCGTACACACACACACACACACACACACA
>LFCJ01000159.1_pt1 | contig 37525 bp, 36 predicted proteins | sample 643141 | NCBI WGS metagenome assembly LFCJ01 (sample SAMN03766243, study PRJNA286221) | soda lake metagenome | biome: soda lake; feature: Kulunda steppe; material: water; isolation source: sample B1-Br-g2 brine of Lake Bitter-1 | place: Russia: Kulunda steppe | collected 2010-07
CTCGAGTATGGCTTCGATCCGCTCGAGGGCCTCGAGACAGATCGGGGCCGCGCCGACGCTCTCCGGTGGCAGTTCGAACGCGACGCGACACCGCTCGGGGCCGAGGTCGTCGACGCGGTGTGTGGCACCCGGCAGTCCCGCGACGCGCCAGGTCCACGATCGCTCCCCGCAGTCAGTGACGGTAAACGGGAGCCAGACGCCGGGGACACGAACGCGGCCACTGGTGCCGGTTCGGACGTATCGGTCGGTGGCGTCGACGCCGGAGATCACCGGCGACCACGTCGGCCAGCGGGTCGTGTCGACGAAGAGCTCCCAGGCGTCCCCCGCCGCGGCAGCGATCACGTGCGACGCCTCGAGTCGTCGGCCCGCCGGCCGTGACGTCCACTGAAGACGAGTCATCCAGTAGGAGTACGGGCCTGGGCACATGGAACCTTTCGTTCCCGACTGGAAACCGTGTCGGTGCCCGACGGCGAGACGACTATTCGACCGAGGGTGTCGAGAACGGGTCGGATCGTGAGACGGTCGGGTGCCGCTAGACTTTACTGGCGGTGGTGCCCAGTCTCGCCTAACGAATGGCGATAGTCGAAGTCGAAGCCCTCCGGAAGGAGTACGGGGACTTCGCGGCGGTCGAGGGGAGCACGTTCTCCATCGAACGCGGCGAGGTCTTCGGGGTCGTCGGCCCGAACGGGGCCGGCAAGACGACCACGCTGAAGATGCTGGCCGGACTGATCGAGCCGACCGACGGGAGTGCCGTCGTCGCCGGCTTCGAACCCGGCGAGCCCGCGATGCAGCGACGGCTCGGCTTCCTGCCGGAGGAGTCGCCGCTGTACGAGGACATGACGCCCCGGAGTTACCTGGCCTTCTTCGCCGACCTCTACGGCGTCCCGCGAGACGTCGCCCACGACCGGATCGAACGCACGCTCGACCGACTCGACCTCGAGCACCGCGACCGGCGGATCGGCAACATGTCGAAGGGGATGAAACGAAAGGTCGCGATCACGCGGGCGCTGGTCAACGATCCCGACGTGCTCATCTTCGACGAACCGGCGTCGGGGCTCGATCCGCTGACGACGAACTACATCATCGAGTTCACCCGCGAACTGAGCGAGACGGGGAAGACGATCGTCTTCAGCGCGCACAACCTCTTTCACGTCGAGAGCATCTGCGACCGCGTCGCGGTGATGAACGAGGGCCGGATCGTCGCCAGCGGGACGATCGAGGCGATCCGCGAGGCCCACGGCGGCACCGAGTACCGCGTCTCCGCGACGGTCGACGCGAGCGAGGGCCTCCGGGCGTCGGCGCCCGACGCTAACGGCCCGGACGTCGACGCGCTGGAGGTCCACCGGACGAACGGGCAGGCCGAACACGTCGTCGGCGACATGGCCGCCGTCGAGGCGATCCGTGCGGTCGTCGAGGCCGAAGGTGGTCGCATCACCGACATCCAGACCAGGACGCCGACGCTCGAGGAGATCTTCCTCGAGATCGCGAGCGAGTCCTCGGCGGAGGAGACGGAGCCGTGACCGACGGTCGAGACCCCGACGCGGGAGGTGCCGACGGCATCGCCGGATCGGCCCGGCCGGCGGAGGCTGAGACCGGCGGACTCCGCGGCCGCGTCACGCGGACGCTGCGGGTCGCCCGCTGGGAGGTCACCAGGAGTGTGGGGACCGTCGATCGCAAGACGATCCTCGTCGTGCTCGCGATGGTGACCGTCGCCGGCGTCGTCGGTCTGGCTGCCGTCGACGAGGGACTCGCCCTCGAGAGCGAGCTCTACGTCGTCGGCGTCGACGAGGACGACCCCTACCACGACGTCGCCGTCGAGAGCACCGCGTTCAGGCCGATCCCGCTCTCGGACGTCGAGCTCGAGGACGGCAGTGAAGACGGGAACGTCGATGTCGTGATCGCCGACGACAGGATCGGCCACGTCGGCACGAACGGCGAGGCCGCCTACGACGCGTTCCGGGGGGCGGTCGAAACGTACAACGAGCGTCGAATGGCGGCCGAGGCCGATGAGACGGCAGCCTACCCGGTGCTCGTCACGCTCGAGTACCAGGATCGCGACCTCGGCGACCCCGTCGGGGGCGACGACCTCGTCGACGACGAGGAGGACTCGACGGATCTCGAGCCCGAAGCGGACGAGACGGCGACCGACGACGGTGCCGACGACGATGCGGTCGACGAAGACGACTCCGGGACCGACGACAGGGAGCACGGAGCCGACGGCGAGGTGGACGACGGTGACGGGCAAGCTGACGGCGCCGGCGTCGACAGCACAGTCGACGACACGGACGACGACGAACTCGCCGTGCCGGACGTCGGGGGCGGTCACGCGGCGGAGCAGACGGCTCCCGGGACCCCAGGGACGCTCTCGCCGCCGTTTCCCTTTCAGTCGCTCGTGCTGGCCTTTCTGTTCGTCGTGCCGATGAACTTCGTGATCCAGGCCTACGGGAGCACGATCATGGACGAGCGCATCCAGCGCCGGGGAGAGCTGCTGCTGGTCTCGCCCGCCGGCCGCCTCGAGATCGTCGCCGGGAAGACGCTGCCGTACCTGCTCGGGCTCGTCGGTATCTCGGTCGCCATCGCGCTCGCGATCGGTGGTGGCCTCCTCTCGATCGGTGCGGCGATTCCCATCGCGCTCGCCTTCCTGGCCGCGACGTTCACCGGCGCGATGTTCGCCCGGTCGTTCAAGGAACTCACGTTCGTCACCGTCACGATCAGCGTCGTCCTGACGACGTACGCGTTCGTCCCGGCGATCTTTACGGACGTGACGCCGATCGCGCTGATCTCGCCGCTGACGCTGATCGTGCTGGACCTCCAGGGCGACTCCGTTCGCCTCGCCGAGTACCTCTTTTCGACCGGCCCGCTCTACTTCGGGGCGGCGGTCTGTACGCTTCAGGGGCTCGGCGTCTACCGCGAAGAGGACATGTTCACACAGAAGGCGATCCCGTCGAAGGCCGTCGACGCCATCGTGAGCCAGATCGACGCGATCTCGAGGCGGGTTCACGCCTACGCCAGCCCGTTCGTCCTCTCCGCGCTGTTCATCCCGTTCGTCTTCGCGGCGCAGTTGCTCGTCGTCGCGGTGTTCTTTGCCGTCCCGGAAGCGATCGCGCTTCCGGTCGTGTTCGTCCTCGCCGCGGCGATCGAGGAGTTCGCAAAGAGCATCCACGTCTACGCCGGCTTCGCTCGCTCGCGGTTCGACGCCTCGCTTCGCGTGGCGACCGTCCTCGGCGTGCTCTCCGGGCTCGGCTTCTTCCTCGGCGAGAAGCTCACCCACGCCGTCCAGTTCGTCGGCCTCCCGGAGCTGACCGTCGGCGTCGCCGCGTTCGGTCCCGCCCTCTCGAGCGAGCCGCTCGTCCTCGCCGCGCTCTTTCTCGCCCCGCTGGTCCTCCACGTCGTGACGGCGGTCGTCGGCGCGCTCGGGGCGGCTCGAGGTCGGACGAGCTACGCCGTCGCGTTCGTGCTCGCGACGCTGATCCACGCGGCGTACAACCTGGGGGTGGTCTCCCTTGTCGGGTGAGCGCGACCGCGAAGCGTGGCGGCGGAGAGACAAGACTGCACCCGGAGAGCGTGGCCCGAATCCACCCTCGAGCCAGTCGGCGGACCCCTCATCCCGATCGACCTGGACCGCCCGGTGGGCCATCGTGCGCCGGGAGCTGCGCTCGCTGCGTTCGGAGAAGACGATCGTCCTCGCGATCGCGATCCAGCTGTTCATCGCCGCGTTCTCGTCGTTTCTCGTGGTCGGGCTCGTCACGATGTACGATCCAAGCGGCGTCGACGGTCACGAGATGGAGGTCGCCCTGACGGGCGAGGACACCGCCGAACTCCTCGCGGCGGCCGATCGACAGGACGGGCTCACCGCGGTCTCCTACGAGGATCGCAGCCAGGCCCACGCGGACTTCGACACCGGCCAGGTCGCCGCCGTCCTCGATGCGAACAGGGACGGCGACGACCGGCTGGTCGTCAGAACCACCGTCCCCGACGAGGGGCTTGCCACGACGGTGCTCGTCGTCCAGCTCCGCGAAACGCTCGAGGCCGTCGAGCACCAGGAACGCCTCGAGAACGAGGATCGGCTGGCGGAGACGCCGCTTCCCATCCCGGAGGCGATCGATGCAAGCCCGTACGTCGGGTTCACCTACACGATCCTGCTGCCGCTGTTGCTCTTCCTGCCGGTGTTTCTGAGCGGCTCGATACTCGTCGACTCGCTGGTCGAAGAGCGCCAGCGCGGGACGCTCGAGTTGCTCCGGGTCGCCCCGCTCTCGTTCGTCGACGTGGTCGACGCGAAACTGCTCGCGACGGCGGCACTGGCTCCCATCCAGGCAATCGCCTGGCTGGCGCTGCTCGCGTTCAACGGGACGGCCATCGCGAACCCGCTCGCGCTGGTGGCGTTCGTCTTCGCACTGGCGTTACTCGTCGTGGCCGTCGGTGCGGGGACGGCCCTCGCCGCGCCGGACAGACGGCAGGCCCAGCTGCTGTACTCGATCGGAATCGTGGCCGCGCTGGTGGTCTCCGTGGGGCTCCCCGAGCACCCGGCCAACACCGTCGCGAAGTTCGCGATCGGCAACCCGACCAGTACGACCTGGCTGTTGCTCGCGCTGTACTGTCTGCTCGCCGCCGTCGCCGTCTCGCTGCTCAGACGCGGCGTCCGCCGCCTCGAGCCCGAGTCGCTCTGAGGCGACGCCTCGAGTCGCTCCGAGCTGTACTCGCGCGATCCGATCCGGTCACGTCAACCACCGGTTCGGTGACTCACCGAACAACTCCTCGCACGTCACAATGCGTTGACACCGGGGCGATTAAGGGGCTTCCGTCGAATCAGTGGACAGTGACACGCGACACCACGCGCCGTGGCGTGCTCGCCGGGGCGCTCGCCGCCGGCATCGGCGGCCTGACGCTCACGTCGGCTCGAGCACTCCTCGAGTCGTTCGCACCGCTGTCGGGCGCCGCGTGGAACGCGGCCGATCGGTCACGGCCCGACCGCGTCGAGAACCCCTACGGCGAGGCGAGCGTTCGCTACGACGAGTACGGCGTCCCGACCGTCGAGGCCGACGACGAGGCGGCGGCGTACTTCGCCGTCGGCTACGTTCAGGGGTTCGACCGGCTCTTCCAGCTCGACCTCCAGCGGCGCGTGATGGCCGGCCAGGTCTCCGAACTCGCCGGCGAGGCAACGCTCGAGGACGACGAGTTCCACGTCCAGATGGACTTCGTCGGCGCGGCCGAGGCCACCTGGGACCTCGTCGCCGGGACGCCCGCGGGCCCACTCGTCGAGGCCTACGCCGACGGCGTCACGGCCGCGATCGAGCGAGAGCAACTTCCCCTCGAGTTCGAACTGCTCGGCTACGAACCCGACCCCTGGACGCCGGTCGACTCGATGCTGATGGAAAAACAGATCTCCTGGGACCTCACCGGCGACTTCGGCGAACTCCGCCGGGAACTGATCGCGGACCGACTCGGCGAGGACGTCCTCGAGGACCTCTTCCCCGAGCGGATGGACCACGACGTCCCGATCCTCCGGGAGGCGATCGAAGCCGACACGCTCGAGGGCGACCTAAACGGCGTCGACGGGGCCGAACCCGACGAGCGCGGCGATTCGGACGGTGAAGACGCGGACGGTGGAGCCGACGGTGACGACGCGGACGGTGGAGCCGACGGTGACGACGCGGACGCGGAAGACGTCGGGTCGATCGGCGCCCCACTCGCGAACTGGCTCTCGCGGTTCGAGTCCCCGACGGGCGTCGGCTCGAACAGCTGGGTCGTCTCCGGCGAGCACACCGAGAGCGGCACCCCGATCGTCGCCTACGATCCCCACCTGACGCTCATGACGCCGCCGCTGTGGTACGAACAGGCCCTCGTGACTCCCGAGACGAGCGTTCGCGGCGCGACGTTCCCCGGCGTCCCGTTCGTCATCACGGGTGCGAACGAGACGGGGACGTGGTCGTTCACCAACGTCGGCGCGGACGTCCTCGACTGCTACGAGTACGAGATCGACGACGACGGCGAGCGCTACCGCTACGACGGCGACTGGCGTGCGTTCGAGACCGACACGCGAGAGATCGCCGTCGCCGGCGGCGAGCGTCGGACGGTGACGATCAGAAAGACCGTCCACGGCCCACTCCTCGAGCGCGAGGGCCAGACCGTCGGCGTCGCCTGGACGGGCCACACCGCGACCCGGACCACCGAAGCCATCTACGAGTACGAGCGCAGCGACGGCCTCGAAGACGTTCTCGAGTCGACCCGGAAATTTGACTTGCCGACCCAGAACCTCGTCTACGCGGACGCCGACGGTCGGACGCTCTACTACGCGACGGGGAAGCTCCCGGTTCGCACCGTCGACGGCGAGGTGGTCTCCGGCAATCGCGTCTTCGACGGCTCGGCCGGCGACGGCGAGTGGACGGGCTTTACCCCCTTCGGGGAGTCCTCCTGGGACGGCTTCGTCCCGTTCGAGGAGAAACCCCACGCGATCGATGCGGACGTCCTCGCGACGGCGAACCAGCGCGTCGTCGACGACCCTGACCACTACGTCGGCGTCTCCTACGCAACCCCCTATCGCGGGGCACGCATCTACGACCGACTGGACGAGCGCCTCGAGTCCGGTGAGCTGACTGACCTCGAGTTCCACCGCGAGCTCCAGACCGACGTCTACGACGGCCGCGCAGCCGAGTTGGTCCCGGACCTGCTCGAGGCGCTCGAGGAGCGCGACGCCGTCGACCTCGAGACGGCCGACGAAACCGACGACGACCTCGCTGAGGCCGCCGCGACGCTCGAGGCGTGGGACTACCGGATGGACCGCGACTCGCGAGGAGCCCTGTTGTTCGCCCGCTGGCTCGCTCACTTCCGGACGGCCGTCCTCGAGCCGACGTTCGACGACGCCGACCTCGACGACTCCTACTACCCGAACGACTGGGTGCTCGCGCGGCTCTCGCCGGAGGGCGAGTGGTTCGCGGACCGCTCCAGAGCGGGGACGATGGTCGACGCACTCGAGGACGCACTCGCGGAGCTCGACGCCGAGGGCTGGGATCGCTACGGCGACTGGAACTCGACGCGGATCGTCGAACACCCCTTCGGCGTCGAAGCGCCGTTTCTCAACCTCGAGGAGCGACCCGCCGACGGCTCACAGGCGACGGTGAAAAACTACCGCGTCGAGACGGCCGTCGGCGCGAGCTGGCGGATGGTCGTCGAGCCCGGCGGCGAGGCGCGAGCGATCCTCCCCGGCGGGAACTCGGGTGATTACTTCTCGCCGCACTACGACGACCAGTTCGAGTCCTGGCTCGACGGCGAGTTGAAGCCGATGGCCCCGACGCTCGAGGGGAGCGAGATCCGCTTTCCGGAGGGATCGGACGCGTGACGGGCACCTCGGAGCCCGAGGACGCGGGCGAGGGCAGCGACGGGGGCACGACGCGATCACCGCGAGCGCTCGAGCGGGTCGGCGAGGGGCTCGCGACCGCGCGGTACGACGGCCGGTGGCACGCGCTCGCCCTGGGTGTCGCCGTCGCTGCTGGACTGGTGCTGGCCTGGCTGCACTGGTTCGGACTGGTCGTCGCGGGCGCGCTGGTCGGACTCGTCTCGCCGACGCTCGGGCGAGCGGTCGCGGGCGCAATCGGCGTCGGACTGCTGGTGCTCCTCGCGTTCGCGGTCTCGCTCGGCGGGGCCATCGGGCAGGCCCTCGCGATGACGCCGGTCTCGTCCCTCGTGGTCGCCGCTGGGGTCGGCCTCCCCGTCTTTGGTTCGCTCGTTCGCGGGGTCGTCTGACCGGAGGAGCTGTCGTACGTGTTCGAGCCCATTCTGGCCGCCTCGAGCCCACCCACCCCGAGTTGCCGGGCCACGGACAGTTATTTGCCCGGCGCCAGTATCTCCCCGGCATGGAGTATACGACACTCGGTGACACCGGCATGGACGTCAGCCGCCTCTGTCTCGGCTGTATGAGTTTCGGCTCGAGCGACTGGCGCGAGTGGGTGCTCGACGACGAGGAGAGCCACGAGATCGTCGAGCGAGCGATCGACCTCGGGATCAACTTCTTCGATACGGCGAACATGTACTCGAACGGCGAGTCAGAGCGCGTCCTCGGGGAGGCCCTCGAGGGCTACCGCGAGCGATCGGTCGTCGCCACGAAGGGGTACTACCAGATGCGCGAGGACGACCCCCACTCGGGCGGGCTCTCCCGGAAGGCGCTCGAGCAGGAACTCGAGGCCAGTCTCGACCGGCTGGGGATGGAGACGGTCGACCTCTATCAGATCCACCGCTGGGACGACGAGACGCCGATCGAGACGACGCTCCGGACGCTCGACGACGCGGTCCGCCGGGGCCAGGTTCGGTACATCGGCGCCTCCTCGATGTGGGCCCACCAGTTCGCCGACTCGCTGCAGACGAGCGACAGGCTCGGACTCGAGCGGTTCGTCACGATGCAAAACCACTACAACCTGGTCTATCGCGAGGAGGAACGCGAGATGCTGCCGCTGTGTGAGAACGAGAACGTCGGCGTGATTCCGTGGTCACCGCTGGCTCGAGGATTCCTGACACGGCCACACGAGGAAATCGACGCGACGGCCCGCGGGGAGGCCGAAGAGCACATGTACGAACATCCCTACCGCGAGGGCGGCGGCCGGGAGATCAACGAGCGCGTCGCCGAACTCGCCGCCGACCAGGGCGTGACGATGGCCCAGATCGCGCTGGCGTGGCTGCTCCACAAGGAGTGGGTCGACGCCCCGATCGTCGGTACCACGAGCGTCGAACACCTCGAGCAGGCCGTCGAAGCCCTCGAGCTCTCGCTGTCGGCGTCGGATCTCGCGTACCTCGAGGAGCCGTACGAACCGGTTCCGGTCTCGGGGCACGAGTAGCGGGACGTACACGGACCACCTCGGATTTCTTCACCTCCCGTCCGTCGTCGGTGCTTGATCGGCGTTCGTCCGCGAGTCAATCGACTCGCAGGGCACCGCACAAGTAACCATTTCCAATTACATAGTTCCGTTGTTGTGGGCAAGAGTAATTACACATCGTTCACAATCCCCAACCGCTACCGACTTCCGCCCGGACGCTGGCCGCGTCGACGTCGCCGGCCATCGGGCGGAACCGACGCTACCCAGGACAATGCCGACCACGAAATACGAACACCGACGGCAGACGAACGCGAGTGAGCGAGAACCCGACTCCAGGACGAGCAGTCGACAGACGACCTGTCTCGAGTGTGACGGTCGACTGCGAACCGGGGACGATCAGGTCTACTGTGAGGAGTGTGGCCTCGTCGTCGACGACGAGCAGATCGACCGTGGCCCCGAGTGGCGGGCCTTCGACGCTGAAGAGCGAAAGGCGAAGTCACGCGTCGGGGCGCCGACGACGACGATGCTCCACGATCGCGGGCTCTCGACCAAGATCGACTGGCGAGACACGGACGGCTACGGCGGTGCGCTCTCTGAGGAGCGTCGCCAGCAGTTCAGGCGACTGCGGCTGTGGGACGAACGATTCCGGACCAAAGACGCGACCGACCGCAACCTGCAACACGCCTTAGGCGAGATCGACCGGATGGGATCTGCCCTCGGCGTCCCGGAGTCGGCCTGCGAGACGGCGAGCGTCATCTACCGACGCGCCCTCGAGGAGGAGCTTCTGCCGGGACGATCGATCGAAGGGATGGCGACGGCGGCGCTGTACGCGGCGATGCGCCAGGCCGGCATCCCGAGATCCGTCGACGAACTCGCGACCGTCAGTCGGATCGACTACCTCGAGGCGACGCGATCCTATCGCTATCTCGTCAGGGAACTCGAGTTGCCGGTGGCGCCGCCGGACCCACTGGAGTACGTCCCGCGGTATGCCTCCCGGCTCGAGGTCTCGAACGAGACGGAACGGCGTGCCCACGACCTCCTCGAGACGGGGATCGAGGCGGGAGTCCACAGCGGGAAACACCCGGTCGGTCTCGCAGCCGCGGCGCTCTACGCTGCGAGTCGGCTCACTAACGAGGATCTTACGCAGGGCGTGGTTTCGGCGACGACGGACGTCAGCGAGGTGACGATCAGAAACCGTTATCAGGAGTTACTCGAACTCGAGCTGGTCGGCCCGAACCAGGCAGAAGCGGAGTGACGGCCGTTAGGGAACCGCGTCGACGGCGTCGACGAGATCGGCTTCGGTTTCCCAGCGGTGCAGTCGACCCTCCGCCTCGAGCAACTCGAAGACGCCGTCTTGCATCCAGCCGAACGGGCGGTCCGCGTCGGGGTACTCGCGTTTGAGGACGACGCTCTTCGAGACGTACTCCTCGGAGCCGATGAGCAGTCCCTGTTCGACGAGGAAGTCACTCGGCTCTTTCTCCGCGACGCCGACGACGTGGGTGACCAGATCCGCGAGGAGACAGAACTTCTGGATGCCGTTGTCCCAGTCGCCGCGTACGTCGACCATCCGGAACGCGTAGGCGTCCGGCCGACGGTTTAGCCGGTCGACGACGAGGTTCAGCCGCCGCATCGGCTCCCGGTCGTAGTTGCCGAGTACGAAGTACGACCGTTCGTGTTCGAAGATCCCGGTCAGCTCGCTCACCGCGCGGAGCATCGCTTCGTACTCCGCGAGGGTGAGTTCGCCAGCCTCGAGTCGCTCGCTCGTGCTCGTGAGGACGTCTGCTCGACGAGGCGGCTGCGTGTCCGTCATATCTCACCGTTCTCGCGATCGGAAAATAACCGTTTCCGAGTCGTTTCCGTTTCCGATAGTCGTCGGTTATCGGGAACGTTCCGAAGCGACCTTACTCGAGAGTGATTTACCTCTGGGTAAACTACTTGGCGCTACGTTCCGTACCGGGACGTATGAGCACCCGGCTGGGAGCGGGCGACGCGACCGGAACGCGCGAACTCGTCCACTTCGTCACACAGGAGACGCGGTTCGCGCTCCTCGCCAACGTCCTCGGCCATCCCGAGGGCATGCCGTCGATGTACGAACTCGAGCAACTGAACCCGAGCGTGAGCGAGGCGACCGTCTACAAACACGTCCAGAAACTCGTCGATGCGGGCGTTCTCGAGGACGTCGCACTCCCCGAGGACGAACGCCGCCAGGGCTACCCATGGAAGTTCTATCGGTTGACTGACGAGGGTCGTACATTCCTCGAGCGTCACAACTTACTCGCCGCCGAAGAGACGTTAGGGCGGATGTACGAGTCGATTTCGGACAAACCCGGGAAGATGGTGAAATACGAGAACGCCCCGCGTCCGAGCGTCGGTTGACGACGTGTTCTGCTCGCCAGTGGCCCACAGGTCGGACGACGGCTACGAGATAGCAGCCGATAGCGACGCCGAGGCTCGACAGCACCGATAGGAGGACACTTCGATCGTCGGCCCAACGAGGGCTGGACGACGACGCGGCCGCTTCAGGAGAGCCGTGCGGCGACGTCGGCTTCCGTGATGATGCCGACCGTCTCGCCGGCTTCGGTGATCATCACGGCCTTGTAGTGCTCGAGCAGGTTGCTGATCTCGTCGAGCGTCGCATCCTTCGAGACGGTCGGGAAACTCTCGCTCATGTGTTCTTCGATCGGTTCGTCGCGGTCCTCGGAGTCGAGGTGGACGAGGTCGCTCTGGCTGATCGACCCGACCGGAATGCCGTCCTGGATGACGGCCAGTTGCGAGTAGGCTTCCGCCTCCATCTTCTGTGCGGCCGCGCTGACCGGTTCGTCGGGGGCGACGCTGACGACGGCCTCGTTCATCAGGTCGTCGGCCCGAACGACGTCGCTTTCGGCCTTTTCGAGGGCGTTGACGATTCGCCGCAGCGTCGAGAGCCGTGGGTCGACGTCGCCGCCTTCGATTCGGGCGATCAGTGGCTGGGAGACGTCTGCTTTCTCGGCCAGTTCGCTCTGGGTCAACCCGAGGTCGGTACGGCGCTGGCGCAGGTCCGCGGGCGTCGGCAACTCCATACGCCTCAATAACTGCGGGTTATCAAAAGTGCTTTGGGTGTGGTTCGGTACCGTTTGTGTCCTGTGGAAAGGCGCCGAAGACGCGATTACTCTTCGGGACGTTCGATGATCTCGACGACCGACAGCGGGACGTCGCGCAGCGCGCCGCCGACTTCGCTCTTTGCGATCCGGGAGGCGTGTTCCTCGCTGTCCGCGTTGAAGACCTCCATCTCGAGGGCGAGGCCGACGAGTGCGGTGTCGGCCGCGATGAACGCGGAGTCGAACGGTTCGCCACAGGCCGGACAGCCAGTCGCACCCACTTCGACCTCGACGTAGTCCATGTCCTGGTTGTTCAGTCGCTTGCCGGCTTCGCTGACCGCGACGCCGATCGCGTCGTCGATCGCGTCGACGTCACGAACGAGCCACGCGGCTTCCATCGCGACGAGATAATTTCCCATACCCGTTGGTCGGTCCCGGGGGTATCCTGCTTTGCGGTTCGTCCTCGCCGTGTGGACCGTACTCGTCCATCACTGCAATCCCTCTGGCATCTCAGGAGCGTCGTCCAGCGCGCACCAGGCGCGCACGTCAGGCCGATTATCCTCATAAGTTACGAGAATTGTGCGCGTCGATTCCCGCCACCATAGCCGGATCTCGCCTCGAGTACACCTGCAGTTGGACCGAACGCAACTCGATTTGAATCGCCCGACTGCGGCGACCTGGACGGCCATTAACGATTGTTATAAACTTCACTTTTTACGAAGGCTTATGTACCACCTGCGTCTGAGCCACGGCTGAAGGCCGATGATAACCTCCGTGTACCGAGCGACCCTGTTCGCGCTGTACCAGCTCTGCATCGTGACCGGCATCCTCGTGATGCCGCTCGCGATCGCCGCCCAGCATGCTGGCGTTACCCTCCCGATCCACCGCGTCCTCGCGAACGTCGAGGAGGCGTACGAAGCCAACCTCCCGCGATGAGCACCCGAAACTAATCCAGACTCCTTGCCGCCGTCGTCCGTCACCTCCTCGAGCCCCGCTACCCGGGACTGGGACGATCTGTCCTGATACGGTACTGGTGTTCAGGTTGGACAGCGATCACCACTAACCCCTTCCAACGATCCGAACGAGTGGTCCGAGACGGACAGGCAACCGGACTGATCACACCGGCAAAAGCGGAAACGAAGGAAGTGAACGCCGGTGTTTTATACCGTCCCGGTCGTAAGGTTCCGTCAATGCGTACACCGCATCACAACTCGGACTTCTCTCGAACGGTCGATCAGTTGGCCGACGATCCGAACCCGTACGAACCGGAGATCGGAACGTTGCCACGGAACGACCTTTCGGCAGCCGATCTGAACACCGTCAACAAGACGGGGACGACGACGATCGGCATCACGACCGCAGACGGCGTCGTCATCGCGACGGACATGCGTGCCAGTCTCGGCGGCCGATTCGTCTCGAACAAGAACGTCCAGAAGGTCGAACAGATCCACCCGACCGGGGCACTCACGATGGTCGGCAGCGTCGGCGGGGCCCAGTCGTTCATCTCGAGCCTGCGAGCCGAGGTCAACCTCTACGAGTCCCGACGCGGCGAGGACATGTCGATCGACGCGCTCGCAACGCTCGCGGGCAACTTTGCCCGCGGCGGCCCGTTCTTCGCCATCAACCCCATCCTGGGTGGCGTCGACGACGAGGGCAGCCACGTCTACAGCATCGACCCCGCCGGCGGCGTGATGGAGGACGACTACACCGTCACCGGCAGCGGGATGCAACTCGCCTACGGCCACCTGGAACAGTCCTACGAGGACGGGCTCTCGAACGACGAGGCGCTGACTATCGCCGCCCGCGGCATCAAATCCGCCGCCGAACGCGATACCGGCTCCGGCAACGGGGTCTTCCTCTGTGAGATCACCGACGAGGGCGTCGATATCCACGGCCACAACGACTTCGAAGAAGTCATTTAGACGGTCCCGTCACCTCTCTCGAGAGCCCAGCGCTCGAGCGACGATCGACGGTACGACGCGGTGTTTCTGTTTTCGAACCGACACAGCAGTCGCTCCGTGTGGCTCTGTCGACCCGGCGCGGCGATGACCTGTTCGGAAAACGGAACCCGCTGACCTGCTCCCGGAGAACGACTACTGACGAACTCGAGCCGTCGCTTCCCGTTCGACGTCGGCGAGCGGGACCGACCGTCCCGTCTCGCTCGAGCGGTAAATCGCATCGATTACGCGCTGGACGACGAGTGCCTCCTCGAGCGTGTTCGTCTCCGGGCTTCGACCCGCGAGGGCGGCCTCGAGGAACTGCTCGTCCTGTTTCGTATACCCCGTCAGCGCCGGGTCGCCGGTGAGTTCGACGTCGGCGTAGTGGTCACAGCCGGCCGTGCCGGCTTCCAGGATCGTCAGGTTCGTCTCGCCGATGTCGAACTGGGCGCCGGCCTGCGTCCCGCGAACCCGAAACGCTTTGCTCGGTTCGCGGTTGGTCGCCCAGGCGGCCTCGAGCGAGACGGTCCCCCCCTCGGCGGTCCGGACGAGCGCGCTGACCGAATCGTCGACCTCGTAGGCCTCCGCCTCGGCGTCCCAGTTGGCGCCGAACCCCTCGGGGTCGGCGTACTCGGCCTGCCTGCCGAACGTCGATCGCGCGACGCCGGAGACCTCGACGACTTCGGGGAACTCGAGTGCGTAGAGCGCGAGGTCGAGCGCGTGAACGCCGATGTCGAGCAACGCCCCGCCGCCGGCGAGGTCGGGATCGGTAAACCACGATCCGGGGCCCGGGACGCCTCGCCGTCGGACGTAGTTCGCCTCGACGTGCGTGAGCTCGCCGAACCGGCCACGCCTGCGGTGCTCTTCGAAGAGACGCATCGAAGCCGCGTGGCGGTTGTGGAAGCCGACCATACAGATGCCCTCGGAGGCGCCAGCCGCGGCCGCGATGCGCTCTGCGCTCTCGAGTGAGTGAGCGAGAGGTTTCTCGACGAGCACGTGGCGGCCGGCCTCGAGGGCGTCGACGGCGATCGGTTCGTGGAACCGGTTGGGCGTCGTGACGACGACGCCGTCGACGCCGTCGTCGGCGACGAGCCCCTCGTGGGTCTCGTAGGTCCGGGCGCCGAACTCGTCCGCGAACGCCCGTCGCTGGGCGTCGACCAGGTCCGCACCGGCGACGACGGGCGCGCCGAGTTCCTGAAAACTCCGTGCGTGGAGGTGCCCCATGCCGCCGAGACCGACGATGCCGATACCGACGTCGACGTCCGACTCCGTCATCGGGAAACACCCGATTTAGTCGTCAGTTGTCGGAACGAACGGTGAGAAAGTCGCGATTTCGCCGGCGGTTGCGTGTGAGGGCACGGGTCCATGTAGGTACCCGGTGAGCGACCGAAATAAGAGTTGTGAACGATTAATCTATGCAGTGAACGTGTATATCTTTTTTGCCTGAATGTATTTCAATATCGGCAGGGGAAATGCCAGATAAATGTATTATTGTGAGGGTGCAGGTGGGTCAGACGACGGACCGAGCTATGACGACGGGCGGTGACGTCCCGACGATGGCCACCGTAACGATCTGGAACGAGTATCGACACGAACGCGAAGACGAGGCGGTCACAGCGGTCTACCCCGACGGCATCCACGAGACGCTCGCGGACGCGCTGGCCGACGACCACGACGTCACCACCGCGACCTTCGACGAGCCCGAACACGGCCTCACCGCGGACGTCCTCGAGCGGACCGACGTCTTGCTCTGGTGGGGCCACGAGGCCCACGACGAGGTCTCCGAGTCGGTCGTCGATCGCGTCCACCAACGCGTCCTCGAGGGGATGGGACTGATCGTCCTCCACTCGGGTCACTACGCGAAAGTGTTCAAACGGCTCATGGGAACGACCTGCAGCCTGCAGTACCGCGAAGACGGCGCCACCGAGCGGCTCTGGGTCGTCGACCCGGGTCACCCGATCGCGGACGGCCTCGAGGAGTCCATCGAACTGCCCCGGACGGAGATGTACGGCGAACCGTTCGACGTGCCGGAGCCGGACCGACTGGTCTTCGTGAGCTGGTTCGAAGGCGGCGAGGTGTTCCGCAGCGGCTGCTGCTACCGACGCGGCAGCGGTCGCATCTTTTACTTCCGGCCCGGCCACGAGACGTATCCGATCTACGAGCACGACGCCGTCCGACGCGTCGTTCGAAACGCCGTCGAGTGGGCGCGGCCGACCGACGGCGCTCCGCGGACGTTCGGCGAACGAGAGTGAGAGGCCGCCGGCGAGAATGGTGGCTGGCCGTCGAAACGGCCGTAATCGTCAGCGGACGAGTTAGAACTCGATCCGACCGTCGTCGGTGACGACGCTCTCGAGCAGGGAGATCGGCGTCGCGTCGTAGGCGGGGTTGACCACGTCGAACCCCTCGGCGGGTTCGGGCATCACCTCGCTGCCCGACCGAAACTCGTTCTGGAAGACGAAGCCCTCGCTGACGATCTTCGAGGCCGAACCGACCACCGTAACGGGGACCCCGAGGTGGGACGCCGTAGCCGCGATCGGGAACGTCCCCACCCGATTGTACAGGACGTCGTCGACGATGCAATCCATTCCGACGACGACGCGGTCACACTCCTCGAGGTAGATGCCGTTTGCACTGTCGGTGACGAGCGTGGTCTCGACCCCCTCGAGTTCCGCTAGCGAGCGTGCCGTCTTCCGGCCGATGTACCGCGGGCGAGCCTCCGTCACGTACACCTCGAACCGCTTGCCCGCCTCGGTCGCCTGCTCGAGGGCCTCGAGCACCGTCGAGGAGTAGTCGTGGGTCAGTAGCGTCGCGCCGTCTTCGAGGAACGCCGCGGCGTGTTCGGCGGCCAGCGTCTTCGCCGAATCGACACGCGAGACGACCGCGTCGATCTTCTCCTTGGTGAGCGCTTTCGCGTCCGCAACCGTCTCGGGCTCTGCGTCGACGACGTCGTCGACCACCTCCCGTACCGCGGTCTGTAACGAGGCGTGGGACGGATTGGCCTGTCGCAACATCGATCCGTTCTGCTCGAGGGCGCGAACGTACTCTTCGGCCGTCGCGAACTCGCGCTCGAGTAACTCCTCTAGCGCCTGGGTCGCGTTCACCGCGACTACCGAGGAGCTGTGGGTCTGCATCTCCTGTATCTCCTCGACCGTCTCGTCGATCATACTGGAGAGGATTCCCGTGAGGGCAAAAGGTGTTCCGGGTACGCAAAGCGGGTCAGCGAACGCAAGCGCCGATCGAACACCCGGCTTCGAGGCGATCGTACGAATCGACGAGTCGGTCGGCGATCGATCGGAAGGCGTCGACGGCCTGTGCGTCGGGAGCGTGCTCGCGTACCGGCGTCCACTCCGCCTGTGCGTCGACGACTGCTGACTGGCGCTCGACGATCGTCACCTCGACGCCGAGGATCCGACTCAATCGGTCTGCAAGCGACGCGTGGCGCTCGCCGGCTGCCAGATTCAACACGGCGGCGGCAACCGGCGTTCCGAGTTCGGCGGCCAGCTCGGTCGTCCGAAGCGCGTCGAGCACCGCCGGTTTCGTCGGCGTCGTTACGAGCACGAGGAGGTCTGCGCTCCGGAGGAAGACGCCGACGTCTCTGGCGAGTCCCGCCCGACAGTCGACGACCACACGTCCGTACTCGCGCTCGACGCGCTCGAGGACGCGATCGACGGCCGTTAGATCCGCCGCGCGAGCGCCAGCGAGCGTCCGACCGGACGCGAGGAGTCGGACGCCGCCGACGGTTTCGATCGCGTCCGTCGGATCGGCCCGGTCGGCGAGGACGTCGTGGAGGGTCGGTCCGGTCCCAGATGGGAGATCCGGACCGGTCAGGTCGGCGTCGACGGCGACGGCCTCGAGTTCTGACGCGAGGTTCCACGCGGTGGTCGACGTACCGACGCCCCCTTTCCCGCCGGCGACGGCGACGATCATGGTTCCCGACCGACCAGCTCGTTCGTCGGGCGCCAACCGTCGAGGTCGGCGAGGACCCCCGCCGCGGAGCGAGCAGGGTCCGTCCCATCGTAGCGCTCAGCCGAGACGACCTCGACTGGCGGATCGGTCGGCGGGGACGGACTCGCAAAGCCGACACCTCGGCTCCGTCCCGGGCGAATCGTCACCGCCCACCGGTCGCCGTCCCACCGTGGATCGACGACGCCGTCGCGTCGCGACGGCCAGGTCGGCCCCGCCAGCAGATTTCGAAGCCGGACCGTCTGGACGGTCGAGCGAGTGTTCGTGAGTCGGACCCGGACTAACGTGACGCCGCTCGAGCGCTCGGCAGTCGATTCGAGTGTTACCATGCTGATACGGACGGTTTCGAGGGGTGAGTTACTGATCGAGTCATGTCAGGGTGAATCGCTGGTGAGGTCGACGTCGGTCAGGTCCTCCGACCGGGCAAGTATCCACAGCTCGTCGCCGGCCTGCAGCGTCTCGTTGTCGGCGGGCAACGAGTGTAACTCGCCGTCGCGGTCGACCAGGAGGACGCGGCCGGGAAGCCAGCCGACGAACTCGCCGGCGAGTGGGCCCTCCGGGTCGACCGTCAGGGTGACGACCGTCTCGTCGGCCGTTCGGAGCGTCGAGGCGAACTCGTAGCCGTCGGTCGGCTCGTCCGGTCTGGTGACGACTCGGTACCGCTCGTCAGGCACGAGGAGTTCCGCGAGATCTCGATCGACGATGACGGTCGCGACCGACTCGGCGGTCGTCCGGAGTCGCCCCGTCGCGACCAGTCGCGGTCGGTCGCCGGTCGACCAGATCTCGATCGGATCGCCGAGACTGGCGTCGGGAGCGCAGTCGGCCCGGATCGCGACGGCGGCGGTCCCGGAGGAGAGCATCGAACCGAGCCCCGACGTCTGCTGTCCGACGAGGACGCGTTCGACACTGCCGTCGTCCGCCAACGTCACGGCTGCATATCCGAGGCCGTACTCGCACTCGAGGTGGCGCTCGAGGCGCTGGCGGCGCTGCTCGGCCGTCAATCCGTGTGGCAGCCGGACCGTCGCGCCGGCGATCGCCCGACAGACGGCGGGATCGACCGGTCGGTAGCCGTCCGCGTGGTCGATCACGTCGGGCAGTTCGACGGCGACGGCGAGGCGTGCCGCACGCACGCTCGCGGCTGCCTCACCGTCGGCGCCGATCCGCGAAATGTCTGCGACCTCGCAGGCGATCCGGTCGCCGAGTCGCCCACCCGCGGTGGCGGCGGTTCCACCGACCAGGACGGTCGCGACCACGAATCCGGCACTGAACTGGTGGTCGAGTGGGACGGCCTCGAAGAACGCCCGGGACCCGAGCAGTCTGTAGCTCAGATAGCCGGCGACCGTCGACAGACCGACCACCGTCGCGACGCCGGCCGGCGGCGCCCGCGTCGTCGCCCACCGGTAACTCGCCGCCGTGAGAAGTCCGACGAGCGCGGCGAGCAGTCCGGTTCCGACCACGGCGATCGCCGTCACACGGAGGAGGTCGACGAACGCAGCGACCTCGATCATCGCTCGTTCACCTCCGGCGGACCGCCCGCGACGAACGCCCTGTCGGCGTCGTCCGGAACGTCGCCGTCGAACAGCCACTCCCCGTCGCGACGAACGCCAAGCGTCCAGTCCGGGTCCGGGCTGCAGTCACCGAGTCCCACCTCGCTCACTGGCCGGCCGGCCTCCTCGAGCAACGCCGCGGCCTCGAACTCGCGATTCTCGCCGCTCGGTCGGACCGCAATCCGGGGTCGCGAGGCCTCGAGGAGCGCCCCGGCGTCGGTCGTCTCGACGGCGACCGTGAGTCGGCCACCGCCCCCGTCGAAGCCGGCGGTTGCGATCCGGTGCTCGTGCGAAGTGGGAGGGTCCGCCACCGCAATCGGCTCAGCGGTCCCCGACCCGTCATCGACGGCGAGCACCGTCCCGTGGACGACCGCCGTGTCCGTGTCGATCACGACGTCGTCGCCCGGCTCGATCCCCGAGGGAAGCAGTCCTCCGATCGTCACGGCCCGGGTACCCGCCGCGAGCGACGTCGCGACTCCCTTCTCGGGCGGGGCGGCGGTGATCGTCGTCCGGCCGCGGCCGTCGATCGAACACTCCACCCTCGCGAGCCCGTACTCCGTTCGGAGTCGACGTTCGAGCCGTCGCTCGAGTTCGGCGAGCTGGAGATCGGCCGGGAACCGCCAGCGCCCCTCCTCGAGGGCCGTCCGTACCGCCGGAGAGAGTGGTGGATAGCCGTCGAACTCGCGGATCGGGCCGGTCGATCGGATCGTCACGTGACCCGCTGCGTCGACGGCGTCGATCGCCTCGGCGGAGAGCGACTTCCCTCTGACGAGCGGAAACGTCTGATTCCGCGGGAGTTCGGTGGCGATACGGGCCCCCTGGCTCGTCGTGACGGCGCCGAGCACGCAGGCGACGGTCCCGGCGACCGCGATTCGCTGGCCGTGGGCGAGTGTGGCGCCCGGATCGAAGACTCCCGCGAGGGCGCCGCTTGCGACCGTTGCCGGGACAACGACGACGGCACCGACGATCGGCGAGAACGACCGATCGCGAGCGATTCCGACTCCGACGGCGGCGAGTCCGGCCACGAGTGCCGGACCGAACCCGAACAGGAGCCCGTAGGCGATCCCGATCAGCGATTCGGAGGGGAGTCCGTCCATCGGTCACACCTCACTCGAGTCGGGCCGGCGGCTCGATCGGTCCCGCGCGATCGTCGCCCTCGAAGCCGAGCGGGATCGTCTCGCCGAACCCGGCGTCCGCCCGATACTTCGGTATCGAGAGATAGTGGTCGACGTCGGCGTCGGGGCCTCCCGCGACGGTCTCGAGTTCCAACACCACGTCGGCGGCCCGGAGCGTCGCGGCCCGGTTCGCGGGCGGGTCGTCGAAACAGGAGAGGATCGCCAGCCCGTCGGTCTCGGCGATCCGTTCCTGTAGTGTGTCGAGAAACGAGACGTACGCGCGTCGGTCGCGACGTTCGAGCGTGTCGATCGGATCGACGATCAGGTTCGCGGCGTCGGGGAGCTTTTCGACGAGCGAGCGCGCCGCCTCGAGTGCGTCCTCGCCGCCGACGTGACGGATCGTGGGGGGCGCCCCACCGCTCGAGGCGGACTCGATGGCGCGACGGACGGCGTCCCGGGACCGGTCGGTCGAGAGATAGAGCGTCCCGCGGACGGTGCTCGCCCGGTAGAGGAGGTGCTCCGCCTGACTCGCTGGAGGTGCGACGAGGGCGACGACCGATCCCGGCTCGAGTCCGCCGCCGAGTCGGGCGTCGAGTTCGACCGTTCCGGTCGGGAGCGTCTCGCCGGCGGTCTCCGGGGGCGTTCGATCCGCCGGTGGCTGGGAGGCGAGGGTCTCGACGATCTCGTCGAACGCCGTCCTGACCTCGTCGTTCAGCAGCGGCGAGGGGTGCTGGGGGACACACCCCAGAATCGGAACGCCGTTCCAGCGACTCACGGCGTCGGGAACTGCTGTACACCTGTTGAGAACGGCACCGTAGATGGGGACGCCGAGGCGACGGGCCATCTCGATCGTCGTTTCGGCGGCCCCGAGGCTTCGGTCGGTGTTCGAGGCAACGACGATCGCGCCGTCGGCCTGCCCGAGCGGCTCCACGACGTCCGGTCCGGCTCCCGAGGGACAGTCGATCAGTAGCTGGTGTCCCTCGACGGCGTGCTCGCCGAAACCGTCGAACTCGAACCGCTGTGTCGACGTCGCCGCCGGAACGATCCCGACGTTCGATTCGCGAGGGAGTTGCTGTGCGACCTCGGTTATCTCGGTAGCCCGGTCGAGGTCCGCGACCGTCGGGCGCCGCTCGAGGTCGGTCATGACGTGCAGGTTCGGCAACTGTCTGTCCGCGTCGACGGCGATCGCCGGGGTGTCGGCCCGGGCGAACGCCTCGGCCAGTCCGAGGGTGACGGTGGACGTGCCACAGCCGCCCTTGGAGCCAGCGATAGCGATCATACCACTTCTGGCTCCGTCATCCCTTTTGAACCCTCGTCCGGTCGCGAATTACGAACGCAAAACGGAGTCGATTCGAGCGCCGATCAGTCCGACGTGCGCTCCGAGCCGCGATTGGCCCAGTCGCCGTAGAGGAACGACCGCTCGTAGCCCGCACCCGTCACGGCGTCACCGATGAGTACCAGCGCGGACGCGCGATAGCCGGCGTCCTCGACCTGGTCGGCGATGGTCTCGATCGTCCCGACGATTACGTCCTCGTCCGGCCAGGAGGCGTGATAGACGACCGCGACCGGTGTCTCTGGGTCGTGGCCGTCCTCGAGCAATCGACCCATCGTGTCCCGAACGGCGTGGGTCCCGAGGTAGATGCAGGTCGTGACGTCGCCCATCCCGACGAACTCGGAGATGTGGTCTTCGTCCTCGGTCAGCGTCTTTCCCTGCGGGCGGGTGATCGCAACGTGGTTTGCGACCTCGTTCAGCGTCAGCTGGGTGCGAAGCGTCGCGCTGGCGGCGAACGCCGAGGTGACGCCCGGGACGAAGTACGTCGGGACGCCCTCGTGCTCGAGCGCGTCCATTTGCTCGAGCGCCGCGCCGTAGATGGCGGGGTCGCCACTGTGGAGCCTGACCACGGTTTCGCCGTCCTCGTACGCGTCGCGCATCAGCGGGATTAGCTCCTCGAGGTCTTTGCCCACCGAGTTCACGAGGTCGGCCTGTGCACAGTAGGCATCGAGCAGTTCGCTGTTGACCAGCGAACCGGCGTGGACGACGAGATCCGCCGCCTCGAGTAGTTCCTTGCCGGCGACGGTCAACAGCCGCGGATCGCCGGGACCCGCACCGACGAACGGGACGCCCTCTTGCTGGTCGCCGGCACTGTGCTCGAAGATCCGCTCGTCGAGTTCTGCACGGCGATGCTCGCTCTGGGCGTCGATCGCCGCCTGGGGATCGCGCTGTTGTACACGTTCGTCACGCTCTGCGTCCGGTTCAGGGTTCGTCTTCGCGTCGGTGTTGCTCGTCATCGGTGGCCTCCACAGTCGCCGTGTTCACAGCCCTCTGCACGCTCGAGATCGAGTAGCTTGCCGCCGTCTGTCGGTTCCGGTGACGACCCCGACTCCATCGGACGCCCACTGCCGTCGGCGACCGGGCCTTCTCCCGGCGTCGACTCGTCAGCGTCGGCGTCGGCCTGGAACGCTGCCGTCGCGGATTCGATCTCGAGGTCCGCTTTCTCGGCGTAGGCGAGCGTGTAGTAATCGCGTTCGGCCAGGTCCGCAGGATCGTCCGTGATGATCGTCTCACCCTGTTCCATGAACAGTCGTCTGCCGTAGCGAACGTCGTAGCCGGCCTCGACGAGTCCCTCGTGGGTGGTCGGCGCGTCGGTGACCTTGAAGAGGATCATCCGATCGGGTCCCGTCGGGCTGGCACCGCCGGCAGCCTCGCGAAGCGCGAGCCCTGCCCCGGCTTCGATCTCGACCCCGAGTGCCGTCGCGAACGCCGTCATCGCGCTTACGCCCGGGACGATCTCGAGGTCCACGTCCGGGTGGAACGCCGCGAGCGTCCGCCGGAGGTGGCCGAACGTCGAGTAGACGTTCGGATCGCCGAGCGTCACGAACGCCACGTCGCCCGCGTTCGCGCGTGGGGCGACCTCGGCAGCGGCCTCTTTCCAGGCCGCGCGAAGTTTCTCTTCGTCTCTCGTCATCGGGAACTCGAGGTCGCCGATCTTCGACTCGTCGACGTGTTCGAGCGCCACTGACCGCGAGAGTCGGCCGGGCGAGTAGACCACGTCGGCGTCCTCGAGGACGCACTTCCCGCGGACCGTCACGAGGTCGGCCTCCCCGGGGCCGAGTCCCACGCCGTAGAGCGTCACCGTGTCACCTCCCCGCCGTCGGTGGCGGTGGGTCGATCGTCGCCGCCTGCGCTCCCGACCAGCATGTAGACCGGGTTGTCCGAATCGAAACTCGTCGCCCCGGCGAGTTCGTAGCCGTGGCTCACCTGGAACTGGACGACCTCCTCGAGAATGTCGCGCTCGCGGAACGCCTCGGCCGCCTTCCCGGCGACCTCGAGCCGGGAGACGTTCATCACGATCCGGTCGACGCCAGTTTCGACGGCGTGGTCGAGGACGCCCTCGAAGTTCCGACTGCCGCCGAGAAAGAGCGCGTCGGCGTCGTCGGGCAGTCCCGCGGGTGCCTCGGCGTTTCGCACCTCGACGTCGGCCCGGATCGTCCCCTCGTTGGCCGCGAGGTTCTTTTCGGTCGTCTCGAGGCGCTCTGGCTTGCGCTCTACGGCGGTCACGCGGCCGGCTCGTTGGGCGGCCTCGATGGTGACGGCCCCCGTACAGGAGCCGACCTCCACGAAGTAGTCGTCAGCCGTCAGTGCGAGTTTCGACTGGACGACCGCCCGGACCTCCGGTTTCGTCGGTCCGGCCTTCGCGTCGTATGGTAGCGCGATGGGAGACATTACCCGGCTCAACAGCGGCCGGTAGTAAAACAATTTTGTTTGGAGTAGCACAACCGACGTTGTGTTCGTCGCCGGACCGACTGCCTCACCGGGAGACCGACTCGAGGAACCGATCGAACGCGCCGCTTTCGGCGTGGACGTGGACGTAGGTCCCCATCGCATCGTACTCGAGCAGGCCGTCGTGGTCGCCGTCGATGCCGTCGCCGCGGACCGTCTCGAAGGCGAAGCGGGCGTCGCCGTCGACGTCGGCGCTCGAGTAGTGGAACTCGTGGCCCCGGATCCGGCCGCCGGCGTCGGCCGTCAGCCCGTCCTCGAGGGCCTCGAGTTCGACGTGGTCGAGCGCCTGGTAGCGGTCGTGCATGGTCACGTCCGCCGGGAGGATGCCCGCCATCTCGGCGCCTTCGCCGTCGGCGGTCGTCAGCGACTGACTCATCGCCATCAGACCGCCACACTCGCCCAGGACGGGGAGGCCCTCGCTCGCGCGGTCGCCGAGTTCCGCGAGCGTGCCGGCGGCCGCGAGCTCGGCAACGTGCAGTTCCGGGTAGCCACCGGGGAGGTAGACGCCGTCGCAGTCGGGCACGGGATCGCCCGCGACGGGCGAAAACGTGACGAGATCGGCCCGTTGGTCGAACCGTTCGATCGTCGACGGATACCGAAAGCAGAACGCGGCGTCGCTGGCGACCGCGATCCGGGCCCCGACCGGCTCCGCTGGTTCCGGTTCGGCCGACGACAGCCCCGGCGGTTCGCGTGCGATGTCGCCCAGCCGGTCGGCCTCGAGCGTTTCAGCAGCCTCACGGAGCGCTTCCGTGGGGAGCGTCGCCTCTTCGCCCATGTGGAGGCCGAGGTGCCGATCGGGGATCTCGAGGTCGGGGTTCGGCGGGATCCGTCCGAAGAACTCGAGGTCCTCGGGGAGGGCGTCGCGGATGCCCTGCTCGTGGCGACCGCCGTGGGCGCGCTGGGCGACGATGCCGGCGACCTCGATATCGCGGTCGATCTCCTCGGCGTACTGCTGGAAACCGAGTGCCGTCGCCGCCACGCTCTCCATACCTGCCTTGGCGTCGACGACGAGCACCACCGGCAGATCGAGCGCCTCGGCGACCATCGCCGTGCTCGAGCCGTCGCCGTCGTACAGTCCCATCACGCCTTCGACGACGCAGACGTCGCCCTCGCCGCGGGCGTAGTTGCGTCGTACGCCGTCGTCGCCACAGAGCCACAGGTCGAGCGTCCGTGACGGTCGGCCGGCGATCGCCTCGTGGTGGCTCGGGTCGATGAAGTCGGGACCTGCCTTGGCGGGCTGGACGTCGTACCCGGCGTCCTCGAGCGCCTGTACGATCGCTAGCGTCGCGACGGTCTTTCCGACGCCGGAACTGACCCCGCCGAGTACGAATCCGTTCATTGATGCCCTGTTCGCACACCCCGACTTGAAAGCGTCGGTGGCGGTGGCACACGTGCACGTTCGATCGAAGCGCCGGTCGGAAGTGCCGATCGGCCGGCTTCTCGCCGTGGGTACCGCAACCAGCCAACCTATATGCGCGGCGCCCGCACAACGGTTCATGGCAGAACTCCCGCTGGCGGACGGCACCCTCTGGTACGAACGAACCGGCGAGGGACCGCCGCTCGTCTTCGTTCACGGTGGCTGGATGAACGGACAGGCCTGGCAGCCACAGGTCGAGCACTTCGCCGACGACTACCAGGTCATCACGCTCGACGTTCGCGGGCACGGACGGACCGGCCCGACCGACGCGAGCCAGTACACGATCGATCTCTTCACCGACGACTTAGAGCGCTTGCTGTTCCACCTCGAGATCGAGCAGCCGACCCTCTGTGGGCTCTCGCTAGGGTCGATGGTCGTCCAGGAGTACCTCCACCGCTATCCCGACCGGGCGACGGGAGCGGTTCTCGCCGGGGCGGTACGGTCGATGCCGCCGGTCGATCTCCCGAGTGGAGTGAAACCGTTTCTCTCTCCGACGCCAGCGCTCACGACGACGCTGTCACTGACCGGGCCGCGGACGACGTTCCGCTCGATGCTGCTTTCGATCCAGGGGACGACCGGCGAACAGTGGCTCTCGGTCGATCCGGCCGTCCGGACACAGGCGCTCGAGGCCGTCGACGACGTCTCTCGGTCCGAGTTTCGGAAGATCTTCGGGGCGCTGTTCCGGTACGAGCCGCCGGAACTCACCGGCGTGTCGACGCCGACGCTCGTCGTCCACGGCGAACAGGAAGCCCCGCTCGTCAAAGGGCAGGGCGAAGCGATCGTCTCGGAAGTCGACGATGGCCAGCTGTTCACCTTCGAGGACGCCGGCCACCTCGTCAACCAGGACCGGCCGCTGGCGTTCAACGACGCGACCGGGGCGTTCCTCGAACGGATCGGCGCCGCGTAGCGGTCAGGAGCCGACCTGAGCCGGCGCCTGGCCCGTCGGCGTTTCACTCGTTCTGCAGGCCGTGACTGTACGCGATAGCGGGCCTATACACGTTGGAGATAATTCAAAGAGACGGGACACACTAGACCCTCGTAGCGTTCGCGAATCAGCTCCCCGTCCATCACCCAACCCATGCGTAGTACCCGCCTTCGTCACTCAACACATGAGCAGTAAAACTCCGGAGTCGAACGGTGTAGAGGCCCCGTCAGGGGCGAACTGGTCGGCAGTCTCGAGACACGTCGTCAACAGCTACGTCGAAGCGAACAACGCCATCCTCGCGGCAATGGGGTTTACCGACTCGAGTGAGTCGTCACCCGAGGCCGACGACGCGTCGTCCGCGACCGATCCACCAGTGGACGAACTCGCCTTCAGCGACGACGCCTGGGCCATGGAGCGGTCGACCGACGAGTACGACGAACTCGAGGTCGGGGACCACGTCCGGTTCACGAAGCCGATCCGAGACGCCGACGTTTCCGCTTTTGCACAGGTCTCGGGCGATACGAACCGACTCCATCTGGAACCGGAGTTCGCCGCGGACACCCGCTTCGGCGACCGCATCGCCCACGGCACCCTCGTCGCGGGAACGATCAGCGCCGCCCTCGCCAGGTTCCCCGGACTGACGGTTTATCTCTCACAGGACCTCGAGTTCCACGCCCCGGTCGAGGTCGACGACGAGGTGACCGCACACTGTGAGATCGCCGAGGAACTCGGCGACGGCCGATATCGGCTTCGCACGACCGTCACCAGCGGCGACGACGAGGAGACGGTGATCGACGGCGAGGCCGTCGTCCTCATCAAGCCCATCGCGTCGTCGTGATTGGTAGGGGGTCGAACGCGTCGCGTTGAACCTGTCAGCTACTCCTGGTCCCAAAGGGGATTGGAACAACCGTAATACCCGCCTCGGCCATACCTATCGTCAATGAGTAAGGCCCAGTCGAAGTCGAAAGTGGTCGCCAAATGTCGGTCGTGTGACTCCGTGTTCGTCTCCGAACAACTCTCCGACGGGACGATCCGGCCCATCGGCGTCTCCGCGGACTGTACCTGCGGCGACGGTGACTTCGGTCGACTCTCGTGAATCGCCTCGGGATCAAGCCCCGGGGCATGCGAGAGCGGTTGACCCGGAAGCTGGGGAACAAAGCCCCAGTGTATCATGCACAGGCGTGTGCCCGGGCTACGCCCAGAGTCGGCTGGGCACCGTGATCTGTCGACGGGAGCGACAGACCAGCCGTGTGTTTGGAACCATCCTATATAATAATTGTTTATCCTACATACCGTCCGCCCGACCGACGTGCTCGCGGGGCTCGAGATCGAGGGCGATGTTGAAGACCGCTCCAGTCGGTTCGTTGTCCTCGATCCAGATCTCGCCGCCGCTCTCTTCGACGACGTTCTCCACGAAGAAGAGCCCGAACCCGTTGCCGTGGTGGAGCTGATCGGTCTCTTCGCGTCCGAAGACGAGATCCTTTCGCGCGTCCGAAATGCCGGGTCCGTTGTCGGCGATCGAGAGGAGAGCCTGCCCGTCATCGATGGTTACGCCGAGTTCGATACGCGGCCGGTCGGTATCGTTGTGGATAATCGCGTTCGAGAGGACGTGCGTGATCGCCTGGCCGAAGTATTCGGCGATGCGTACGCGAACCGGGCCCGGATCCGGAGCGTCGACCTCGACCGCCGGAAACTTCGATCGTACTCTCGCGATGGCTTCCTCGAGCAGGAGGTCCAGCCGGACCACGTTCGTCCGGTGGTCCGTGCCGTTCGTGGGCTCGTCGATCAGCTTCTCGAGACGCCGCGAGTTCTCCGAGGTCGCGAGCAGGTGGTCGATCTCCGTCTGGATCTGCGCGAAGTGGTCCTCGACCTCGTCGGTCGTCTCGAGTTCGAACTCGATCAGGTCGACGTATCCGGAGACGACGTTGAGCCGGTTTCGGAGGTCGTGTCGGAGCACGCGACGGAGGACGTTCAGCTGTTCGCGCCGTCGCTCCAGTTCGGAGATGTCCTGAATCGTCCCGACGTTCACCGGCTCACCGTCGACTTCGACCCGCGTCACGTGCGTCTTGACCGGTAGCTCCTCGCCGGATGCGGTCCGGTGGACCGTCTCTGCGACGCGCGTTTCGTGCATCGAAAACGAGTCCCAGTACTCGTCGAACCGTGATTGATCGAACCTGGGGTTGATTACGCCGACATCACGACCGACGAGGTCCGCTTTCGTCCGCCCCAGCAGTCCTGCGTAGTGGTCGTTCACGTAGATGAACTTCCCGTGGGCGCCGGTTGCACTGACTCCGACCCCGATGCCTTCCACGAACTGGGCGAAGAACTCCGAAACCGCGTCTCTGGACTGGGCGTCGCTGCCGACGTAGTTCGCTAGTTCGTGTTGTGGGTGCATACTCTCGAGTGGGTCGTCCTTCGTCGTTCCATTGTTAATGGCTTATTATAAAATACACTAAAGTCCGACGACAGGTTCCGCCACGCCGTCAGGACTGATCGACGGGACCGTGGGACAGGCATCACGGTCGCACCCGGATACCGCCGACGAGGTTGCGGGCTCGGCTGGCGGACCCGACAGCGTGGCCTGACCTGATAGCGAGTGGGCCAAAAGAAAGATTGTATTCTACTCCTCAGCCACTCGTATGCCCAAGGGGGACCAGTTCGACTGGGGAAGCGCACCGTCACCGCCACTCGAGGACCGGCCACCGTTCCGACTCGGCTCCGTGGTCATCGAGAACGACGACGCGCCGGACGAACTGGCTATCTACACCAACGACGAGACGGCGGAAAACGAGTGGATCGCCGCCAGTGGGGACGCGTTCGTGACACTCGAGGACGTGCAGTAGTCGGGTTTCGTCCACCTCGTGGAGAATTTCACGGTCACAATCACGTTCTGCGGAAGACCCAAACGGTTTCTACTCCCGTCGTGGCAGGCCATCCTGGCCACGCGCGTGGCCGGCAGGGACCGACCGCCCTGGGTCGGTGTCCACTCGACCTCACAGCGACTCCAGCGGTCGTAGGGCCCGCTGTCCGACAGTTCTGTGACAACCGCGTCTGTCCTGTGGGTGTGGCGGTCACCCGGTACGGCAGACCGCTCCGGCTGTCGGATTCGTTCCTCGAGTATGGCAACCGCTCACGAGCATGAGGTGCCAATAGCGCTGTCGGAGACGGTACCGTTCGTGCTGGAAAGAGAGTGCAGGGTGGGTGATGGGCGTGGCGGCCCGTTGATGGACTTCAATAGAGGTTTGGGCGTGCCACGTTCGGTGGTCGGGCCACTGAACGAGTAAGTACTCTAGTACGTTATTCGAAACTGAGAATTGTCGAAAGGCCCGACGTCGACGAGCGCAGTCCGGTGTCCTCCGTTCCGCGGTCGCGAGTGCCATGGATCGTAGTCGGGGGCTCGAGCGGGCCGTTCGGTCGTCGTGGGCCGTTTTCACGGATTGAGAGTCGAACACACTTTTAAAAGAGTGACGTTCGTCCCTGCCTACCATGGGGATGGACCAGGCCGCGAGCCAGGCCGTCGTAGAGACCGTTGCAGCAGCCGAAGACGTCGACCCGACCGCCCTCGGGCCACCACTGTACGAGGCCGTCGACCCGGGTGCGCTCGATTCGCTCGTCGAATCCGCGACGGGATCGCTGACGGTCGAGTTTCCGTACTGTGGGTACCTCGTCCGCGTTGACGAGTCGACCACTGTGACGCTAACAGCCGCCGACCGGACGTCAAACACCGATAGCGAACCGTCGACGCAGGCGTCTGGCTGAGCCGCTGGCGACCGATCGGCGGCCGTTTCGTCCGCCGACCCCGTGGCAGCTGAATTGGGTTACGAACCGGTCGGTTTCCGGCGCCCACGGTGGGAACCGCCGGGCAGATGTTCCCGATCAGGTGTAGAATGACGTTCAGTGGCCACTATCGACCGGCTGAGTCATTCTGTCGTGGTAAATAGACGGTGCAAATATACCCCTAACAAAAGTTCATAAATCGGATGGATTGCTTGTGTTGTACGAATACTTCCTTTCTGAGATAGACAATCTTATTATGCGAAAGCCGCAAGTGTCTCATGATGACTGGATCCAATCAAGACTGGTGGCCAGAACAGTTGAATCTTAAAATCCTCGATCAGAACGCACGCCCGGTCGATCCCACGGGCGAGGAGTTCGATTACGCCGAGGAGTTCGAGAAGCTCGACCTCGACGAGGTCAAAGCGGACATCGAAGAGGTACTGAAGACGTCCCAGGACTGGTGGCCGGCCGACTACGGCCACTACGGGCCGCTTATCATCCGGATGGCGTGGCACAGCGCGGGCACGTACCGAACTACCGACGGCCGCGGCGGCGCCGGCGGCGGCCGACAGCGCTTTGCCCCCCTCAGCGCCTGGCCGGACAACGTCAACCTCGACAAGGCACGCCGTGTCCTCTGGCCGGTCAAGCAGAAGTACGGCCGCAGCCTCTCGTGGGCCGACCTGCTGGTCCTGTCCGGCAACGTCGCCCTCGAGTCGATGGGCTTCGAGACGTACGGCTTCGCTGGCGGGCGCGAGGACGCTTTCGAGCCCGACGAGGGCGTCGATTGGGGTCCCGAAGAGGAAATGCTCGGCTCCGAGCGCCACGACGAGGAGGGAACCCTCGAGGGCGACCTCGCCGCCGACCACATGGGTCTCATCTACGTGAACCCCGAGGGGCCGGACGGGAACCCCGATCCGGAGGAGTCGGCCAAATACATCCGACAGTCGTTCGACCGCATGGCGATGAACGACGAGGAGACGGTCGCGCTCATCGCCGGTGGACACGAGTTCGGGAAAGTCCACGGCGCTGCCCCTGACGACCACCTCGGCCCGGATCCAGAAGAGGCCCCCATCGACATGCAGGGACTGGGCTGGGACAGCGACTACGGCACCGGCAAGGGCGACGACACGATCACCAGCGGGCTCGAGGGCCCGTGGACCCAGTCGCCGATCGAGTGGAACCACGAGTTCTTCGAGAACCTCTTCGAGTACGAGTACGAACTCGACGAGAGCCCCGCCGGCGCCTACCAGTGGACGCCGGTCGACGAGGAGGCACAGGACGCTGCGCCGGCCGCCCACGACCCCGAGGGCAGCCAGACGCCGATGATGCTCACGACGGACATCGCTCTCAAGGCGGATCCGGACTACCGTGAGATCTCGAAGCACTTCTACGAGAACCCGGAGGAACTCGAGGAAGCCTTCGCGAAGGCCTGGTTCAAGCTCATCCACCGTGACATGGGCCCGACGGAGCGCTACCTCGGTCCCGAGGTTCCCGACGAAGAGTTCCTCTGGCAGGATCCCATCCCCGACGCCGACTACGAAATGATCGGCGAGGCGGAGGCCGCCGAGCTCAAAGAAGAGATCCTCGAGTCGGAACTGTCGGTCTCCCAGCTGGTCAAGACCGCCTGGGCGTCGGCGTCGACCTACCGCGACAGCGACAAACGTGGCGGTGCAAACGGCGCACGCATCCGACTCGAACCCCAGAAGAACTGGGAGGTCAACGAGCCCGAAGAGCTGGCGACCGTGCTGACGGTCCTCGAGGAGATCCAGGACGAGTTCAACAGCGCACGATCCGACGACGTGCGGGTCTCGCTGGCTGACCTGATCGTGCTGGGTGGCAACGCCGCCGTCGAGCAGGCAGCCGCGGACGCCGGCTACGACGTCGAGGTGCCGTTCGAGCCCGGTCGGACCGACGCGACGGCCGAACAGACCGACGTCGAGTCCTTCGAGTGGCTCGAGCCCGACGCCGACGGCTTCCGCAACTACTACACCGAGGGTGACGTGATGGACCGCTCGGCAGAGGAGCTGCTGGTCGACAAGGCCGACCTCCTGACGCTTTCGGCGCCGGAGATGACGGCCCTGGTTGGCGGCATGCGCGCACTGGACGCCAACTACCAGAACTCGGACCTCGGCGTCTTCACCGACGAGCCCGAGACGCTGAACAACGACTTCTTCGAGGTCGTACTCGACATGGGCTACGAGTGGGAGGCAGCCGACGAGGACGAACTGGTCTTCGAGCTAATCGACCGCGAGACGGGTGACGTCGAGTGGACGGCCTCCCGCGTCGACCTCGTCTTCGGGTCGAACTCCCGACTTCGCGCCCTCGCGGAAGTCTACGGCGCCGAGGACGGCGAGGAGAAGCTCGTCGAGGACTTCGTCGACGCGTGGAGCAAAGTGATGACGCTCGACCGCTTCGACCTCGAGTAATCGACACACGCGTTCGGGACGGGCGCCGTCTCCGACGGCTCGCTGGCCCGTCGCCACCCTTCCCGGTCCAGTCTCGCGATATCCTCGTATCCGGGAGACGATGCTTTTTCGGCACCGATCGTCCGTCTCCAGCGACAGCCCCGAACGGCGAGTCTCGAACGGTCGGGAGGATCGTTTCCAGTGGCCCTCGAGCAGGCCGACCGTTCGACGACGAGCCGAGCGTGAGACGGGGGTGAGGCTGGATGCTCGAGGTCGGATCGAAAACTGCAGGTGTTCGAGAGGTCGACAGCCGGGCGGGCTCGAGAATCGGCCGCCAGCGTGATATGTATGGTATAGGATTGTACAGTTATGGCCGAGTCAGAACGGTCCCACCTGCCATCCGATCATTTTCAGTTGCACGATGACGTCACTGCGCTCTCCGAAGTCCAAGCCAAAGTGGAACTCCAGGAACGGACGAAAGAACTCGAGGCGATCCAGCGGGCGAACGAGCTGTTCGGTGAGGTCGACGGCCCGATCGATCGACCCGTCCGGACCTACGCCGCCGAACTCCCGGAGTGGTTTCAGTACCCCGACGTGACCGAAGCGCGGATTAGCGTCGGCGATCTCGTCGCCGAATCGTCCGGCTTCGAGCGGACTGCACACCCGTTGACGACCGAGATCACCACCGACGCCGGAACGACCGTCGGGATCGAGGTCGTCTACACCGAGCGCCGACCCGCGGAGGACGACGGCCCCTGGCTCACGGAAGAACAGGGCCTGCTCGAGACGCTGGTAACGTTCGTCGGCAACTACGCCAACCAGCTCGAGCAACGGCGATCCATCACGGAGAACGTCGAGGCCGCCGTCGAGGACGTGCTGGAGACTGCCGACAGCGCTGCCAGGAGCGCCGAACACATCAGCGACCTCTCCCAGCAACAGGCGTCCTCGATGGACGACGTCGCGAGCGAGGTCGCCGGCATGTCGGCCTCCGTCGAAGAAATCGCCTCGACTGCCGAGGAAGTCGCCGCGACGAGCGAACGAGCCGAGCAACTCTCCGAGGAGGGACGCGATGCCGCGACCGATGCGATCGACGCGATCGAACAGGTCGACGATTCCACACAGGAAGTCGTCAGCGACATCGGGCAGCTCGAGAACCGCATCGACGAGATCGACGAGATCGTCGACATCATCAACAACATCGCTGACCAGACGAACCTGCTCGCGCTCAACGCCTCGATCGAGGCGGCAACGGCCGGCGAGGCGGGCGACGGCTTCGCCGTCGTCGCCAACGAGGTCAAGTCGCTCGCCGAAGACTCCCAGTCACACGCCAGCGAGATCGAGGCGATGGTCGAAGAGATCAAAGCCGTCACCTCCGATACCGTCGAGAGCCTCGAGGAGACGACCCACGAAGTCGACCGGGGCATCGAGAAAGTCGACGACGCGATGGACACGCTTCAGGAGATCGCCCAGTCGGTCCAGGAAGCCTCGCGGGGCATCCGGGACGTCTCGGAGGCGACCGACGACCAGGCGGCCAGCACCGAAGAAGTTGCGAGTATGATCGACGAACTCGTCGAGGAGGCCGAAACGATCGCCACCGAGATCGAATCGGTCGCGAGTGCGAACGAAGAACAGGTCTCGAAAGTCCAGGAGATCAACCGGACCGTTCGAGACCTCTCGAGCAACTGATCTGTACCGGGGATACTGCCCTTCTTTTCTCCACGGATACGCTTGTTTTGTCGAATCAGAGGGTCGAGTCTGAGGACCCCCTGAGTACGACCGACCACGACTAGTGTGTGCTCGATCGACTGTGCTGGACTCCGGCCACCGTGCGTACTCGAGAGCGACGCGCTGCTCTCGCCCTCCGCGCCCGGGTAGTGGTACTTTCCGCGTGGCGATCCCATCGGGGGACGAGCATGGATACGATCGAGCTCCCGGAGCCGGACCCCGACGGTCAACTGAGCGTCGAACGCGCGATCGCGACGCGTGCCAGTCGCCGCACGTTCGCGAGTGACCCGGTTACACTCGAGGACGTCTCGCAACTCCTCTGGGCAGCCCAGGGAATTACGCACGTGCGAAGCGGCGTCCGGATGCGGGCCGCCCCCAGTGCCGGTGCGACCTACCCGCTCGAGACCGTTCTCGAGGTCGCGCCGGACGGCTGTGAGGCTCTCGAGGCCAGTCTCTACCGATACGAGCAGGCTACTCACCGGCTCGAGCAAATCCATGCGGAGCCGTGTCACGACGAACTCACGGCGGCCGCGCTGGGACAGGACGTCGTCCGAGATGCACCGGCGACGATCGCACTGGCCGCGAACGTCGATCGAACGCGACGACAGTATCCGGCTCACGCGGATCGGTACGTCCACATGGAGGCCGGACACGTCGCCGAGAACGTCCACCTCGTCTGTGAGTCTCGCGAGCTAAACACCTGTCCAGTCGGCGCGTTTTCCGACGACGAGGTCCGCGACGTGCTCGAGCTGTCCGACGACCTCGAGCCGCTGTATCTGTTGCCGTTTGGCAACCGTCCTCCTACCCAATCCGGCCGGGACTGAGAACCGAGCCACGTCGCGCCACAACGGGACCGGAGCTTGGCTGCTATAGTACCAACTGAAATTATCTGAACACACAGCGGCGCCGCTCGAGCGTTCGTGTCGGTGAGAGTGGGGATCCGGGGTCGATACCGACGAGAGCGCGCCGGATTCGGCCCGTCGATCAGCGGACCACGGTCACGGGAACCGGGGCACGTCGAACGACCGTCTCCGCGACGCTTCCAAGCAGTACCCTCGAGGAACCGGTTCGGCCGTGGCTACCGATGACGACCTCGTCGACGTCTTCGGTCTCGACGTAGGACGTGATCTCCGCGGCCGGCTTTCCGACGACGGTGTCGGTCTCGATCTCGACGCCGTGGTCGGCCGCCAGCGCCTCGAGGTCGGCCAGCAGTTCGGCCCCCGCTTCCTCGAGTTTCTCGGAGAACTCCGCTCCGCCGAGCCACGACGAGACGCTCGTCTCGTAGGGGTCGATCACGTGCAACGCCGTGATCTCGGCGTCTGGCGTCTGTGAGACCGCGTACTCGAGTGCAGTCCGTGCTGGGTCCGAATCGTCGACTGGAACGAGGACGTTCATGTCAGTACGTTCTCGTGAACCCATAAAAAGATAGACCCCAATTCCGAGGCAGCCCGATCGCCGGACTCGCGGTCGATCCCGGAGGCTGGTAAGCGCCCCAATCGTTTAACCGCGTTCGACGCCACCGCTCGAGTATGAGAGTTCTCGTGGCCGTCGACGGCTCCGACGCGGCGAAAAACGCACTCGAGCACGCGATCGAGGTCGCGGACGCGATGGACGCGACGATCACGGTCGTCCACGCGGTCGACCCGAACGTCTACGAGTACGGCGGGACCGATCCGGTCGTCAGTCTCGCAGACGCCGATCGACGGCTCGTGATCGAAAAGATCGAAGACGCCGAAGAGCGCGCGATGACCCTGCTCGAGGAGTTCGACGCCAGCGCCGACGAACTGGGTACGTCGGTCGAGACGGAGTTGCTCTATGGCGATCCGGTCGAGGCGATCACCGACTACGCCGACGAGTTCGACGCCCTCTTCGTGGGCCACCGTGGCCGATCCGAACGGACGGAGCAACTGCTCGGTAGCGTCGCGAAAGCGATCGTCGAACGGGTGACGATCCCAGTGACGGTCGTCAGGTGAGTCTCCAGGAGGCTGCTGTGGCCACGCTCGAGTGTCCGACCGCCTCGAACGCCGGTCGGCCGTCCGGTCACTCCTCGAGCAGCCAGCCGAAGCGTTTCTCCCAGAACGCCTCGTCCGGGGGCTTTTTCGTCCGGCCGTAGGTTTTTCGGTCCCTGATCTGGCGCTCGAGGACGTCGCGTGCCTCGTTCATCGCGTGTTTCGCCCCGTAGCCCTCGCCCGAGGCGACGTACAGCCCGCGATCGGTGTGTAATCGCACTCGAGCGAGCACGAGTGGCGTGCCGCGACGCTTCTCGTCGTGCTCGTGGAGGTGGACCTTCGTATCGAGGACGTTCATGCCGTGATCCCTGTCGTCGAACGTCTCGACCATGCCGACGATCTCGTCGTAGGTCACGTCGTCGATCAGGTCGGTGCCGTAGATCTGCACGCCGCGATTGCCGCCGGCCTCCCACGTGAGCGACTCGAGACAGTCGGTCTTCGTCAGGATGCCGTGTGGGGAGCCGTTCTCGGTGACGAAAAGCGAGGAGGCGCTGGCGTCGAACATCTCCGCGACGGCGACGTCGAGCGTCTCGTCCGGCCGAATCGTCCGCACCGGCGAGGTCATGAAGTCCCGAACGGGGAGATCGAGCATCCGGGCCGACTCGCCTTCTCTCGCGCCATATCCACCACGACGTGATCGAGCGGTACTACTGGAGATCTCGCCGCCGAACGGGTCGACGCCGCCGGCGTCGCCGCCCTGACTTTGGACTTCGGCCCGGACCGTGATCTCGGTCACGTCGTAGAGGCTCAGGATGCCGACCGCCGAGTCGTTCTCGACGACCGGGAGGTGCGTGATGCGGTTCTCCCGGAAGACATTGAGGGCGCTGCCGAGCGTCGACGACGGCTCGAGTGAGACGAGCTCGCCCGTGTGGGCCTCCCTGACGGTCGCGGCGTCAAGGTAGGGTTCGACCTTTTCCAGGATTCCATCGGCCGTGACGACGCCGATCAGTTCCCGCCCTTCGAAGACCGGCAGGAGCTGTGATTCGCTGTCGATCATGAGCTGTGCGACCTTTCGGATGTCCTCGTCGGGTGTGAGCCGTGGC
>LFCJ01000160.1_pt1 | contig 37479 bp, 47 predicted proteins | sample 643141 | NCBI WGS metagenome assembly LFCJ01 (sample SAMN03766243, study PRJNA286221) | soda lake metagenome | biome: soda lake; feature: Kulunda steppe; material: water; isolation source: sample B1-Br-g2 brine of Lake Bitter-1 | place: Russia: Kulunda steppe | collected 2010-07
ACATCATCAAGCGTGAAGGATAATTTAACACGAGGAGGTATGTCTCTCTACTGTCCAGAACTATCCTTGCAGGGACCATCATTAGCCGAATTTTGTGGGGGAGAGGAGGGAAGGGTTGTCTCACTCATGACATCTACGGAGGCGGTTGGCCAGAACTTGCCGAGCATATTGGATTCGATGGGTAAATAGAGAGCGCCATTGCGCTCTCATAAGCGAAACATTGATTGCAATCTTGTTAATGGCTCATTGAAAAATGGCTCGATGAAGAGGGGCGAGGATCCTCTTTTCTATTGACAAGTTGTTTGATTCTTTGAATCACGCCAGCTTGCCTCTCGTGATTGACACCTTCCTTTATGACGAGGTCATAGGGGTACTCACGTATCCACTGATGCTCAATACAAGGAGCGCTTTTTCCTCGCATCGCGATCTCCTGCTGTTTTTGATAGAGCCTGGCTAGTTTGCCCTCTACTTTTGGCATGCCAGAAAGATACTCTCGACAAAGTGATTCGCAATACTCTTGGTCTGGGTGAAATGTTTTACTCATTCGACTGGCATTACGACTAATAACATCAGGGATCTCAAGTGGATCAGAGCCTGATATATCCTTATCAAGTCGTTGCATAAATCGCTTTGCTGCATCTGGTGAATTTAAGTTGATAAATACAGTAGAGAAGGAGAATTGGGGGTTATGGCGTGAAAATTCAGCAAGGTTTTTTGCGCCAGTGGGATCACAGACAAGAATAGGGGTTTTTTGATCATCATGGATGGCCTGAAAGTCACTGAGCCTTGATCCATAGAGATTACCATGGATTTCTGCATGGTCAACAAACTCCCCCATGGCTAGTGCATTGTCAAACGAACTTCTTGTCAGGAAATGGTAATCGACTGCGTTGACCTCTCCCTCTCTCTTGTTACGAGTCGTGGATGTGATGACCTTACCAAAGCCATGATCCTGAAGTTTTTCTGCGAGCGTACTTTTTCCAGATGCGCTCATGCCGCAAATAACAAGGGCGTGCATTCACTCTCCTTTCCTTTGTATATGTGCTATTATAACATAATCCCTGAACACCTTTCCATCAGGAGGGATTATGAAGAATATCACTCCCAACGACATCCAAAAAGATCTTTTTGGCGATAAAAATGACCCTCATAAAGAATTCCTGCTGACAATTCCTAACTTGCACCTTGTAGTGAATCGACGATATCAGAAAGAAGATAGGTACATAGGAAGGGGGTCAAAATGGGGAAATCCATTCAAAATAGGCGAGGATGGCGACAGGCTTGAGGTGATCGAGAGGTACCGATTGGATCTTTGGAGAAGAATAATTTCGGGAGATGTAACTGCTGAGGAATTGCTATCCCTGGAAGGTCTCAAACTAGGCTGCTATTGCTCGCCACTACCATGTCATGGGCATGTGATCCTTAAGGCAATTGATTGGGCTACCCGATTGAAAAGGTAACAAAAGTTGAGGATAATACGCAAAAGAAAAATTAAGCATGCAGAATATTTATGATGAATTTCTTAAGCTTAAACGATTGATTCCAAGTCAGGTCGTACAGACAAAGTGGGAGGAGGACCAAAAAAAGGTCACCATAGACAAGGAGGTGATGGACTTCCTGAATGATGCTCATCCCGTAGCATCAGCTATTCTAATTTATATGGCAGTGAAGGTGGAAACCAACCATGTTGTTGAGTTCACCATGCAAGAGCTGATGAATGCAACAGGCCTGAATAGGACAACAGTCAGGAGGGCCCTTGGCTTTTTAACTGACTATGATTACGTGATTCCTCTCCGCAAGAACCCGGCCTCTCTCATGATGATATAGAGTTGACACCCCATCTCGCTTAATATATCTTGTATAAAAACTATGGAGTTGGTGTGATGCAGCGCGATAAAGACGCCTTGGTAGAGGTTGCTGGGATTGAAGTTTTTTCGCCCTTTAAAATAGAATGCCTGGTGGTGAGGCACAGGCTTCTTTCAGGAGATATGTCTTATCCACTGAAGAGAAAAGTATTTTCTAGAGGTGATTCAGCAGCAATATTGCTTTACCATGAGCCCAGTGACTCGGTTGTTCTTTTCCGTCAATATCGTGCTGGTGCCTTCAGAGACCCATCTCCGTGGAAGATTGAAGTCGTCGCAGGCATTATTGAGGATGGCGACACGCCCGATGAAGCCGCATGTCGAGAGGCAAGTGAAGAGGCAGGTGTAACGCCTGAAGAGGTTGAGCATATACTGACTTTTTACCCATCTCCAGGAGGATGCACGGAAAGGGTCTTCCTCTATCTTGGGAAAATATTGAACCTTCCGGAAGCGCTATTTGGCGGCTTGCAGGAAGAGGGCGAGGATGTGGAGATCATGGTTACTCCATTTGATAAGCAATAGGTATGCTTGAAAAAGGTGAGATAGACACAGCAGCTGCCGCTATTTCATTAAAATATTTGGAATCAAATAGAATCGGGGTTGGGTATGGGCGGTAAGGCTATTAAGTCGGTGACGCTAAGTAGGCTGGATAAACAGGAGTACAATGAAGTAAAGGAGCGGGTTTTGCGCTCCCTTAAGGAGGGTATCCCAGGTGGGATCTTTAGGGAGGTCCCAGCGTATCATTCGAAGCCAGACTTTGGGGATGCGGATATTCTGTACTCCTTAACGTCTCCGGATGAATCATCAGCGTTTTTTGATGCCGTGCTGAAATCGCTGGGGGCTTGCAAGGAGAATACCTTAAGGAATGGGAAAGTGACTTCAGTTGCTTACCCTATTTCGGAAAGTAGGTATTTCCAGGTAGATCTCATCGAATCCAACCCCTGCCGCCTTGATTTTTCCTTGTTTTACTACGGTTACAATGATGTTGGCTATGTGCTAGGAAGGATAGCAAGATTCTTAGGCATGAAACTGAAGGATGATGGTCTTTACTATCCCTATACAAAGGAAGGTAGTGCACAACATGTTATCAAGGATCTCCACATAACAAGTGATGTGAGCAAGGCATTGGAGTTGCTTGGCTATGCCCCAGAATCATACAGTGAGGATGACTTTGGCACCATGTTTGATGTCTATGATTTCTTGACAAAAACATCATATTTTTGTTCCGATATGTTCATGTCTCAGCATCAAAACAATAAGTGGCGAAAGCGAGCCAAGGTAAGGCCTGGTTATCATGATTTTCTTTCCTATATCACAAAGAAAAGCATGGACCAGAAGTATTCTTATAGTGATAGGGATTATCTACGGTCAGAAAAGCTATACCAGCTGATGAGGCTAGATAGCTTCAGGTTGGCCTATCTTGACGCCGAGAGAGATGAGCAGATAAATGCTGCCTATAAGGAGCACTACAATGCAGATAAGGTGAGGGCCATAACCGGAGCGGATGGCAACGAACTTGGTGATCTCATGCGTTATATGCGTGATGGGATGAGCAAGCAGGAGTTCAAAAACTTTATTATGGAAATGAGTAGTGATGACCTGGAAAGACTTATCATAAAGAATTATTTAGAGTTGAGGGGGTAGGTTGATCACGTGACCATTATTACTGTAAGATGTCAAAAAAAATCAGAATGAAAAAAGTACTTATACTAGTAATGGCCGCTGTGATAGGTGCCTCAATTCTATCATTGAGTCTTTCATCTCATCCTAGCATTTTATTCTTCCAGGTAACCTCGCTGGTGTTTGGACTTATGGTAGGAAGCTTCCATCTTCTAATGAAGCACTCCACCTATCTTGTGAATAGGCATCTATTAAAGCAGGATACTTCTTTTGATATTACACATGCAATCTACACATTTGCAGCCTACTTCGGAGCATCGGCCTCCCTGGCGACATTGCTTGGAGTTTTTTGATTGACATCCAAAGAGAATGAGGTAAGATGTTGAAAAAAATGTCTTGATGAAAAATCTAACGAGTGATGAGTTGACTATTCTCAGAAGGGTCAAGAAAAAGGCTGAGGCTGCAAAGGAAAACGACGACATCATGGATGGCGGCACTAAACATGGTTTTGTTGTCATGCCAATTGACATGAAGATTTTCGAACAAGAAAGAGATAATTATCTTAATAAAATGCCCAATGGGGCGAGTTAAGCTATAGGCGTGAAGGAAGCCAATCTATAATCATTTGGTTTTTATTCATTCGCGTTTGGTTTTCTATTCCATGCAGCTTGTTAGGGTATTTTGATCGAATGGTAGCAGCCCACCTTCCAAGAGGTTGCTGGCCGCTACCATCATCAATAGAAATCATATATTCTTGTCGATGAATGTTGAGGCCATCCTTATTGGCATAATGAGAGATAATCTCCATCCATGAGATAGGTGCATCTGCATGATTCATCCCTGGGGATGATTTTGGAACTGGAGCGCAGCTTGAGAATGAGATAGCAGCCGTGATAGCAAAAATTACTCTTTTCATCAGGTAGGTTTTTTTCATAATATAGAGGAGCAAGCCATGAAGGTCAATCAGCTATCTAAAGAATTGAATGAGCGGAATTTTTCGGATTATCCTCCTATTGCGATTGAGTGGAGAGTGACGAAGGGGAGGGACGATATTTCTCTTGGCAAGCTTCAGAAAAGGATTAACATTTTAATCCCGACATTTAATGAGATCTGGCCACTGCAACTAAACTTTATTAATAGTATGCGATTTTTTCCGTACCTTGAGAGAACCGTGTTTAACCAAGTGGGAATCATGACGACTATTTTAGAATTTGCTGCTCTTCAGAAGTCCCATGAGACATTAGTAAAGGCCGTGAAAAAGAAGGCACGAGATGAAGCAAGGGAATATTATAAGCAGTTCGATGATGTCTTGAGTATTAATGTTTTTGACATCATGATGGACGATGCGCTTTATCTGACTGAGAAAGCTAGAGAGAGGGGGATGGGCGCGGAGAGTTTCAGTAGGGAAGAGATTGCTGAACATTATAAGGCTAGTTTGAAATCACTTAAAAAATAGCCACTGACTTATCTTTGTCGGGGAATGGGATTATTACCTTGGGTATCGAACAAAAAATGAAGAGAATTACACTTAAGGACGAGACAAGAGTTGCCGGTAGAAGTCGGTGGCTTTTTTATGCGCTGATTGTTGCGCTACCTGCATGGATTGCTGTCGGGATGATTCACTCCATGATGGAGGGAGTATCTATAAGTGATGCAGCTGGGGCATCATACTCAAGAATAAAGGATGTATCACCAGTAGCCTTCTCTTTTGCCCTAGCGATTTTCTCCTATTACGTTCTTTCTCTCAGGGCATATAATTTCAATCAGAAATCTGCCTTATTTCACAAGGAAAGGATCATGGAGTATGAAGATAAAATACTTTCAAAGGTAAGCGGTCATATCGATAATGACTCAGTTGACCAGCTGTACTTTACTATTAAGCAATATGAGTATAATTTAAAAAAGCTAGAGGAGAGCGGCTTTTATCCAGGAAAGCCGGGTGAGGGTGATTTTTATCGCCAGAATTATGATTATTTGGTTAGCATGGTGGAAAAGAGAGTGAAAGACGCCACGGGCGATTATCCTCCGCACATGCCAAAAGCCAATAAGGGAGACGATTAGCGTGAGACAGGATCTTGATAAGAGCACAACTGCTTATCGACTTTCACTCTTGGTTAGATTTCATTCTCTAATACTAATGAAGGACATCTTATCAAGCATACCTCTCAGAAAGAAAGAGAAAATCATTCGGTGCTTGAAGGGGCTATTTATTATAAAGCTTGGAGTGCTGCTTCTGATCTTCACAGCCATAAAGATGGCGGGGGGCGGCGACGGTAGATTTAGCCTTATTGTCCCCATAATAATTGCTTTTGCCACTCTGATTTTTGGATATGCAACCATATATTCAGCATTCAAGAAAAGAAGGCACGAGGCATTAGATGAGATTAGTGAGATGCTGGTTCGCTATGACGCCTTTAGCGAAAGAGAGAAGCCAGATCCTGGCTCAGTCTCATTCAGCAAGAGTTTTAGGTCATATTTTAAGGATGAAGAAAGGGAGTTTGCTAAAATGATGCGCGAGTCTGAAGTTGCAAATAGTCGGGCGAGAAATCAGGTCTAGCGCACCAAGAACTCTTGTAGATAGTCAATATTTAGAGTTTTGTAGTCAGCATTCCTCAGGATGTATTTCTGAATATGCTTTCCTTGCATGTACAGATTATGAAGCTCGTCATAATCGTTTTCCTCACTTAAGGATAAGCATGCGCTTACAAATTTCGCTCTTATTTCGATTCCGATATTTTTAATTAGCTGGTGGCGCTCGTCATCGCTACTCTCGCATTGCTTTGCAACGGAAATAACTCTCCGGTAGAGCCCGTCCCCCATCAATGAGATCCTTTCCTTTAGCTCAATAGGTGAAATGTACTCAGACATATTAAAGACCCTTTTGGCTATATATTATTCCAGGCTGAAGTTTAAATCAATGCTATTTATTTTTTTGCAGTAGTGAGCTTACTATGAAAAAAGTATAGATCATGGATAAGCTAGCGTAAAGAAAAACACCATGCCATGCGGAGGCAGTGGAAAGGGCGTAGGAGACCACTAGCCAAGAAATCAATGGCCACACCTGGGCAAGATGTCGAATGGCAGACAGAAGGGATACCACCGGGAAGAAGCTCAGGATAATCACAACACCTGTTGCTATTGCTTCGATTAATAGTATATTTATAGCCTCGCTGGGTAAACTATGGTCTGTTAATCTAACTAGCAAAAACCAGCCAAAGATGAGGGCGGCGAGTACCGCAATATTTATTAATGACGGTAACCACACTCCATTCTTTCGGTAGGCAATAATCCCGCTCAAACCAAAGTAGTAAAGTATGAGATGCCCAATAATAAAAGATGCTATTTGCCATGATCCAAGGGAAATGAAATAACCAACAAGAAATGCAAGCCCTATACCAGACACCATCAATATTCTAGATGGGCTGGCTGACTGTATTTTCCAAAGTGAAATGGATAAAGGAGGGAGTAAGAAAGAGATGGCAAGCAGGGAGAAAAACCAATTTATCATGGCAATGCCTAGTGATTTTGCTCATTATACGTAATCATCGAAAAACTTAAAAGGGACATCTTGATTAAGAGATGTGAAGTGATGCGCTCATTCCTTGTGGTGTTTATCCATGTTGCGCTGTACTCCAGTTACATAAGTGCTAATTAAATAGGCAAAAAACAAGAAGGACATGGCTTCAGCAATGCCTTCTGAAGCATTCAGGTTAATGAAATATACATAAGTCATGAGTACCATTGGAGAAAATAGAACGAGAGTTGATGAGCTAATGCCAAATGCTTTAGATTTAATTAATGCGTGAGCAATTACCAACATTATAAGTCCAAATATCATATTTAATGCTCTTTGGGGATGGGAGATGTCAAGAGTATGGTGAGCGCATGCCTGTATCTCTCTTTGGCCCTTTCATCCCACAGAACAGCTTGACCAAGTGATGCGCGAGTCAGAATACTGAAATCCCTGGAAAATTCATCCTGATCAACTTCACCAACCACCTTGAGTTTTCTGAGCAAAACAGTTCTCTCAATGCTCAATAGATCTGAAAGTGACTGATTGTGCTTGGTGTCGATATTATTTAATAAATGGTGGAAGACCATCAGATCACTAAGGAAGAATGGGAAGCCCAGGTCCTCAAGATGATCTTGAACACTATTCATAACGACATCTGGGTTCAATCTATCGAGAGGCAGATCCATAACTCTCATCATGGATGGACACCTAATTTAGTCATGATTTCGCTGGTCATCTGCGACCTACCAAGTGGAGCGCTCATAACATTATATGAAAGACCTCCATGGGCTAGCTCCCACTGCTTTATTTTTTCTCTGGCTTCTTCAATCTCCTGATCAATAGCGTGAGTCGATTTCATCTCGCCCTCTATCGGTCGGGAAAAATGATGCTTTCTGATATCCTGGATGGATCGCCGAATCTGCTGCTTTTGCCTAGGAGGAATCGCTAATTCCAGGGAGTTTCTTTTTTGGCTATATATTGCACTGTAGGCTGGCTCATCTTCATCGCAGTACATTTCACATAGTATGGTAAAGGCATACGCATGATTGATAACGGGAGAGAGGCCATAGAAGCGACTTATATCCAGCCTCCATTCGTCAAGCGTATCAATAAAGGCCATCATATCAGCCCTCATGATCTTCGCTCTGGCTTTGCTGATATTCTGAAGGAAAGTGTTCGAGGATGGCGGGGAGAAGAGTGCCTCATGAAGCTGATTAAGGGCAGCAGTGCCTCTGTCCTCATCATCTACGCATCTGCGAACAAAGGCATAAGCGTCAAGATAATTAAAGGGGCTGATACCGGACTCACCTGATAGGTAAGGCTTTAGCTCATGTAGTATCTCTATGAAGTCATAAAAGACTTCGAAATTGAATGCTTTGGCCATGTGCACGCGCTGGCTTTGGCGAGATCTTATCTTTAGATTGCACCCTCTGTCAACATGTTCCTTAAAAATGGTATAATATTGATATACTCAGGGGGAGTCACGGATGAAAGCATACCATGGTACGAATACCATATTTGATAGGTTCGACACTAGCAAAGCCAAAGAGGGGGTTGGCGCCGAATTGATTTGCAAAGGGGTGAATGTTGCGACGCGTCTTGCTCTAGCGGATACGTACCGGGAAAAGGTTTCAACGCCTGACAGTCAGTTTACGGCAAAGCTGTACTTCTCTCGCAGTGGAAATGCCCTTGTAGGCCACACAGAGGAAATTGATTTTCTGAAGAGTCAGGTGGACGAGGACAACGAGAAGGATGCAGAGACTGCGAGGGATAGGCTAGAAGATCTTGGCGTGGATGGCGACGCCACATACGGCGTGATCTATGAGCTGACTGTTCCCGGTAGGGAGCACCTGCTTGACTGGGATGGGAGGGTCGAGGATCAACCCATCGATGTCATTCAAGTCCTCAGAGACCTCTATGGGGATGATGAGATAGAGGAAATATACGATGAAGCGAGCGAGCTATCACCACTGGGTGTCAGTCAGGACTTTTTCGATGACGTCTTTGAAAAAGCACTTCTTGGTGGCACAGAGTGCTGCGGCGATGATCTGGATGACATAGCACCAGGATACGACTGGACCAGGCTCGATGAAACTATCAAACAGCATTGCCCAAATATTATGGATGATGAAAATGAGGTAGGAAGATGCCTATACCAAAGCCTGGCTCATTCGATGGGAGGTGAAGACGAGGCGACAAGGTTCCTTAAGGAGTATGGTGTCTATGGGGTAGTGACCCAGCGTGAATTTACTGGGCTTGAAGGAGAGAGTGAAATTATCGTTATCTGGAATCCTGATGACGTAAGGATTGATCGGATAGTCTCGCCAGAAGAAGCTAGCTACGATTATCGTAGCGAATATGAAAATTACAGCATGGGGCCATAGCAATATGCCGATAACGTTCAAGCATCACATTAAAGGAAAGATAGCGGTTGGTCTAGGCATAATTGTTTCAATTCTCCTGCTGATTAAGCTTTACACTTGGGTCTATGAGGCATTCCTCAAGATTTTTGTTGATTACACCGTTCAGTGGCTAATGCCCCTCCTGCCTGTTGGTCGAGATCTTGGGGGAGTGGCGCTTCACTTGACAGCTACCCTTGTATTCTCAGCGATATTGCTTACTGTATCTTACTTTCTTGGCTCATCCGCGAGTACTTTTGTAGGCAAGGTTTTTCGAAAAGTCTTTGGGAAGTATGTGAGCAAGATTCCTGGATACGGCATGCTATCCAAGGTAGTGAAGAACTTCATCGACGGGGGCGGCGCAAAGCAGTTTAATCGGTTTGGTATTGCTTACCTAATACCACCTGGTGATGGTGCCCTTTCTGGCCAGTGCATGCCAGTTATCGTTACAGGGGAGTCGGAAACTCACTTTTCCGTTATGACGCCCAGTGCGCCAACGCCGATGAGCGGGTTTATGTATTACTTCCCGAAGGACCAGGTTGTCGAGCTGGATGTGGATGCTACAGAGTTTTTTTCCTATGTTGTGGGCATGGGAGTTGGCTCACTTGCCATGCTGGAAAAAGCAAAGAGGAATCAATCATCAGATACTGGAGATCAAAAATGAGCGAGAAAGACAAAGATGTTGAATCAAGTCCGGCGCAATCTCGGTTGCTTTAGCTTCGAGTCAAGCCGGGAGAGGCCAGGGAAGGCCTCAGCGGCGGCGTAGCCGCCGCGATTGTTTTTCCCCTTCCTCAGTGGGTGGCCGCTGCTGTTCGGCGATATACTGCTTCACAATATCCAGAGGTGCCCCACCACAGCTCACGGCACAGTAAGAGGGTGACCAGAATTGGGTCCCCCATAGCTTTTCCGAAATCTCGTCAGCGAATTCCTTCCTGAGTACGTAGGCACTCTTTCCCTTGAGCTTGCCGATAAAGTGAGATAGCGCTCTCTGCGGTGGGCAAACTACTAGAAGATGCAAGTGATCCGCCTCGCCATTAAACTCAATTAATTCGCCCTGCATCTGCTCACAGGTTTCCCGAAACACCTCGTCAAGCCTGACCAACATTCGATCCGTGAAGACGTCGCGGCGATACTTTGGCACAAAGACTAGATGATAATGGAGGCGATAAAAACAGGATCTTCCTGTTCTCCACGGATATTCTTCACTCATGGACTTGACGCCTTATGGGGTTGCCACTATTCTAGGCTCAACTTCCTTTTCTTGCAACGGAAACAGCAATGGCGCAACGCGGATTTTCCATGAGTATTACGAATCGCCTGTCGTCTCGACAGGCGACCACGTTTGCTCAATGGATTGGCTCCGCGAATGTTCTCCGTAACGGAAAGGTCAGGGAATACCTCGGGCTGCTATCGAATGATCGGGGAAAAGAGATCGCCCAGGGCTATGCGGCGATCAAGAAAGATCCAGATCTTGTCTTTCTCAAGGATATCCCTGTCCAAATTCTTCGCAATGCGGCGAGCGCCGTCTACAGCGATGCAGAAGCCGCGAGAAAAGGGCTTCGTAAGTTTCCCAAGGTGAAAGGCCGCAACAAGAAGCGTAGCTGCATCATCACCAAGGAACTCTTCGATCTGCATGCCGTAGGAAAAGATCAAACCCAGATCACAATCTATGATTCATCCACCAAGAAGCGCACCAAGCTATTCTCGATCACGGTGCCGCATGCGAAGGAGTCGCTGAGCAAGCAGTTCGTGATCAGTCGCCAGGGGCGCAGCTTCTCATTTTCCGGCTCCTTTGACGATGGTCGGGCGTATCGTGACAATGAGGCGATTCTCGACGACATGGCTCATCTCGATGAGGATGAGCTACTGACCTATATCACCGGCCTGGATGGCGGTGTGGCTCGCCCTGTGCAGGCGAGTAACGGCACCATCTTCGACTATACATCGGAAGAGAAGCGCAAGCTTAATAAGCACAACGAGCGTATCAAGCGTCTTCAGACGGCGCTCGCCAATAAGAAGCGCCGCAACAACAACAAGAGCAAATGCTGCGAGACCAATAATCAGCGCCGCCTGGCCAATCAGATTGCGACACTTCACGGCAAGATCCGACGCATCCGCCTGAATTTCGCGCATCGTGTCTCTCGTCAGATTGTCGAGATGGAAGGCGAGATCATCAGTGTCGAGGATCTCAAGCTCAAGGCGATGACCAAGAAAGCGAAAAAGAAAACAGATGGCCGTAAGAACCTGAAGAATGGCGCGAAAGCCAAGTCAGGGCTTAATCGCAGCATGAATAATGTTGCCCTCGGTCAGATCTACACGTTGACAGAGTACAAGGCCAACGAAAAAGGTAAGGCACTGATCAGGGTCAATCCGGCCCACACCTCGAAAGAGTGCCATGCCTGCGGGAGCCGGAACACCGAACGGCCTACCCAAGCGGATTTTTCCTGCAAGGATTGCGGCCTCAAGATCAATGCGGATGAAAACGCCGCATTCAATATCGCCAAGCGTGGTGCTAGAGACATCAGGAGCGGAGCGTTTGCTACTAAGGCAAAACCGCGCAAGACCATCGCGAGACGGCGAAAGAAGCAAGTGGAGATCATCTCTCCCCTGGTGGAAGAACTGTCATAAGGTAAAAAATCAGAAGACAGAGAGAGCGGTGCTGCTAGTAGAGAGCCCTCCCACGTCTCTATGGCAGAGGCGTCTGGAATTATGCCCGAGACCTCGGGTAGTTCTCACTTACCTCATCCTGAGGTGTCGACGTCTTCTACAACAAAGGTCATTCCTTAGGGTTTGACTGGGAAACCTCCTTGCTTCAGCTGGAGGTAGTTCATAATGAGCACATATACCAGGCCACAAACCCAGGTGAATATTTTTACGATGGGCCAGAGCCAAGAAGGGGAAACGTCGTCGCAATGGCTGATGAAAATGGATTTCCAGATCTAGTCGACAAGCAGGGGGTTGATTCAGAGCCAGGTCTCCGCTAGCGATTGTGGATTTGGTTACTTTCATCTATAATAACCCTCAAATTAAAAGTGAGTGATACCTTAGTGCGTAAGGCAGTTATATTTAATGGCCCTCCAGGGTCAGGAAAAGATCTAGGCTCGGCTCATGTAGAGAAAACATATGGCGCAGCCCATCATGAAATGAAATACAAGCTGATAGAGATCACGAGATCAATCTACTGCCTGTCACAAGATGAATGGGAGGCAATGTACACAAGGAAAAAAAAAGAACAGCCTCAGCTGGAGTTGGATGGAAGATCGCCCAGGCAGGCCATCATTCACATTGCAGAAGACGTCATCAAGCCAAAGTTTGGCAAAGCCTATTTTGGCAGAGCAACCGCCAAGATGTTGAATATTGGCCTTAACTCTGTTTCTGACGGTGGCTTTACGGATGAAGTGATCGAGTTTTCGAAGCTGATCGGGCCTGAGAATATCCTGGTGCTTAGGGTGTCTTCGCCAGGGTGCAGCTGGAATAAAGATAGCAGAAGTTATTTTGATGAATCCGTAATGAGAGAGATGGGCATCAGGTATTTTGATATCCATAATGACAGAACAAAACGATTCATGATGTGTATTGATGAATGCATAAAGTCATCTACCATTCTTGACTTTGACACGCGCATTGGAGCTTAGATTGGAAACTGTATTAAGGCTAATTGAGGAGGGCGTCTTATTTACTCACCTTGAAGAAAAGGGAGTATACGTCATGGTAAACCACCCAGACAATCCAGTACTTGGGGGTGAGGGTAAGGATAAGGGCAGAGTGTTTTCGGTCTATTCATACATGTATGTAATAGATAACGCCCACCTCAGAGATTCAGGTTATGTATATATCATGGATGAGGAAGACTCTCGAATGATGAGGCGGATAACCCTGGATGATGATGTAACAGGGCTTGGTGAAGTAGATCCATATAATCATTGATATTGAAGAATATGGTGGAAGGGGGGCTTGCCAGCCCCCTTATTTATTTCTTGTTATCAAGCAATGCTTATTACTTCATCGGCATCAATGATAGTAAGAGTGCCTCCGTGCTTGTACCCGCCTGTTTCAATATATAGGCGATTTCCCGCCATAAGAGGAACTGGGATGACGGTATGGCCATGGACGACGAGGTCCATGTCTAGAATCAAAGGGGATCCATTTTTATGTGATAATCTACTGAGGTCCACACGATAGAAGCTGTCACCATTCACGAGTGCAGGCTCTTCGGGGAGTGAGCTAATAATATCAGCGACAAATGGACGATTGTAGATGAGGTGATCAATTACCCTGATATCTCGTGGATCCAGATTCTGCATCTCCAGGAATTTGTCGCCCCATACATCATTATGCACAACGCCCAGATTATTTCCTTGCGGCGTAATAACAGCACGGGATAGTGGAATATCCATAATGAGAGGCATGACATGATGTAGTCTGTCCCACTGGCATGGACCTAGATTAAATAGCCAGGAACCATACTTCACAGCAAAGTGGCGCTCATCTCTTTCCATATTTTCTAATGCATCATGATACTCATTGCATGTCCTTACTCGCGTCAGGTGATCCATATAGGTGCCTAACATTCTATAGTCATGATTGCCCATGACAGGGTAAAACCATCGCTCTTTAAGAAGATCAAGGGCCATTAATGATTCACTGCCCCTGTTTATCAGGTCTCCACAGAAGATGAGCTTATCCGCGCTGGTGTCAAAATTAACTAAAGATAGCGCATCGTATAATTTTGTTACCTGGCCATGGATATCTCCGGCCACGAAGCACCTGCCTTTGCCTCCAGAAAAATCATTCCGCTGTTGGGAGATAAGGCGCAAATTATAGTCTTTCATGATCCCGCTCACTTTTCTACAGCTTACGCCATTTGGTGGTTGCTATTCAATAGAACAAAAGCACTTGATTTGGCTAATGTGGGATGTCATTCATTCCTTCAGGGATATTCTCTATCCCTTAAACACAACATCCCTTAAATGGCTTTTACCAAGGTCGCGGGGATGAACCTCACCACATGACGCTGCGAGGGTATAAACCTCATCCTCCATTTCGTCTGCATAGCGCCTTACTCGCCTTGCTTTTGACTCAACATCCAGTGCTTTTTGTAGCCGTGAGTCCTGAGTGGCAATGCCGGTTGGGCAACGACCGCTATTGCAAGAAAGGCTCATGATGCAACCAAGTGCAAATGCAAAACCGCGTGCAGATTCCACCCAGTCCGCACCATGTGCCATGGCCAGACCCACATCATATGATGTTATAAGCTTACCGGATGCAACAAGCTTTATTTTACTTCTAATTCCATGATCCTTTAGGCACTGATCCACGTCGGGGAGAATATCAAGAACAGGAAGGGCGACGGACTCCATCAACAGGGCAGGGGAGGCGCCTGTGCCACCATCACCACCATCAATCGTAATCACCGAGGGGAGGTATGAGGGGCCGTCCTCAACCTCTCTATCCATCTCTATGCCAATCCGACAAAGCTCGTCGATAAAACGAGTGTCTGCCAATGCCAGCTTAATGCCGACAGGCTTTCCAGTGGCTTGCTTTATTTTACGTATAGATTCAAGCAATTCTTGAGTGGTACTGAATTCCGGATTCCTGTTCGGGCTTAAGCAGTCTTCACCGACAGGTATGGTTCTAAGCTCAGCAATTTCCTTTGTGACTTTTATGGCCGGAAGAATACCGCCTTTCCCTGGTTTGGCTCCCTGGCTAAGCTTTATCTGCGTCCAGGCAATACTCTTCTCAGTTCGAATGAAATCAAGCTGACTGTAATCCAGTCGTCCATCGCTTGTCCTAAAGCCAAAATTTGCGGTCCCAATCTGCTGGACAATCGAGGCACCACCTGAAAGGTGATGACTACTAGCTCTTCCGCCTTCGCCAGTATTTAGGGTGATTCCTGCCTGAGCGGCACCATGAGATAATGCAGATATCGCATTGGCAGACAAGGCGCCAAAGCTCATCCCGGAAATATGAAAAAAGCGGCTTGTGCTGAAGGGAGTCTCGCAGTCTTTACCTATGGTTTGCATTCTACCTCTGTCCATCTCATTGATATTTTTGGGAAATGGGGAATTGGCAAAAACGACACTCTTAGGCTCACTTGATGAGCCAAAAGCAATGGTATTATCAACGCCTTTTGACATCCGATAAATTTGTGCCCTTTCATTACGACTAAAAGGCTTCTCTTCGTCATCACCATTGACAATGTAGATGCGTAGAAAAACACCTATCTTTTCCAGTATGTACCGGAAATGGCCGAAGACCGGATGACTTCTTAGTATACTGTGCTCTTTTTGGCGTCTATCTTTCACATAGATGAGCAAGCCGTAAAAAAAGGAGGAGAGGATAATAAGTGCAATTGCAATAGAGAAGTAATCTGAAAACGAGCTGAGCATATTTTATGAGGTTTTTATTACTCTAACACTAGGGAATTCTATTTAAAAGGGGCTAGATTTGCTGTAGCGTTGGATTCAAATAGCTCCCTACCATCATCACAACAAACAAAATTATCTAGAAGGCAATATATATTTTCATAAACAATGGTCCGCATGACTTTATTCTACCATTGTTATTTTTCTATTTGATACCGCGATATAGATTTAATTGATTAATGTCAATAAAAAGCCCCCATTAGGGGGCGTAGTGGTAAATCAGCCTGAGCCTTATGAGTTAAGCATCATCGTAGGCATCAAGTATTATTGGGATAATGCCATCGCGGACCACATCAGATTTCTGAAACTGAGTAAACAGTATTGATTCGCTTTTATTTCTTAAGCGCTTCATGGCGTCTGCCAGGCCATTGTTGCCGTTACGCAGTCGATCATCATCGACCTGGCTTTCATCACCATTGATGAAAATTCGGGATCCTTTGCCTACTCTTGTGAGGAATGCCTTCATTCCTGGCTTGCTGATGTTTTGAGCTTCATCCAGAATGACAGCAGAGTCTCTAAAGGTGACGCCTCTAATGAAATTAATTGCCTTAAATTCAATGGTTCCTCCTTTAATCATCTCCTTGATGACCTCGGGCTGACCCGTTATCTCGAAAAGATTGTCTCTAACAGATTGAAAATATGGATTTAGCTTCTCATCGGTGTCGCCTGGTAAGTGGCCAATCTTGTGACCGACTTCGCATGCTTCTGTGTAAATGAGAATTTTTTTGACTTGGTTGGTTGATAATAAATCCAGAGCTGCTTTTAGTGCTACTATTGACTTTCCTGTTCCTGATGCGCCATGGCCGAAAACAATCTTGCTATCCGGTCTCATCATTTGCTCGTAGTAATCGGCCTGCCTTTCTGTTATTGGCTTAAAAGAGTAGGTGGCCATTATTTCGATATCACGCGCTTCACTTGCTGTCATATAGGTTGTGCTCTCCCATTGCAATCATTGTATCACAGTAGACACATTATCGAAAAATAAATCAATGCATTTCTTGCGATACTTGCATGAATTTTTAGCCTTTTTGTTAGGGAGAGGGCGGCCATCATCTCGACATCTTGCCATCGAAGAGTTTTTTGTATATTGTGTCATAACATTCTTTTCGGATGCCGCCGAGATGAAGCAGAAAAAAGTACAGCCCTACCATCTATACCCAAGATTGATTGATCATGTTGTGAAGGCCATGCGCAAGCACGTGCCCAAGCAGCTGAAAAAGGCGCCAGATGAAAAGCTTATTCATGACTTCCTGATGATTGAGCCCAAGATCATGGAGACCCTTACCATCCCCAGTATGTCGGAGGAGTGGAACTGGGAAAGAAAGTCAGGCGTAGTCATCATGCCTGAAGATGAATCCATGATGCAATCGCTCTATCGAGCTAAATTCGAGCTAGATAGCGCGAGACACCTTAAGTTCCCGTCCAACAGCTTCATGCTTGCAGTGCCCTCTCAGTGTGAGATCGATGGCTATCAAATCAAGCCAGCCATTGTCCATTGGCACCCATTTGAGGCTTTCCCAGAGGACTTTTATGAGCCTTTTGGTAGAGCCCTTGGATTTACCTTTGGGCGAGGCACACCCCGTCTTCGCGAGGGCCTTGATCCCTCATTGCCGGCAATTTCTATTCTGTTTCAGGACCCGGTCAACAAGGAAGGCAGGCTCAGGCTTGTTGTTCATTGCGACGACATCCCCAAGGTCTTGTCTGCTGGTAGCCCTGAAGAGATCCTGGATATCGTGGGTAACTTTGACAATTCATCATACAAGGGTGTCATCAAGCCAAATCAGATTGACCTTCACATTCAGGCGAGGCTGCTTAAGCTTGTTGTTGCGATTGGGGTATATTACACCGCCACGGAAGACAGCAATACGCTTCAGGTTGGAATGCCAAGCTCCAAGCATCGCTTTTCCCAACCAAAGGCTTCTTATGTCAAGCCAATGACATTGCATAGCCTTGCCAAGCGGCAATCTCGTGAGCAGGCTGAGGGAGAGGAACTTTCAGAGCATCGTCGCACGTGGCACTTTCGCCAACTTCGTCACTCTCGCTACTATCAAGGTGAATATGCAAGCTGGCCCGAGGGATCAAGGATTGTCTTTGTATCAGACGCACTGGTCGTAAGGCGCCGCCACTCCAAAGATAGTCCTAGCGATGATGACATGCTCGCGGCGGCGGCGAACAAGCACTGAGCAAATAATCCCCCAGGGCGCCTTTGGCGCCCTGTTTTATTGCCTCATTTTCTGTTAAAGTTATTGCCAAGAATAATGGCTTGTTGATGAAAAAGAAGTTTATTCCAGGCATCTGCTTGTTATCACTATCATCTTTGTTGATGGCAGGATGCTCTAGCGAGCCTCATTTCACCGCTATGAATGCGGATGAATTTGAGAGCCAGCACTACATGATATTGGAAAGTATATCCAGTGACATGAGAGACCAGTATGAGTTGTCCATTGCGACGCTATTAATGTTTGCAGAAAGGCTTGATGAGGGCGGCTTAATTGATACTGATGATTATTTGGCTATTGCCGCGAAAATTGTTCACTCAATGACGCCAAGCGAAATAATAGAGCTAGCATCCCGACCTGAATATGACGAACACCGAGAGCTTGCTATGCAAATGCTTGTTTTTGGGAATTCGCCTGAGTGGGCTAATGAGAACTCTCAGGATATGTCAGTTACTGTTAATGATGCTTCTGATATAGGCCGCCTTGAAGAAAAGAGATCACAGTGGGAGTCTGATAGAGAAGTCTTAAGGGGCGTCACCATCCTGGAAGCCAGCACTTATGTTGAGGATGGGGCAAGGAGCTACCATTTTACCCTTGAGAACAACACTGGCCAGACCCTTAGGGAAATCTCCCTTGCATTCGGGATTGTTGACTCTAGCGGGCAGCCGCTTGGAGATCAAAAAATCGACTATGCCTTTTCATCACCCTTAGCGATGGGAGAGAGCTATCGCCTTACCCTCCGTGATAACCGACCACAAGACACCATGTCGCATGACAGCGAGCATGAGCGCTGGATCAATGAGGGCTCTCTACAAGGGGAGATCACATCACTTTTAACCAATGAGGGTGAGGTTGGTACGCCTGAGCGACGCTTTACGGTAGATGACGCGAAGCGCTTGGAGAGACTGCGCCAGGATCTAGAGGGCCATCTCTAGACTTGATTTATCGAAAATAAAATGAAAGAATTGTTGGAAAGAAGAGATGAATGTATGCAAATAATGATCTACGGCAAGCCCGGATGCCCGTATTGCGATGAGGCAAAGGCACTTTGCAAGACCCTTAGCGATCAAGTTTCTGGCGTTGACTACCAGTACATTTGCATCAGAGAGGCAGGTATTGGCAAGGAAGAGCTTGAGAGAATGACCAGCAAAGAAGTGCGGACAGTTCCTCAGATCTTTGTTGGCGATCAGCACGTCGGCGGCTATGTGGAGCTGAAAGCCTTTGTTGATGCCGAGTTTTCACTTAAATAGTTTGCCCATTAAACTTGATGGGTCTGCGCAATATAGATAAGGATTACCGACCCCCTAGCGGGGGTCGTTGCATCATATCGATGCATTAAGGTTTTGCTACTCTGCCATTGCTCAGTGGATTTTTAATGAATAACCCTGACCAGGATTGCCAGTGGCTTCATTAAAAGGTGGTAGTGCTGATTATTTAAAAGGATATAGTCGTGAGAAATATTGAACTAAAGAAAAATGGAGATCTTGTCTACCTTGATCATATCAATGAGGTAAGGATCGATGATGACATACTGATGCCATTTTTGCATTCCGATGTCTATCTCCAGGATGGTGTCACGTTGCGCTCGGTTTTCAAAATGCTTTCGCGTTATGAGCTGCTCGCGAAACTTGAGCCATGGATACCTCACTTGCTTAGTGATATAGAGGAGCTTCCTGAGCTTGGCTGCAATGACCCCAAGCTTAGCTACCTTGAGGTGGGGGCCCGTATCGATGTTACCAGCAAAAGCAAGACACCTAAGATGCGCTTTGGAGAGAGGGATAAGGAAAGCGGCTTTGTCAGGGCTCATTTTGATTATATCGACGAGCCTTATCGTCGGTTGAATCAATACTATACCTTGAGCGGAAGGGTTTCTGATGATGATGAATCCTACTCCCTGTCAATGACACCCCTGAGAGAGATTCTCGATCTGAGGATCATCATGGGAAAGAGCCGTGTCATTGTCAGTCAGGATGACAGTGATTTTGAGGATTTTTTTGATATGCAGATACCTCTTGGGCAACTAATCGTTTGCATTATCAGCGAGATTACATTTTTTGGAACTGAGCAACAAAAAGAAAATCAGAAAATTGAGATCGAAGAAATTGCCAAGAAGGTTGAGGTTAATATCGAGAAGAGAAACGCAAGAAGCAAGTTAACGCTAATCGATGGAGGAAAGGGCGATGAGGAGTAGGGCGGCAGTCCATAGTCCATAAAGGCACCTCTAGTGGGTGCCGGAACTGATGTGTCTGGATACTTTGTTTAATGAATCAGAAATCATCTCGATGCTATGTGACGTAGCGATTCGATAAAGTGCTTCGGCACCTTCTGACCCATGGATAAACCATCTCCATGCATGATCAATGGGCTGGTTACCTCCCAAAAGATCTAGCACGGCGTGACGCGTTACAAAGAAATCAACAAGCCTTTCGTGAGTACTCATCGGATAATCATCACTAAGGGTTTTTTCAATAAGGTCCCGACGATCCATCTCCGTGTAGTGAAAGCTGATGGGCTCAATGTTTGCGTTTCCGTAGCGATGGATTATCCAAGTGAGGAAGGCCTCGTATTGATCAAGGATCGGTATGATGTAGGCGCTTAAGCTTTCCTGCTTATTCTCATGAAGGATTTTCCCGCATTGGTCAATCGACATAAGAGCCTCATAAGCACCTTTGTGTCGATCCTTGTCATAGTACCACTGAAGCTCTGCCTCTGGCGTAGATAGTCGATAAAGCATTTGCCTAACCACAGCGAGGCAAGCATCTCTAGTGGAGTCTGTCTCCTGAGCGGAAAAGTGGTCGATGGATTTCCCAAAGATCATTCCAGAATGCTTGAATTCGTTAAGTTCTTTTGCCAGGGGAGCCTGAAGAAGGCAAAGGCTCTGCATGTATGTTGTCGTATAATTAAGATTATTTGAGACAAACTCAGCTACACTTTGCAGTATGCTTGATTGGTAATCCATGGGCTCCTCGTGCTGTCATTGCACATGGTAGCATGGTATTTAGTGTTTTTCTATTCTATTAAATCCGCTAATCGAAAACGACATCTCGAAGAATTAATCGATACGTTGTGTCGTCATCTCTCCACATTTCGGCTTCAGCTATTAACCCCCTCCTTTCAGGATGGAATGACATAAGCAGAGGTGAGCTTCTGCCTTCCTCACTTACCGATAAGGTTACCGGGTAGCGAGAAATCTCTGGGTTTTCGGGGGCAGGGTGCTCGTATTGATAATAACTGATGCTTTTTTTACGCGCCTTATGATCTATATAGTCAAGCTTGCAGGGGGAATCGTAAGAGCAGTGCCCAGAAATGGCATCCAGTGACAACTGGTATATCATCATTTGTCGGTCAATCTTCCCCGAGAGATCTTCGCTACTTAGGCGATACTCCTGACGAAATCCAGGCAACCCGTAGTCACTCGCATAAAGCAAGCCTGTTAGCTCATCCCCCACCTCCATGAAATAACTTCTCTCGTTTGCAGAGGCTATCGCCATTGCCTTCCCGCTCATGTGACTCTCTATACGATGTCCTTTCCTGGCAAGGGAATGAGAGATTGTTGCTCGCCCTACACCAGGTGCCTGCAATCGATAGGTGGCAATAAACCCCTCTTCCTTTTTGTTAATATTGTCGGCTTTTGCCACCGATGATATTGAAGCGGCAAGAAGGGCCAGCCATATGAACTTATGATATTTCAAAACATTCTTCTCGATAGACAAATTCAAACACTCCGCCCTGATGATTCACAATGACAATCCCGTCATGCATTCCAGTAACACCAAGCATCAAGTAAACATGATTTGGAAAGAATTTCCTTTCCCTCAGGCTCCTTGCGAGAGAGGGGCAGCGCTGGTCAATATCTGAGGCGATCACGGCGTGTCGTACTAAAGTCATCTACAATTCCCTGTTAAGTGCCTATAGATTACTTATTTTAATGAAATATATCAACACTAACCCTGTTGATAAAGGGTCGAAAACTGATATACTATCTTGAGTTTGCCGCTACGGGAGTTTTTTATGATCGAAGTTTTTACAGATGGAGCCTGCTCAGGAAATCCTGGATCAGGGGGGTGGGGCGCGGTCATCATTTACCCCTCGACTCAGGAGGAGCATCTTTCTGGTGCGGTCGCTAAAACGACCAATAATCGCATGGAGATGCAGGCCGCCATCGAGGCGCTCAATCATCTACCCGAAGGTAAAGACGTCCGTGTCACAACCGACTCAGAATATGTCATGAAGGGAATGACTGAGTGGCTATCCGGTTGGATAAAGAATGACTGGAAAACTCGTAATCGCAAGCCCGTTAAGAATCAGGAAGAATGGAAGGCGCTTCTTGCCGCGACAAAGCGCCATAAGTCTGTCGCGTGGGCATGGGTAAGAGGCCATCGAGGGCATCCTCAGAATGAAATGGCAGATCACCTAGCGACATCTGCAATTGTGCGCTTGGAGTCTGCGGCTCATGAAGAAGAAACGCGCCGGATTGAGCAACTCGATTCCCCTTCATTAGCGGATGCCCCTCTGAGACAGGTTAGCGCCGAGAAAGACGTCAGGGTGATCCGAACGGATAATTATGACACACCCAATCCGATTGAGTACTTTGTCGCCCAGCGACTGACAATGGATCAGGCGGTTGCCGTTGCTCATGCACTCAATGCCATCCAGGATGCCGATGCGGCTGATTACTACAAAGTAGTTAGCGGAGACTATAGACTGGCAGCACCCAAGTAACATACAAACAACAAGGAATTTTTAGTAGTGATAAGTCGCATCAACACTGTATCAATATCAAGCCCAGGAAGCTCCATTTCTGTTAATGAAGATGCCTTGCTGGCCACGCCCTGGGCTTACGCCGTCTTTGACGGTGCAACAGGACTGTCCGAGAGAAAAATACGAAACTCACCCTCCGATGCGCACTGGTTCACCTCGCATCTTGCTAAGGCAATGGAGCAATTTTCTAATAGTGCGGGATCTTTTAGTGAGCTTCTTGAAGCTGCCTTGGGAAAGACTATTGAAGAGTTCCTCTCCCTGGCGAACATGCGATCAAATGAATTTTCCCGACTTCCTGCTCACGAACTACCGCTCTCAGCAATGTCTGCTATAGCCGTAGAGAAAGGATCTATCATGGGTTATGGAATAGGCGACTGCGAGCTTCTTGTTAGGAAGAGAGGGTCGGGTGAGGTTACTCGCGTTTTTCGCCAGCATCCAACTCATCTAAGACTCGACAGAGAGTCAGCTCAGTCCTATGCCAATCATAGAAACAGTGGGCTTGACCATAAGGAGGCGAGGGCGGCCATACGGGATCAGCTTATCGCTAACCGCAAGAAGGCCAATGCTTCCGACGGATATCCAGTATTGTCACTCAACTTATCCTCTCTTAAGGATATTCAGGTGATAAATCTATCCCAGCATTTCTCACTCACCGAGGGTGATCAAATTCTTCTGTGTAGTGATGGCGTAGTGCCGCTTTATGATCAATATAAGGCATTCTCATTGAATGAAATGTTTGACACCCCGTGTGAAACGCTCATTTGCAAGCTAAGGGAAATTGAAGCTGGTGATCCTGGTGCAAAGCTGTACCCAAGAACAAAGCCTTCCGATGATGCTACTTTAATTGTTATCACCGTATAAAAATTATGGGGATGATTTACTGAGGGCATTTTGCTAGAATCACCTTACAAGGGAATGGAGCAATGGAAGGTAAGATAAAATATTTCGATGCAGAGAAGCAGTTTGGCTTTATTCATGCGGACGGCATTGATTATTTTTTTCATTGTTATAATCTTGATAATAAACGAGATATTCCTTTTATTGGCCAGGGCATGGATGTGCGGTTTTCTGAGTCCATGGGTAAGAAGGGCCCCAGGGCTGAAAACATAAAAATGCTGGGTGAGAGCCGTATTGCACATGATCCCTTAAGTGAGCCTTTTAGGACTTTCAAAAGCAAACCACCGGGGCGTGTCGACGTCCATGAGACGAGTAGCTGGGAGATAACCTCAGAGCACCGCTTCCAGAAGGGTGCAAGGGAGCTATTAATCCAAAGAACGCATCGATTGGGAGCTAATGCTGTAAGTCACCTTGTTTGCGAGAGGAAAGGGATCAAAAGCAAGACACGGTATATCATGAAAGGTGTGCCCTGCAAGGTGTCACAAAAAGATGTGAAGCTAAAAAAGGCGACTCATCCGATTGATGACATCGCCTTTCGAGTAAAAAGAAATGCATTTATTCGACTGATCCTAGCATCTGCATTCTTTGGCGGGCTTGGCTATGCGGGATCACTATGGCACCCCCTGGGCTGGCTCCTCTCTCTTGGCGCCATCGCTTTTTGGAACGAGACCCAGTGGCTGAAGCGGCGCGAATCAACCCCCCGACAGCGCCGACGATTGAATACCGTGGCTGGCATAAAGCGCTGAAAGCTTGTGGTGCACGATGCGCGCATAGTCTTGAGGTGGGCGCATTCCAGCACGACGGCAGTGTGATTTTACTGAGGACCTTGCGACTCTGGGCATCACATACTCCCAGTTAAAATTACTTCGAAGCTTGTCTTCATGCTCCTTGACCTCAAAAAAAGCAAACTCAGTAAACATCTCGACGAATTCTTCGTAAGAAGGGGTCGCTGGGTATTTTTGGGAGATGCGCTGGTAGCCGGATTCAGAAAGGGTGAATTTCACGATGTCTCTCTTTAGTTCAGTTAGGCCCCGCAGGGAGGCCTAAGATACTACTACAATAATTATTTAGTGACAAGCCGTCAGCAGGATTCGGCCTCAAGCTCACAAGGGAAGACGGCGCCAAGTAGCTTATCAGACAGCTTGCCGATTTCCGGATCAGGATGCCTTGAGCCCAACAGACATAATGTCAGCACTTCAATGACGACGATAAAGTCACGCCCCCTGAGGGCAATGTTAATGTCTTGATCTTCTTTCTCCAGGGATCTCAGATACCAGGAGAGACTCTCTTTTAGTGCCTTGCTGTCAGATAGCATCTTGCGCTTCGTTTTTTCTATCACTTCGGTGACGCGATCAAGATCGTTCGAGACTCGCCTCAGGACATTCGCAGCATGTTGCTTATCGATGGTACCACGGAGCATAACACTATTATCTAGATCATATCGCCCAGCTACCTCTATTTCTCTTGATATTTCGGTGATTCGATAGTTGGTGCTAATGAAGTAGTCATACGACTCTCCAGGGAGAGGGGAGTATCGACAGCTAAACTCGAAAATCTTGCCGTCAGAAGAGGCGTTAACATATGTCGTGAGATGGAATTCCTCTCCACGAAAGGGTCGCACAGAGAAAGAAAATGAACCTAGTGTAGAAAATGACATGATAATAGCCCTTTTTGTAGTTATAATTACAGGCTATTATCTTTATCTACAAAACGCAATAATATTTAATTACTAGTCCAGGAGCTTTATCTCGACACGCTTATTGCTGGCATCCATTAGCGCCTGAAGGCGAGAGAAGAAGTCAGTGAACTCTTTCACCTCTTCAGGGTCTTTATGGCGCGATGCAATATAGAAAGTTATCAGTGGATCAAGGATATCTTGAAGGGGATCTTTCACGAGATCCTCAAGAACACTCTCCATGGCGTCGCCCGCACTCATTTGCTCAAAGACGGATTTAGCTCCATGTAAAAAAGCCTTATGGCTGTGATGGAATACACCCATGATATTGGATATCAGGTCATGACACTCCGCCATATCCTGCCCTAGGCGAATTAATATTTCACTTTCATGGATACCCTCGATTCGCCCGTTCAATACTGACTCAGCATGAACAAGGAAAATAGGGAAGTCTCTATTTCCCTTCGAGTCTTCAAGCCCAAACTGTGAATAGTCATCACTGAAGATAATGTATCGAGTGTGGGCAATAGCCTGTCCTTTTGACCCACCGTCTTCCAGAAATCCATGATATAGATCTAGCCACAACTCATGATCGGATGCACCCTCGCTGCCAGAAGCGTCCGAAAGAGCAGCTTGAACAAAAAGGGGCGTAATATCCGGCATTTCATCATCTTGATCTTCGCCAGCGCCAATAGTGTAGCTGATTTCAAAAAATTTACTCATCGGTTCTCCTGATCTCACTGGCCACAATACGCCAAGGCCATTCCTGAGTCAAATAATAAGGAAGCTTTTAGTCATCTCTCTCGCCCGCATAACAAATATCAAAACCACATGCTAGAATTGAATTAAATGAGGTTGACCCGATGAAACATATAACACTAGCCAGTGCAGTGCTACTTTCACTGCTAAGCCATTCCGCACTTGCTGCCGAACAAGCTGACGTCACTAGTCGTGATGCCATCAATAAGACAGAAGTGCAGATGAAGGGCGAGAGAGGTAAGGCGCATGGTCATGCTCACCAGCATCAGCACAACATGCCATCCAGGGCAGAACGCTCTGATTATCGAAAAAAATATTCGAAAGAATATCGCCACCAACGACTTCAATCGATGTCACATGAAGAAAGAAGGGAGCATCGAAAGAAATGGAGGCAAAAAAAGACTTCTCACAGCATTCAGCATAACTTAATGAAAGAGATGCGGGCAATTGACGCTCATCATCCCGAGGTTGATAACTATTTCAAGGACATGAAGCTAGAAAGAGCCGAGAAGAAAGAGGTAAAATTACTTTTCATGCAGGCGCACCGGGACTATCGCAAGGCGATAAGAAAGGCGTTTCTGGAAATGTCACCAGAAGAAAGGACAGAAGCCAAGGAGAGATGGAAAGAGAGGAAGGCGGACAAAAGATAGTATCGCATAGCGAGCCCATCATCCTCCCAAAAGGCCTCTAATGGGGCCTTTTTCAATGACGTGTAGTATGCAGCTTTTCCTCTATATAGGCGATAGGATTGTACCTCATGCAAGGATCGATAATGTCTCGATCAATTCGAAGCGCCATGTCGCCAGGAATTCTTTGGACATTAGTATCAAATGTCTCAACGTATTCGATCAACAGGTTCAGGGTCATACCGTCACCAGCGTGATGCTGAACAGCTTCCATTAGGCATAAACTATAGGCTGACCAGGCATCATCAGGTAATGAAACAGGGGACAGCTTCGAAAACAGATGAAGAAGGGAGGCACCCCCTTCAGAAGCGCCAGCAGGACTGAGTGCTGAGATAGCCACTGCCATGACACCTGCCGCCACCCGCTTTCCTATCTCCATGACGCCATACCTCCTGCTCCAGATACCCTGAGTATAGAACCGATGGTGAGGTCGTCAACAAAACATGCTATAATGAAAATCAAAAGCAATGCGTAATCTCATGCCGACCAACCCTGCCTTTCTTACCTTCCCTGAATACCTGCGCATCATCAACCCAGAGAGCAAGCGACATCCAGGCTCTGCTTACAGCACTACCCTGGGCACCTTAAACAGCTATGACAGTTCTGATAACTACCCGGAGCTACTGCAACAATTCGAGAGCAATGGCAGGGTATTCGAAATAAGACAAAAAACAGAGAGGGTCTGGGATAGGCAGTATGTTAAATCATCGAGTGATGGGGAAATATTACGTGATGAGAAGGGTGACCTGATTTACTACACCACTGAAGAACTCCAGGCGCAAGGCAAGCCAGAGTTTGAAGTCGAGCATATCATTCTTGATAAGAAAACCCAAAAGATCGTTGGAAAAACCCAGAATGAATGGGGCTGCCTACTGGTCATGGTTGCTGAGGAGTATCAAGGAATGGGGCTCGGGCCGAAACTTACCTATGAAAACCGATGCCGTCAGCCAGAGCGGCCAAGTGGAGGGATGACACATGCCGGTGAGTCCACCTGCTTTAGAGCCTATCAAAGAATGGTGTCCGAGCACCTGACGCAGGGTAAGTACCGTGAAGCTTTATTGAATGGCGACATGTCTTTCAACGACATTGCAAAAATTCTCTACTCTGCGGATGCTGTCGGCAAATATGTGGAGAAGAAAAGGCAGTCCCTTATTGATCAGGGATATGAGAGCATGGCCAAAAAAATCAAAAAGTATGACTGGGGTAGGAGTGGTGACAATCAGGTCGATCTCGATATGACAAGAGCTACCGATCTCCGCCTCTATGCAGATGATTCTTTTGCCATTCTTTATAATGCAAGACTGCTGACCCTTCTTGATCATCACGTCACGCCCAATATGGAGCGGTATGATGATTTCATGGAGGAGGGCATTGTCGGGTATGCCTATGTGGGAGGTACCTACGATTCAAAGGATATCCCTAAGCTCTTTCGCTTGTATGGCAACAACGATAACACACGTTCTTTAATGGCAGAGGTTATGCTTAACACTAATCTTGGTCTCCCTGTCAGGATACACGATGAGGATATCCAATATCTTCGTGATGAGCTTCAGGATAAGGTGAGTCTTGAAAATCAAGATCGAACCCCTTTCCACACTGCAATCCTTCATGAACCTTCACTCTCATGGTTAGGTGATGCGATTCAGTTGGAGAAAAGGGGTCGTAAGGAAAAAGACAATCCTTATGGAGAGAACTGGGTGAGAATACAAGAACTTGCTTACGGCGTCTCAGAAAGGGCCCATGAGAAATTCATAGATGACCAGGAGAGCAACATGTCTCCCTAGTATCTTGCTGATATTAAAGGGTTTTTTGGCGGAACCTGAGCGATTTAAATGGGTGCTTATAATGTTTTTTTGTGAGCGTGAGTAGGAGCATTTGGCCAGATCATCACTCAACAGTCGCAAGAATATTCAGAAAAACAACACTTTTTTCAAATTCACTGAAACTTGACCAGGGGTCTGTGGTCACTATAGTAGTCATTAACTATATGTTGTAGCGAAGCAAGGGGAAAGAAATGGGAATGACAAAGCGATATCTGATGAATGGACTGACCAGCGCCACCCTGCTATTGGCAACCATTCCTTTTTCATCTTCGGCGAGTGACGCGCTGAGTCATGACAACATTGTGAAGTCGCATGGCACTGTGATCGGCGTCGTTGACTCAACTCGCTTTACGATGAAAATTGATAACCCTGATGAGTTTGAGCGAATGAGGTCAGCTGCCTCGGGTAATCGAGATCGTCTCAGCTACTTCGATGAGAAGCGTCAAACCATTGAAGTCAGGATGTCTCATGTTAGCTTCCCGAGCGCGACGCGTCAAGAAACTGCTTTTACTACGTTGAGAGGCATGCAGGTGTCGGCGGCGATCAGGAACTTCAGCATGGGATACTCCGGGTACATGCAGTGTGCAGGCTGGGAGGCTTCCGGCAGGGCTCTTTGCGGTGTGTATGTGTACAACGAAGAGTTCCCCGACAATGGTATGGATGTGGGCGGCTGGGCGCTTCACAAGGGGTACGGTCGATATGCGAGAGAGACCATGGGCCCCCATCCTGTCTATGATCATGAGTACACCGTGTTGCAGTCCCGCCTTGATTGACACCCTTAGTATATCGCATATTTTATCGATTGCAACCCAAAAGCCCCTTTCTCAAGGGGCTTTCCTCATGCGCTGATGCACTGATCTGCCGCTGCCTCCTCAGCCTGGCTGAATGCGGGCAGTATCGAGGTCAGGAGCTGCTTGAGGCCGGTGAGACGAATCTTCGCACTATCCTTCTTGACGCCTTCTTCCAGAGCTTTGCGTTGCCCGATCATCACGAGCATTTTCTTGGCACGTGTGATACCTGTATAGAGAGGGGTCTTTTCCAGCATGACGGACTGCACCTCAGAGATAGGCATCACCACGTAGTCATACTCACTTCCCTGAGACTTGTGGATGGTTTGAGCGTAGGCAAGGTCGATATCCTGGAGGTCGTTGATCGTCATGGTGACACTCTTGTCCTGAAAGCGTGCAACAGCCTTGCGATCCTTTGCCTTGATGGATTCAATGACGCCGACCTCACCATTGAAGACTTCAAGATCGTAATTATTTCGGGTCTGCATGATTTTATCACCTTCACGTAAGGTGAAGGTGCGAGATGATACAGGGGAGCCATCCTCATTGGCCTCAGCTCGCGCTTTGATGATGTCCAGGGTTTTTTGTTTTTTGATCGGATTGATAGCATCACGCAGCATGATGTTAAGATTGTCCGCCCCAAGCACACCGACACGCATGGGGACGAGGGTCTGAACGTCATGGACCGGATCAGCGCTTTTGCGAGCGGGTATGTGCATGACGTGTAGGCGTACGACATACTCTGCGATAAGCTGTGGCAAGCTCTTGCCGTATCCCTGGTCAGCGCTGCGGGCGATCTCCATGAAAAAACAGTCGTCTTCGTCAGAAGGGTCAGCAGGATCAGGAAAAACAAGAGGCTTCTCAAGGACAATGTTGCTCGCGTTCCGCTTGATAAAGCCATCCTCGAAGCGATAAGGGCGCATCAGGCGAGTCCTTGGAATGACGCCGCTGTCAATGAGGTCACCCAGCACCCGTCCAGGACCGATAGAAGGGAGTTGGTCGACGTCACCGATCACAATCAGGCGCGCCCCAGGAGGCAGCTTGTCGATCAGTCGGGCAGCAAGCTCAGTGTCGATCATGGAGAATTCATCAACAACGACAATATCGGCCTGAAGGTAGTCATGTCCACTTCTCTCGATGTCGATCAATGCGCGATGGATGGTTTTTGCGCTGCACCCCGTGGACTCCTCCATCCGCTTGGCCGCCTTTCCTGTCGGAGCCATCAGCATAATATCAACATCACGATGACAGGCGCCATTGAAGGCCTTGACGATCCCGTTCAGGGTGGTGGTCTTACCCGTTCCAGGTCCCCCGGTAATAATGGACACGCCGAAGCGCAGCGCGTTGTTAATCGCCATCTCCTGTAGCGTGTTGAACTCTACACCACATTGCCGCTGTGCTTCTTTCAGCGCCATCTCTTCAGAAATGACCTCAAGACGAGGAGGGTGCTCGACGAGCACCTTGATGCCTTCGGCGATGACCTCTTCTGCTGCGCTAAGGTGAGCGGGAATGAGGTGAGGCTGACCACTGACCTCACAGGGGAACATTAGCCCGCGATTCTGGCACTCGGCCAGGGTTTCCTCGGCGAGATCCCTACTAATCGCCAGAAAGCGTGCCGTGTTTTCAATCACAATATCACGAGGAGCGAGGCAGTCGCCGCTGCGCAGGTTTTGATACAGCTGATAAAGGGTGCCGTATACTCGGCGCTCAATGCCGTCAGAGGGATACCCAAGACGCAGAGCAACTTTGTCGGCCTTAAGGAAGTTGACGTCGACCTGCTCAAGGAAAGCATAGGGGGACAGCATTACCTCGGCGTGAACGTCCTTGCCTTCTTTGATCATGAGACGAAAGGCACGAGATGCCTTGGCAATGGAGTGCTTGCCGATGCGCTCATCGTGCATGGCGAGAATAATGGCCCTGATACCTCGCTGGCTATGACGAACACTTTCCCAGTTCTCTTCGATGCTCTCCTTCATCAGGCGATTCAGCCCCTTCACCTTGTTCACACAGGCGGGATTCTCATCGAGGCTACTGATCGTCAAGTCACCAAAGTGCTTGACGATCCTTGCACTGGCCACCTTGCCGACATACTTGAAATTAGCAGCGAGGTAGTTAGAGAGACCAGCCGCTGTAGCGCTAGGCTCCGCTGGCATGGAGAGGGTAACGACAAACTGAGTTTCCTTATATTTCTCGTTTTTCTGGTAGTGCCCCTGAAGCTCCAGGTACGCGCCCTCCGGGTAGCCCCCGATATTGCCGCAGATGCGCACGTCAGGACCATCATCTAGAGCGAACATGGCCACACCAAAGACCTTGTCATCAGATAGGTATGTGAAGCTTGTGATTACGCCGATCTTGGTTTTGAGCTGTCGCCCTTGTGGTTGCTGCATGCGCCTACCTCCTGAAAACGAGGCATTATTATACCAAAAATACCAGGAATGGGAAGTGGCTTGTTGCCCAGGCTTAGTTTCAATGATATTATTTTCGCAATTACCCAGAGGCGAGTGCATTATGACCGAGACAAAAGAGCATCAGCAGGACGTGGGCCGCAAGCTTCATCATATGCTGAAGAAAACCTATCCTGACGTTTTCCAGAAGCCCTATAAGCCCCTGGCGATTGGCATTCATGAGACACTTCATGAGCGCCATGGAGACTTATACTCACTGGAAGATATCCGGCGTTACCTGAGCGGATTCACTCGAAGTCACTTCTACAATGCAGAGATCCTGAAGTGTCAGGTGGGCGACCCACGCTATAACCTTGAGGGTAAGCCATGTGGAGAGGTTACTGAACAAGGCCTGCGCCATGCCGCTCAACAGTACCTTAGGCGCTGGGAGCGGATTGAGTCCCCCGACCTCAAGGATCAGATAATCAAGAAGCGTGCCGAAGATCTCCTCGGCAAAAGCAAGAAATCGAAAACCCTTCACGGATAGTCCCTGAGTGGTTAACGATAGGAAGCTGACTGATGAAGTGGCATCAATAGCGTAGCGCGTTTGCCCAAGAAGGATCGCACTAAATAACAAGTATCAAAGTCAGATGGAAGCCCGATTATAGATCGGGCTTTTTTGTTATCTAAAAATAGTAATTCACATGGTATTTAAAAAATGGAATAATGTCTAAATGATAGGGCTTTCATAATGAGAATATCACTTACCAAAGACGGTGGTCTGTTTGGCTACTATCAAGGGGAATGGTATCCCGTTAATGAGGATCGTGTGTTGCACACTCTGACACATAAAGTTGAGTTTGACTCAGAGATCACGCTCAGGTCCGTATTCCTCTCCATGGGAAAATACCCATTACTCAAGCAAGTTAGCCTTCTTCCAGAAGATATTATCGATGACATGATTCATCTTCCCCACTGGACACGAAGTGAGCGGCAGCCACTCAAGGTTCTTGCTCTTCATCGTCAGCTAATTGCTAAAGCCAGTGCATTTAGTCCCATCATAGAAGATGAGCCCCAGAAGGGTTTTATGAGAAGGCGTGTCGTCGCCATCAGAAGAGAAAGCAAGGCGGATATTAGTCAACATGTTTCGATGTCAGGACATCATCATTTTCCTGGTACTCGTTATAGCCTTCAGGGGGTTCCTGCCAATACGGTGATTGAGGCGCCACTGATTATAGATAGAGCAGCACTCATTCTCTCAGATGATAGTCAAGTCGAAGAGCGTCATTACGATGACGTCATGACGGTTTCTGATGTTATCGAGGCAGTATCGAGAGGGGTGAGCGTAATGTCGATGGAAAATAGGAGGCAAATAAGAATCATTAGTGACGACTAGACTTTTCAATGCTAAGCCAGTAAAGTCACAGCAAAATGGTTAAACAATATGCTGGTCTGCATCTGTCGCAATGTCGGTTCTGAGCAGTTGATTTCTCATGCCAAAACAAAATCCGACTGGGAGGCGTTTGCCCAAGAAAGCGAATGTGGGGCGCAGTGCGGGAAGTGCATCAGCTATGCAAGAGCACTATACAAAGAGAGCACGGGTGCGACCACGCTCTCTTGTGACAGAAAAGGATATACTGATCAAGCAATAATGTGAGGAATGAATCGACTCATATCCTTGGTGATTAAGGAGCTGTCTTCCCGAATGGAGATACCCGCTGGCTCGTCGCCGATGACCCACGAGCCGATCAGCGTGTAGTCCTCACCGAAGGTGGGCAGCGGCGCCAGTGGCTGGTAGATCCAGCCCTCCTGACCGTAGGGACCTTCGCCTTTCACCACCTGCTTCCCGTCGTGATAGACCGAGACATTGCTGCCCTCACGGGCAAAAATGGGTTTCTTGACATAGTGCCGCAGGTTGTCAGGCATATCGTTTTTGCTATAGTAAGAGGGCAGCAGGTTAGGGTCGAGCACTGTTGCTCAAATCCTTGATAAAACCTACTCATCGGATTAGCATTATATTTAAAATACAATAAAATATCACTCATGGCAAGTCTCTCGATTGGCAAGGCGGCACGGTTTCTCGGCGTGGCAGTGTCCACGTTACGGCGATGGGATAGCGAGGGCGCGTTAGCGCCCTCGTTTCGTACCTTGCTTGTCGACAATCCGTAGTGAAAACAAAAGAGAAGTGGTATAATAGATGAAAATCAAGGAGCAAAAATGAGGAAAGAAGTTCATGAGATTGTAAGCAATAGTGATGAAATTTTTGAAGTCGCAAAAAAGATCAAGGCGTGGAAGAATCGGTATCTAACCAAGTATGCAAAAGTAGAAGAAGCCAAAGAGGAGGCTATTGCCCTTAAGACAGAGCTTCTTGATATTGCGGAGTCGATGCTACGTGAAGCAGATGGTATCGAGAGGAGAGATCCGGGTGTCGTTAATAAGGATATTGCAAGGGCAGAGGCCAGACTGGTAAAGATAGAGGAGCGAAATCAGGCGGATTTGCTAGATATGGAGGCAATATGCAACGATCTTTTTGATCGGGTCGCCGTCTCACTACCCAGCCCTACAAGTGTCAATGACACCCTAATAAGTGAAGAAGCGCAGCCCAAAGAGGTCGAGAGTAACGAGAGGGTCTACCCTTTAGCCGAGGATTGCGTTCAGTCAGTTAGTTCTTTAGATGAAGAAGATTCTGAGGAAGGCGAGTTTGATTTTAATGACAGTGTAGTACATCACCCTTAAGTTACTCACTGCATAGTTGCTTACTAACACCCAAGAAATTCTTGGGTGTTTTTTATTGTTATTGAAACTTAGAGCATGATTGTCATATAATAAGGAAAACTTTATAGTCTTCATGCCAATAAATAATAAAATATCTATCGGGTTTAAGGCGAGACCTATTGCCACAGCCGTCGCTCTCGCTTCAGCCTTGATGATCGCGGGATGTAGCAGCAGCGGCGGAACCACGGGAAGTGAGCGACTCCCAGATGGGCCAACAAGTCCAGGCGGGGGAGGAACGTCTCCCATTGAAGCAGATGGTAAGGTGCTAGTAGGACTGGTTGACTCCGGATTCCGTGACACTCACGAATCTTTCCAGCCTGATGAGGTCGATGAGGATGAAATAGCCGAGGGCGAGGAAGGAGAAGAGGCTGAGGAGAAAATCCTTTACAAGACAAATGTCGCTGATGGAACACGGAACTTAACCAGTCATGCTGGTGATGGGACAAAAAATGCCAGCTACCTTCTTCAGTCTAATGATGGCAATAATGCGCTGATGCTTGCTCAAGTGGGTCATGATGATGTGGATGAGGGGCAATTAGGTGCTGCAACCCTTTTTGGAATCAAGGCCCTTGCTGATCGAGGCGCTCAAGTTATACAGGTCAATAATGTAGCATTCGAGACCTTGCTGACCTCATCAGGAGGCTTTAGGGGGGTAGATGCCCATGACGCGATCAATAGCATCTTAGTATCCAATCAAGGTAAGGGGTCCGTTTTGGTCTTGCCAGCAGGGGATGATAATCAGGCATACAACGAACTTCTTGACCTTGGAGGGCTTCCAGATGGGGTTTTAGATAATTTGATAGTGGCAGGATCTAACAGCACGCATCAGATTGAGTTCACAGAGTATTTTAGTAGAGAAGACGCTGATCCAGAAGAGGTTAGCGAATCCTTTGAATTTCATCTCTATAGTAACCATCCTGGCTCAAGCCAGGATATCATGTCTCGATTCCTGATGGCGCCTGGGGCTTATGAGGAGATGGACCTTGCGACGCATCATAGTAACACAAGTAGTGAAATCGGAAACTTTAATGACCCTGAGAGCACCACGGTGTCTGCGACAATACTGAGTAATTATGTTGCAGTGATCCTGGATAGGTGGCCACACCTTTCAGCGAAAGAAGTTACAGATCGACTAATAAATACTGCTGACAGAACTCATGAGTACTATGGAATGACTCAACTTGAGATTGTCAGCGAGGATGATGATGGGCAGCCTGATGTAAGGGTTATTCATGAATGCGGTGGCGAGGATATTAACTGTGGGGAATATTTCTTTGGACAGGGCGTGGCAGACATCGACGCAGCCTGGGCTCCTCATGGAGAACTCTCAATGCCAACTGGCAATCACATTGACGATGGCTCGATATCCGCTACTGCTAGCTACATGACGCTATCGTCAGCATACGGATCTGTGGATAGCAGCGCATTAAGCGGAATTGCTGTGTTTGATGAACTCGGTAGAGATTACCAGTTTGACCTGTCCTCCGGGATTGCACAGAGTGATAACTATAACCGCACTCAGATAGATCGCATGACCAGAATCTCAGAATCCGGACAGGGCGTGACGGCTACGAATCGTTTCGATGGAAATAGCTTCTCCTTTATGCAAAGCTTCCGTGGTAATGGTGATATCATGGCTAGTCGTTTTGATGCCAAGCTACCCGCGATGACGTTGACGGGATTTCAGTTCCGGGGCAGTGAGATGAATCCAATGGATATCCGTAGTGAAAGTGGATTCATGCCGATGATGAGCTGGCAGGGCGGTAGTGCCATGACCCAGAATCTCAACGATACTCGTGGTGTTGCCATGGAGCGCTCTTTCTTCCATCCCAATTTATCAATGGGGATCTCACACTGGTCAGGAAGAAGTGATGCTGAGTCATCCGACTATTCCGCAAAGCGTAGCGAGATCAGCATGGGATGGTCCGTGACACCTAGCCTTGCATTTGAATTGGGGACGAGCATCTCAACCGAAGACAACGGCCTGCTGGGCGCAACAGGAAGTGGCGAGCTTTCCTTTGGAGACAGCAATGATCTCCAGACCTATAGCACCTCGCTTTCCTACCAGTTCTCACCAGCACTATCGGGCTTTGCCACTTACGAGCTAGGCAAGGGCAATGTCGATGGATCAGGCATGGTGAGAGGGATCAATAATCTCAGGACCAGCGAAATGTCTTTGGGCATTCAGTGGAAGGCCGACAAGCATCATCTTGGCTTCGCCTTTAGTCAGCCTGCCTATATAGAATCTGGCGTCATGTCACTCAATGTTCCAGTGGGTCGAGATGCCGAAGGCAATATCCTGAGAGAGAATCGCGAAATGTCGCTTTCATCCAGTGGCCGACAGCGTGACATTGAAGTTGGCTACGCCCGTGCCCTCAGTGATACCGCCACGTGGAGACTTAACCTGATGCACTCACTGGAACCGGGACATGATAAAGACGCCTCCAGCGATACATCGGCGGTACTTAGTTTCCAAAGAGCTTTCTGAGTATATTAACTATAAAGATAGCAACAGGCCTCCCTCGGGAGGCTTTTTTGTTGGGCGTCAGAATATAAGGGGGGTGTTAGTGCAGATATTTAGGCCTCCCGTTAGTTTATTGCGTATGGTATAATTAAATAATGGGCATATATATCGCAATTTAAAATAAGTTCGCCGGAAGGATTAACTAATACCCTCTTGGAAGTTCTTTATTTTTAGTTAATCCACCTGGTGGAGAATGACTTCATGGATCTCTGTTGCGATAGCTATATAATAAATATAAGGAGGCAAATATGCCATATTACCTGGAGCATGTGATTACCTTGCAGGGACTTGCAGGTGGTGTGAGCGCTCTTTTCATCAGCTTGATTATACGAGCAATGTTGATAAGAGCCCTTAAGCTCAGAGTGAGC
>LFCJ01000161.1_pt1 | contig 37460 bp, 42 predicted proteins | sample 643141 | NCBI WGS metagenome assembly LFCJ01 (sample SAMN03766243, study PRJNA286221) | soda lake metagenome | biome: soda lake; feature: Kulunda steppe; material: water; isolation source: sample B1-Br-g2 brine of Lake Bitter-1 | place: Russia: Kulunda steppe | collected 2010-07
TCCTCTTTATCCAGCATATCCCGCATCCGATTCTGGTAGACCGACATCACCCCGTCGATACAAACCTGTACCATCTCACCCTGTACCGTCCCACTTGATTCGTCAGTTCTGAGTGTCATTAGGAATCACCCTCCGTGGTTGTAGGCGGCATACCCCGCTCTACTGGTGCCGACTCGTCGGGTGCCCACTCCGTCCACGAGCCGTCGTAGTTGGCCGCATCGATACCGAGAAGCTCCGAAAGCACGAACCACGTGATTGACGACCGCTCGCCGATCCGACAGTACGCGACTGTGGTGCTGTCCCTGTCGAGGTATTCGGCGTAAATCTCTCGGAGCGCCGATTCGGGCTTGAACGTTCCATCAGCGTTGACTGCACTCCCCCATGGAACGTTGTCCGCGGTTGGAATGTGGCCCTCCCGTTCTGTGGTGTTCGGAATGTCCGCGGGTGGCTTTTCACCACGGTACTCCTGTGGGTTTCGCACGTCGATTATCGGCCTGCCTTCGTCGAGACTGTCAATAATCTCGTCTTTGTAGGCGCGGACGTCCTCGTTGGTGCCGTCGATCTCGTACTCTCGGGAGGAGTACTCCGGTACCTCCTGAGTCTGTTCGTAGTCCTCGAGTCTCCAGTACCGCCGACCGCCGTCGAGTAGTTGGACGTTCTCGTGGCCGTAGTATTTGAGCACCCAGTAGGCATGTCCGGCAAACCAGTTTGCCAGGTCACCGTAGACGACGACATTCGTCTCTCGTGTGATTCCTAGACCGCCGAACAGTTCTTCTGCCTCGTTTTTGCTGATGACGTTGCCACCAAGCCCGTTGATGATGTCTTCTTCCCAGTTGATCTGGACGGCTCCAGGGATATGCCACTCGTCGTACATATCTGGATCCATGTCGACCTCGACGAGCCGGTAGTCGGGCTCGTCGGTCTGGAACCGATCCAGGTGGTCATGAACCCATTCGGCAGACCGTATTGCATCACTCTCAATATGTGAGGTCACAATTGAATGGTATTCAGGTCGATACAAATATGATAAAACGAATTCTCAACGACTGAAAACAGTGGTAGGTTTTTATTCAATGATGAATGGTAGGTTAAGAGATGGTGAACTGAAGCAGAATTTTTCGCGTCGGTCGCTAATAGAGATTGACTCTTTCAACTGACACTCCGTTTGTCGAAAACGTCAACAAGTAGTTATACTTTCCCGTGTATGATGCTCACATGGCTCAATCTGTCTGGGTTGTGCGGCACGGACAGCGCCAGGATACGGTTGATCCCGACTGGGAGTTGACTGCCAACCGAGTTCACGATCCGGGGTTAACCGAACTTGGACGATGGCAGGCTTGGCGTGTCGGGCGGTTCTTCGCTGACCACGGCATCGATTTCGAGGCTGTCTACTGTTCGCCATTTTTACGGACGGTTCAGACGACCGCCGAGATCTACGGTGAGACTGGACAGCAGGCCTGGCTCGAACCCGGTCTTGGTGAACATCGAAATGCAGCATGGTTCGACAGTGAGCCGGAAACGCTCTCTTACGAAACGCTGGTTGAGTATTTTGATCCGATCCAAAAGGGCCACAAGCCGGTTGTTGTCCCTGAGTTCCCAGAATCACACGACGAAGCACAACAGCGTGCTGGCCGAGCGGCCCGAGGGCTCGCCAACGAACACGACGGCCGCATTCTGTTGGTCGGCCACGGTTTGACAATTGGCGGCGTCGTTCGAGGGTTGGTCGGTTCGACAGAATGTGTTGAGGCACCGCTGTGTGGGCTGACACGGATTGAAGCCAATGGTCGCAACTGGGAGTTGGATTTTTCAGGCCGTATTGATCATCTCGAGTGAAACGGTAATCCGAACGGTGGTGAGCAACGAACTGCATCTGGTGAGTATTCAGGCTAAGCTGGCATCTGCTCAGTCGACCGTACTGGGATTTATATACAACCCGCCCAACCCATCGCCATGAGCGACGACGGGGCCTTTACCTACAACGGGGGAAAGGTCGCCCCCGGGGAGACCCAAAACATTCGGTACGGAATCAGCGAGACGTATCTGGGCGACCCGGTTCGCATTCCGGTCACCATTATCAACGGCGAGCAGCCAGGTTCAACAGCGTTTCTGTCGGCGGCGGCCCACGGCGACGAACTCAACGGCATTGAGGTGGTTCGCGAGGTCGCCCACGAGTGGGATCTTACCGACTTGGCGGGGACGCTCGTCTGCATGCCGGTTCTCAACGTCCCCGGCTTTTTGGCCCAACAACGCTATCTGCCGATCTATGATCGGGATCTAAACCGGTCGTTTCCGGGCCGACAGGGCTCGACCAGCGCAAAACGGATGGCTCATCGAATCTATACCAACTTCATCGAACCCTGTGATCTCGGGATTGATCTTCATACTTCCACGCGCGGGCGAACCAACATGCTTCACGTCCGGGCGGACATGGCCGACCCTGAGGTTCATCGGCTTGCGCTCGCCTTTGGCACGAATGTCGTTCTCGACAGTGAGGGGTCGGATGGCACGCTTCGCGGCGAGGCCAGCCGTGACGGAACTCCGACGATAACCATCGAGATGGGCGAAGCCCACCGGTTTCAGCGTGAGCTGATCGACGAAGCACTTGCGGGCGTCGAGAGCGTCTTCGCCGAATACGGGTTGTTACCAAACACTACTGTGCGGTGGCCTGGCTGGCGGACAATCATCACTGGGGATCACGAAAAGACCTGGATTCGCGCTGATGTGGGTGGCATCGTCGATATGTACCACGAAGGCGGCGCGCTGGTCTACGAAGATGACGTTATCTGTACGATCACTAATCCGTTCAAAAACGATAACACGGTGGTCACCGCACCGTTTACTGGGCTGTTGGTTGGCGTGTTGGAAAATCCAGTTGTCTATCCAGGTAACCCGCTGTGTCATCTAGTCGAACTCGGTGGCCAGACGCGTCAGGCGGTCGAGGCCCAACAGGGCCGGTCGACGGTAGCAAGCGACTGAGACGATGTGCTCAGAGGCCGACCGCACGGTATCGAAACTCTATGGCAGTGTGTCTGCATATTCTCGTTTGTCTGTGTCGGCCCGCGGCTCCACGACGTAACTTCTATACCACCCCGGTACGGAGACACACACGATATGAGTCAGTCGTACAATCGGGGCCTTATCGAGGACTTCGGCCGCTGGCGGGAGTTCTCGGCTGGCATGTGGGCCTGGATCTTCCATAAGTTCACCGGCTGGGTGCTTGTGGGATATCTGTTTACCCACATCGCCGTGCTCAGCACCGCAATCCCGGCAGCGAGTCAGGATCCTGCGACGCTGGCCGCCGGCGAGGATATCTATACGACCACAATCGTCACCCTCGAGGAACTCCTTTTGGTTCGGATCCTTGAAGTTGGCCTGCTGGCGGTTGCGGTCTTCCACATCCTCAATGGGCTTCGACTGCTACTGGTCGATTTGGGTATCGGACTGGAATCTCAGGACAAAAGCTTCTATGCGTCGTTGATCCTCACGGGTGCGATCACAGTTGCGTCTGTTCCAACGTTCATCGCGGGGGCATTCTGAGATGGCAGAACACTACTCGTCGTTTAGGAAAGGCGGGCGGCTCTGGTTCTGGCAGCGCGTGACTGCAGCCTTTTTAGTCGTCGTCTTGGCGTTCCACTTTTTCCTCCTGCATTTCGTCTACCACGCCGATGAAGTGACGTTCGCGCTGAGCCAATCACGCATGGAGATGTGGAGCTACTACTCGCTGATGATTCTATTCCTCTTTACAGCAACGTTCCACGGTGTCAACGGCGTCTACAACGCCCTGATTAATCAGGGACTGACCGGCACGAAACGCCAGGTTGTCAAATGGACGCTCATCGCCGCCAGCATCATCCTGCTTGTTCAGGGCGTCCGAACCGCGAACGCCTGGGCCGGCCTGCCGACGTTCTTCTAACTATGAGCACACATCCACCACAACAAGAACAAGAACCCGAGGAATCGCCCACCGAACAGCCACCCGAGTCGGTCGAAGAAACCTCACCAGGAAAACAAAAGCGCGAGACAGACAAAGCCGACCGCCGCATTCGTGAGGCCCAACGCGAGGCCGACGAGGCAGCCGCAGACGACGGGCCGACACGGCATATCAAGGTCTTTCGGTACGACCCTGAAGTCGAGAGCAAACAGGAACCCCGGTTCGATGATTTCCACGTTCCGTTCGAAAAGGGAATGACTGTCCTTGATGCGCTCATTTATGCGCGGGATAACTACGACCCGTCTTTGACGTTCAGACACTCGTGCCGACAGGCGATCTGTGGCTCCGATGCGTTTTTCGTCAACGGTGATCAGTGTCTGGGCTGTAAAACCCAGATTTCTGAACTCAGCGAACCGGTTCGCATCGAACCACTGCCACACCAGGACGTCGTTAAGGATCTCGTGGTCGATATGGAGCATTTCTACGACGAGATGAAAGCCGTAGACCCATACTTCGACCCCGACGAGACGCCTGCTGGCGACCTCGAGGAACAGCGACAGTCACGCCAGAACCGCGAGAAAGTCAAGATGTCGACGCGGTGTATCTGGTGTGGTGCTTGCTTTTCGTCCTGTAATATCGCTGCTGGCGACAATCAGTATCTCGGGCCCGCCGCGCTCAACAAGGCCTACCGGTTTGCGATGGACGAACGTGAAGGCAGCGAGCGCAAACAACAGCGTCTTGAGACGATCGAACAGGAACATGGCGTCTGGCGGTGTCAGACCCAATTTTCCTGTACAAACGTCTGTCCGAAAGATATCCCACTCACCGAGCATATCCAAGAACTGAAGCGCGAAGCAGTCAAAAACAACCTGAAATTCTGGTAACGTTCAAGCGTTTCCAGACCCAATAGAAACCAACAATCAACTATGTACGAACACGACGTCATCGTGGTCGGTGCGGGCGGAGCCGGACTTCGAGCAGCAATCGCCGCACAGGAAGCCGGTGCGGACGTGGCAATGGTCACCAAGCTTCATCCAGTCCGAAGCCACACGGGGGCGGCCGAAGGCGGGATCAACGCCGCCCTGCGGGAAGCCGACTCCTGGCAAGACCACGCCTACGATACGATGAAAGGCTCCGATTATCTGGGCGATGCCCCAGCAATCGAAACACTGTGTAAAGACAGCCCCTACGAAGTGATCCAACTCGAACACTGGGGGATGGCTTTCTCGCGGGAAGAAGACGGCCGCGTTTCACAGCGACCGTTCGGTGGACTGTCGTTCCCCCGGACAACCTATGCGGGCGCTGAGACGGGTCATCACCTGCTGCACACGCTGTACGAGCAGGTCGTCAAACGAGGAATCGAAGTCTACGACGAGTGGCACGTTCTCGACCTTGCAGTCAGCGACGAGGAACGCCCGGAAGACCGAACCTGTCACGGTGTAGTTGCCTACGACGTTGCGACCGGCGAAATTTCCGGGTTCAAAGCCCGAGACGGCGTAATCTTGGCAACGGGTGGCCCTGGCCAGGCGTTCGATCACACGACTAACGCAGTCTCTTGTACCGGTGACGGCCAAGCGATGGCCTACCGGGCGGGCGTTCCCTTAGAAGACATGGAGTTCATCCAGTTCCACCCGACGACGCTGCCTTCGACTGGCGTTCTCATCTCGGAGGGTGTCCGCGGCGAGGGTGGTATTCTGTACAACGCCGAGGGCGAGCGGTTCATGTTCGAACACGGCTATGCCAACAACGACGGCGAGTTGGCCTCACGCGATGTAGTTTCACGAGCCGAACTCACGGAGGTCAACGAGGGCCGTGGCATCGAAGATGAGTACGTCCACCTGGATATGCGGCATCTCGGCGAGGAGCGCATTCTCGACCGCCTCGAAAACATTCTCCATCTGGCCGAAGACTTCGAGGGAACCGACGGCATCAAAGAACCAATGCCGGTCAAACCCGGCCAACACTATGCGATGGGCGGCATCGAAACCGACGAAAACGGAGAGACCTGTATTACAGGCCTGTATGCGGCTGGCGAGTGTGCCTGTGCTTCTGTCCACGGTGCGAACCGATTGGGTGGCAACGCGCTGCCTGAACTTATCGTCCTCGGCAAGCGGGCAGGCTACCACGCCGCCGGCAAAGAAATGGAGCCGGCAAAAATCGAGACTGGTCAGCGCGGTGAGTACGAAACTGCCACCATCGATTCGCCGGTCGAACTTGGCGAGGGCGGCACACCCGGCGATGCGGTTGCTGACGGGGGCGCAGTCGCTGCGGGCGGCTCTGCAGACCCAGATACGCTACTCGAGCAGGCGGTTGCGGCTGAGCGTCGTCGAATCGAGGAACTGCTGGATAAAGACGAGGGAATCCACCACTCGGAGGTTCGCTCGAAAGTCCAAAAGACGATGACCCAGAACGTCAACGTCTTCCGCGAACAAGAGGGTCTCAAGCAAGCACTCCGAGACCTTCGTGATGCCCGTGATGAGTATCAGAACGTCAAAGTGATGGATCCATCCCAGACGTTTAATACTGATCTGCTCCAGACAATCGAGACCCAAAACCTGTTGGATCTCGCCGAGGCGATCACAGTCGGCGCGCTGGCTCGCAAAGAGTTCCGCGGAGCCCACTGGCGGGCCGAAGCCCAAGAACGAAAGGACGACGAGTGGCTCAAACACACCATGCTGTCGTGGAACGATGGTTCGCCGGAACTTTGGTTTCGCCCGGTTATCCTCGAGGGCGAAAACAAGACCTACGAACCAAAGGTACGAAGCTACTGAGCCGACGACAACTGTTCGGCCAGTATCGTCACCATTTATCACACATTCGTCAGCAGTCGAAAGCAGCTTCGAGACGCCGGCTGTTCGGCCGAAACGCACACTGTACTGAGCAGGTGGATGTGGACGAAACACCTAGGAGACGACTGGTAGGTCTGGTTTTCTGAGTTCGACAGTTGTCGTAGAGTACCTTTATTATTGTCGAACCCTACTCACGGTATATGATCTCACAAGCGACGCAGACACACACAGTTCCCACCTCGCTGCAGTCACCGCGGGCGAAACTCGTTTATCTCTTTTTATCCACACACGGTACAGCAAGCATCAACGAACTCCAGGACGGACTGAATATGAAAAAAATCTCGCTGTACAGCATTCTCAAAACGCTCCAGAAACAAGATATTATCTCAAAAGACGGCGACCGGTACACGTTGGTCTGATCGGTTGTGTTGTCCCTGTAAGTGGTGCTGTCGCTGTGTCCGTTCGTATTTGAATATTTCTGGTGGCGTAACTCAGCGAGTCTGTAGTGACTCGAGACAGTAACGAAACAGTATACCGGGCAATCCTACTAGTGAGACAGCCACTGCAAACACCCTGTGTGTAATGAATTGAAAATGGGTTCGCCCGGATTCGAACCGGGGTCACGGGCACCCAAGGCCCGAAGTATGGCCAAGCTAACCCACGAACCCTCAACACCTTCTACCGGGTATGTACTGTAAAGCGTTTCGTTCCGCCGGTCGAACGCTACAGGTTCACATGGCTACCCTACGGATGTCTGTATCGTAAACGTCACAATCGTCCCCTCGCCGTCGGATGAGTCGATCCAGATCTCTCCGTTGTGCCGATTGACGATTCGCTCACAGATCGCCATCCCAATTCCCGTACCGTCGCTGTCTGTGCCCTTGTCGAACAACCCAAAGATCTCGTCTTGTCGGTTCGCCGGTATCCCCGGACCGTCGTCACTGACTGTCACTTGACAGCCTTCGGGCGTTGATTCGGCAGTAATCTCGATGGAGACTCCGTGGCCGCCGTGGTCGATCGCGTTCGAAATCAAATTCTGAAACAGCTGGCCGAGTTGATCCTCGTCAGCCTCTATTGTCGGCAGTGTGCCAACTGATAGTCCGGCTTCAGCGTCGTCGAGGGCCAACTGTAGCGAGTTGGTTACCTGATCGACGACGGCATTCATCTCTGTGTTGTCGAACTCTTTGCCGTCGGTCTCGACACGAGAGTACTCCAACAGGCCGTCGATCATCCCGCGCATCCGGTCGGCTCCGTCGACTGCGAACGCCATGTACTCCCGTGTTTCTTCCTCGAGGTGTTCTTCGAGTTCCATCTCCAGAAGCTCGACGTAGCTCGAGACCATCCGCAACGGCTCTTGGAGGTCATGGGACAGAATGTAGGCGAACTCCTGGAGTCGTTCGTTGGAGCGTTCGAGTTCAGCCTCTCGACGTTTGGGCTCGGTGATATCTTTTGAGATCACCGCCAGGCCGTTTTCGTCCGGATACATGCGCAGCGAGGTCCAGTAGTCGGATGGTTCATAATAGTACTCACACGCAGTCGGCTGTTGGGTCTCCATGGCCTCTTGGAATGTTTCTTCGACAACCGTTCCTTCGAGATTTGGGAAACACTGCCAAATGGACTCACCGATGACGTCCTCAGATGGGGCCTCGAAGCGGTCAGCGGCCACGTCGTTCCAGTAGGTAATGTTGTGGTCGGCATCGACTGCGTAGTAGGCATCCGAGATCCGGTCGGTGAGCCGCTTGTACTGCCGGTGTTTTTCGGCTCGATCCAGCGTACTTTCGATGTTCGCAGCCAGGATCTTGGCCAAGCTGAGATCGGTTTCGTCGAACGCATCGACCGTCTGCGAGGCAACAATGAGAACACCGTAGCTGCCGAACGGGACGAACATCTCGCTGCGGAGTTCGGTCTCGGGGTTGTACACTGCCTCGGCTTCAGAAAGGTCACACTCGATTCTGGTTTCGCCCGCCTCGAATGCCTCCAAAGCAAGCCCCGAATCGAGGACTGGCGGCGAGCCGATCAGTTCGGTCGTCGCCTCGGAGACAGCAACCGGTATGAGCCCTGATTCGGTTTCGTCGTAGAAGTTCACGGCGTTGGCCGAAAATCCGAGGACGTCTTCGGCCGTCTGGGAGGCTATCTCGGCGACCTCCTGGGACGTTGTTGCCTGCATGAGTTGTTGTGTGGCAGTATGAAGCTCCGACAGACTCCCTTCGCGTTGTTTTCTATCAGTGATATCCTCCTGGAAGCCGACCCAGTTAGTAACCGTCTCCGAGTCGTCGCGAAGTGGCGCAAGCGAGACGTTGTTCCAGAACATCGTCCCGTCTTTCCGGTAGTTTCTGATTTCGACCCGCGTTGAGTCTTCGGTGTCGATTGCGGTTCGAAACTTCTCGATGGCGCTTTCGGCCGTCTCGAGGCCCTGTAGCTCTCGATGGTTCCAGCCGTCGACCTCGAGTGGTGAGTAGCCAATGAGGTCGGTGAACGCTTTGTTGGCATAAACGAGTGGATTGTCTGGTTGGGTTGGGTCGGTCAGTGTGATGCCTACCGGGGCTTGCTCGATAGCCTGATTTTTGACTGCGAGTTCCTGTTCGTGCTGCTTGTGCTCGGAGATATCCTGAATTTCTGCGATAACGTACTCGCTGCTGTCGAGTTCGGTTACTGCGAGTCGAACTCGCACCCAGCGGCGCTCACCATCGGCTCGCTTGATTCGCCACTCGAACTGCTGTGGCTCGCTGGTGGCCGCCCGCTCGAGACGAACTTCGGCGTTTGCCTGCGTGAACCCTTCGTCGGTCGCACTGTAATCGGCGACCGTCATCTCTCGGAGTTCGGACTCCGAGTAGCCGGAGAGTTCCTCGAGGCGACTATTGACGCCGACAACCGCACCCGTCTCCGGGTCATGGAGCGTAACACCGATGCCCAGATCATCGAAGACACCCAAAATAGTCCGTTTCATGAATAGACCGGTCTAATCGAACACGAAATATAAACTGTCGGTCGGTACAGAACGGCTCACCGACGGGCGGACAGGAAATAACACGCCAATACGAATGGCTAAACCGGATGAACCCGTATTGTAAACAATGACGATTCTATCTCACGCTCGGTATCGACAGATCAATACGAGGACAGGATGAGCACACCCGACAAAACAGTTGAGATACTGCTTGCCGAAGACAATCCTGGCGACGTTATGTTAACAAAAAAGGCACTCGAACAGGGAAAACTCGTCAACAATCTTCATGTCGTCACCGATGGGGTCGAAGCACTCGAGTTTCTCCGACAAGCCGGTGAGTACGCCGACAAGCCTCGGCCGGATCTCGTCTTGTTGGATCTCAACATGCCTCGAAAAGACGGCCAGGACGTTCTCAAAGAACTCCAAGAGGACACGGATCTGTGCCGCATTCCAGTTGTCGTGTTGACTAGTTCGGAATCACAAGAGGATATCGCCAAATCCTACGAACTGAACGCCAACGCCTACCTGACCAAACCCGTTGATTTCGATGGTTTCATCGATATCGTCAATCGGATGGAGAACTTTTGGTTTAAGGTCGTGAAACTCCCGGAGAAATAAGATGTCGTTCGATGCAGACGGTGGGCTGTGTATTCTGCTTGTCGAAGACAATCCCGGTGATGCAAAACTGTTCGACCATCACTTGCGCAGTTCTGGAAGTGGATCGTTTCCCCCCGCGAGTGTGACTCACGTCGAATCGCTCACTGAGGCAGCCGAACGTCTCATGACCGACACCTACGACATTGTGTTGCTTGATCTCGGCTTGCCCGACAGCAGCGGGCTCTCAACGCTTGATCGGTACAACGACATGATCGCCGAGGCCGATCGACACGATCCTGTCCCCGTCATTGTGCTGACCGGGCTCAGAGACGACACTGTCGCAGTCGAAGCCATCGAGCGGGGTGCCCAGGATTATCTGGTCAAAGACAATGTGGATGAAAACATTCTCAATCGGACGATCCGGTATGCACTCGAACGGCACGCCCAACAGCAGGAACTCCGCCGGCAGAACGAACGCCTCGAGCGGTTTGCCAGCGTTGTCAGCCACGATCTACGGAATCCGTTGAGTGTCGCCAAAGGCCGCCTCGAGATGGTCACCGACGACCATGCAGCAGTAATCGAGCGTAACCTCGAGCGCATGGAGTCGATTATCGATGACGTACTCACACTGGCCCGTGAGGGCCGGTCAGTTGAAGAAACCGAGCCCGTTGATCTCGCAGTGCTCATCAACAACTGCTGGGAGAACGTCGAGACGGCCTCGGCAACACTTTTGACACCTATTGACCGCCCAATTATCGCCGACCGGAGTCGATGCCGACAACTGCTCGAAAACCTGATTCGAAATAGCGTCGAACACGGCGGCGAAAGCACCCAAATCACGCTCGGAGCACTCGAGACGGGCTTTTATTTCGAGGACGACGGGGAGGGTATTCCCGAAGACATGCGAGAAGACATCTTCGAGGCTGGCTATACGACAAACAGAGACGGAACCGGTTTTGGACTAAATATTGTCCAAGAGATTGCCGAAGCCCACGGGTGGGATTTGCAGGCAACAGCAGGCACTGACGGTGGCGCGCGCTTCGAGTTTACCGGTGTAACGTTCGCCGAGTAATTACTCGGCCAGCACAGCCGCTTGCAGTAAAAAAATAACGCAAAATATAGTTGTCTGTGATTGTTTGGAGACCGGACTTACAGACGGGTCAGGTTACTCGCGCGTGGGCCTTTCGGAGACTGCTCGATGTCGAACTCGACATCTTGACCCTCTTGTAGATCCTCACCGCCGACATCTTCCATGTGGAAAAAGACATCGTCGTCAGCATCTTCCGTGTCGATAAAACCGTAGCCGCCAGTGTCGTTGAAGAAATCAACCGTTCCGTTTGCCATTGCCTTTGTGTACACCGCCCCCTGATGGATAAAACTTGTGCGAGGAGAGATACCACGACCCTCGTTGAGAGGGTGACTCCTCAAACAAAACGGCTACACGCTGAAACTCACAGGTCATCGAATACAGCAGTGACGTGTGCACGCGGTGACTCATGAAACACCGTCTGGAGGTCGCCGTCGCCGACGAGCGACGACTCGAGTTGTTCTTCGGCCGGCGGCCCGGCTGGATACAGTCCCGAAAACCGCACTTCGACACTCGCAAGCCGTTCGGAATCGACCGTTGCTGACAGCGTACAGCAGCTACTTGATCCCGACTCGAAGACAGACTCGAGGTCGTCCGAGCGGGTTTCCGAAACGGGCGTCTCTGCGAGCAGGGGTTTTTGATCCGACAACTCCCAGCCGCAGATGCTCAACGCGCCACTACCGGTTGTCTCGAAGAGCCACTGGCCGTCGGTATCGTCAACGATCCGGTTGAGAGTACTAATATATCCACTCAGAACGTGGGCGAGAACACGTTCACCATCCACACTGCGAGAGGAGTCTTCGGTCGGGACAAAAAACCGCGAGTTAGTGAGTCCGAACGCCAAACCGGCTTTGTCGGTTTGGCCTTCGTAAATCGAGATGCCGCGTTGGGAATCGACCTGTTGGAACTGCTCGCCGAACTGTTCGAGGATCGCAGTGCGGTCGAACGATCCTTCGAAGACGAGCAGACCGTCAGTGAGCGTGACCGCCTCGAGTTCGATCCCGAGGTCAGCGGCCGAGAGTGGATCCGGCTCCGATTCGGGTGGGTCGTCACCATTGGTGCGTTCGTTGGATGTGTTGGGTGGCTGGTCGTCGGCCACTGTTTCGTTGCCATCGCCTCCGTCTGTCACTGTCTCGTTACTGCGTGTCGTATCGCTGTCTGTGTCGATTGTTTCGTTGCCTGATGGGTCGGTTATCGATTCGTTTGCGGGGTGAATCGGCTCGGTCGGTGTTTCAACAAGTGACTCGAGGCTCTGTTGACTACTCGCAGTTGCGGCGGTGTTGACCGCTTTTCGGAGGGCGGCCGCAAACGGATAACTCGAGAGTGATTCGACCGCGGCTGTGATTTGCTCGACCGCCGACAGCGGAAGGCTGAAAAGCGGCTGTGTCGAATCAACTCGGTCGTCCGATACTGCCTGTTGAATCGCTGGCCACCGCGAAAGCTCTAGATGATACGACACGACACCGCCGCCGCTGTGGCTCGTAACCGGTGGCCAACTGCTGTAGGCCGGCTGGCCGTACCGGGGGGCACCATCCTCGGAGTCGGTCTCTGTTGGTTCGGTCTCGGCTTCCAGACAGCCGGCCACCGAAAGGCTGCCAGCAACCCCAGCAGTCCGCAACAGTGTCCGTCGGTTCATACCCGACGCTATCGCTCCAGCTACAAGTATCATCTTTTTTGACCGCTGAGGGCTGCGGCCGAGGATGTTTATATGTCGGCGTCCGTAGGTTTCAGCATGTACGTCCGTGATGCGAAAAACCGGGATGAGGCCTGGCTGCTCGAGCAGATCGACGCCCTGGGGCTTGATGCCGAAGCCTTCCGGTCGCGCGACTACGTGTTGGCAGTCGACGAAGACTCCAATCGGCGCGTCGGATTCGGACGGCATCGCATCCACTCCGGAGCAGCCGACATCTGTGAGCTTACTGGCATCGGTGTCCTCGAGGCCTGGCGCAGACAGGGTGTCGGCGCTCACGTACTCGAACGGCTTGTTGCAGAAGCCGGCGACGACGGATTTGAGACGGTGTATGTGCTGACAGATCAACCCGAGTATCTCACCCAGTTCGGCTTCGAGACGCTTTCGGAGTGTCCCAAAGGGCTTTCTGATCGGCTCGAGCGCAAACGCCAACAGCTCAACGACGGTGTCGTGCCGCTAGCAGTCGCTGTTGAAGACTTCGAGGTGCCGTCACGCTTGCGGGAGGCGTTCAAAACTGCCGACGCCGAAGACGACACGGCCGAACCTTCCGAATCGGCCGAAGACTTCGGAATCGATCCCGAGACAGCGACCTACAAGTACGACACCGGATAGCGGCTACTGGAGGCCTTCTCTTCCTTCCAGAAAGTCTGTGCTGAACACGAGATACGTCAAGACCGTACAGAACAAAATCGGTGGCAACAGCGCAAACGCCCACAGCGGCTCGAGTCCCCAGCTCAGAATGAGCACAACATTTCCGAGCCCCAACAATAAAAACGGCAGCGAGTAGAGTGCGGCTCGCTTTCGTTTCCGACCAGAGTTGAGGATTTCTTCGTCGAGCACCTCCGCTCTGGGCGCACCGTCGACGCTGCTGGAGTCGTCGGACTCACTGGGGGGCGTCTCCATACCCACCGTTGGAGTCGTGGACTGAAAAACGATGCCACATCTCACTGTGCGTTGGTATCAAACCTCGAGGCAACCGAGAGCAACCCGAACAGCCCAATCAGTGCAACGGCAACGACCACCATTCCGTACACCGTCATTGCCCCCGGCGTGATCGGAACGGCAAACACACCGCCGACGGTGATCTTGGCTGTGGCCTCGCTGCTGTTGGCTCCGACAACAAACCCGAGTAGCCCACCGATTAGCACACCAATCCCACCGACTGTGAGTAAGATTCGTCGTCCGAGCCCACTACCACCCGGCTGGGACTGTTCGTCAGCCATACTAGTGGTATGAACGCCGACCTGTAGAACGTTTCCGTTGGCCCTGGGATTATATACTCTCTCGAGGAAGGTATCGGAGATGACTGTGCCACTTATCGAACAAGCCCGAAAGGCACTCGAGGCGGCCCACGTGCCGTACTCGGCGTATCCTGTCGGTGCGGCCCTCGAAACTGACTCCGGCGATGTTTTCGTTGGCTGTAACATCGAGAACGCGAACTACTCGAACAGTCTGCACGCCGAGGAAGTAGCACTCGCCGAAGCGGTCAAAACTGGTCAGACGACGTTCAGTCGCCTGGCTGTCTCATCGGCCCCTCGAGACGGGGTTACGCCCTGTGGAATGTGTCGCCAAACGCTCGCAGAGTTTGCCAGCGACGACCTCGAGATTATGTGTGATACGGGCGACAGCGTTAATCGCTACAGGCTCGGAGAGTTGCTGCCCGAGACCATCTCCGAAGAAACACTCCGGGAGGCCGGCCAGCGAGCAGAGGCCGACGAATGACAGCCGACCACACAGACGCCGAAAGAGCCGACAGCTCCCAGCCCACAAGCGAAACCCCGAACGCAGACCGGCAGTACCACCTCGAGATAACACGCGAGGATGTCGCCGACAGCGTGCTGTTGCCGGGCAACCCCGGACGAGTCGAGACAATCACCGGCCTCTGGGATGATGCAACGACAGTCGCCAGCCACCGTGAGTACCGTACGGCAACCGGCCAGTACGACGAGTGTGACATCTCGGTAACCTCAACAGGGATTGGTGGGCCCTCTGCGGCAATCGCCCTCGAGGAACTGGCTCGCGTCGGCTCGGAGACGTTCATCCGAGTTGGTTCGTGTGGCACAATCCACCCCGAAATCGAGGTCGGTGATCTCGTCATCAGTTCGGGAGCCGTCCGACAGGAGGGAACGAGCAAGGAGTATATTGACCCGGAGTACCCAGCTGTCGCCGACCATGAAGTTCTCAGCGCGCTGGTTGCCGCCGCAGAACGATTGGGATACGACTATCACGTCGGCGTGACAATGAGCGCCGACAGCTTCTATGCAGGCCAAGCCAGAACGGGGTTTGATGGGTACGAAGCACCCCGAAGCGACGAACTCCTCGAGACACTGCGAAATGCGAACGTCGCAAACATCGAAATGGAGGCCGCAACGATTCTGACGTTGGCGTCGATCTACGGGCTCCGGGCCGGTGCGGTGTGTGCAGTGTATGCCAACCGCCAGACTGGTGAGTTCCGCACAGACGGCGACAGCCGGGCGGCCGAAACCGCGAGCCTGGCGGTCGCCCTGCTTGCTCGGATGGATCAGATCAAGCGTGAAAAAGGCGTTAGCGTTTGGCACGCTGGATTATCGCTTGATTGATCGAAACCACCAGTAAACACGCTCAAAGACGCGAATTTCGCAGTATAGCTGTCTGTCGGCTTGCCTAGTGGTTGCCATGCGTTTCAAAGCCGATTTATCCGATGCCGTCCGAGAGTTACATATGACAGCTCATGTCGTCGTTGTCGGTGCCGGATACGCTGGTGCTGGCACGGTGAAGTCGTTCGAAAACGAGATCGAGGAGGGCGAAGCCGAACTCACCTGGATCTCCGAACACGATTATCATCTCGTCTTGCACGAAGTCCACCGAGTCATTCGCAAACCATCGGTTGAATCGAAAGTCGCGATCCCAGTTGACGATATCAAAGCTCCCGAAACCAACTACATTCGAGATCGAGTCACCGGCATCGATACCGACGAGCGTCGGGTCGAACTCCGTGACGGCGAGGACGTCGAATACGACTACCTGCTTGTCGGCCTTGGGTCGTCGACGGCCTTTTTCGGCATCGACGGGCTCGATGAGCATGCACACACACTCAAAAGCCTCGACGACGCCCGTGGTATCCACGAGGCCGTCCGCACTGCAAGTCAAGAAGCCACACAAAACGAGCCTGCTCAAGTGCTGATCGGCGGTGCGGGACTCTCGGGCATCCAGACTGCCGGCGAAGTCGCTGAGTACCGCGATATGCACCGCGCGCCAATCGAGATCAAACTCATCGAGGGGCTAGATTCGATCTTCCCTGGCCAAGACCCAGAAGTCCAAGGCGCGCTGAAAAAACGACTGCTTGATCGTGATGTCGAAATTCTCACTGGTGATTTCATTTCTGAAGTCGACGAAAAACACGTCTATCTCGGCGAGGACAACTCTCTCGAGTACGACGTACTCGTTTGGACCGGTGGTATTACTGGTCGCAACGAGGTCGCCGAAACTGATCTCGAGAAAGACGACCGCTCGAACCGCCTGTTTGCGGAATCCGACTTCCAGACCAGCGACGAACGCGTCTTTACGATCGGTGATGCCGCATTAGTAGACCAGGGCAACGACGATGTCGCCCCACCAACTGCACAAGCAGCCTGGACGGCCGCCGAAGTCGCCGGCGAGAACCTTGCCCGTGCAGTCCGTGGTGCGCCGCTGAAATCCTGGAAGTTCAAAGACAAAGGGAAAGTCATCTCGGTCGGCGAGGAAGCGGTCGCCCACGACGTAATGGGTGTGCCGGTCAACACCTTCGGCGGGCCCGCAGCGAAAGCACTCAAAAAGGGAATCGCCTGCAACTGGATCGCTGATATCACCTCATACAAACGCGCCATGAAAGCATGGGGCGACATGTAAGACAGGCCGAGAAAACAGCACGTATCAAACGATACTAGCGGAGAACCACACTGCCGGAGTGAGTTGTCTTTAGTGTGCTGGGTCTTCAGCTGGGGCGAGCATATCGTCAATCTGCAAAATGAGGATGTTGTTGGTGTCGTCTTTCGCATCCAGCGTACCAGTAATGCGGAGCTTCGACAGTGGTGTCGGCCCGACGATTACCTCATCGCCCTCGTGGAAATCACGCACTGATCCTTGAAGATGGATTTCGGCGCGGCAGAGTTCTGGATGATGAACGCTCGAGAGATCGATGCTTTCGACGTTGGCGTTCTCGACGGTTTCGTCGTTGTGGAACAGCGGCACCGCTGCGGCGTCGTCCATCTGGTCGACATCAAGTGCCTCGTAGGCGTTTGCGGTCGGTTTATATCCGCCTTTCGGGCCTGGGACACCTTCGACGAGTTGGAGAGCTTTGAGACTCTGCATCTGATTGCGGATCGTACCGGGATTACGGTCGACCTCGTCGGCGATCTGTTCGCCTTTGACAGCATCTTCGGTCTGTCGGTGGAGGTTTGTGAGTGCAGTCAAAATCGTTTTTTGGCTTGGTGTAAGCTCAATTGATGACATAAACCCTGTTTAGAGCGGACCGTTCATAAATCCGATGGAAGACTAGTAACAATTCGTCGAACGGAAGCGTATATATACCCAGTTGCACAGACCTAAGTGGTCACACACGAGATACGCTGAGCAACCGCTCGTTGGCGGCAGCTTTGTGTAACAGACACTGTTGAGAACTGGCAGTATGAGCCAACTACCGAACGGGTAGCCGATCGACTAACTCCGCACCGCGGGTGAACATCCAGCCGCGGCCACGTCCCTCTGTGATGTTCCGGAAGACAGCCTCGGGGTCTTTGTTCCAGACCCACTGCCAGCGTGTTCGGGCCAACAGTGCCAGTTTACGAGCGGTAGTGAGCTGGGGGGTCTCCGAGAGCACGTCGTACTCGAGATCACGGATCAGCCGATGGTGATCATAGTAGAGCACAGCCGCCAGCAGCACTGCCAACTGGCAGTCTTCGGGGAGATATTTGATTCCAGCAACTCCTTGGTTGTACAACGTTTCGGCTCGATTGAGTTCTGCTTGCATCACGGCGGCGAAATCCGCATTCATCTCGAAGGAAGTCAACTGGTCGTCGTCGACGCCGTGACGTTGCAGTGTCGTCTGAGGGAGATAGATACGGTCGCGTTCGACGATGTCTTCTCGAACATCTCGCAGGAAGTTCGTTAGTTGGAAGGCCTCGCCGAGTGCGGTCGCATGTGGGAGTGCTTTTTCGGGCTCATCAGGATCCATCACCGCAGTCATCATCCGGCCGACCGCAGACGCAGAGCCATCCATATAGGCCTCGAGTTCGTCGTAGGTCTCATAGCGGGCCGTATCAATGTCTGACTCCATGGCGTCCATGAACGTCTCGACGTCTTGGGTATCAATGTCATACTGCTCTCGGAGTTCGGCAAATGCCGCCAACACCGGGTCGTCGGTTTCGCGTTCGCCGAGTGCAGCCGCACGGATACGCTCGAGTTCTGCCCGCTGTTCGGCGGGTGTTGTTCCGTCAGCGTTATCGACCACTTCGTCGGCAACACGGAAAAAGGCATACAGCACGTAGGTGGCCTCTCGAATCCGTTTGGGCAACAGCCGTGTGGCAACGTGAAAGGTCTTGCCAGTCTGCTGTTGGATAGCCTTACTCCGGGCGATTTGTGTCTCCTCTACCATGGTAGCGTTAGGGGGGCCATCTGTCGTCTCGTCGGCCGGTTCCAGCGGCACAGCATATGTATCCGTATATGAACGCTATCGACATAACAGTTCGTACATACCTGGCATTTTGCTCGCGGTTGTTTCAGTAAAACGTGTCCGAACAGTCGTAGATCACACCATGACTCGGACAGACGTACTTGCAGTGACGATGGATCATTCCTTCCCCACAGATCGGACAGGGACGACCTGCCGGGCCATCGTGTTCAGCCATACCTACTCAACGGCTGGCGACCACATTACTGTTGGCGTTTCGGCGTCGCCTCTGGGGTCTCTCCCGGTTTTTCGACACGCGGAACATACAATCCAGGCGACGGCCGAAGCAATCCGGCATCGAACCGCTTTGCGCGAAGAATCGCCACGCCAAAGACAACCGCAACCACCACCGGAATCCAGTTGCCAAACCAGGCGTTGATCAGACCCCACAGGATGACGAAACTGATCAGATCATCCAGCATAAACTCACAGTTGGCCAGCCTGGCTTCGAGTTGTGTCCGGTCGAAGGTCAGATCCAACACGCCAACTGCAACAGTCGCACTCAACACCCAGCCGGCGTAGTTCGAAAGCGGCACATCATAAAACAGCCCACCGGCATCGTAGCTCCAAAAGCCAAGCGAGACTGCCGCCGGATCGAGCACAACATCCATGGCAACAACTGCCGGAATCACGATTGACAGCCGGATCAACCTCGAGGTCGCACGCTCGCCGAGCAACAACAGCGATAGTAGATACGTATTGAGCACGATTGGGAGGAAAAACACCGGTAGTGCGGCAGGAATCCCATCAATCATCGGCCCAAGGCTCACTCCATAGACGAACTCACCGTACGGCCAGCCAGTTGAGACGCCGACGTACTCGATGAAGTACGTATAGCTCATCAACAATCCAACCCCCAGGAGTGCCCGCCGGTCAAGTGTCGGGATCACACCCACAATGAGCGGAGCGGCCATCACGACCGTTCCAAACAGGATTAACGGCGGATTAAATCGGAACAACTCCGGAAGCACAGACCACTCCAAAGCACTGCCAAGCAGCATTACTGCACCAACCAGCGGGAAGAATACCGCGATGGTAAATCGGTTGCCGTCGACAAAGGCATCCAACCACGCTTCGGTTTCAGTTCGAGTACGGGGAAGTCCTGAGAGGATTGCCTGCATATTCGGGGCTTCGCTAATCTGGGGTTCCGTGCGGTCGGACTCGACAGACACCTCAGTCATCCGATCACCTCCCACAGTGGGACGATCTGCCAGAGCGCCCCCAGTGTGATGAGTGTTCCAACCGCCGTATTAAGCGCCGGAAACCACCAGTAGGCACGTTCGACGTTGACTCTCGAGGCTGCAACCCAACCGACGAAGACAGGATACACGGCAAGGAGCCCTCCAAGGCGCGTGTCGACGCCCCCAAAGGCGACCGCAGCGGCGATCCAACAGCCCGTAACGTAGCCGTACGTTCGGCGTTCGCCGAATAGGGTAGCTGTCGTCCGAATATCTGCTGCGCGGTCGGGTTCGATGTCCGGAATCGCCGAAAACGTGTGCATGCCCATCGTCCAGAGCCACGCCCCGGCGACTGCGAGCACGGGCGGTTGGTCGCCGGCAACCACGACGTAGGCCGCGATGCCGGGCAGAATATACAGCCCGTTCGAGACTGAATCGAAAATGGGTGTGGTTTTAAATCGGAACGGTGGCGCGCTGTACTGGATTGCCAAAACCAGAAAGCCGACCAGCCATGGCCAGGCGGCTGGCGGCGTCACTGCGAGGAGTCCAACTCCACCCAAACCGCTCAGTGCGACTGCCGCGGTCACCGCACGGTCGCCCTGCCAGCGGGCCTCCTTGTCGTCTTTTTTGGGGTTTTCGCTGTCCACATCAGCATCAAAAATGTCGTTGATGCCGTACAGCAGGACGTTCGCTGGAAGCAGAAAGTATCCAAAGAGGACGAACGAAACCGGCAAAAACAGTTCTTCGACAGTACTTGCGGCGACGGCCACACCAACCACAACCGGGCCGGCAAGATACAGCCAAAATCGGGGTCGCGACAGTACTAGCAAATACTGCATATGCTCGAGTAAGCCGGCGTTTCGCAGGTCGTCGCTCACAGTTGACATCACTCCGCGACAGCATCCGCAGTTAGTTGGCCACTAATCAGACACATTGGCACACCGATTCCGGGAGTTGTATACGACCCTGTAAAGTACAGACCGTCTACCTTGGAAGATTTCCGAGAGGGACGGAACAACGAGGTTTGTCGCAACGTGTGGGCCATCCCGAGGGCAGTACCCTGCATCGAATTATAGCGGTCGGAAAAATCATCGACACAGAATGTCTCTTCGGTGACAATCCGATCGCGAAGATCGACGCCCGTGTTCTCGGCTATATCCTCGAGTACGAGATCGCGGTATGTCTGTCGTAACTCGGGTGTATCTTCCAGACCTGCGGCAATTGGGACGAGCGCGAACAGATTGCTGTGGCCTTCGGGTGCGACTGAGTCGTCGGTTTTCGAAGGCACACACAGGTAGTAGGATGGATCGTCGGGCCAGGCGGGATCATCGAAAATCGTCTCGAAGTGGTCGCTCCAGTCTGTTGGCAGGACGAGCGTGTGGTGGGCAAGTTCGTCGACATCACCTTCGACACCCAAATACAGCAGGAACGTCGAGGGTGCATACGTACGTGAGTCCCAATAATCCTCACTGTACTGGCGTTTTTCCGGCGGTAGCAACTCCTGTTCGGTGTGCGCATAATCCGCATTTGAGACAACACGGTCGGCGAAATACTCCTCGCCGCCTTCGGTTCGGACGGCAAATGCCCCTTTGCGGCCGGCGATTTCGGTGACGGGTTGGTCGGTAACGAACTCGACGCCCAACTCTTCGGCCATCTCGACAATGCCGTCGACGACACTCCCTATCCCGCCATCAGGATAGTAGACGCCCATGTTGAAATCGACGTGGCTCATCAGATTGTAGAGCGCGGGCGTGTTGGTCGGCGCGCCACCCAAAAAGACGAGCGTATACTGCATGATCTGCTGGAGTTTTGGGTGCTCGAAGTAGCCTTCGACGTGGCCCTGCATCTTCCCGAGCAGCGACAGTCCCCACGAGTATCGCAGCACATCCAGATCCATGTAATCTCGCAGGCGCGGGCGGTCGGTGTACACGAAGTGTTCCATCCCGACATTGTAAGTGTATTCGGATTTCTCGAGATACCGCTCTAAGGCCTCTCCCGCACCCTCTTCGTACTGTTCGAACAGCTCCTTGTTAGCCTCTATGTCAGGCACGAGATCAACCTGATCGCCGTCTTTAAAGAAGATCCGGTAGTGCGGATCAAGCCGCGAGAGGCTGTAGTACTCCGCAGGCGATTTGCCGAAATGCCCAAAGAACCGCTCGAAGACATCCGGCATCAGATACCACGAGGGGCCCATATCGAACCTAAAGCCATCTTGCTCGAGTCGGCTGGCTCGACCACCGAGTTGTTCGTTCTTTTCGAGAACCGTGACGTTCGCCCCAGCGTCGGCCAGATAACACGCCGTCGACAGCCCACCAAAGCCGCTGCCGATAATAACGATATCCTCGCCGTCGACCGCCGAGAGGTCGCCATCGTATCGTCCTTCGTTGCCGCCGTAGTGTTCGATTTCTGGTTCAGAGGCGGTGACCATGTATACATCAAATAAGTTCGAAGAGCGTATAAAACAACGGACTTCGCCCAGTGGGCCCTACCTTTAGGCTCCGTCGTCACCATATCCCTGTATGGACGCTAACACAGTTGTCATCACCGGTGGAACCCGTGGAATCGGACGCGCAGTCGCCGCGGAGTTCGCCGCGACCGGCGCGCAAGTCGTCATCTGTGGCCGCAACAACGAACGTCTCAATACAGCACTCGAGGAGTTGAACACAGACCACGAGAACGTCTCGGGGCTCACGGTCGACGTTCGAGACGAATCCGCACTCCAGCAACTTTTTGAGCACGCCGCAGAGCGCGGTGGCACCGTCGACGTTGTCGTCGCTAACGCCGCGATTAACCACGGCGAACCCGGTAAGATGTCACTCGACGATGAGTCCTACGACCAGTTCGACGAGACGCTTGCGACCAACGTTCGTGGTGTCTTTTCGACACTCAAAGAGGCCATCCCACATCTGGCTGACGATGGCCGTATGCTGGTTCCGTCGGGATCGGTCGCCCGCAAAGCCAAACAGGGGATGGGCGCATACGCCGTCTCGAAAGCCGCCGCAGAAGCCATTTCCCGTGGATTTTCAGTCGATATCGACCAATCCGTTTGCGTTATCGACCCTGGGCTCGTCGCCACCAATCTCACAGGCATTCAAAAGGCACGGGATGCCGCCGACATCGCACCGATGTATCTGTGGGTCGCCACCGAAGCCGACTCCGAAGAAATCGACGGTGAGGTTGTCGATCTCCGAACCTGGAAACAATCGACGCGCTGATCAAACCGCAAGTACGGCATACACGACGAGAAAGCCGAAATACAGCGCCACGAGGCCGCCGAGTGCGATAATCCGAAATCGGTTCAGTGTTGTTTCTTCGTCGGTGTAGGTCTGTTTGAACTGCTCGCGTTCGTCGTCGGTAAGCGACCCATAGTGTTCGAGACCCGAATGCAGTCGGTACTGTGTTTCGTCAGGCAACTCGAAGCCACAGTACGGACAGACGACCGGCTCTGCATCCGCAGGCACCGCGGTTTCAGGTCTCCCGGCGTCCGTCATGGCCCTTCTCCAGTCGCGATGTACGGCGGTTCGACAATCGGTGTCGTGACGATCCAGAGGCTAATCATCGTGTAGGCGACCATCACGAGTGTCACTCCATACTGGCTTTTGATCGCCTCGAGTCGGCCGGGAAACAGATCGTAGGCCGCCGCATGTGCAACCCAGACGGCGATTACGTGGCCGATCAACACAAGAGCCATCTCGACGCCGGAGATCCAACCAGGTAGACTTCCCAAAATCGGCGGCTGTTGGGGAGGCGACAGTGGCATTGCCCCGACGACGACAACGGAGGGCAGCAATGCGATAAAAAACCCGAGATTGTGAGAAAGGTGATATCCAACCGCAATCGCAAGCAGCGACGGTGCGAAGCGACGACCCAACGCATCGCGTGTGATGTAGGTCGAGCCGTACTGACGGGCCAGACCCATCGACCACCAGAAGGCACCCAAAAAGAGCGCGAATCCAGTGACGTAGGCGACAAAATACACACCGAGCGGTGCCAATCCAAGCCCGACCGCACCGACTGCAAACGACTCCCAGAGCCACGTCGCGACAAAGCCATCAAAGGTAGTCACATACAGCAGACAGACAATGAAAGCGACTTCATCGCGCCCTGAGACGAGTTTCGGATCGGTCAGTGCCATTCCCGGCAGGCGAAAAGAGATTCCGTCGTCTGTTCGCTCGAGCGGCGCAAACCGACCGAAGTACGCCAACGCACGTGAGATCGGATCAACCGTCGAAAACCACTTGTTAGATCCAAATGCGACCGAGCCAGCGACACTGACGGCGGTGTAGGCGAGAATTGTCGACGCAAGCAGCCGTGGATCATCAGCCAGCGGCGTGACGACTTCAATCCAGATTAACAACATGAGTCCGGCCACACTCGGCCAGGCACCCAGCCGGTCGGGATACGCCAAGTTGGCACTTGGGAACAACTCAGCAATCGTCCGAAACGGGTTGAGCGTCGGCCATGTATTGCCAATCAGATACGTCGAGGCAACGTACCCGCCCCACCAGCCAATCCAGACAAACACCACCGCGAAGTTGCGGTAACCCGTCGGCGGGCCCATGTAGCCAACGTAGACGGTTACAGCGAGTAATCCGAGTCCAGTTAGTCGGCCTATCAGTGCGATTATGCGGCCTGGCGACCGCAATCGGCCGCCCCACTCATGGAAGGATCGAATAAACACACGGTCGGTGACAAACGAAGCCAACAGAAACGAAGCGCCGACTGCACCGCCTCCGGTCGCCAAAAACAGCCACGTTGGCACCTCGAGTGTGGTTGGCGTCGCATCCCGAAGTGCGGCGGCATGCGCGGCTGCAGTCCCACTTAGCAATCCCAGAGCTAGTATCGACGTCACGACAACACTGGCGAGTCGTCGACGCCGTCGACAAATCATTGTCTGCAGTAGGAAGTACCGAAAGGAGTAGCTTGCGACTTGCCAGCCGGCCACTCGAGTAACGTTGTGGAATCAAGCGGACGACCTCGTGCAACCGAGTGGGCAACCTCGAGCAACCACGGGGACAGTGTCGGCTGCTCGAGTAGTTGCGTTGTTGATCGGCAGCTCTCGCGTGGGTTGGGAGGATTTTTAGTCACTGCCTCGCAACGGTGTGGTATGAGCACCGAAACGGACGATGGACACGACGACCACCATCACCATCTACCGGCGGTCGAAGACTGGCCGCACGGCTTTGGTGAGGCCAGTTGGTGGCCGTTTGTGACCGCACTCGGTGGTGCGGGAATTTATCTCGGAGTTGCACTGTGGATTATCGCTGATCTTACCCACCCATTGGCCGGTCCAGCGGTGTTGGCCGGCAGCGTCGGGCTGTTTTTGATCGGTATCTACGGCTGGCTTTATCATGCGTTCATTGTCAAATTCTGGACTCGAGACACTTCTGAACACGGTCATTCGTCGTTACGGTGGGGAATGATTGCCTTCTTAGGCTCCGAGTTGGCGACGTTCGGCGCGCTGTTCGGCTACTACTTTTATTTCCGTGCGGGCGCAGAGTGGGGACTGCCCGAGACGACTCCAGAACTAGTCAACTCGCTGATTCTCGCTAACACGGCGTTTCTGATCGCCTCGTCGTTCACACTCCATTGGGCCCATGTCGCTTTGCGCGGTGGCGACCGAACCAACTTCCTCCGCGGGATGGCACTGACACTCCTGCTTGGGATTGTGTTCCTTGGCGGGCAGGCACTCGAGTACTTCGAGTTTATCGGAAACTACGGCTTTACCTGGACGGAGGGTGTCTACGCATCGGCATTCTTCGGGCTAACTGGTCTTCACGGCCTGCACGTCATGCTCGGGATTGTGTTCCTCGGGATTGTTTTCATCCGTGGACTGTACGGCCAATACTCGCCTGAAAGACATCTCTCGGTCAGTACGGCCTCGATGTACTGGCACTTCGTTGATATCGTCTGGGTGTTCCTCGTGGTCGTGCTGTACATCGGTGCTGGACAGGCCTAAGCTGTCAATTGCGTTTATACGTGGGTGGTGTTCGTTTCGCTTGTTTTGCCGACGAGCCAAGACTGTCGGCTTACGTATGCGTGTTTGGAGGCTACTGGTACCAACGCTAGAATTGTTGTCACTTGATAGGTATTGTTGCATTTTGCGAGGGAAGAACGCTCCGAGAGCGGTCTTCCGCATCACGGGGATAGTCCCCGACGATGCGAGGGGAGGGATTTGAACCCACGGACCTCTACAGGAGCGGAGCTTGAATCCGCCGCCGTTTCCGGGCTTGGCTACCCTCGCACGCAGTGCCAATCGTCCTCTAGAGTCCTCACTCACATTCTGTGACGACCAGTAATAAAGATTTCACAGTCGGTCGAAGCCGAACCGTCACACATTAACAGTCGTACGATGAGGGGTATCTGTGGCTGATCTCGTCGAAACAACCGATCCCGACGGTGTCGATTTTGGCTGGGTGATGCAGATGACGTTCGTTATCACCATCCTCGTCGGTGCGCCCATTGTAGCAGGGCTGTCGATTCTGGTCGAACTCCCAACGTGGGGTTCGCGAGTGAGCTTTGCGATCCGTGTCGGCGCACCGATCTGGTTTCTGACTGCTGTCGGGATGTTTCTGTACGCGAAATATACGCTGGAGGGTGACTCTGAGGCCGAACACGAAAACGAACACGAAAACGACCAGACATCCTCTTCGAGCGATGAGGCAACCGGCGACTCGAGCTAGCCGAACTGACGCGGGATACCGATCAGACGAACCGAAACGCAATGCCGGCGCGGTCGGCCGTCGTTCGGTCTCGAGGCGAATCACCGATAAATAGCGCCTCGCTTGGTTCGACGCCGAGTTCTGAGACGGCCGTCAACAACGGTTCAGGATTTGGTTTGTGTGTTTCGACCGTATCCCGCCCGACGACAACCTCGACTGAGTCAGCGAGTCCGTGTGTCTCGAGTGCGATTCGACAGGCGCGTTCGGCGTTGAGCGAACAGACACCGACTGGCACCGTCTGGTCAAGTAGTTCATCGGCTAACTCGAGGCGACGAGACGTCCGTGCGCCTTCTCGCTCGTGTCGGCTGATGGTTTCTTCGACCGCTGGTTCGATTCCGTGGTCTGGGGCGTCCTCGAGCAGCCCCCACAGATCCGCGCCTGTGGCGTCGATACCCACAGAATCGTAGACATCGATAACATCAGTGGCGACTGCCGCCCAGTTGACGGCCAGATTGACGAGTGTCCCATCCAGGTCATAGACGACGCCTGCGTATGACTGATCCATACGTGCTGTGTTGGCTGCTGGGGTCAAATCGCTGGCGACACTATGGAACCTCGAATCCGCGCCAATCAACAACCGTAACCCAATACGTATCAACACTCCGAGGACGGCCCACCGACGGTGCCGTGTGCTCACGTGACTGCGCAGTCGGCTGCCAACTGTGATCCCGGCGACCGCCGGAACCGCCGCCAGCACCAAGAGACCGAAGACGGCTAGGCTGGGATACAGCCCCAACAGTCCGACCCGGAGTGGTGCTTCGGGAATCGCCTCGAGCAGTGCCATCCCAGCGACCGTTCCCACAAGCGCCGGCGAGATGACCGTCGCCAGTGCCATCGTACCGACAACCGCAAAGCCAATCCAGCCAGCCCGTTGAGCAAGCCGACACCGAACGTGACTGCCAGCAGAGCCACCACGATCTCGGCAGAAAAGACGACATACTGTAACCACACTCGAGACCACAACATAAACAGCGCTCCCGTATGCGCCAGCGATTCGTTGCCGTTTTCGTGCGGTTATAGTCCAACACCGATGGTGACCAACACGACCGCGGTAAGCCACCACTGCCAACCACTCGAGGGCTGAGATGGCATGGCGCGGTGACGCCGGCCTCGTGCAATCAACAACCCTTCACGGACGAACAGACCACCGATTCCGCTCAAGCCGAGGGCTGTAATGACAGTCTGTGGTTCGGCGACCCATCCGACAACCAGCGACCGGCCCACCACCCAGACGACGAGCCCACCACAGACTGCCATCGGTACTCCGAGTGCGACATCGCGGTAGCGACCGACAACTACGCCAACTCCGACGAGTACAACCAGACAGCCAAAGACGAGTCGGTCAGCCAGTTGGCTGACAACCGGGCTGTAGGCCGGTCGCATCGTCAACGCTACCAACAGCCCACAGCCGACGCCCCACACACCGAGCAGATGTCCCGCCTCGCGGTCGTCATAGCTGAGATCCACACGTCCTGTGCGGCGACTGTGGGCCTAAAACCCCGGAAATTCTGTGCTTGAGACCAATCTACTCCCAGAACGGATACAGCGCGTCTCCACCGCCGTCGGTTGTTCGCTCGCCGTCGAGAACAAGTGCGCCCGAATCGCTTTCTTCGGGTGTGACAGCCTCGCCGATAACGGCGGCATCGATACCGGCTGTCTCGAGCTGTTTTGTGGCGGTCTCGAGGTGTTCGGGGGCCACCGTTGCGAGCAGTCCACCTGAGCCAAACGTCCGGAGTGGGTCGATTCCCATCGCCGCACAGACAGTCTCGGTCTCGGGCCGAACCAGCACCGACTCGCGGTCGACGACGAAATCAACGCCCGCGGCTGCGGCCATCTCGAGAACCCCAGTAACCACACCACCCTCCGTTGGATCATGCATCGCGGTTGCAACTGACCGGAGAGCCCTCGAGTCAGCCAACACACTGATGTCGTCGAAAAACCTCCCAGCGCGCTCGATGCTCTGGGTATCAAGACCTTCGTCTCGAAGTTTGTCGGCGAAATCTGTCGCAATAATCCCTGTCGCTTCGATGCCCGCACCTGTGGTCAAAAGCAGTTTGTCGCCCGCTTGTGCCCCGCCGCTCGAGATGTGGCTGTCGGTTCGGCCGAACGCAGTCAGGCTCAACAGTGGACGCGACAGCGCTGGAACGTACTCAGTGTGGCCGCCAACGATTGTTACTTCGAGTTCCTCGGCTGCCGCATCGAGTTGGCTCGTCAGTGTCTGGATCGTCTGGGGGTCGTCATCAGGCAGGAAAATGACGTTCGTCAGAAACTCGGGGTCGGCTCCCGCCGCGGCAATGTCGTTACAGGCCACATGTACCCCGAGGGTGCCGGCGGCTTCGGCAGCCAGCGAGATTGGATCGGAACTCACAACCAGTGTTTCCTCACCGAGATCGATTGCTGCAGCGTCCTCGCCATAAGCTGGCCCACTCAACAGCGCAGGGTTCGTTGCACCGGTCTGGCTGAGAACAGTCTCGAGCGTTTCGGCATCCAGCTTTCCGATCATCTATCTCGAACTCAGATGTCGTTGCTTTTGTACCTGCCGACACCCCAGCGTGTATGCAGTCTCCGACGTTGCGGCCCGCAGCTATTCGTCGACGAGTTCGACCTCGAGTTCGTCTTCGATGGCCCGAATCAGCGAACCACCAACACCTGCGCGAGCAGCCCGTCCCTGTTCGACTGCCACATAGTCGTCTTCGTCGGCACCCAGCGTTTTGGCAAGCTCTTCGATGGTAAAGCCGGCATCCTGTCGGGCTGTCTCGACACGTTCGGCATAGTTGGTGACCAGATACGGCAGCCGATCCCGCTCGTAGTTGGTGCCTTCTTTTTCCCAGTGGGTCGAATCGCCCTTGCTGGCGTCGTATATTTTGGCTTGCTTCTGGGCCGCACGCTTTTTTCGGTCAATCGGGCCATCGTCGCTTCCGCTCGAGTTGCCGCCGCTCGAGGACTGTGAGCCACCAGACCGTCTCGAATCGCGTTGGCTATCGTCGTGGGGCGAACAGTCTGGACACACCAGCAGTTTTGCGCCGGCGACATTGGCTTTGCTGAGTCTGTTAGAGGTTTTTCCACAGAGTTCGCAGGCGTCGCCATCGCCACCACCACCGCCGCTACCCGTTGAGTATTTGGCCATGTCTGTATGTTAGACCGTGGGGTGTTTAATGTTGACCGCCCGTGGGAGCCATACCTCTCGATAGCTGCGAGTGATAAGCAGTCGATAGTGCGGCCGCTTTCGGTATGGCTTCGGTAGAATTGTGCGTGGGTGCTGTCGTAGAGACAACACCGTGCATCGGGGTGACTTTCGTCACCGGTACGATGCGTGGGACCGGATTTGAACCGGCGGACCTCTACAGGACAGCGCCCTCAACGCTGCGCCGTTGGCCTGGCTTGGCTACCCACGCTCGTTGTGTGTTTTGTACGCTTTCGCGTACTCAACTATTCCCGTGCCCCCATTAAAAGCCCTTCTTTTTGCGACTCGCCATGGCTGAGTCTGCCACAGTTGAGTCGGTGCCGCCTGTCGATTTTTGAGCGTGTTGACAGATACAGCGGATACACACAACTGTTTGATAACTCGACCAGCCGCGGTCTACAAACAAACGATTTTGGTCGGCGACCACCAACTGTCTGTGTATGCAACTAGTCTCGAAACAGCAGGTGCCATTGCTAACGGCTGTGTTGAGTGTCGTCTCACTCGCGTTAGTCTTTAGCGCGGTCGGCGGCGTTGTTCCCGAACAACTGTTGCCCCGAAGCGAGGGGTTGATCGCACTCATTCCGCATCTCAACGTTGTGTTCAGTATCGCTGCGATTGTCACGATCGTCAGTGGATGGCGTGCGATCCAACAGGGCGACGTCGAGAGCCACCGAAACTGGATGCTTGCGTCATTCGGACTCTTCGGAGCGTTTCTCGTCTTTTATTTGTACCGTGTGGCTCTCGAAGGCCCACAGGCGTTTGGCGGTCCAGAGACAATCAGACAGTTCGTCTATCTGCCAACGTTAGCAATTCACATCCTCTTGGCGGTCATCTGTGTTCCACTGGTGTTTTATGTTCTGCTGGTGGCGCTCAGCCGTCCAACCGAAGAGATCTATCGCAGCCGACACAAAAGCGCTGGCCAGATTGCTGCCGCACTCTGGTTGATTTCGTTTAGTCTCGGAATCGTTGTCTATGTGATGTTGTACGTTCTGTATTAGCTGTTCAGTGTTCGGCTGTTTGATCTGTGTCGTCTTCGTAGACGTACTTCATAAACAGTGCAAACACTACCGGAGACAACAGAGCCGCACCTAACACCCCACCGAGAACAAACAGTAGGTTGTCGCTTGTGCCCGGTTCATCATCGGTTGTCTCCGCGTTCTCGCCGTCTGCTGGAATAGTTTCGTCAACAACATCACCGACAGCTACCGCACCGAACATGCCGAGGGCTTCGTGTGGGGTACAGACGTATCTGAAAACCTCACCGTCGTCGTCTTCTTCAAACGTGTGTTCGAAGGTGTGGCCCTCTTCTGCGGTACGGTCGCTCTCGAAAGCACTGTCTTCTTCGACAACGTTGTGTTCGCCGCCCTCACCAGTCCACTTCCAGACGACTGTCGTCCCTGGGTCGATCTGAATCGCCGGCGGATCGAACAGCACGCCCTGGTCGCCAGTTCCAACTAGTACCTCAACAGTATCTTCTCCGGCGTACTCAACGGTCCCGTCGTAGTTGTCGACATCATCGAGCCAGCCGTCGTAGGGATCTGTTTGGGCACTCGCTGGCATTCCAACTGCTGCGGCCCCCGCCAGTCCAAGGCTCCCGCGGAGTATTGTCCGCCGGTCGCACGGGGTTTCGATGTCCATACCAGAAGCTATGACGCCTAGAAAATAAGTGCCACTGAATCGCCCCGGTTAGTCGTCGGCCGCAAACGGCCCCGCCGGATCGATCACTGGACGCTCGACCTCGCGGTCGGTTGTCTCGCCGTCGATATCGTACGGATACTCGCCGGTGACACACCCCAAACAGAGGTCTGTTTTTTCTGTCTCAAGGCTCTCGGCAATCGCATCAACAGAGAGATACGCCAGACTGTCCGCGCCGATTTCCTCGCGAATCTCCTCGAGAGTTTTGTCTGCCGCAATGAGTTCTTCGCGGGTTGCCATGTTGATACCCATATAACACGGTGCAAGAATTTGTGGAGAGCCCACGCGCATGTGAACTTCCTTTGCGCCAGCGTCTTTCAGCAGCTGGATGAGTTGGTTAGAGGTCGTTCCCCGGACAATTGAGTCATCGATGATCGTGACAGTTTTGCCCTCAATGGTGCTTTTGATTGGGTTGAGTTTGAGCCGCACTGCGCGTTCGCGTTCGTCCTGTGTCGGCATAATGAACGTCCGGCCGACGTAGCGATTTTTCATCAGCCCTTCGGCAAACTCAACGCCAGAGTCGTCTTCGACGCGTGGCTCGCCGTCGGCGGTCATCTCGGATGCGGCATCAGCATAGCCGGAGGCAAACGCCCGCCCAGAGTCGGGCACCGGCAGGACGACATCGGTCTCAATGCCGCTTTCTTCCCAAAGTTTCTCACCCAACGTTCGCCGAACGTCGTAGACGAGACTCTCATCGATCACGGAATCAGGACGAGCAAAGTAGACGTGTTCGAAAAAGCAGTGGGCCGTGTTTTCTTTGGTGATGAGTTGATACGAATCATACCCTGATCCATCTGAGTTCAGTACGATGAGTTCGCCTGGTCGAACGTCCCGAACCAACTCACCGTCAAGTGTGTCAATAGCGGCGGATTCGGATGCGAGCATGTAGCCGTCCTCGAGTTTCCCGATGCACAACGGGCGGTTGCCCTGTGGGTCTCGGACGCCGATGACCGCATCGTCGTGCATAATCGTCAGCGAATACGAGCCATGGATCCGCTGCATTGTGCGTTTGACCGCCCGGATGAGGTCTTCTTCCAGCAGGTTACGGGCGATATCGTGGGCGATGACTTCCGTATCACCATCCGACGTGAATGCATGGCCCAATCCGGCGAGTTCTTCGCGGATCTCGTCGGCGTTGACCAAGTTTCCGTTGTGTGAAAGACCCAGCGAACCGGATTTAAACGAAACCGAAAACGGTTGAGCACAACAGGTTCCAATCGAGCCTTCGGTTGGATACCGGACGTGACCGATTCCCGTTGGACCGTTGAGGTTATCAAGATCTGTTTTATCGAACACATCGCCGACGAGCCCCATCTCAACGTGGCTGTGTTGCTGGAATCCATCGTGGGTGACAATTCCTGCTGACTCTTGGCCCCGGTGTTGGAGCGCGTACAATGAGTAGTACAGTGGTCGTGCGACAGGGCGGTCGGCCACCGCAATCCCGACTACCCCACATTTCTCGGTTGGCCCGTCGACAGGATGGGTCGAATCCCGGCCGTATTCCATATAGGTCATACAACAGTCGGTGGCTAAAAACCCCGTGTTTGTGCCGTCATTCGGCTTGAGTTTCCCACTCTGTATGCACCTTCATGCATAAATTAGCCAACATTGCGGTTCCACAGAGCTACACTGGTTTCTCACAGAGTAGTTATCACTGACCGATTGCAGGTGGTGTTCGCAAAAAGACACAGAGAAGAATTACTCGCCAGCTTTCGACTGCCACTCGTAGTCGCGTCGTTTCGCCGATTTGCCGAAGCCACACGACGAGCAGACTTTCTTTCTACTGTGATACGACTTTTCGCCACAGCGTCGGCATTTGACGTGTGTCGTTTTGTTCTTCTTGCCCTGCGTTGGAGTTCCTGATCCGGTCATACAGTTATCGAGACGACGTTGTCGCCGCGTATAATGGTTGTGTCTTCGACTGACTCGACGGTCAGTTCACCGAAGCCTTCGGTGTCTTCCAGTTCTCCTTGTGCATCGAGAACAACGTTCATATGCTGATCGTAGCCCGCAAGCGTTCCAACGTAGGCGGTTCCGTCCTTTAGGGCGACAGTTACGGTCTCATCCAGAGCCGCCTCAAGAACATCGAGGGGTCGTCCACTCATACGGTCACAGCCACTGGTTTCGGTATTAAACGTACCGGAACAGTATGAGAGACTCACTGTTTGTGAGCGATCGGTCGGCCGTCGGTCGGCAATCACGGCAACCCATGTAGTTTTTAACACCACACGTCCAACGGCCATCCACCAACGAACCCGCGGGACACTGTCGATATTTGGCCTGGATGCGGCGGCCGCTCGACACAGCGGGGCCACACCGACCCAACCAACGACGGGGCATTTGGTTCCCACACGCGGGCAGAATTTGATACATATGGAAATCGAAATCGCAACCATTGGCGGCTACGAAGAGGTCGGCCGACAGATGACGGCCGTCCGTGCAGGCGACGACGTCGTCATCTTCGATATGGGTCTGAACCTCTCGCAGGTGTTGATCCACGACAACGTCCAGACTGAACAGATGCACAGCCTCGATCTGATCGATATGGGCGCAATCCCCGACGACAGAGTCATGAGCGACCTCGAGGGCGATGTCCAAGCGATCGTCCCAACCCACGGCCATCTCGACCACATCGGAGCGATCTCGAAACTCGCCCATCGGTACAACGCACCGATTGTCGCGACACCGTTTACGATCGAGTTGGTCAAACAGCAACTCGAGGGAGAGTCCAAATTCAACGTCGAAAACGAGTTGGTCAAAATGGCTGCCGGCGAGACGATGTCGATCGGCCAGACCGGACAACTCGAATTGGAGTTCGTCAACGTCACCCACTCGATTATCGATGCGATCAACCCTGTCCTACATACTCCAGAGGGTGCAGTCGTCTACGGACTCGACAAGCGGATGGATCACACGCCAGTGATTGGTGATCCAATCGATATGGAACGGTTCCGCGAGATCGGTCGTCAAGGAGAAGGTGTGTTAGCCTACATCGAAGACTGTACGAACGCCGGCCGAAAGGGACGAACGCCCTCGGAAGCGGTCGCCCGTCGCCACCTCAAAGACGTGATGTACTCGATCGAAGACTACGACGGTGGAATTGTGGCGACGACGTTCTCGAGCCACATCGCGCGCGTGAAGTCACTTGTTGAGTTTGCCGAGGACATTGGACGTAAACCCGTCTTGCTCGGCCGATCAATGGAAAAGTATTCTGGCACTGCCGAGCGGCTTGATTTCGTCGAATTCCCCGAGGATCTCGGCATGTACGGCCACCGCAAATCCGTTGATCGAACGTTCAAGCGGATCATGAAAGAGGGCAAAGAGAACTTTCTGCCGATTGTGACGGGCCATCAGGGCGAACCGCGAGCGATGCTCACACGAATAGGTCGCGGCGAGACGCCGTTCGAACTCGACGAAGGCGACAAAGTGCTGTTTTCGGCGCGGGTGATCCCGGAGCCGACAAATGAGGGCCAGCGCTACCAGTCCGAACGTCTATTGCGAATGCAGGGCGCACGGATTTACGACGACATTCACGTTTCTGGACACCTCCGGGAAGAAGGCCACTTCGAGATGCTGGATGCACTACAGCCACAACACGTCATTCCAGCCCATCAGAACCTCAAGGGCTTTGGGCCATACGTTGATCTCTGTGAGTCGCTCGGCTACGAGATGGGTCGTGATCTGCATGTCACACGCAACGGTACTCTCATTCAACTGGTGGAGGAATGACTCCAAACGCCACCGAAAAGCGGGTGCTCACTGCCATCAACGAGCGTCGCGAGGTAATCAACGACGCGATCGATATCGAGTTGCCGCTCGCCGAGCCACAGCGGCTGTATGAAGCTTCCCGGTATCTCCTCGAGGCAGGTGGTAAACGGCTTCGACCGACAGTGACGCTGTTGGTCGGAGAAGCACTCGCCGACGAGGATACCGCCGCCTTCGAGTACCGGGCGTTTCCGACCTGCTCGGGCGGAGAGGTCGATCTCATGCGGGCGGCGGTTGCAATCGAGATCATCCAATCGTTTACGCTGATTCACGACGACATCATGGACGACGATGATCTCCGACGAGGGGTCAAATCGGTTCACAATCAGTATGACACTGAGACGGCCATTTTAGCAGGCGATACGCTCTATTCGAAAGCCTTCGAGATCATGGCTGACGTTGGCGGTGATCCAACAAACACACTCGAGGTCATGCGACGGCTCTCGTCGGCGTGTACCAAGATCTGTGAGGGCCAATCGCTGGATGTTGCCTTTGAGTCCCGCGATGATCTCACGCCCGAGGAGTATTTGGAGATGGTCGAACGCAAAACAGCTGTGCTGTACGGTGCGGCTGCAGCCGTGCCGGCGTTGCTGGTCGATGCTGATGACGACATCGTCGAAGCGATGTACAACTACGGTGTCGAATCAGGCAAAGCCTTCCAGATCCAGGACGATGTGTTGGATCTAACGGTCCCGAGCGAAGAACTCGGCAAACAGCGAGGATCTGATCTCGTCGAGAACAAAGAGACGCTGATTACCCTACATGCTCGCCAACAGGGTGTCGATGTCGATGGGTTGCTCAGCGACTCGACTGTCGAGACGGTTACCGAAGCCGAAATCGACGCCGCAGTCAAGACGCTCGAGGACGCAGGCAGCATCGACTACGCCCGCGATATGGCCGAAGAGCTGACTGCTCAAAGCAAAAAGCGACTCGAGGTGCTTCCGGACAACGAGGCCAGCGACCTCCTTGCGGATCTCGCTGAGTACCTCATCTCTCGAGGCTACTGACCGCGATACAAACTATTCACTGACGGTACATTTCACCGGAAACCCGGTGTGTTCGGGACACAACAGCCAAACGTTAGGCCTCGAGTTCCTCAAGGGCAGCGAGAATCTCTTCGGCGTGTTCCTCGGGTGAGACACCCTCGAATGTACGAACGACCGTCCCAGCCGAGTCAATGATATACGTGTTCCGAAAAACACCATCGAACGTGCGGCCAAACATGTTTTTCTCGCCGTAGGACTCATAGGCTCGCCCGACGCTGCCATCTGGATCAGACAGAAGATCGAACGGGAGATCGTGTTTTTCGGCGAACGCAGCGAGATCCTCGAGTGGATCATCACTGATTCCATAGACGGTGATACCGCGATTCTGAAACGTCTCGAAGAGATCTCGGAATCCTGTTGCTTCGGTTGTACAGCCCGGTGTATCGGCTCGTGGATAAAAATAGACGACTGTATACCCCTCGGAGTCCGAAAGCGAGACGGTCTCGCCGGTGTGGTTCTGCAGGGAAAACTCGGGGGCGGTCTCACCAACTGAAAGCATAGCCGCTGGTTTGGTGGCTCGACAAAAGTAGTTGATCATCTCGTCGGTGTGCTCGCCGCCGTCGTGGTGGCTGCCTCGAGTCTACTCACCGTTCGACCGCTTCGGGCACAATCGTCACCGGAACGCCGGCTTCCTGGGCAACCACGAATCCGGTGTGGCCATCACGAAGTGTTTCCAGTTGTGTTTTCGACCGATGGCCGATGACGATGTGATCGATCTCGACATCCTCGGCAATATCGAGCAACTGTTTGCCGATCGCCGTTCCCGACCGGAGACCACTTCGGTTGAGATGCTCGAGTGAGACGTCTGCGGTGATATCGACATCCGACAGATACGACCGGATTTCGTCACGAAAGTTCCGGTCTCCAGCCGATGCGGTCTGGTTTTCGGTGACGTGAGCGACAGTTAGTTCCTGGTGTAGTCCGTTGGCCAACTGGACTGCGACGTCAACGACAGTCTCAAACCGGTCGTCGTCACCGATTGCAACAAGAATGGCCATGAGGTATGATTGTGCTGAAACTGAATAACAGTTGCTCTGAGCGACCGGCTGTATCGGCCAACTACACTCGAGGATGTCCGAACGCTGTGAGACGGCAAGCACTCCGGTCTCAGTGTAGCCACCGGTCGGATGCACTCTACTCCAA
>LFCJ01000162.1_pt1 | contig 37390 bp, 35 predicted proteins | sample 643141 | NCBI WGS metagenome assembly LFCJ01 (sample SAMN03766243, study PRJNA286221) | soda lake metagenome | biome: soda lake; feature: Kulunda steppe; material: water; isolation source: sample B1-Br-g2 brine of Lake Bitter-1 | place: Russia: Kulunda steppe | collected 2010-07
CTTGCGCCCTTGCGCCGCATGAGCCTAGGGGCTGAAGGCGGCGAGCCGGTCGATGAGTGCGGCGATGCCGTCGCGGTCGGCATTGGCGAAGGCGATGCGCATCGCGCCGCCGCCGCCGCCCTCGGGCATGAACATCGTTCCCGGGAGCATCAGCACCCCGGCCTCGCGCACCAGCCTTTGCGCGAGCACGTCCGATTGCATCGCGTGTGGATGCGCCACATAAGCGAAATACGCCCCCGCCCCCATCAGCTTCCAGCCCGGCAGCCGCGCGAGGCCGGCCGTGACGGCATCGCGCCGCGCGAGGATCTCGTCGCGCTCGCCCGCAAGCCACTGGCCGAGATGGCGCAGCCCCCACAGCGCGCCGCGCTGGCCGATCTGCGGCGCGCAGATGCCGACCGTATCGAGAAACTTCTCGAGCACGGCGAGCCTGGCCGGGCTCGCCACCACCGCGCCGACACGGTGGCCGGTGAGCCGGTAGGCCTTGGAGAAGGAGTAGAGCTGGATCAGCGTGTCGCTCCAGTCCGGGTCATCGAAGAGCGGGTGCGGCGCTCCGGCGCGGGAATGAAAATCGCGATAGGTCTCGTCGAGGATGAGCGCGAGACCGCGCCGCCGCGCGAGGTCGGCGAACGCTGCGACGAGTTCGGGCGGGTATTCCACGCCGCCGGGGTTGTTGGGCGTGACCAGGACGATGGCGCGGGTGCGATCGGTGATGCGCCGCGCCGCGTCGTCGGGATCGGGCAGGAGCGCGGCGTCCGTGGGCAGCGGCACGGCGGCGACCCCGCTCAGATCGCACCACATCTTGTGGTTGAAATACCACGGCACCGGGAGCAGCACCTCGTCGCCCGCCTGCGCAAGCGTGGCGATCGCGGCACAGAAGGCCTGGTTGCAGCCCGCCGTGATCGCGACATTCGCCGCCGCCACGGTGCCGCCGTACAGCCGCGCCGTCTGCGCGGCCAATTCCGCGCGCAGCTCGGGCAGGCCCAGAACGGGGCCGTAGAGATGCGTGCCGGGGTCGTTCAGGACCGCCTCGGAAAGCGCCATGCGCAACCCCTCGGGGGGCGGATCGACGGGGGCGGCCTGGCTGAGATTGATGAGCGGGCGCTCGGGCGCGAACGTGACCCCGTCGAGCCAGCGAAACGCCTGCATCACGGGCGGCGCGAAGGTGGCGTCGATCACGGGCGAAAGCGGCGCGGACATTCAGGCGCCGCGATAGGGTTCGACGTATTGCAGCGCCATGTCCCAGGGAAAGAAGATCCAGGTGTCCTGGCTGACCTCGGTGATAAAGCTGTGCACCATCGGACGGCCCTCGGGCTTGGCGTAGACGGTGGCGAAATGCGCCTTGGGGTAGAGGTCGTGGATGAGCTGCAGGGTGCGCCCGGTATCGACGAGATCATCCACGATCAGGATGCCGGTGCCGTCGCCGACGACATCGGCCTGCGGCGCCTTGATGAGCACCGGCTCGGTCTGCTCCTGCCAGTTATAGGACTTGATCGAGATCGTATCGACGGTGCGGATGTCGAGCTCGCGCGCCACGATCATCGACGGCGCCAGCCCGCCGCGCGTCACCGCGACCACCGCGCGCCAGTCGCCGTCATCGGGCCCGATCCCGTCGAGCCGCCAGGCCAGCGCGCGCGCATCGCGGTGCAGCTGGTCCCAGCTGACATGAAAGCCCTTCTCATGCGGCAGCCGCTCGGTCATGGATCAGCGCTCCTTGGCCAGCGCGCCCTCGATGTCCGGCGCGTCGGGGGCTTTCATCCCGACGACATGATAGCCCGCATCGACATGATGCACCTCGCCCGTCACGCCGGAGCCGAGATCCGACAGCAGGTAGAGCGCCGATTTGCCGACATCGTCGATGGTCACGTTGCGCCGCAGCGGCGAGTTGAGCTCGTTCCATTTCATGATGTAGCGAAAATCGCCGATGCCGCTCGCAGCGAGGGTCTTGATCGGTCCCGCCGAGATCGCGTTGCAGCGGATGCCGTCGCGGCCCAGATCCTCGGCGATGTAGCGCACGCTGGCCTCCAGCGCGGCCTTGGCCACCCCCATCATGTTGTAGTGCGGCATCACCCGCTCGGCGCCGTAATAGGTCATCGTCAGCAGGCTGCCGCCCTCGGGCATCAGCTTCGCCGCGCGCTGGCAGACCGCCGTGAAGGAATAGACCGATATGTCCATCGTCGAGCGGAAATTCTCCGCGCTGGTGTCGACATAGCGGCCGCGCAGCTCCTCCTTGTCGGAAAAGCCGATCGCGTGCACTACGAAATCGATCCGGCCCCAGACCCGCTCGAGCTCGGCAAAGAGCGCATCGACGGAGCCCGGATCGCCGACATCGCATTCGATGACCAGCTCCGATCCCAGCCGCTCGGCGAGCGGGCCGACGCGCTTCTTGAGCGGGCCGCCCTGATAGGAGAAGGCAAGCTCCGCGCCGGCATCCGCGCAGGCCTTGGCGATCCCCCACGCGATGGATTTTTCATTGGCGAGCCCCATGATGAGACCACGCTTGCCTTGCAGGAGATGTGTTGACATCCGGGGCTCCTCGGCCATCTGTCGCGTGAGCGTGCTTTAGGCGATTGCGCCGAGTGCATCAAGTGCGGCGGCGCGGGCAAGGTGGGAGAGCGACATGAGCGAGCGCACGGGCATCTTCGCGGGCGACGACCCCTTCGCCCTCGCACAGGGCTGGCTGGATGCGGCCGTGGCCGAGGAGGTCAACGACCCGACCGCGATCGCGCTCGCCACGGTCGATGCCGACGGGTTGCCCAACGCGCGCATGGTGCTGCTCAAGGAGATCGAGCCCGACGCCTTCGTGTTCTACACCAATTACGAGTCCGCCAAGGCGCACGAGATCGAGGCCGCCGGCAAGGCCGCCTTCGTGATGCACTGGAAGTCGCTGCGCCGCCAGATCCGCGTGCGTGGCCTGACCGAGCGCGAGGAGGGACCCAAGGCGGACGAATACTACGCCTCGCGCGGGCTCAAGTCGCGGCTCGGGGCCTGGGCGTCGCAGCAGTCGCGTCCGCTCGACTCGCGGGCCACGCTGATGGCCGAGGTCGCGCGGGTCTCGGCGCGCTACGGCACCAACCCGCCGCGCCCGCCCTTCTGGGGCGGCTTCCGGATCCGCCCGCTGGAGATCGAGTTCTGGGCCGATGGCGCCTTTCGGCTGCACGACCGCTTCGCCTGGCGCCGCGCCGCGCTCGACGCCGCATGGGAGGTCACGCGTCTCAACCCGTGAGACCGCGCAACGCAGTTTTGCGATGAACACTTGCATCCGCATCCTTACCGTCTAGAGTCTGCGCGCGCTGAGCCGCTTGGCGCGAGAGAAATCGGGTCGAAAGCAGAAAATCGAGATGACGGAGGAAACGGCGCTGACGCAGTGCATGAAATGCTGTGTGAAATGGTTCGATCCGCGCAAGGGATTCGGATTTCTCGTGGCTGACCACGGCGGCCCCGACATCCTGCTGCATGCGAATGTGCTGCGCAATTTCGGCCAGAACTCGGTGGTGGACGGCGCAATCGTCGAGGTCGAGGTTCAGCAGACCGACCGCGGGATGCAGGCCGTGACCGTGATCGCCATCGCGCCGCCCGAGGACACTGCGGAATGCCCGGTCGACGAGCTGAGCGACATGGACCCGGCCACGCTCGCGGCGCATCCCCTGTTGCCGGCGCGGGTGAAATGGTTCGACCGCACCAAGGGCTTCGGTTTTGCGAATGTCTTCGGCCGGGCGGAGGATGTCTTCGTGCATGTTGAGGTGCTGCGCCGCTCCGGCTTCGCGGATCTGCAGCCGGGCGAGGCGGTGGGGCTGCGCGTGATTGAGGGGGATCGCGGGCTCATGGCGATCGTCGCCGTCCCGTGGGAGGCGGCGCTCTCGGAGAAGGTGGATGCGAGCGCCTCGGGGTAGCCGGGCGCGCCCGCTCATTGCGGCGCTGGCGCTGGTGCTGGCACTCTTGGCGCTGCCGGTGGCCGCGGCGTGCAGCGACGGCGCGGTCGATCTGCGCGGCGAATGGGGCTCGGCGCGGTTCTCCGTCGAGCTCGCCGACACGCCCGAACGGCGCGCCGAGGGGCTCATGCACCGCACGCACATGCCGCTTTCGGCGGGCATGCTCTTCGTCTACCCGGCCCCGCAGCCCGTCTCGTTCTGGATGCGCAACACGCTGATTTCGCTTGACATGATTTTCATGGATGCGACGGGCCGGGTCTCCCGCGTCCACCACGAAGCGGTGCCGCATGACGAAACGCCAATCCATGGCGGCGACGCGGTGCAGTATGTGCTCGAGATCAATGGCGGGCTGGCCGCGCGGCTCGGGATCGACGCCGGCAGCGAGATGCGTCACCCGCGTCTCGATCAGGACATCGCCGCGTGGCCCTGTGATCGCGACTGACGCGGCCGCGCTTGCACCCTGCGCGGAAATGGCGCAGTTTGCCTGCTCGCCGCGGGGTGAGGGCGCATTGTGATGCGCAATTGATGCATTCTTGCGCGACTTGCGCGCGGCGGCCAACGGAAGCGATCAAGACTGCGCAGCATGCCGTCCGCCCTGACCCTCACCTGTCCGCCCCGTACCGGCGCTGCAAGCGGCGCGCGCTGAGATGTCCGGCGCGCTGATCCTTCTCAATCTCGCCGGTGCGGTGGCGCTCCTTCTGTGGGCGACGCACATGGTGCGCAGCGGGGTCGAGCGAGCCTTCGGCGCCGGGCTCGACGCGCGGCTGCGGCGCGCCTTTCCCGATGCGTTGCGCGCCATCGGCGCCGGCGGCTTGATGGCGATGGCCCTGCAGAGCGCGACGGCGGTGGCGCTGATCGTGGCGGGTTTCGCGGCCTCCGGGCATGTTGCGGCCGCGCGCGGCATCGCGGCGGTGGTTGGCGCCGATCTGGGCTCCGCGGTGGTGACGGGTATCCTGCGGCTCGACCTGTCGCTGCTCGTGCCAGTGCTTCTCCTGTTCGGGGTGATCGCCTTTCGCTCGAGCACCGAGGCGCGGTGGCGGCAGGTGGGCCGGATTCTGATCGGGATCGGCCTGCTGCTCCTGTCGCTGCGGCTGATCGGGGAGGCCTCCGAACCGCTGCGCGACGGGGAGATGCTGCCGCTCGTGCTCGGCTACCTGTCGCGCGACTGGCTCACGGCATTCCTGCTCGCCGCGCTGATGACCTGGCTGTTTCATTCGTCCATCGCGGCGATACTGCTCGTCGCGGCGCTCGCCGACCGGGGGGTGATCCCGCCGGTTCTGGTCATACCACTCGTGCTCGGGATCAATTTCGGCGCTGCGCTGATCGCGGTCTATCTCGGGCGCGGGATGGCGCGCGCGGGACAGGTGGTGCTGATGGCCAATCTCGCCTTGCGCGGGGTCGGGGCGCTGGCGGTGTTCGTGCTGCATCTGGCGATGCCGCTCTATGCGCTCTTGGCGGGTCTGCCGCCGGGCGATGCGGTGGTGATGGGACATGTGGCCTTCAACGGGGCGGTGGCGCTCGGCGGCGGGGTGCTCGCGGGGGTGGTGGCGCGCGGCGTCGATGCGCTGCTGCCGGCCGCGGGGGCGCAGGGCGGCCTCGGACGCGGTCGCGAGAGTGCGCTTGACGCGGCCGATCTCGCCGTGCCGTCGCGCGCGCTTGCCGGTGCGGCGCGCGAGCTTCTGGCGCTGTGCGAGCGGGTCGAGCTCATGCTGAGCGAGGTGTTCCGGCTCTACCGCGAGCCCGAGCGCGCGGCGCTGGCCGATCTCGCCCGGCTCGACGACGAGGTCGACGCGATCCACACCGAGATCAAGCTCTACCTCGCGCGCATCGACGAGGCCGCGCTCACCGCGGAGGAGCGCGCGCGGCTCAACGAGATCCTGAGCGCCAATATCCGCCTCGAACAGATCGCCGATATCGTCGCGCAGGGCATCGCCGCGAAGGCGCGCAAGAAGCTCAAGCGGGGCGTAGATTTTTCAGACGCGGGCTGGGACGAGCTGTCGGGCATCCATGCCGAGGTCGCGCGCAATGCGCGGCTGGCCTTCAACGTGCTGATGACCGGCGATGTCGATGCGGCGCGCGAGCTTGCCGAAACCAAGGAGACGATCCGTCGGCTCGAGCAGGAGAGCGAGGACAACCACCATGAGCGCCTGCGCGCCGGGGTCACGGCAAGCCGCGAAACCAGCGCGCTGCATGTCGACACGATCCGCGATCTCAAGGAAATCAACTCCCTGCTCGTGGCGCTGACCCATCCGGTCCTGCACCGCGCGGGGATGCTGCGCGAGAACCGGCTGCGCTGAGCTCAGCGCCCTGTAACGCGGCGGATTGCGCCCAGCAGATCGTCGCGCGCGAAGGGCTTGGCGACATGCGCGTCGAAGCCGGCCTCGCGATAGGCGCGGACCTGATGGGTCAGGGCGTTAGCGCTGATGGCGATGGCGGGCGGCGGCGCCGCGCCGGCGTCGGCGGCGCGGTCATGAATGGTGCGCAGCGCCGAGATGCCGTCGATCTCCGGCATCGAGATGTCGAGCAGCAACAGATCGAAGCTCGCCGGCCCCCACACCCCGAGCGCGGCGCGTCCGTTTTCCACCAGCGTCGCCTCCGCCCCGGCCCCGGTCAGCAGCGCGCGCAGGATCGTGCGATTCGTGGCGTTGTCGTCGGCCACGAGCACCCGCAGACCGTCAAGGCACGCGTCCCCGGCGGGCGACGTCTCGCCTGACGCCGGCGGCAGGCTCGCCTCTGCCTGCACCTCGGGCAGGGGAAGGGCGACGCGCACCCGGGTGCCCTGTCGGGGGGCGCTGTCGATGGTGATGTCGCCATCCATCATCTCGATGAGGCGGCGCACGATCGACATGCCGAGCCCGGTGCCGCCATAGCGGCGCGTCATGCTGCCATCGGCCTGCTCGAAATCCTCGAAGACCCGCGCGAGCTGATCTTCGGACATGCCGATGCCGGTGTCGTGGACCTCGATGCGCAGCGGCTTGCCCGGCAGGCTCTCGATGATCAGCGCGACCTCGCCCGCGTCGGTGAACTTGATCGCGTTGCCGAAGAGATTGTGCACGATCTGCATCAGTCGGTGCGGATCGCCGATCCGGCGGCTCGGCGTGTCGATGTGCAGGCGGCAGGCGAGGCCCTTCTCCGCGCATTGCAGCCCGTGCAGCGCCTCGGCCCGCGTTGCGAGCTCGGCCGGGTCGAGCTCGGTGGCTTCCAGCGTCAGCTTGCCCGACTCGATCTTCGACATGTCGAGCACGTCGTTGAGGATCGTCAGCAGCGTTTCGCCCGATCCGCGTATCGTCTCGATCATGTCAAGCTGCGCGTCATGTTCGACCGAGTCGCGCAGAAGTTCCGCCATGCCGAGCACGCCGTTGAGCGGGGTGCGGATCTCGTGGCTCATATTCGCGAGAAACTCGGACTTGGCGCGGCTGGCGGCTTCGGCGCGCTCGGCGACGTCGCGCAGCTTGGCCTCGGTTTCGAGCCGCTCGGTGATGTCGGTGACCGAGCAGACGACGCGCGCGCGCATTCCCGGCTGCGTGATCGGGGCCGCGTTGATCGAAAGCGCGCGGCGCCGGCCATCCGGCCAAAAAATCGCGTGGCGCATGTCGCGCACCGGCTTGCCGGTGCGCATCACGCGCATGAAGGGCAGCTCGGCCGAGTCGATGGGGCTGCCGTCGAGCGCCTCGATCTGCCATTCGGGCGCGTCGAAGCACCGGCCGGTGAGCTGCGCCGGGGCGAGGCCGAGGATCCCCTCCGCCTCGGCATTGGCGAAGATGATGCGGCCATCGGCGTCGAGCGCGGTGATGCCCGATATGCTGGTCTCCATGAGCCGGGCTAGATAGTCGCGCTCGCGCTGCACGGTGACCTCGAGCTGTTTGCGGTCGGTGATGTCGAGATGCACGCCGGCCATCACCTCGGGCGCGCCGTCCGCCGTGCGCCGAACCACCCGGCCGCGCGACTGTACCCAGACCCAGTGCCCGTCCTTGTGGCGCAGCCGCAGCTCGTATTCGAAATCGTCCTCCGCCCCCGCGAGCACCGGCTCGAGCACCGAATCGACACTGGCCAGGTCGTCCGGGTGCATCAGCTCGCGCCAGACATCGATCGTCAGCGGCTCGAGCTCGGCGACCGTGTAGCCGAGCATCCCCGCCCAGCGGTCGTTGATCGCGTTCTCGCGGGTCGGCAGCGTCCATTCCCAGGTGCCGACCTGCGCGCCCTCGATGACCCGGGCGAGGTGTTCCTCGGCGGCGTCGCGGGCGGCGAGGCTTCGGGTGAGCTCGGCATTGGCGGCCTCGAGCGCGGCGTGGTGGCGCCGCCGCTCGGTGATGTCGATGCGAACCGCCACGCGGCCGCCATCGGAGGTGTCGATGTCGAGCGCGCGCAGCCAGCGCCCGTCATCGTGCTGATGCTCGCGGACCCGCTCGGCCGCGTGGAAGGTCGCGAGCTGTTCGGCCACCCAGTCATCCTCGCGCCCCACGGCATCGGGGATGGCGCCGCTGGACGCGCCGTGGCGAAATATCTCCTCGATCGAGGCGCCGGGCCGCATCGCCGGCGCAAGTGCCGGATACAGCGCGTGGTAGCTCCCGTTCGCGGTGACGAGCCGGGTTTCGTCGTCGAAGACGGCCATGCCGTCGGGCAGGGCCTCGACAGCGTTCTCGAGCCGGAAATGCGCGCGTGACGCCTCGGCCGCGAGGCGCTCGAGCTCGGCCTCCTGAGCCTTGCGCGCGGTGATGTCCTCCACGAACGCCCAGACGCGGCGGCGCCCGTCCGGGTCCTCGAGGAGCGTGTTGCGCACCATGAGCGTGACCGGCGGGCCATTCTCACGCGGCACGGTGATCTCGGCGGGGCCGGAGCGCCCATCGCGCTCCAGGACGGCGATGCGTGCGCGCAGCTGGTCGTGCCATCCCTGCGCGCGGGCGATGTCGAAGATGTTGGCGTTGAGCCGGTCCTCGGGCGCGAGGCCGAGCGTGCGCAGATGCGCGGCGTTCACGGCGAGGTAATCGCCGGTTTCGAAATCCCACAGGATGATGCCGATGGGCGAGAGATTGAACAGGCTCTTGAAGAGCGCCTCGTTGAGTTCGAGCCGGCGGTTGGCCGCGCGCCGGCCGGTGACGTCGCGCGCCGCGAAGATGTAGCCCGGCGCGCCTTCGTCGAGCGTGGCCGGGCGGCGCGCCATCGAGATCTCGAACCAGCGCGGGCCCTCGGGGCCGGTCAGCGACAGCTCGAACCCGGCGGCGTGGCCGTTGCGATCGGTCTCGCGCATCGCGGTGCGCAGCACCGCGGCGGCCTCGGACGGCAGCGCCGCCTCGATCGTCATGCCGGTGAGCTCGCGCGGATGCATGATGGAGCCGTGCTGGCCGCTCGAATGGTGACCCGTGTAGCGGCCCTGCGCGTCGAGCTCGACGACGAGATCGGGCACCGCGGTCAGCGTGGCGACAAGGCGGTCATGCTCGGCCAGAAGCTGGGCCTGGAGCGTCTTGCGCTCGGTGATATCGGTCTGGATCGCGATGAAGCCGGCGAGTGTCTCGTTCTCGAATGTCGGCTGGATGTCGAGATCGAGCCAGTAACGCGTGCCGGATTTCGCCGTGTTGAGGATCTCGGCGCGCACCGGTTCGCCGGAGGCGACCGCCGCGCGGATCTTCGCGACGGTCGCCGGATCGGTCTCGGAGCATTGCAGGACATCGCCGGGCTTGCGGCCCGCGACCTCGCACAGCGTGTAACCCGTCACCGTCTCGAAGGCGCTGTTGACCCAGGTGACGCGCCCCTCGGGGTCGGTGACGATGACGAGATTGGTGGTGTGCGTGGCGACTGCGCCGAGGGTTTCGAGGCGCCGGCGTTCGGCGCGGCGCTCAGTGATGTCCTCGATGGTGCCGTGGACGCGCGCGAGATGCCCGCCACGCAGCTCGGCGACGGCGGTGCTGCGCACCCAGCGTGGCTCGCCCTGCCGCGTGATGAAGGGCAGCTCGAGGCGGTAGGACTGCCCCTGCATGCGCAGCGACTCGATCGCCCCCTTGAGCCGCGTTGCCGCCTCGGGCGGGTAGAACTCCAGCGCGGCCTCCAGATCCGGGACGTAGGACGCCGGATCGGTGCCATGGATCGCATGGGTCACCGGCGACCACCACAACCGGCGCGAGTCCACGTCCAGCTCCCAGCTGCCGATGCCGGAGCGCGCCTCGATCTCGGCGCGATGCGTGGCGTCACGGCGCGCCTCGGTGACGTCGCGCACCGTGGCGTGGATCAGCCCGTCCTCGGCATCCACGGCCCCGCACCATTCGAGCCAGTGCCAGCCCCCCTCGCGGTGCCGGAAGCGGCCGCAATGGCGCCCTGTCGCCGCGCTGTCGCCCTGCAGCGCGGCGAGCAGGTCGCAAACCGGATCGTCGGGATGCGTGATGTCGCCCGCGCTGCGCCCCTCCAGCTCCTCGGGCGCGTAGCCGAGCATGCGCTGCCAGACCGGGTTCACGCGCCGGAAGCGGCCCGCGCGATCGACCACGCACAGCATGTCCGGCGCGTGCCGGAAGAAGCGTTCGGCGAGCGTCGCGGTGTCGTTGCGTTCCGCTGTCTCGAACTGCGCCATCGCCAGCCTCGTTGCGCGGGTATCCCTGGTCCGTGTCGTACCCATACCGAGCACTCGCATAAATTGATGCGCAAAGCGTTAAGACCCGCCAAGGCTGCGCGATGTCGTTTTCCCTGCATCACAAGTCGCCCGGATTGCGCCGCGGCGGGCGCGTCTGAGGCATTGAGGGGGCGGATCCGGCCAAGGGAATCGCATCATGGGCACGCATGTCAAAGCTCTCGTCGTCGGCGGCGGCGCCGTCGGCACCTCGATCGCCTATCACCTCGCCCGGGCCGGCTGGAAGACGGCGCTGGTCGAGCGCGACGAGCTCACGGCGGGCTCGACCTGGCATGCCGCGGGGCTCCTGCCGCTGTTCAACATGGGCCATGCGCCGAGCCACATCCATGACTACTCGGTGCGCTTTTACAAGACCCTCGAGGCCGAGACCGGCCTCAACCCCGGCTTTTCGGTGGTGGGCAATCTGCGCATGGCGCGCACGCGCGCGCGGATAGACGAATACATGCTCTATGCCGCGACAGCGGAGACGGTGGGCATCGAGTACCAGTGGCTGTCCCCCGCCGAGATCGCGGCGCGCTGGCCGCTCCTGCGCAGCGAGGATCTCGAAGGCGCGATCCTGCACCCCCAGGACGGCTACATCAACCCGGCCGACCTCACCCAGGCCATGGCCAAGGGCGCGCGCCTGCACGGCGCCGAGATCATCCGCCGGGTGCAGGTCGATGGCTATCGCTGGACTGGGGATGACTGGGTCGTCTCCTGCACCCGCATGGCGGAGCGGGGCGGCAACCTGGTCGCGTCCGAGGACCGATTCGAGATCACCGCCGAGCATGTCGTCACCGCCACCGGCAACCACGCCCAGCGCACCGCGCGGCTTCTGGGCATCCGCATCCCGGCGATTCCCGTTGAGCATCAGTATATCGTCACCGAGCCCGATCCGGCGCTGATGGCGTGGCGCCGCGCGGGCAACCCCGAGCACCCGGTGCTGCGCGATGCCGACGCCAAATGGTATGTGCGCGAGGAGCGTGGCGGCTGGATCCTCGGCCCCTATGAGCGCGGCGCGCCGGCGCGGTTCCTGCACGATGTGCCAGCCTCCTTCCGCGCCGATCTCTTTCCCCTCGATCTCGATCGTATCGAGGAAGAGTACATGGAGATGATCCACCGCCTCCCCTCCACCGAGCAGGTGGGGCTCAAGGACGACTATAACGGCCCGATCTGCTACACCCCCGACGGCAACCCCCTGCTCGGCCCGGCGCCGGGGCTGCGCAACATGTGGCTCGCGGAGGGGTTCTCCTTCGGGATCACCGCGGCGGGCGGCGCCGGGCATTACCTCGCGCAGGTGATGACCGAGGGCGAGGCCGAGATCGATGTCGCGATGCTCGATCCGCGCCGTTTCGGGCGCTGGATGACGACGAAGTATGCCGCGCGCAAGAATGAGGAGGCCTATGAGCACGTCTATATCCTGCATCACCCCGACGAGGAGCGCCCCGCCTGCCGGCCGCTGCGCACCGCGCCGTGCTATGATCGGCTCGCCGCGCGGGGCGCGCAGTTCGGGGCGGTGAACGGGTTTGAGCGGCCCAACTACTTCGCGCCGGCGGGTTTCGACGATCACGCCGCGCGCAGCTTTCGCCGCGGCGCCTGGTGGCCCTATGCCGAGGCCGAGGCGCGCGCGATCCGCGAGGGGGTGGGGATGATCGACGCCTCCGCCTTCACCAAGCACCGCGTGCGCGGCCCCGGCGCGACCGCCTTCCTCGACTGGTTCACCTGCAACAGGCTGCCGCGGATCGGGCGCATCAACCTGACCTATGCGCTCACCGCAGCGGGCACGGTGCAGACCGAATACACCATCGTCCGGCTCGCCGAGGACGATTATTACCTGATCTCGTCGGGCGGCCTGACCGACTACGACGGCGACGTGCTGCGCAAGGCAGCCGAGGACTGCATCCCCGCCTTCGGCTGGATCGAGGTGCAGGACGTGACGACGCAATGGGGGGTGTTCGCGGTGGCCGGGCCGAAGGCGCGCGCGCTGCTCGCCCCGCTCATCCGCGACGCCGATCCGGCCACGGCGCTCGGCAACAAGCGCTTTCCCTGGCTGTCGGCGCGGCGCATCGAGCTCGAGCAGTGCCCGGTGCGCGCGCTGCGGGTGGCCTATACCGGCGAGCTCGGCTGGTAGCTGCACCACCCCATCGAGATGCAGAACTATCTCTTCGACCGGCTCATGGAGGCGGGCGAGGGCGCGGGGCTGCGGCTGGTGGGCGCGCGCGCGCAGAACTGGCTGCGCCAGGAGAAGAGCTACCGCGCCATGGGCCACGAGCTTGGCCGCGATGCGACGCCGCTCGAGGCCGGGCTGGACCGCTTCGTGGATCTGTCCAAGGAATTTCACGGCAAGGCGGCGATGCAAGCGGCGGGTATCCGCACGCGCTGCGTCACGCTCCTGGTGGACGGGCCGAGCGACGCGGATCCCTGGGGCCGCGAGGCGCTTTACGGCGATGCGGGCTATGTCGGCCGGCTGACCTCCGGGGGGTATTCGGTCACGCGCGGCCAGTCGGTCGCGATGGGCTATGTGCGCCCCGATTGCGCCGCGCCGGGCACGACGCTGCGGGTGAAGATGTTCGACCGGCTCTGGGATTCGGTCGTGACCGCCGACAGCCCGCACGACCCCGATAACACCCGCCTGCGCGCCGATAGCGCGGCCCCGGTACGCCCGGCGCGGGCGCCGGCCGGCCACGAGACCGCCTGACCGGCGCGACGGCACACGCAACCGCGCGCTGCCCCGGTGCGAACTGGACCCGCCCGCGCCCCTGCGATAGACACGGGGCATGAAGACGAGCAAACCCGCCCCCCGCGCGGCCGACAAGGCGCCGAAGGGCCGCGATGCGCGGCTCAAGGCGGCGCTCAAGGCCAATATCGCCCGCCGCAAGGCACAGGCGGCGGCGCGCAAGGGTGATGGCGGCAAGGACGCGTGAAACGGGGCACAGGCTATGGATTCGATACTGGTGCGCGGCGGCGCCGAGCTCAACGGGCGGATTCCGATCGCCGGCGCCAAGAATGCCTGCCTGGCGCTCATGCCGGCGACGCTGCTGACCGAGGAGCCGCTCACGCTCACCAACGCGCCGCGGCTGTCCGACATATCCACGATGGCGCTGCTGCTCGAGTCGCTCGGCGTCGATGTGGCGACGCGCGATGACGGGCGCGAGCTTGCGCTGGCCTCGCACGGGCTGTCGGGGCACCGCGCCGATTACGAGATCGTGCGGCGGATGCGGGCGTCGATCCTGGTGCTCGGCCCGCTCCTGGCGCGGGAGGGGCGCGCGGTGGTGTCGCTGCCGGGCGGCTGCGCGATCGGGGCGCGGCCGGTGGACCTGCACCAGATGGCGATGGAGGCGCTGGGCGCCGAGCTCGAACTGCGCGACGGCTATCTGCATGCCCATGCGCCGCAGGGTCTGCGCGGCGCCGGGATCGACTTTCCCATCGTTTCCGTCGGCGCGACCGAGAATGCGCTGATGGCCGCGACCCTTGCGCGGGGCACGACCGTGATCCGCAACGCGGCGCGCGAGCCCGAGATCGTGGATCTCGCGCAGTGCCTGCGGCGCATGGGCGCGCAGATCGAGGGCGAGGGCACGAGCACCATCACCATCGAGGGGGTGGAGCGGCTCACGGGGGCGACGCATCCCGTGGTGATCGACCGTATCGAGCTGGGCAGCTACATGATCGCCCCGGCGATCACCGGCGGGCGCGTCGAATGCCTCGGCGGGGCGCGCGCGCTCGTGGCGAATTTCGCCGACAAGCTCGAGGAGGCCGGCATCCGGGTCGAGGAGACCGCCGACGGTCTCGCCACGCACCGCACCGGCGAGCGGGTGCGCGCCGTCCATGTGATCACCGAGCCCTATCCCGGCTTTCCCACCGACCTGCAGGCGCAGATGATGGCGCTTTTGGCGACGGCGGACGGGGTCAGCATCCTCGAGGAGCGCATCTTCGAGAACCGCTTCATGCACGCGCCCGAGCTCGCCCGCATGGGCGCCGATATCGAGGTGCATGGCGGCACCGCGACGGTGCGCGGCGTGCCCCGGCTGCGCGGCGCGCCCGTGATGGCCACGGATCTGCGCGCCTCGGTCTCGCTGGTGCTCGCCGGGCTCGGTGCCGAGGGCGAGACGCGCGTCGCGCGGGTCTATCATCTCGATCGCGGTTATGAGACGGTCGAGCAGAAACTGCGCGCCTGCGGCGCGGATATCGAGCGGATCCGGGAGACATGAGCGACGCACGCTTCGAGGATGCAGCGGCCGCGCTTGCGCTGCGCGCGCTCGACGAGGAGGACCTCGCGGTCGTCTCCTCGCTGTTGCAGGATGCGGTGTTCCCGATCACCGAGATGACCTGGCAAAAGCGCCGCCGCCGCTTCGCGATCCTGCTCAATCGCTTTCGCTGGGAGGATCGCGCCGCCGCCGAGGCATCTGGCCGTCCCTATGAGCGCACCCAGTCGCTGCTCGTGGTGCAGGATGTGCTCGCGCTGCGGATGCCGGGGCTCGTCGATTGTGACCGCGACACGGTGCTGTCGCTGCTGTCGCTGCGGTTCGAGCCGGGCCCCGAGACGACCGGGCGGCTCGAACTGGTCCTCGCCGGGGATGCCGCCATCGCGCTCGATGTCGAATGTCTCGATGTCGCGCTCAAGGACGTCTCGCGCCCCTATCGGGCGCCCTCGGGAACCGCGCCGCAACATCCGGAGGCCGAGTGATGCCCGTCATGCTCGACACCCGCGCCGCCGGTTTCGAGGCGGAGTTCGCGGCGTTCCTCGCCGGCGATCGCGACGCCGCCGCCGATGTGGATGATACCGTGGCCGCGATCATCGCCGATGTGCGCGCGCGCGGCGACGCGGCGCTCGCCGAGCTGACGGCGCGCTTCGACCGTATCGAGCTCGCCCCGGACGCCTTCGCCTTCACCGAGTCCGAGATCGACGCCGCGATCGCGCGCGTGCCCGCCGCCGAGCGCGCCGCGCTCGAGACCGCCGCCGCGCGCATCCGCGCCTATCATGAACGCCAGCTGCCCGAGGATGCGCGCTGGCACGACGGGGCGGGCGCCGAGCTCGGCTGGCGCTGGACGCCGGTGGATGCGGCGGGGCTCTATGTGCCCGGCGGGCTCGCGAGCTACCCGTCCTCGCTGTTGATGAACGCCGTTCCGGCGCGCGTTGCGGGCGTCGCGCGGCTCGTGGTCTGCGTGCCGACGCCCGACGGGGTGGCCAACCCGCTGGTGCTGCTGGCCGCGCGGCTCGCGGGGGTTGACGCGATCTACCGCATCGGCGGGGCGCAGGCGATCGCGGCGCTTGCCTACGGCACCGACACCATCGCGCCCGTGGACAAGATCACCGGGCCGGGCAACGCCTTCGTCGCCGCGGCCAAGCGGCGCGTCTTCGGCGCGGTCGGGATCGACATGATCGCGGGCCCGTCCGAGATCCTCGTGATCGCCGATCGCGACAACGACCCCGACTGGATTGCGCTCGACCTGATGAGCCAGGCCGAACATGACGCGGGCGCCCAGGCGATCCTGATCACCGACGATGCCGATTTCGCGGGGGCGGTGGAGGCCGCCGTCGCCGCGCGGCTCGAGACGCTGGAGCGCGCCGAGATCGCCGCGGCGAGCTGGCGCGATCACGGCGCCATCATCACCGTGCGCGACCTTGGCGAGGCCGCCGCGCTGTCCGACCGCGTCGCGCCCGAGCATCTCGAGCTCTGCGTCGCCGATCCGGAGGCGCTGCTGGGCCGCATCCGCCATGCCGGGGCGGTGTTTCTGGGCCAGTTCACCCCCGAGGCCATCGGCGATTATGTCGGCGGGCCGAATCACGTCCTGCCGACCTCGGGCTCGGCGCGCTTTTCGTCGGGGCTCTCGGTGCTCGATTTCATGAAGCGCACCACCATCGCGCGGATGACGCCCGGCGCGCTCGGTTCGGTGGGGCCGGCGGCGGCGACGCTGGCGCGCGCCGAGGGGCTCGAGGCGCACGGGCTGTCCGTGCAGGCGCGGCTCGACCGGCTGAACAGGCGCGCCGATGACTGAGCGCAACCACATCTGTCATATCGAGATCGACGATTCGGGCCTGCCCGCCCCCACGCCCGAGATCGAGCAGGAGCGCCGCGTCGCCATATTCGACCTGCTCGAGGATAATAGCTTCGCCCTGCCCGCGCGCGAGGACCGCGACATGCCGCCGGGGCCATACCGGCTGGCGCTGGCGATCCGCGAGCGGCGGCTGGTCGTGGATGTCGCCGACGAGGCCGGCAGCCCGGCGGCGGAGTTTCACCTGTCGCTCGGCCCGTTCCGACAGGTGGTCAAGGACTACTACCAGATCTGCGACAGCTATTTCGATGCCGTCAAGCGCCTGCCCCCCTCGCAGATCGAAACCATCGACATGGCGCGGCGCGGCATTCACACCGAGGGTGCGCGCATCCTGCAGGAGCGGCTCGAGGGCAAGGCCGAGGTGGATATCGACACGGCGCGCCGGCTCTTCACGCTGATCTGCGTGCTGCATTACGGGGGCTGATTTGACGCAGCCCTTCCCGTCCTCGGTGCTGTTCTGCTGCGATCACAATGCGGTGCGCTCGCCGATGGCGGAGGGGCTGATGAAGCAGCTCTACGGCCAGCGCGCCTATGTGCAGTCCGTGGGTGTGCGCGAGGACATGGAGGTGGACGGTTTCGCCATCGCCGTGTGCGCCGAGATCGGCGTCGAGCTCGCGCGTCACCGCTCGCGCAGCTTCGACGAGATGGAGAACTGGGGCGATGACCTATCGGGGTTCGACCTGATCATCGCGCTCTCGCCGGCGAGCCAGCGCCGCGCCCTCGAGCTCACGCGCTACGCCCATATCGAGGTCGAATACTGGCCCATCATGGATCCGACGGGGCTTGCCGAGGCGCGCGAGGATAAGCTCGCCGCCTACCGCGCCACCCGCGACCAGATCCGCGCGCGGATGATCGCGCGCTTTGGCGAACCGGAGGAGACGCCGTGACGCTGCGCGTCGAGACACTCACCGGCGCCGCGCTCGCGGCCGCGCTCGATGACGTGGCGCGGCTGCGTATCGCGGTGTTTCGCGACTGGCCCTATCTCTACGACGGCGACGCCGCTTATGAGCGCGCCTATCTCGAAATCTACCGCAACAGCCCCGGCGCGATCCTCGTCGGCGCCTTCGACGGCGACACCCTCGTGGGGGCTGCGACCGGCACGCCGATGGAGGATCACGCCGAGGATTTCGCAGATGCCTTCGCGGGCACGGGCATCGCGCTCGCGGACGTGTTCTACTGCGCCGAGTCGGTGCTGCTGCCGGCATATCGCGGCGCTGGGATCGGGCATCGCTTCTTCGATCTGCGCGAGGATCACGCCCGCGCGCTCGGCCGGCGCTGGAGCGCGTTCTGCGGCGTGATCCGGCCTGACGATCATCCGCAGCGCTCCGCCGACTACCGCCCGCTCGACGGCTTCTGGCGCCGGCGCGGTTACGCGCCGATGCCTGGGGTGGTCGCCGAATTCGCCTGGAAGGACGTGGACATCGACGACGAGACGCGCAAGCCGCTGCAATTCTGGATCCGCGCGCTCGACGCGCCGGGGAGGGCCCAATGATCCGCATCGCCGCCGCCGCCTATCCGATCGACCAGCTTGCCGATTGGGCCGCGTATACCGAAAAGCTCGCGCGCTGGGTCGGTGATGCGGCCGGGCAGGGGGGCGATCTGATCGTGTTTCCCGAATACGGCGCGATGGAGCTCGCCGCGCTCGACGGCGCGGGGAGCGACCGCGAGGCGGCCGCGCGCGCGGTCGCGGCCCGCAAGGAGGCGGTCGATGCGCTGCACGCCGAGCTCGCGGCGGCGCATGGCGTGCATATCCTCGGCGCGAGCGGGCCGGTCTGGACGGCGGGCGCCGAACGGCCCGTCAACCGCGCGACGTTTTACGGCCCCCGCGGCGTGATCGGCCACCAGGACAAGCAGATCATGGTCCCCTATGAGCGCGATCCTTGGAATATCGTGCCGGGCGGGCCGCTGCATGTCTTCGACACGGCGCTGGGACGGATCGGGGTGCTGATCTGCTATGATTGCGAGTTCCCGCTGCTGGCGCGCGCTCTGGTGGATGCGGGCGCGCAGATCCTGCTGGTGCCCTCGGCGACCGAAACGCGCGCGGGCTTCAGCCGCGTGCGAATCGGCGCCATGGCGCGCGCGCTCGAGAATCAGTGCGTCACGGTCCAGTCGCCGACGGTCGGCCCGGCCGCGTGGTGCGAGCCGGTCGAGGCCAATACCGGCCGCGCCGCGATCTACGGCCCGCCCGATCGCGGCTGGCCCGACGACGGAGTCCTCGCCGAAAGCGACCGCGACGTGCCCGGCTGGGCGATCGCGGATGTCGGTCTCGACGCGGTTCAGAGGGTGCGCGCCGCGGGCGGCGTGCGCACCCATGAGCACTGGCCCGAGCAAGAGCAGCGGGTCGCGACGCCGGTCGTTACGGTGCGCGCGGGCTGAGGATCAGGCCGCGCACAGGCCCACAGTGACCTGATTGCGCCCCTCCGATTTGGCGGCGCGAAGCGCGCGGTCGGCGCGGTCGATACCGCCGATGCCGTCCTGCGCGTCCGAGCCATCCTCGACCACGAGCCCCACCGAAAGGGTCACGCAGACGCTGCCCGCGTCGGCGGGGAGCGCGAAGGGCCGCGCCTCGACGACCTGACGCAGACGCTCCGCGGCGAGCCGGGCGGCGCCCAGATCGACCCCCGGCATCGCGACGAGGAATTCCTCGCCGCCGATCCGCGCGAGCATGTCGCTGGGACGCATCGCGTCGCGCAGACGCGCGGCGACCTCCATCAGCACGGCATCGCCCGCACCGTGCCCCCAGCGATCATTGACCTCCTTGAAGCGGTCGAGATCGAGAAGCATGATCGCGTAGCGCTGCCCGGTGCGGCGCGCCTGCTGGGCGATGCGCGCGAGTTGCGGAATCGCGTGGCGGCGATTGTGCAGCCCGGTGAGCGGATCGGTCACGGCGAAACGCAGCTCGTCGCGCAGCGCCTCGCGCAGCCGGTCGGCGCGCAGCTTGCGGCGCAGCTGCGTGGCAATGCGCAGCGCCGCCTCGCGGGGTTCGAAGTCGCGCGGCAAAAGCTCGCTCGCCCCCTGATCGAGCGCGGTGATCCCGGTGTCGCGTGCGCCCGGGTCGAGCACGATGCACAGCGCGGCGTGGCGCGTGCCCGCCCGGGCGCGAAGTTCGGACATGAGCTGCAGCCCGCCGCCGGGCCGGTCGATATCGGCGTCGATGACGAAAAGCTGCGGCGCGTCGGCGCCGTCGCGCGCGTTCAGTGCTTCCGAGGGGCTGCAGATCTCGAAATCATGCTGCAGGTGCAGCGCGAGTGCGGCCCGCCAGGCGACCCCCGCCGCCCGGTCGCGCGCCACGAGCGCGATCCGGCCGCGCGGCCCGGCGCCCTCGAAGGCCGCTTCGGGCTCGGCAAAGCCGCCCGCGGTGTCGGCCGGGATGCGCTGGCCGAGCTCGCTTTCGGTCTGCCGGGCGCGCAGGAGATTGCGCATCCGCGCGAGCAGCATCAGCTCATCCACCGGCTTGGTGAGGAAGTCATCCGCCCCCGCGCGCAGCGCGCGGCGCCGGCTCTCGGCGTCGTCGAGGGCCGTCACGACGATCACGGGGATGTCGCGGGTTGCCGGATCGGCGCGCAGCCGCCGGCACACCGCGACCCCGTCGAGATCCGGCAGCATCATGTCGAGCAGGATCAGACCCGGCTGCTCCGCGCGCGCCAGTGCGAGCGCCGTCGTCCCGTCGCCGGCCTGAAGCGTCTCGTAACAGCTGCGCGACAGCTTGGCCTTGAGGACCAGTCGGTTCGTTGAAACATCATCGACGATGAGGACCTTGCCGGCCATTGTGACTCCGTCTCCCGAGGTGCGCGCAGTGCGTTCCTCAACTTTGGCAGAAATGGTTAAGATTTTCTTTCGCGGGGTCAATCATGGCGATGACGCAGGAACGGGCCGAGACGGTCGCATTGCAGGTGTTGAGCTGGCTGGCGGGCAACGAGGACCTCCTGCCGGTGTTTCTCGGCGCTTCGGGCGCCGCGCTCGAGGATCTGCGTGACGGCACGGGTGATCCGGAATTTCTGGCCGCCGTCATGGACTTCGTGCTGATGGATGATGACTGGGTGGTGGCGTGCTGCGACGCATGCGGGTTCGCATACGAGACCCTCGCGGCGGCGCGGCAGGGTCTTCCGGGGGGCGCACCGATCAACTGGACCTGAGCGGGATGCCGCCGATCAGAACCGGTCGAGCGCGCGGGTCTCGCCGGCGCGCAGCTTTTCGAGCAGCCGCGCGAGGGTTTCGGCCTCGCCCGGGGCAAGCTTGGAGAGGAAGTGCCTGCTGTTTTCCATGGCGAGCGGGGTCGCGGCGTGCAGGAGCTCGACGCCCGCCGGCGTGAGCTCGACCGAGCGCGTGCGCCGGTCCGGTGTGCCGTCGCGCCGCGCGACCCAGCCGGCCGCCTCCATCTGGCGCAGCGCGCGCGATGTCGAGGGGCGGTCGATCCCGATGAACCCGGCGATCTCGGAGGGCTGTCGCAGCCCCTCGTTGTTGACCGCGAGCAGCACGCACCATGTCAGCCGCGTCAGCCCCAGCCCGCGCAATCGCTCCTCGAGCCGGCGCTCCTGCTGGCGCGTGGTCACGGTAAGCTGATAGAGGACGGAGTCGTGCAGGCGATAAGGCGGCTGTTCGGACATGACCGCACGGTCCGGCATCGTGGCGGGCAAGTCAATCCGGTGCCGCGGCGCGGCGAGGGGGCGGCATGACGACGACGATCCGCGGCGTGATCTTCGACAAGGATGGCACGCTGTTCGATTTTCACGCGAGCTGGGGCGCCTGGGCCGGCGGGCTCATCGAGGAGCTCGCCTCCGGCGATGCGGGGCGGATGGCGCGGCTCGCCGGTGCGTTGCGCTACGATCTGCAGCGGCGGCGCTTCGCGCCCGACAGCCCAGCCATCGCCGGAAGCCCCGACGAGGTCGTGGCACTGCTGGTCGAGCACCTGCCGGGAATGACATCCCCCGCGCTGCGCGCGCACATCAATGCCAGTGCGGCGGCGGTCGCGATGGTCCCCGCGGTGCCGCTCGCGCCGCTTCTGGACCGGCTGCGCGCGGACGGCGTGCGCCTCGGCGTTGCCACCAATGACGCCGAGGCCCCGGCGCGCGCGCATCTGGGCGACCTCGCCGGGCGATTCGACTTCATCGCGGGCCATGACAGCGGCTACGGGCCCAAGCCGGAGCCCGGCATGCTGACGGCCTTTGCCCGCGCCTGCCGGCTCGACCCGCAATCGGTACTGATGGTGGGCGACAGCCTGCACGATCTGCGCGCGGGGCGCGCGGCGGGGATGCGCACCGCAGGTGTGCTCACCGGCCCGGCCGCGCGCGATGACCTCGCGCCGCTGGCGGATGCGGTGCTTGCGGATATCGGCGAGTTGCCCGGGCTGCTGGGGTGGTGGGCGTCGGGTCCGGGCTAGCGCGTGCTGCACGACAGCAGGCACCGCTTCCCTCGCGCCCGGAGCACGACGTCAGGAGGCCGGGAGCGGTGCGTGGATGCAGATGAGCGCGACGCGCTCCGACACCGCGCTGCGGCCCCGGACCATGCGCGCCGCCGGTGCTCCGCCGCGCCGGGTCGCGGCACCGTCCCGCCCGGCTTGGCGATTTCTTAACCCCGGCTGTCTAGCGTCAGTGGGTCTGGAGAGGTCTGGCAATGCATGGATTGGTGAATCGGGCGATCGAGTGCTTTCTGCGCGACACCTATGGCGACGCCCGCTGGGCATCCATCGCCTGCGCGGGCGGTGTCGATGCCGGGGAATTCGAAACGATGCTGGAATACGGCGATGCGGTGACCGACGCGGTGCTCGACGCGGCGGCGGCGTCGCTCGACAAGCCGGTGGATGACCTGCTCGAAGATCTCGGGATCTATCTCGTGTCGCATCCGGATCGCGAACGCCTGCGCCGGCTCTTGCGATTCGGTGGCGTCAGTTTCGAGGACTTCCTTCATTCGCTCGACGATCTGCGCGAGCGCGGGCGCCTCGCCGTGCCGGATCTGGACCTGCCGGATCTCGAGCTTCGCGACGAGGGCGGGGGCCGGTTCAGCGTGACCTGCCGCGCCCGGCATCCGGGTTTTGCGCCTGTCGTGACGGGCCTGCTGCAGGCGATGGCCGATGATTACGGCGCGCTCATCACGCTCGAGCGCGTTGCGCAGTCCGACGGTGTCGAGCGTATCGAGATCCGGCTGCTCGACCGCGCCCATGCCGCCGGACGGCGCTTCGAACTCGCCGGCGTCGGCGCGCCCGTTCGGCAGGACGCCCCGTGACGATGGCCGGCCTGCGGCTCGACCCGGCGGCGCTGGATGCGCTCATGCCGATGCACCTGCAGCTCGACGGTACCGGGCGCATCGCCTCGGCCGGCAGCACGATCGCGAAGATCTCTGGTGATCGGGCGCTGGTCGGCGAGCCGCTCTTCGATATCTTCGCGGTGCAGCGACCCCGCGGGCTGCGCGCGGCGCACGCGCTCGCCGAGGCGCCGGTGCCGCGCCTGCGGTTGAGCCTGCGCAGCCCGCCGGGCACCGGCTTCAAGGGCCTCGCCGTGCCGCTCGATGGGGGGCGGGGCGCGCTGGTCAACCTGTCCTTCGGCATCAGCGTGGCGGAGGCCGTCCAGCGCCATGGCCTCACCGATCGCGACTTCGCGCCGACCGATCTCGCCATCGAGATGCTCTACCTCACCGAAGCCAAGACGGCCGTGCAGGACGAGCTGCGCAGCCTGAACCGCCGCTTGCAGGGCGCGCGGCTCGCCGCCGAGGAGCAGGCGCTCACGGACACGCTCACCGGGCTGCGCAATCGTCGCGCGATGGACAGCGCGCTCGAGCACCTGTGTCGCGGGGGGCCACGTTTCGCGCTGATGCAGATCGACCTCGATCACTTCAAGCAGGTCAACGACAGTCATGGCCATGCCGCCGGCGACGCCGTTCTCGAGGCCGTGGGGCGGATCCTGATCGAGGAGACGCGCCAGGGCGACATGGTCGCGCGCGTCGGCGGCGATGAATTCGTGGTCATCATGCCCGGGATCGGCGAATGCCAGCCGCTGCGGCGGATCGCCGAGCGGCTGATCGAGCGGCTCGACGCACCGATCTGGTATCGCGACGTGCCCTGTCGCGTGACCGCCAGCATCGGGGCGATCCTGTCGACCCAGTACGACACGCCCGAACCCGACCGGATGCTGCGCGATGCCGACATGCTGCTCTACGAGGCCAAGCATGCCGGTCGCGCACGGATCATGACGCTGGACCTGTCGCGCCAGCGCGCCGCGGGTTGAACTCGCGGCGCCACGGCCATAGCTCGCCGCAAACGGAGGGGTGTGGATGTGGGACGACCGTTACGCCGGAGCGTCGTATCTCTTCGGGGAGGCGCCGAATGCCTTTCTCGATCGCGAAGCGCATCGGATCGCGCCGGGCGCGTCGGTGCTCGCCGTCGCTGACGGCGAGGGGCGCAACTCGGTCTTTCTGGCCGGGCGCGGGCATCGGGTCACGGCGATGGACAGCTCGCGCGTCGGGCTCGACAAGGCCCGCGCGCTCGCGCGGCGGCGCGGGGTGAGCGTGGATTTTCACGAGGCCGACATCGCCGACTGGCCCTGGGAGCGCGCGCGCTACGACGCCGTCGCGGCGATTTTCATTCAGTTCGCCCCGCCCGCGCTGCGCGATCGCATATTCGCGGGCATGGCGACGACGCTGCGCCCCGGCGGGCTCCTCCTCGTGCAGGGCTACGCGCCCCGTCAGGTCGAGTATGGCACTGGTGGTCCCCCGGCGCGGGAGAACATGTATACGCTCGATCTGCTGCGCCGGGCCTTTGCCGGTTTCGAGGAGCTGGTCGCATCCGACTACGACGCCGAGATCCATGAGGGCAGCGGCCATTCCGGCAGATCGGCGCTGATCGACTACGTCGCGCGACGACCGGGCTAGCAGCGCCCCGAGGCTGCGGCTAGGGTCCGGGCTCCGAAAGGAGCCGTGATTCATGCTGCGTGTAATACTGGTGGCGACGCTGCCCTGTCTGGGTGCGACGGCGGCGCAGGCGCATCCGCACATCTTCATCGATGCCGGGCTCGAGCTGCACTTCGATGACGACGGACAGCTCGCGCAGGTGAAGGTGACCTGGGTCTATGATGATTTCTACTCGATGCTGGTGATCGACGATCTCGGGCTCGATCAGGACTATACGGGTGAAATCGACGACAGCGAGCGCGAGGAGCTTTCCGGCTTCGACATGAACTGGGTTGACGGCTATGAGGGAGATCTCTTCGGCTTCGCGGACGGGACGCCGCTGGAATTGAGCGGGCCGCAGGACTGGACCGCGGACTTTACCGACGGGCGCATCACCACCACGCATCGCCGCGAGATCGAAAACGGCGTCGATCCCGACATCGGCGAGATCGTCTTCGAGGTGTATGACCCGACCTACTACACCGAATACAGGGTCGCGTTCGATCCGGAGATCGCCGGGCGCGACGACTGCACCGCGCGGATCGACGTGCCCGACCGGGACGCTGCCGAAGCGATGCTGCAGGACAAGCTCGACGAAATGATCGCCGACGGCGCGGACATGGCCGACATCGAGGCCGAGTTTCCGGAGGTCGGCGACGCCTTTGCCGAAGAGGTGCGTATCGCATGCAACGGGTCATCCTGACCGCTGCGCTCGCCGCTGCACTCGCGCTCGCGGTGATGTGGTTGCAGGGCGGGCTCGACGGGATCGCGCGCTGGGCAATCGAGGGCCAGCGCGACTTCCAGAACGCGATGGCGGGCGCGTTGCGCAGCCTGCGCGCGGGCGAACCGGGCGCGCTTGCCACGCTGATGGGGATCACCTTTGCCTACGGGTTCTTCCATGCGGTCGGTCCGGGCCATGGCAAGATCCTGATCGGCGGTTACGGTGCGGGCAGCGGCGTGCGCGCCGGGCGGCTCGCCGGGATCGCGCTCGCCGCGAGCCTTGCCCAGGCGACGACGGCCGTCGTGCTGGTCTATGCCGGGGTGCTCGTGCTCGGCTGGAGCCGCGAGCAGCTCGTGGGGGCGGGAGACGAGATCCTGACCCCGGTGAGCTATGCGGCGATCGGGCTCGTGGGCGTCTACCTTGCGCTGCGCGGGCTTCGAAACGTGCTGCGGCAATGGCGCCCGGCCGCGCAGCCGCATGGCGCGGGGTGCGGCTGCAAGGGGCACAGTCACGGCCCGAGTGCGGAGCAGGTGTCGAAGCTGCGCGGCTGGCGCGACTCGGCGCTGCTGATCGGCAGCATCGCGATTCGCCCCTGCACCGGGGCGCTGTTCCTGCTGATCCTGACATGGCGCATGGGGATCGAGGCGGCGGGGATCGCGGGGGCCTATGCGATGGGGCTCGGCACGGCGAGCGTGACCGTCGCGGTGGCTTTGCTCGCGGTCTCCGCGCGCGACGGGGCGCTGGTCTGGAGTGGGCCGATCGCGCGCGCCCGGGCGGTGATTCCCGCGCTCGAACTCGTTGCAGGGGCGCTCGTGGCGGTGGTCTCCTGGCAGATCCTCATGCAGTGGCTCTGAGGAATGCTCTTGCAATTCGCGATGATTCTGGCATCTTTCCAGGGTGACAACCGACTTCTTACGACCGCCTCCTGTTTTCAGCAGGCAGCCGGAAGACTTGGAAGACCTGGCTGCACGGCCCGCGCAATGGTGTGGCGGGAAAACTGAAAGAGGAGACGCGGCATGCCCACCGGCACCGTGAAATGGTTCAATACCACTAAAGGCTATGGCTTCATCGCGCCCGATGGCGGCGGCAAGGACGTTTTCGTGCACATCTCGGCCGTCGAGCGCGCGGGAATGACCGGCCTGGCCGACAACCAGAAGGTCAGCTTCGACCTCCAGGCCGGCCGTGACGGCCGCGAGAGCGCGGCGAACATCCAGGCGCTCTGAGCCGCGCGCCGGTTGCCTTGATGCACAGTGGAAAGGCCCCTTCGGGGGCCTTTTTGCATGCTGGCGCGGCTTGCGGCGGCGCCGGGGCGCCGCTACCGTCCGCCGATCAGGAGGACCGCGATGCCCGCCACCCAGGCCGACACCATCATCTTGAACGCGCGTGTGCTGACGATGGATCCCGCCGCGCCGGAGGCCGAAGCCGTCGCACTGGCCGGCGAGCGCATCCTCGCGGTCGGCAGCGGGGCCGCCATCGCCGCGATGGCCGCCCCGGGCGCGACCGAGATCGACGCGCGCGGCGCCACGGTGCTGCCCGGTTTCATCGAAAGTCACATGCATCTGTTTCCCGGCGGCGCCGAGCTGGCGCATCTGCAGCTGCTCGGGGTGAGCGGGGCAGAGGAGCTGGCGGTGGCCGTGCGTGACTATGCCGCCGCGCATCCCGACGCGCCGATCCTGATGGCGCAGGGGGCCGATTACGAGCTGCTCGGCCGACCGGCGACGCGTCACGATCTCGACGCGGTGTGCCCGGACCGGCCCTTCGCGATGTTCGCCGCCGATCACCATACCGCCTGGGCCAACACCGCGGCGCTGCGGGCGGCCGGGCTGCTCGAGGGCCGCGCGCTGGGCCCTGGCAACGAGATCGTGATGGGCGATGACGGGCTTGCCGCCGGTGAGCTGCGCGAATTCGAGGCCTTCGCACCGATCCAGGCGCTGGGCGGGGAGGAGCGCGTGACGCTCGGCCTCTCGACCGGCGACGAGCCCGATCCGCCGCCGGGCCCCGCCGAGCGCGCGCGCGACCGCGAGATTCTCGCGCGCGGGATCGCGCATTGCACGCGCCACGGCTTCACCTCGCTCGTGACGATGGACGGCAACCGCTACACGCTCGAGCTTCTGGCCGAGCTGCGCGCCGAGGGGCGGCTCGATGCGCGCGTGCGGGTGCCGTTCCATTTCCGCAATTTCCGCGAGATCGCCGAACTCGAGCAGGCGAGCGCGATGCGGCGCGACTTCGATGATGACTGGCTCGCCTCGGGTTTTGTCAAGCTGTTCATGGACGGCGTCATCGACAGCGGCACGGCCGTCATGGTCGATGACTACCCCGATCAGCCCGGCTGGCGCGGCGAGCCGCTCTTTGAAACGGACCGCTTCGCCGCCATCGCGACCGAGGCCGACCGGCGCGGTCTGCAGATCGCTGTGCACGCCATCGGCGACGGCGCGGTGCGTCGCGTGCTCGATGGCTACGCCGCCGCGCGGGCGGCCAATGGCGCGCGTGATGCGCGCCACCGAATCGAGCATATCGAGCTCATTCGCCCCGACGACGTGGCGCGTTTCGCAAAGCTGGGCGTCGTCGCGTCGATCCAGCCCTGTCACGTGCCCGGCGCGATGGACTTTCCGACCGAGCCCGCGCTGAGCAAGATCGGGCGCGATCGCTGGCGCGACGCCTTCCCCTGCCGGCGGCTTCGCGATGCGGGCGCGGCGCTGGCCTTCGCGTCGGATTGGCCGGTGGCGGACATAAACCCGCTGCGCGGCATCCAGGCCGCGCGCACGCGCCGGCCCTATGACGACAGCTGCGCGGATGAGCGGCTCGCGCTGCGCGAGGTGCTCGCGGCCTACACATCGGGCGGCGCCCATGCCGAGCATACCGATGACCGCAAGGGGATGCTGCGCGCCGGGTATCTCGCGGATATCGTGGTTGTGGACGGCGATATCGAGGCGGTGCCCAGCGACGAGGTCGCGGCGCTCGGCATCGCGTACACGATATGCGGCGGGCGGATCACGCATGCCGACGCGCCGAAGTGATGCGAAAAGGTTTTGCCTTTGGTGCGGGATTTGATCAAAACTGTGACCGACACGAGCGCCGCGACAGGGAGATCCTCTTTGGCCGACACCACCGGGCGGGCCGCATCCGCCACCAACGAGATCGAGATCAAGCGCCTGAGCAAGGTTTTCGGGCAGGGCGATGCGGCGTTCCGTGCGCTCGATGAGGTCACGATCGGGATCCGCAGCGGCGAGTTCTTCACGCTTCTGGGCCCCTCGGGCTGCGGCAAGACCACGCTGCTGCGCCTCATCGCCGGCTTCGAGCAACCCAGCGCCGGCGAGGTGATCATCAATGGCCGCCAGGTCGCCGGGCTCGGCCCCAATGCGCGCCCGGTCAACACGGTGTTTCAGAACTACGCGCTGTTTCCGCACATGACCGTAGCCGACAATATCGGCTTCGGCCTGCGCATGCTCGGCAAGTCCGCCGCCGTGGTGCGCGAGACGACCGGGCGGATGCTCGAGCTGGTGCGCATGGAGGCGATGGCGGCGCGCAAGCCCTCCGAGATCTCGGGCGGCCAGCAGCAGCGCGTCGCTCTGGCGCGCGCGCTCGCGCCGCAGCCGCGGGTGCTGCTGCTCGACGAGCCGCTCTCGGCGCTCGATCTCAAGCTGCGCAAGGAGATGCAGTCCGAGCTCAAGCGGCTGCAGACCGAGACGGGCATCACCTTCGTCTTCGTCACCCATGACCAGCACGAGGCGCTGACCATGTCGGACCGCATCGCGGTGATGTCGGGCGGGCGGATCCTGCAATCAGGCAGCCCGGCCGACATCTACAACCATCCCGCCGAGCGTTTTGTGGCCGATTTCATCGGCGATACCAATTTCCTCGATGTCGAGATCGTGGCGGTCAACGGCCGGGCGGCGGATGTGCGGCTGCCGGGCGGCGGCACCCGCCGCGCCTCGCTGCCCGAGGGGCTGTCGCCGAGCGCGGGCACCAATGTGACGATCGTGATCCGGCCCGAGCATGCCAGCATCACCGACGAGGCGGCCGATTTCGAGGGCACGGTGGAGGATGCGGTGTTCTTCGGCACCGACACGCATGTGCATCTGCGCCTGCCCGGCGAGTCGCGCTTCACCCTGCGCCGGCAGAACACGGGCGCCGGAGCCGTTGCACTGCCCGAAGGCAGCCGCGTCGGCGTGCGCGTCGCCGAGGGCGGCATCCAGGTGCTGAGGAACTGAGGCGATGGCCGTGACGCAGCATATCGCCGGGCAGGGCGCGCAGCCGGACGCCGCCGAGGCCCCCCTCGCCGCCGAGCGCGAGCGCCATTTCTGGAAATGGCTGCTCAGCCTGCCGGCGCTCCTGATCCTCATCTTCGCGGCCTCCGGGCCGCTCCTGATCGTGGTGGTCTATTCGATCCTCACGCCGGCGGAATATGGCGGCGTGGTCTGGGAGATTTCCGGGCGGGCCTGGTTTCAGGTGTTCTTTCGCCGCGACATCTTCGATCCCGACGAGGTGACGCTCAACTGGAGCCACCTGTCGGTGTTCTGGCGCTCGGTGAGCCTCGCCTTTCAGACCACGGTGATCTGCGCCATACTCGGCTTTCCGACGGCCTGGTTCATCTCCACGCGCCCGCCGGGGCAGCGCGAGATCTGGCTGTTGCTGATCACGATCCCGTTCTGGACCAACCTCGTGATCCGCACCTTCGCGATCCAGGAGGTGATCCGCAACCAGGGGGTCGTCAATTCGTTGCTGATGAATCTCAACATCATCCACAGCCCGATCCAGATGATGTATACCGACTTCGCCATCCTCATCGGCATGGCCTATGTGTTCCTGCCGCTGATGGTGCTGCCGGTCTTCGCGGCGATGGACAAGCTCGATGTGCGGCTGCTGGAGGCGGGCTACGATCTCTATGCGAGCCGCTGGGAGGTGCTTCGCCGGATCGTGTTCCCGCTGGTGCGGCCTGGCTTCATCGCGGGCTCGATCCTCGTCTTCATCCCCTCGATCGGCTCCTACGTGACGCCGCGGCTCCTGGGGGGCGGGCGCAACATGATGCTGTCGAACCTGATCGAGCTTCAGTTCGGGCAGGGGCGCAACTGGCCGCTCGGCGCGGCGCTGGCGCTGGCGCTTCTGGTGATCGTGCTGGTAGCGCTGGTGTTCTATCTGCGCACGATCGGCGGCGACGAGGAGAAGCGGCATGGCTAGGGCGCGGCGCAATTTCTCGATCACGGCGCTGCCGGGTTTCGCCTCCATCGCGGTGCTGACCTTCGTGCTGCTCTATGTGCCGATCGCGACGCTGGTGGTGTTTTCGTTCAACGAGGCGGCGTCGATGTCGCGCTGGCAGGGGTTCTCGCTGCAATGGTACCAGGCGGCGTTCGACAATTCGCAGGTGCGCGAGGTGTCGATCCGCGCGCTCTGGCTCGCGGTGACGGCCTCGGCGATCGCGACCTTCGCCGCAACGCTCGCCGCGCTCGCGACGACCCGCACGCCGAAATTCCCCGGCCAGACGATGATCTACGCGCTCGTCAATCAGCCGCTGATGGTGCCCGAGGTGGTCACCGGCACGGCGCTCTTGATCTTCTTTGCGGGCATCAAGATGCAGACCGGCTACACCGGCATGGGCTATCTCGTGGCGGCGCATTCGGCGTTCTGCATCCCGTTCGCCTATCTGCCGATCCGCGCGCGGCTGCAGACCATGGATCTGACCCTCGAACGCGCGGCTGCCGATCTCTACGCCAACCACTTCCAGACCTTCCGCTACGTCACGCTGCCGCTTCTGTTGCCCGGCGTGCTCGCGGGCTTCATGCTGGGCTTCGTGATCTCGCTCGATACGGTCGTGATCACCGAATTCGTGAAATCGGCCGGGCAGGATACGCTCGCCACCTATATGCTCGGCCAGATCCGGCGCACCGTGACGCCGGAGATGAACGCCATCGCTACGCTGTTCCTGCTGTTGTCGGCGGTCGTGGTGGTGCTGTTCTTCATCCTGTCGCGCAAACGTCCCTGACCTTCAACCAACCGGGAGAAAACCATGCAACACAAGACGACGACACTGCCGATCGCCGTGGCCGCGCTTCTCGGCTCGACCGCGCTCGCGAGCGCCGAGGGCGAGCTCAACATCTACAACTGGGGCAACTACACGAGCCCCGACGTGATCGAGAGGTTCGAGGAGGAGACCGGCATCGAGGTCACGCTGACGGATTATGACAGCAACGACACCGCACTCGCGCAGATCCGGCAGGGCGGCCACGGCTACGACATCGTCGTGCCCTCCAACAGCTACCTGCCGATCTGGATCGACGAGGGCCTCGTGCAGCCGCTCGATACCGACATCGTCACCGATCTCGACAACATCGAGGAGGAGTGGCGCGATCCCGAATTCGATCCGGGCCGCGAATACTCGATCCCCTGGGCCTGGGGCACCACCGGCGTGATCGTCAACACCTCCGATTATGACGGCGAGGTCAATACCTCGGCCATCTTCCTCGACCCGCCCGAGGAGCTTCAGGGGCGCGTCAACGTGATCCCGGAGATGAGCGACGTGATGCATCTCGCGGTGCGCTACCATGGCGGCGAGCCCTGCACCGGCGACACCGACATCCTGCGCGAGGTGCGCGACACGCTGACCGACGCGCGCGAGCACTGGATCGCGATGGATTACGGCACTGTGGACGGCTACGCCGAGGGCGACATCGGCGCCGGCGTCTACTGGAACGGCGCCTCGATGCGCGCGCGGCTGCAGAACGAGGACATCGCCTACGGCTATCCGCAGGAGGGCTTCCCGATCTGGATGGACAACGCGATGGTGCTGTCGGACGCGCAGAACGTCGATGAGGCGATGGAGTTCATCAACTTCATGCTGCAGCCCGAGAATGCCGGCGAGAACTCCAACTTCCACCGCTACGCCAGCGGCATCGTCGGGGCCGAGGAGTACATGGACCCGGAGATGGTCGAGGCGCCGGAGATCAGCATCCCCGACGAGCTCGCCGATGCCGGCCGCTTCAGCATCACCTGCCCGTCCGAGGTCAACGACATCTACACCCAGGTCTGGACCGAGCTGATGCAGTAACCCGCCCGCAGAGGCGCGCATCACACGGCCCGGCGGGCACGCCCCGCCGGGCCCCGCAACAGGGAGACCGCCATGCGATACAGCACCCGCATCCTGCCCCTCGCCGCCGCCGTCGCGGGCACGGCCGGGCTCGCCCATGCCGACGAGCTCAACATCTACAACTGGGGCAACTACACCAGCCCCGAGATGATCGAGAAGTTCGAGGAAGAGACCGGCATCGCGGTGAGCATCACCGATTACGACAGCAACGACACCGCGCTCACCCGGGTGCGCCGCGGCGGGCACGGCTTCGACGTGGTGATGCCCTCCAACAGCTACGTGCCGATCTGGATCGAGGAGGGGCTGGTGCAGCCGCTCGACCGCGACATCGTCACCGACCTCGACAATATCGCCGAGGAATGGCGCGACGTCGAGTTCGATCCGGGGCGCGAATACTCGGTGCCCTGGGCCTGGGGGTCGACGGGGATCATCGTCAACACCGCCGAATATGACGGCGACATCCACACCTCCGACATCTTCCTCGACCCGCCCGAGGAGCTTCAGGGGCGGATCAATGTCGTCCCCGAAATGGTCGATGTGATGCACCTGGCCGTCAACCACGCCGGCGGCGAGCGCTGCACCGACGATCCCGACATCCTGCGCGAGGTGCGCGATACGCTCAACGCGGCGCGCGAGCACTGGATCGCGCTCGATTACGGCACCATCGACAGCTACACCGAGGGCGATATCGGCGCCGGGGTCTACTGGAACGGCGACACGCTGCGCGCGCGGCTGGCCAATCCCGACCTCGCCTATGGCTATCCGCAGGAGGGTTTCCCGATCTGGATGGACAATGCGATGGTGCTGTCGGACGCGGCGAACCCGGAGGCGGCGATGGAGTTCATCAACTTCATGCTGCAGCCCGAGAACGCCGGGATGAACTCCAACTTCCACCGCTTCGCGAGCGGCATCGCGGGGGCCGAGGAGTACATGGACCCGGAGATGATCGACGCGCCCGAGATCGTCATCCCCGACGAGCTCGCCGGGGCCGGAGAGTTCACCCGCACCTGCCCGTCCGAGGTGAACGACATGTTCACCCAGATCTGGAGCGAGCTGCTGCAGTGATCCTGGCGCCCGCATCGGCGCGTGAGCCGGCCCGGCGGCGGTACTGCCGGGTCATCACGACCGGACCGTGACCGTGACCACGAGCCCTCCCGCGCATCAGATCGCCTATACCCGGATGCGCGACATGATCCTGTTCGGGCAGGTCGCGCCGGGCCGGGCCGTGACGATCGAGGGGCTCGTTTCCGAACTCGGCGTCGGCATGACCCCGGTGCGCGAGGCGCTGCGCCGGCTCATCGCGGAGGGTGCGCTGGTGGCGCATGGCAACCGGCGCGTCACCGTTCCGCGGCTCGATGCCGGCCAGCTCGACGAGCTCGACTATGTGCGCCGCCATGTCGAGCCGCAGCTCGCCCGTCTCGCGGCACCGCGCCTGTCGGCCGAGATCGTCGCGCAGATGCAGGTCATCGATGACGAGGTCGACGCGGCCATCCTGCGCGGCGACATCGCCGCCTATCTGCGCGCCAATCACCGCTTTCACTTCACGCTTTACGCGGGGTCCGGCGCCGCGATCCTGCTCTCGCTCGCGCGGGCGATGTGGCTGCGGTTCGGGCCGTCGCTGCGGGTTGTCTGTGCCGCGCCCGGGATGCTGACCCTGCCGGACCGGCACAAGGACGCGCTCGCCGCGCTGCGCGCGGGCGATGCGGAAGCGCTCGCGCGCGCGATCGAGGCCGATGTGGCCCAGGGCACCGAACAGATGCGGGCCGCCTGCGCCGCGGGCAAAATTTGATCAAATCCGATTGACCTTCCCGGCCGCGCGCCTATGCTGGCCCCCTGTCCGAACGGAGTGCCCGCCATGAACCTGATGACCAATCAGCCGCCCACCGCCGAGCTTCAGGCGCTCGACGCCGCCCATCACATGCATCCCTTCACCGCCGGCGCCGAGCTTGCCGAGAAGGGCGTGCGCGTGATCACCCGGGCCGAGGGCGTGCGGCTGACCGATTCGGACGGGCGCGAGATGCTCGACGCGATGGCGGGGCTATGGTGCGTCAATATCGGCTACGGGCGCCATGAGCTCGCCGACGCCGCGGCGCGCCAGATGCGCGAGCTGCCCTACTACAACACCTTCTTTCAGACCGCGCACCCGCCGGTGATCGCGCTCGCCGCGCGGCTCGCGGAGCTCGCGCCGGGTGATCTCAACCATGTCTTCTTCGCCGGCTCCGGCTCGGAGGCGAACGACACCAATATCCGCATGGTGCGCCATTACTGGGCCGCGCAGGGCAAGCCGGAGAAATCCGTCATCATCAGCCGGCGCAACGCCTATCACGGCTCCTCGATGGGCTCGGCCTCGCTCGGGGGAATGCCGGCGATGCACGGGCAGGGCGGGCTGCCGATCCCCGACATCGTGCATATCAACCAGCCCAACTGGTGGGCAGAGGGCGGCGAGATGACGCCCGAGGAATTCGGCCGCGCCCGTGCGCGCGAGCTCAAAGACAAGATCGCCGAGCTTGGCGAGGACCGCGTCGCCGCCTTCATCGCCGAGCCGGTGCAGGGCGCGGGCGGGGTCATCATCCCGCCCGAAAGCTACTGGCCCGAGATCCAGCGCATCTGCGACGCGCATGACATTCTCCTGATTGCCGACGAGGTGATCTGCGGCTTCGGGCGCACCGGGCACTGGTTCGGCAGCCAGAGCTACGACATCCGCCCCGACATCATGACCGTCGCCAAGGGTCTGTCCTCGGGCTATGCGCCGATCGGCGGCTCCATCGTGCGCGACCACGTCGCCGAGGTCATCGGGCGCGACGAGTTCTATCACGGCTACACCTATTCGGGTCATCCCGTCGCCGCCGCCGTGGCGCTCGAGAATCTGCGCATCCTCGAGGAGGAGAAGATCGTCGAGCATGTCCGCGACGTCGCCGCGCCCGCGCTCGCGAAGGCCTGGGCGACACTGGAGGACCATCCGCTGGTGGGCGAGGCGGTCACGCGCGGGCTTCTCGGCTCCGTCGCGCTCACCCCGGACAAGGCGTCGCGCGCGCCCTTTGGCGAGGGGCCCGGCAAGGTGGGCCTGATCTGCCGCGAGCGCTGCTTTGCCAATGATCTGGTGATGCGCCATGTCGGCGACCGCATGGTGGTCTCGCCGCCGCTGGTGATCACGCCGGCCGATATCGACGAGATCGTGCGCCGCGCGCGCATCGCCTTCGACGAGACCCATGCGGAGGTGAAGGCGCAGGGGCTGATGGCCTGAGCGGCCTCAGCTTCCGACGGGCCGGCCCCACAGATCGTAGTCGCCGGCCTCGTCCACCTCGACGGTGAGCATGTCGCCGGGGGCGAGGCCCTCGAAGCCCTCGTCGATGAAGAGGTTGCCGTCGATCTCGGGCGCATCGGATTTCGTCCGGCACACGGCGCCCTCGTCATCGACGCTGTCCACGATCACCTGCTCGCGCCCGCCCACTCGGGCGGCGAGCTTCTCCTCCGAGATCCGCCGCGCGGTCTGCATGAAGCGGTCCCAGCGCTCCTGCTTGACCGCGTCGGGGACGTGATCGGGCAGGTCATTGGAGCGCGCACCCGCGACGTTTTCATATTGAAAACAGCCGACCCGCTCGAGCCGGGCCTCGTCGAGCCAGTCGAGCAGGGTCTGGAACTCTTCCTCGGTCTCGCCGGGATAGCCGACGATGAAGGTCGAGCGCAGGGTGATGTCGGGGCAGATGTCGCGCCAGCGCGCGATCTCGTCGAGGGTCCGGGCGGCCGCGGCGGGGCGGGCCATGCGCTTGAGGGTATCGGGATGCGCGTGCTGAAACGGGATGTCGAGATAGGGCAGCACGAGCCCCTCCGCCATCAGCGGGATCAGCTCGCGCACATGCGGATACGGGTAGACATAATGCAGCCGCACCCAGGCGCCGAGCCTGCCGAGCTCGCGCGAGAGGTCGGTGATATGGCTGCGCACCTCGCCGCCCTTCCAGGGATGCGGATCGTGCTTGCGATCGACGCCGTAGGCCGAGGTGTCCTGGCTGATCACCAGAAGCTCGCGCACCCCGCCCTCGACGAGCTTTTCCGCCTCGCGAAGCACCGCATGGGCCGGCCGGCTCTGGAGGCGCCCGCGCATGTCGGGTATCACGCAAAAGCGGCATTTGTGGTTACAGCCCTCCGAGATCTTGAGATAGCTGTAATGGCGCGGGGTGAGCGTCACGCCCGAGGCGGGCAGCAGGTCCACGAACGGGTCCGGGTCGGGCGGCACGGCGGCGTGCACGGCGTCGAGGACCTGCTCGTACTGGTGCGGGCCGGTGACGGCCTGAACGGTGGGATGGGCGCCGGTGATGTAGTCGGGCTCCGCGCCGAGACAGCCGGTGACGATCACCCGGCCGTTCTCGCGCAGCGCCTCGCCGATGGCCTCGAGGCTCTCGGCCTTCGCGCTGTCGAGAAAGCCGCAGGTATTGACGATCACGGCATCGGCCCCGGCATAGTCGGGCGACAGCGCATAGCCCTCGGCGCGCAGCCGGGTGAGGATGCGCTCGGAGTCGACCAGCGCCTTGGGGCAGCCGAGGCTGACCATGCCGATGGTCGGCTGGCCGGGGCGGGCGGCACCCTCGACGCGGGCGGCGGGGGCGATGTCGGGGCGGAGTGCAGGCGGGTTCTGGCTCATCGACGCGATATAGCGATCCCGCGGCCGCGCGGAAAGGGTCAGCGGCGCCGATCGCGGCGCGAGGACATCGGCTGGAAGGCCAGCCCCACATGCGCCTCGCAATATGGCTTGCCCGGCTTGACCGGCAGGCCGCAGAACCAGAACTCCTCCGTTGCCGGATCGCCGATGGGCCATTTGCAGGTCCGCTCGGTCAGCTCCATCAGGTTCAGCTTGCGCGCGTTCTTTTCGGTCTCGCGCACGGTGGCGATGGCCTCGGGGCTGATGCCGTCATTGGAAGGCTGCGGCGGCAGGGGCTGATTGGCGGGCTGGATATGAGCGCGCACGGGCTCGACAACGGCCGGGGCGACAGGTTCGGGCTCGGGCTCGGGCTCCGGCGCCGGCTCGGGCGCCACCGCGGGCTCGGGCGGCGGCGTTTCGGCGGCGGGTTCGGCGGCGGGGTCGCTCTCGGCCGCCGGGGCCGCCCCGGCGTTGCGATTCGACAGCCCGAGCC
>LFCJ01000163.1_pt1 | contig 37233 bp, 35 predicted proteins | sample 643141 | NCBI WGS metagenome assembly LFCJ01 (sample SAMN03766243, study PRJNA286221) | soda lake metagenome | biome: soda lake; feature: Kulunda steppe; material: water; isolation source: sample B1-Br-g2 brine of Lake Bitter-1 | place: Russia: Kulunda steppe | collected 2010-07
ACAAGACTTTGATGAATTGATTTCGCGGACACGATCTTCTCTCACGAAACTGCAGCATCGTGACCACATCCACCGGTGGTGTTATCACCAATCAGAACTTGAGCTAATCGAGTCTTAGTGGATAGCTATATTCACCCGAGACGGTCAAAGTGGATGTCCCTTCCTCAACGAGCCTTAGGCTTCCGGCGTCCGCGCCGGAAGCACAAGGGAGTAGGGAAGGAGCCGACAACTGCTAAGGAACTGAACGACGGTGGCACCCACCCCCAAGAATATAGTTGCCGACTGGGTGAAAGGCAACAGTCGTCCCCTGCCGCAGTTCAATGTAATAGAGTTTTGATGGCTGTGGGTCTGTGTTGATCCAACAATAGAAATTAGTACGTTCTGACAGACATTAGAATATGGGACGAAACAAACTATTAATCCTTGTTAGCGTGGCGACAATCATTGGGACTCTCTATGTCCGAAAATCAGGCACAACAGAGGCTGAGAACGCCGAGTAAAACCCACGAGTACCTGTCTTTATCCGTTAATTTTGTTGTAATTATCTCCAATCAATGGTTTTTAGTTAGAAACTCGACTAGTAACCACTGGTTGATCCTCTAGCGCTGATGGATTGACCATCTCTGGGGTATCCTGCCGTCTTGCCACCCTTTCACCACTTCCGGGCTTTTTCAATCTCGTAGAGATCTGACTCAAAAAGGTCGGTGACTTCGAGTTCCTCATCAACTTTAGAGGCGCCGACAGTGGTAACACATTCGTGGTCGCTCTTGTGTAGAGCTGCGGAAAGTCCCTATAGCTACGGTCTACGGTGCCAAATGAAGAGATATGCCCTCCTCAGATCCAGCCTTCGGCCGGATGCTTCGTCAGCTCGTCGATCTTGGTGTACTCAAACTGGAGACGGAGCCGCTCGATGGCCGCATCGAGCGGCGACTCAAGCAGTTCTGGGAGAGTAAGACCTGTCCACGGTGTGGCAATCCCACCGTCCGTTCGTGGGAATCAACGGATCGTGTCCACTGCCGTAGCTGCCAGTTTAAGCCCGTCTACACCTACGGAACGCCGTTTCACGAGAAACACCTCTCCGCAGGAGAGGTGCTTCTCTCTTTCATGCTCTACGCAGATACTCTGCTCAGTATCTCACAGATCGCTGTTGTCCTCGATAGAGCCTACAAAACGGTGTTTTACGCGATCAAAGAGGTGGAAGCCGCGGTTCACCGTGGCTTCCCCCTCGTCTGGAGTCAGTTCCAGCACACAATATCTGGACCAACACAGATCGACGAATCTGGGAAGGTCTGTTCGGGATTCAAAGGTCAAGACCCGCCGCGAGACAGCCGTCATCGCGGCGGGTCGTCACGAACTGGTCGAACACGGTGGAAGGGTCGTCACGGTGATCAACTGACGCTCGTCGCGGCCTGCCGCGACGCGCTCCGAGTGATTCGTGGGGAGCTCGGAATCGCCTACGAGACCGATTTAGAGCCGGTGATGGAGGAAACAGCCGACCTCTCCCAGCCGCTGGGAGAGGTACAAGATCGTGATTCACGACGAGACGTACGTCTCGTCAGAAGGAATCCACATCAACCAGGTTGAGTGCCTCTTTTCGGTTATCAAACCGTGGCTACGGAAGTTCCGCGGCCTGTCCAAGCACGGCTTGGAGCAGGCCGCTCATACCTTCGGCATCGTCCGCTCAGTGAATCTCATCGGCGCATCGTTCGAATTCCTCGTCGACTGTCTTGCTATTGGGGGATTCCACAGCTATACATAAGAGCGATAACTTATGTACCTGTCTGGCACAGTGTCCGCTGAATCCGGAAATTGACCGCCACCGCCTTGATTGAAACCACAATCTACGAGAACATCAAGATCTGGTGTTTGAACGTGGTAGCATGATCGACCAACCTCTCTGGTACCCCCACGTGGAATAACCACTAGCGGTTGATCTATAGAATCAAGATTGTCTGTCGGTACTGATTCGGCATTGTCTTTTTGGGAGTGGATCGTTGATTATAGTTGTTGTATAACAACGTCAAAACAGGCAGATTTTATTAAAACTAACAGTACCGTTTGAAATAATTTATATAATATATGGTGATTAATGATTTATATTGTTGTCATTTAGCCTGTGGGTGTGATCAAAAACACATATTATTATGATTAAATGCACATATTGTTAATTATTTCACTTCTAAGACTGAGTACTAATCGACTTCTTCGATACTGTTGTTGCATTCGAGCTACGTTCCGTCAATAAATTTCTGACCACGATAGGAGAGCCACCAAATACGCGAAGAGCCTTTCATGGCAGTACAGAGTAGGCCCTCTTCCTCTAGCTTTCGAAGCCGTTTATCCACGCCCTGCTGGCTCATTCCAACTCGTTTACCGACTTCAGTCGATGTGAAGACTGGCTCAGGAATGTCCCTGCCAGCGACTAAGATTTCGTGATTAGAGACTTTGCGGTCTCGTCCAGATCCTTTCATTGTCATACCCTCATGATCCCACACATAAATACACCCACTAAATTATAATTGTTGTGTAACAACTTTCTTTCTGTGAGCACTTTCTCAACGTGAGGCGTCATTTTCCAGTCATACTCTCCGACGACGTGTGAAATCCAATAGCTCCTCTGTAGCCGTGATCGGATAATCTATCGATCCAAAAAGTCAAAATAACCTCTTGTCAGAAAATAACACTACGGTCCTACTATGACAGACATATATCAGTCATAGTAAGGGCTAATACGTCACAACCATTTTTAACTACACAGTTCAATTCATAGCTAATGGACAATACAACTAATGCTGCATCTGGTCGTACAGGAAAAATAGCGCGTATTCTCAGTGAATATAACATATCAGATGTTGGGGATGAATTAGCAGTGCGGTGGACAGCCGAAGATAATCGTATGAGCCTCCGAGATCTCGCAGACTATTTCAATAAGCAGCTGCTCAAATCACAGCTTGACCAACAGCGAGTCGATATGCTTCCCGGAGAAATCGAGAATATGTATAACTTGCTTACTGATGAGGATGTGACCAGCGGAACGCAGATTCAAGTCGAAAACCGACTCAGCGAATACGGCATCGATATCGAAGACCTTCACTCGGATTTCGTTACTCGACAGGCAGTACACACATATCTTACGAAACACCGACAGGAGACGTACGACAAACCCGATACGGATGAGATTGTCGAACGGCGTTTAGCGGAACTGCAACGCCTCAGCAGTCGACAGCGGGCCGTGACAGAACAAACGCTCTCAACACTACAAAACAGGGACCGCCTCGACCTCGGGGAGTTTCAGGTCCTCTCTTCGGTTCAGATCCAGTGTACCGACTGTGGTCGACAGTTCGACCTCACCTCTCTGTTAGACCGTGGTGGATGTAACTGTGATATGTCCTGACACACAGATAGGTGTCTGGGTCCCAACTCGGATATGATTGCTAGCAAGAAATGAATGACACCCTCTATGACGTCCATATACTTGTCATAGTTTAAAGTGATCTAACCAACCTTTTAATAACCATACAATGTATCATATGACTGAATGAGTCAAACACATAACGATCAACAAACTGCCCAGGTCGAAATCACGAATATCGGTGGTATCGATCATTCTTCGCTGACTCTACACCCCGGCGTCAATGTCCTCTCCGGGAAGAATGCGACGAACCGGACATCGTTTCTTCAGGCACTTATGGCCGTCTGTGGGAGCGAGCAGACGACACTCAAAGCCGATGCCGAACATGGAGAAGCCACTCTTTCGATAGGAAAAAATCGGTATACACGATCCATCTCGCGAGAAAACGGTATTCTTTCTTTCGACGGAGAGCCGTATCTCGATGATCCGATTCTCGCCGACCTATTTGCCTTTCTGCTCGAAGACAACGAAGCGCGTCAGGCTGTCGCGAGAGGACATAACCTCCGCGAGATACTGATGCGACCGGTCGACACGGTAGAGATTGAGAAGCAGATCACAAATCTGCAGTCTGAACGTGACGATATCGACACACAGTTACAATGCCTCGATTCGCTCGAAGAGAAGCTCCCAAACCTGGAGGCGGACCATCGACAACTCGAAGACAAAATCGCTGACAAGGAAGCGGAGTTAGCGAAAAAAACCAGTCAAATCGAGTCTTTAGATACGACTGTCGATGAGACGAAAGAGGAAAAGAAGGCATACGAGTCGAAGATCGACACACTAAGCCAGGTCCGTCAGGAGCGACAGCGGATCGAGAGACGAATCGAGTCCGAACAAGAGAGTATCGAGAGCCTCCGGACTGACCGTGATGGGTTGACCGAGGAGTTAGAGAGCTACAACCGTATTCCTGACACTCGTATTTCAGAGATCGAACAGGAGTTTCAGCGTCTCCGCGGACAGATACAGCAGATCGATTCGACAGTCAGCGATCTCCAGTCGGTCATCCAGTTCAACGATGAGTTCCTTGCGGAGGGACAGCCCCCGCTTCTCCAAAACCTGGACGGTAATGATGGGTCGACGGGCGGCGAGATAACTGAGCAACTGGTGACTGATTCTACGGACGTCATCTGTTGGACCTGCGGGAGTAACGTTGAGACGACGCAAATCGAATCCACACTCGACGACCTCCGAGAGATACGTAACGATAAGATGGACCAGCGAAAGGAATTCCAGAGCCAGGTCGACGATCTGCAGGACGAGAAATCCTCACTCAAGCAAACACAACAGACTCACGATCGACTACAGCAGAAGCTCGCTACTGTCGAAGCCGAAATTGACAACCGTACGGCAACCTTGGATGACCTCAAACAACAGCGAGTGGAGGTAGAAGCGAGGATTGAGACGCTTGAATCGGAGGTCAACGAACTCGAGGACATTGAACAGAGCGAGATACTCGATCTTCAAAAGGAAACAAGCCGAATCGAGGTCGAGATAGAACAACTCACATCCGATCTTGACGACATTGAAGCCCAAATTGACAACACGGAATCGAAACTCAATGACCGCGAGAGCCTCCAACAGCAGCGAAAGCAAATCACTGCAGAACTCGCAGATCTCCGAACGAGGATCGAGGACCTCCAGACCAACGCCGTCGAGGAATTCAACTCCCACATGGACTCCCTCTTGGCTAGGCTCGGTTACGAGAACCTCGAACGTATCTGGATCGAGCGCACTGAGCAAGAGGTCCGTGAGGGTCGACGCAAAGTAACCAAAGATCAGTTCGAACTACATGTGGTCCGCAGTACCGATTCAGGGACAGTGTACGAAGATGTCGTCGACCATCTTAGCGAGAGTGAACGAAAAATAACAGGTCTCGTGTTCGCACTTGCTGGCTATCTCGTCCACGAGGTGTACGACCATGTTCCGTTTATGCTTCTCGACTCCATCGAAGCGGTCGACTCGGACCGTATTGCACAGCTTGTCGACTACCTCTCTAGTTACTCTGAGTATCTCGTCGTCGCACTGTTGGAAGAAGACGCACAGGCACTCGACGACAGCTATCCGCGAATTGAGTCCATCTGATCCCGGTGGTCGGTACCTCCGGAGCCAGATGATCTTCGAACCATGCTCGATATATTACATCGTCGGCCACCAATCCGTTGGCGGGCGACTCCGCATCCCTTGCTTTTCAGTACTTGTTCGATCTCGTCAAACGTCACGACAGCGATCTCCCAACTGTGGTCACTGGCCGTCAAACTACCTAACATAATCAACGACATCCTTGGATCCGCTTATTTTTCCATGCGCTCGATATGCGGTCGACTGGCATCAACGAGAAAACAGAGCGGGAAACGGCAATAGCACTGTCAGAGTTAGCCCGAAAAGACGTCCCCAACGAGGTTGTCAAAGTGACCTCTCCATGTCGTTGGTATCTTTGAGGGAACATCGACAGCTTTGGGCGAACATCGACAGAATATATTTGTACAACGGCACCATCGGTCAATTCTATGTCTTCGCACCCATAACACGTGGCGGCTCAGATGCACCGCTAACCGATGATTGCATCTATGTATGACATCTATATGGCTGTCATAGAAAACTCCAATCTATCACAATCCTGTTGTGAATATGGAATAAGCAAGTCAGTTTGAGAAGTGAGCAGTTCGTGGTTTGAGTTCTTGATGCTGTCGTCAGAACTGCCCTCAGTACGCAGCGGTCAGGGTGAGTATACGGACTGAAAACCGACCGAATAGTGATTTCAACCGCTCAAACGAGAATCAATCGCTTCCAGAATTTGTGGGTAGGCAGTCAGTCGAATGGTCACCGCTAGTATTTGATTTCGCACAGCACTATAACCGCCAACAATCGCTAGCTGATCAAATGCCTGCCGAGAAGTCGGCAACCAGACAGTACTCTGGGATGTTGTTTGCGGAGTCAGTAAATCCGAACAGACATCATCGGTCTCATTCTTATCATTGGCCCAGGGCAGTCCTCTTAGAACTCGCTGGACTGTGTGAACATATTAATATTGACCTCAATAACGTCTGCGGTGTTCATTACTTTTCTTGGAAATTCCTCCTCGAAACGTTCTCCCTGCATCCTATTTCTTGGTCCCGAAAGACTGACAGCTCCGAGCACTTCACCATCGGGCCCATTGATCGCTGCACCGATAGCTCGGAGTCCGTCGACCTCCTCTTCAACGTTATACGCGTAGCCGCGTTCCCGGACCGTCTCGATTTCCTCGAAGAGATCTTCTCTGTTAGTGATCGTGTTTTCAGTGCGCTGCTGGAGGCCGTGTCTGTCAATAATTTCTTCGACCCGCTCTTTCGGTAACCTCGAGAGGATTGCCTTGCCGGCCGCAAGATGGTGTAGACCGAGCGTTTTTCGCTCCATCTGATTGGAATAGCTGCTCTCAATTGCATTCTCGCCGCGCTGTAGGTACAGAACGAACCCGAGCCCATGCTGTTCTGTAATGAGCTGGGCGTACTCGCCTGTCTCTTCGACTAAGTTGACAATCTCTTTTTTTCCAAACTGGTACAAAAGATGCTCTTGGCGAACATGTTCTCCGATTAGAATGAACTGCGGACTGAGGTCGTAGATATTGTTTTCTTTTATTACAAATCCGTTCTTGTGGAGGGTTGCAAGGTGGTTGTACACACCACCTTTCGAGAGGCCGAGATGATCCGCCATCTCGGTCACAGTTGCACCATTGAGTTGTTTTAGTGCGTAAATGACTTCGAGCGTCGTCGTAGATGTCTGCAACGTCCGCGGCGAGTTCGGGTTGTCCGGTTCTTTTGCCATACTCTACGTACTATATCAAGGTACAAATTGTTTGCGTATCGCAAATGCACATAATAGATATATTAGTAAGAACTTCAATGAAATAAATATAAGAGTGGACATATCTTATGATAGATTCTGAAAACCTTTCTGTAATTCTAAATACTGAACTAAGTTAATTATTGTTCACTATTGTACTCCTATGATAGTTTGTGAGACACAAACAATATACACAGGAAAAAATTCTATGTCTATTTTGAATCGGTTTGAACCTTCGAGATTTCACATAAATCCTGTAGAGATTTTTTATTGTTTGTGTATTGCAAACGATCTTCTCTCGCTGTATTATTGTCGGCGTAACGACACTTCTATCGGTGTGACACACCGGTGTTGGGCCACGATTTATTCGTTCCGTTCAACATCTACTGTGTCATATCTTCACTACTCTGTATAGACAAGGGTAGACGGGAGAATCAGAGTGTGTCTCGGTCGATGAAAATACATCTAACTCAAAGATCTACAAAGAGCGTGGCAGTACACTGTGATCACGATATATGCAACACGAGACGGAGAATTGCAGTCAGCCAGTGTACGCAGACGGTCTACTACAACTGCCACCGAAGTCACCAAACCCTTACAAAGTAGTCATCAGTTCTATATCGACTATTCACCAAGCGGTGAAATCAACTGTAGCTTGGTGGTTTACCGGAGCCACATAAATAAAAAAACAGTGCGGTGCGTTCGACAGTCAGCTAGACGTACTTTCCTTCTGCCTCGTACACTGTCGGATCGTTCTTGTATTTGCGAGCGATCTGTTCGATCGTTTTGAACTCGGCGTTCTCGTGGTTCTGGACGTACTGAATGAAGCTGTCGAACAGCTCGATCATGTGGGGCAGTCCGTGGATATCGGGATGGATAGTAAGGGTATAGACGCCCGCACCACGCCGGTTGTAGAGATAATCGAACTGCGCCTTGTAGTACTCCTCGTAGATCATTTCGGGACTCTTGTAACCCGCATTGTACAACGGCTGTTTGATGAACATCATCGGTGGGATGTCGTCGCGGTACCAGCTGATGGGTATTTCGACGACATCGGTCTCTTCGCCGTACTCGTACGGAGTCATCCAGGTTTCGGGCTTCTGATCGTAGTTGATTTTCTCCCAGCTGTCGCCCTTGCGCATATATCCGGGCTCAAACTGCCGCTCCATCAGGCTGCTATCGTACAAGAAATCGTGCTTCTCAACGAGTTCGGGGGTGTTCTCGCTGAATTCCCACCAACTCGCGCGGTGGCCGACGGGAACTTCACCAGTCAGGTCTTCGATGAGATCCTTCGACACCTCAATAATCTCGTCTTCTTGTTCGCGTGAGAGGTCGGTCGGGTTCTCGTGGGAATATCCATGAACCCCAAGCTCGTGGCCTGCGTCGGCAACTGCTTGGACTTCATCCCTGAACGTCTCGATAGAGTGGCCGGGGACATACCACGATCCCTTAATATCGTTGTCTTCGAGGACTTGGAGCATCCGTGAGATACCCTCGTTGCCCGCGCTCAGTCCACGTGAGAGGTCTGCCGGCGAGTCTTCACCGCCGTAGGATCCGAGCCAGCCGGCGACACAGTCCACATCAATGCCGATTGCTACGTCTATGTCTCCCATAGTACAACCGAAACGGCACCCGCAGTAGTATTAAATCTTTGTATAAAATAATCTATATTTTATTTCTTTCTGGCAACTGACCAACTGTTACTGTTGAGTAGTGTTTGTTAATCTATTCTAACCGGTAGGTTAATTAACAGCGGCGAATTGTTTAGTACCATGGCTGGAATTAACAGACGCCATTTCGTTAAAGGTGCTAGTGCTGCAGCAGCCGCTGGTCTCGCCGGTTGTATCGGTGGAAGTAGCGATGATGGTGAGGCTCCGCCCGTTGAATGGATTAGTCCTGCGTGGGCCGCTCGTGATCAACAAGCTGAGGAATACAATGAACTCACCGGTAAGGAGGTCAACATCACAACGGCGACGATCCCGACAGTCCAACAGCGTCTTCTCGGCGGTGAAAACACTGAGATCGACGCCTACAGCGTCGAAACGTCCGGTGCTGGCGCGTTGGCCGACATTACGATCCCAACACCGACAGAGAATCTCGATAATTGGGACGAAGAAACGATCTCCGACGCGTTTACCAATCCGGGTGAGCGGTTGAGCCATCTCGGTGAGCAGACGGAGACTATCAATGATCTCCTCTGGGCCGACGACGCACAGACCGAACTCCAATTCCCACCACACGCGTACAACTTCGACGCAATCGGGTACAACCCGAAGTTTGTCGACGAGGCGTCGCTGTGGAGCTCATTGTTCGATGAGCAGTACGAGGGGGAAACAATCATCGGTGATACAGCGGCGATCACGATCCCTCAAGCGTTGATGCACATGCTCGACAACGATATGATTGACGGTGACATCGGCGATCTCAACAACCCGTCTCAGGAGCAGTTAGACGCCGCGATTGATTTCCTTGTCGAACAAAAAGAGACTGGACAGTTCCGATCTACCTGGGGAGGCTACGGGGAGTCCGTGACACAGATGGCCAGCGAAGAGGCCGTTATCGGCGATGTCTGGCAGCCCGCAGCAATGGACATCCGACGTGACGGGACACCCTGTACCTACGCGACGATGGAAGGCGGTATTCAGGGCTACCGGTACTGGTTCGGTGGGGTCGCCCCTGTTGATCCGGGTGCGAGCGAACGAGGGAACTTAGAGAACGTCTACTCGTTGTACAATGATGTTCACCTTGGCGCATGGTATCCAGGCTACGTTCAGGGATGGGGCTACTCCGTTCCTCACTACGAAAATCGGGAACTCGTTCGCGACGGGTCCGACGAGTCCGGCGAGGGAATGGGGCCAGAATACTACGACTGGGCCTACGAAGGCGAGTCGACCTACAATGCTGTAGACGAGCCAGCACTGTTCGACCCACAGGAGTATGACTGGTCTGACGAAGAAGGAGACCCGTCCGCTGATGGCAGTTCCCGGGACAGTGGACCAATTGAGGAGCGGTTTGACCGTATTGGCTTCTTCCAGATCTGGCCCGACGAGGCAGACTACATGCAGGACCGCTGGGGAGACTTCCTTTCGGCCTAACAGTTCTCTGATTTCACAATTATAAAATGACCACGAACAATCAACCCGAAGATGAGGCGGGATCGACCAATATCAGTAGGGATAGATGGTCCAGACTGTGTTTAAAAGAGGCACACCTCCTCTCGCTGCCTACCGCACTCTGGTTCGGCGTGTTCCTCCTCCTTCCGTTGGCCGTGATTGGAGTGTACAGCTTCATGTCGTACTCAAATTTCAATGTGATTTTTGAGGTCACATCCGACTCTTGGATCCGAGCGTTAACCTCGGATACATCACAGGCAGTGTTCATTAGAACCCTCTCTGTAGGCGTGCTAATGACAGCTATCACGTTGGTGCTGGCATACCCAATCGCTTACTATCTCCGATTCTACACGAGCGAACTCACGGGCATCGTGCTCTTGTTATTCCTCGTCATTCCGTTTTTGACGTCAGAGCTCATCAGGACGCTGGGTTGGTTCCCGGTGCTCGGTCGGTCGGGCGCAATCAACTGGTTCCTGATGTCTACCGGAGTCATTGACGAGCCGATCCGGTGGCTGATCTTCAGCCTGTTCTCGCAGGTCATCGGGTATCTGCAGAACTTCCTGGTATTCATGGCAGCGCCGATCTACATTTCGCTGTCACAGGTCGACGAGAATCTGCTTGACGCATCGAATACGCTGCGAGCCGACTCACTCGCAACGTTCAGGAATGTGACGTGGCCTCTGAGCCTCCCAGGGGTTGCAATCGGATGTATGTTCACGTTTGTGCTCGCTATTGGGAATCTCACGATCCCCCAATTCTTGAGTGGCGGTGACGCAACTGTCACGATGTTGATCTACCAATCGGTTCAGCGTGGACTTCACTACCCGGACGCATCCGCGCTTTCGATTCTCCTCTTGGTCGTGATCTTCGCGTTCGTCTTCGCTCTGTTCCGCGTGGTCGACATCAGCGAGATCGCTCAAGGATAATCCCTTGACAGCCGTTTAACTTCACGCAGTAGTTTTTATTTATCGCTCGTTCCAGCGACCAGTATCCGGTGTTCAGCAACCGCTCTACCGGTTCGGTCGTAACAAGGCTGAGTTCCAGATTGTGAGACCGTGTTGCCCGCTACAGTTTCGAGGCGTTTACGCCTCATCCAAAGTCGCCGTCGCCGCACTCGCGTTCTGTATTCTCGATTTGTGCGAAGCTCCCTTTGGTCCCGACTCAGTCGTCGGTGGTGGTAGTGGCCAAGACGATGCAACGGTTTCGTCGAGACGTCTGACGTTGAGGGCGAGTTCTTGGGGACGATTGTCGGACGTCTATTCCCACACTGTTCCCTCAGTCCCGTGTTCATCGAGGTGATCTTGATGTTTTTCGGCGTGTTCGTCGTAAATTGAATCCCCTTCGTCAGCTGGTTCCTGTGAGACGTTCGCGTCGATTGCGTCGTCGACCCGGAGAATCGTTTCGGCGATATCTACAGCAGTGACATATCCATCTCGCCGAACTGAAAACGAGTCTAGCACTCCTTTTTGAACGGTGTTCCCTATTTTGCCCGACGGCAACAAAAATCCGGTTTCGTATCGGTCCGCTGCGGCCGCTCGAAGATTGGATACTGTCGTCAGCGGATCCAGTCCAGCGTTCTTTGCCAGTCCGTAGGGGATGCGTTCGATAGCATCTGCAAACGCAACCATGGCGAGTTGTTCGCGCGAGCTGTGCTCTCGCGCAGCCCGTCGGACGTCACGAGCAACACCCACGTCGACGGCCCCACCGCCCGGGACCACCCCAGGTGCGGAGCCGCGCTTGCCGGTCGCGAGTGCCACCGCTGCAGCCCCCTTGCGAATCTGTCGAGCGGTCTCGGAACCCGATTCGGCTCCAGCGCCTCGGAGCAGCACGGTTACCGAGCTGGGGGCTTCGCATCCTTCGAAGACAGTACCGTAGCGGAGCCGACGACTCCCGGATCGGGTTCCGAGCGTGATGCGTGCAACGCGGCCCGCATGACCGAGATCTTCGGTCGTAACATCGGTTGGGTCGCGAACCAGGTTCGCACCGGTTGCGAGGGCAACGCGGGCGAGTCTGAGTCGGTTGACACCGCGAATCCCCACGATCCCCTCGTCAGCGAGCGCGCGGAGGTAACGATTGTCAATACCGAGTCTCGTCACGACGACGTCGACGTCTGCGTTGACCAGGTCCCGAATCACGCGTTCCCGTCTCGACGCATACACGTCTTCATATGACGCTATATCCGACGGGGAAGACACGTCGAGCGTCGCATCTGCCTGCAGTTCTGGATTGCGGAGCCCGCCGACCCGACCGTCGCTGGCATCCTTGCGTTTGTATCCGGAGAGAACGAGTACCCGTGCGTCGTCAACCGCGATCGGCATGTCTTCGTGTGCGATCTCATTGCGCGGGAGGACTGTACCGTAAACGAGCCGCGAATCGGAGATGGACCCACCGGAGACGGCCTCGACGCCGAGCGACTTCGGCGTCGGATAGCCCACCGCTTCGGCGGCATCGACGGCAAATGATGCCCACTGATCTGCGTTCCCGCCAACATTGTTACCGGTCATGGCTGTCTGAGCGACAGCGAGTACAGCCCCGTGCTCGTCGTCAAACGATGATATGGGACGGCGGGCCGAGCGGAGTGACGATTCAGCGACAGTGAGCGCGGCCCTGAATCCGCCAGTGATCGTCGTCGGATGGAGGCCGTCTTCCATCAGCGACTCGGCCTCATCGAGCAGCGACCCACACAGCAGGACGGTTGAAATTATACCGTCCGAGATACGTCCCCCCTCAACACCAGTCTCACCTGGGAGTTCATCACCGACAATTTGCTTGACGACCGGGGCGATTGGATGCTCCATTGGCAGCGCGTCGAGGATCGTCCCCCCGTCGCTTGTGACAACGTAGTCGTCATAGGCAACGCCATCTGGGTCATTCTGCGAGGCGATTGATTTGCCAATAAATTTATCATGAGACATCGGTCCCAGGCTCGTCGCAAGGATTCCGGCGATCCCTTGTACTCCCTCAATGTTGGCACGTGGAAACGAAATATCATCCGGGACGTCTGATGAGTCTTCTGTCGACATTATCTGACGGTAGGTATGTTGGTTCTTAACATTGTTGCTACACAAAACTTCGCCACCTACCCGTTTTCGAAATGTATTATCGAGGAGTCCGAGTCGAGATCGAATGCTGGTTCCGAATGGCATCAGGAAGGTTGCAGAAAAACAATGATTTATATGTGATGGAGTCACACATCGGATAATGAGTACACAACGGCAAACTACCGATGACTCCGGACTCCGGAATTTCCTCGGCAGGCTCAATACGAAACGTCTCGTGACTGGATATTTCGTGCTTGTATCAATATATATATACATACCAATTCTTTCCCTATTGGTGTTCTCATTCAATAGCGGGGGAACCACAGCTCCATTCGATTCGATCACGTTTGAGGCGTATCGACAACTGTTCGCCAACGAATCGATGCTCGAGGCACTTTCACGATCTCTCCAGTTGGCGATCGTCGTGACGATCATCACAACATCGCTTGCGACGGCCGCAGCGCTGGCGTACCGGTACGATTTCTGGGGACAACAAGGGTTACTCTACTTGATTATCCTCGGGATCATTACGCCCGGAATCACATACGGCGTTGGGTCGGTCCTGTTTTTGACCGAGCTACTGGATCTTAGCCGTGGACTCTGGCTGGCAGTCCCAGTCCATGTGGTTTGGACGCTACCCTTCGCGTTTATTGTTCTACTGGCAGGATTTCCGCCGACGCTCCGGCAGAACGAGGAAGCCGCTCGCGTGATGGGCGCAGGGAAGCTCACAACGTTCCGAAAAGTTATCCTTCCGCAAATCCTGCCGACTGTCCTCGGTGCGGCCGTGTTCGCTTTCACCCTCTCGTACAATGAGGTCGAGCGGGGTCTCCTCCTTGTCGGACAAGAAACGACAATGCCGATCGAAGTGTTCTCTGTCGCTTCGGCGGATCGGGCTACTCCGGAACTGTTCGCCCTTGGCAGTGTGACGACGCTTCTATCGACCGTCTTGCTCGTCATCGCGGGCTGGTTGGTGATCCGAAATGCGGCGAACTGACGGGGGACGCGAGGTCGACGAACCTGCCAAACCGAACGTCACCATCCTCAGTACGGGCGGAACAATCGCGAGCACCGGCGGTAACGACGGTGCACAACCCGAGAAAGGAGGCAAGGAACTACTCGGTAGCGCCGCAGAGGCCTACGAGTACGCGTCGATAACCGTCGAGGAGGTCGCTCAGATTTCGAGTTTCGACATGAATTTTGAGACGATGGCAATGATCTCCCGCCGCGCCCAGGACGCCATCGAGAGCGGTGAGGACGGTATCGTTGTCACCCACGGGACAGACACTATGGAAGAGTCCGCCTTCTATGCGGCCCGGACGCTCGGATCACAAGTGCCGATCACGTTCACTGGTGCGCAGCGTCGACCGGACGAATCTAGCTCTGACGGGCCCGCGAATCTTATCGGCGCGGTGCGTGCGGTCACGAGTGAACCGATTGCCTCAGCTGGTGGCTCGTACATTGTTTTTAACGATCAGGTCCACGAGGCGCGCAAGGCCATGAAGTGTCACACAAGCCGGCTGGACACGTTCAAATCGCTGAACGGTGGCCCGCTCGCAACGATCACGCGCGAGAGTATCCGGTTCCACCACGATCCGATGCCTGATGAATCCGGATATCAACCAGTTTCTCCAGAGGCAACGGTAAGAATCGTGCCGAGCAGCGCGAGTGCTGGGCGAGGACCGATCGACGATGCGCTCGACTCCGGTGTCGACGGGTTGGTGATTGAGGGAACTGGTCTCGGGAACACGACGGCGGAGATCGGTGACGCTGTCGGAGAGGCGATTGCCAAGGGTATCCCTGTTGTCGTCTCGTCGCGCTGCATCGCTGGCACGACGATGCCTGTATACGGGGGCAGGGGTGGGGGAGAAACACTCCGAAAACATGGCGTCGGATTCGCCGGCGAGCTCTCCACTCAAAAAGCGCGGATCGAATTAGCGCTCGCACTGGCCACACAAGCGGATCCTCTGAACTCGTTTGACGTGATGTGAGCAGTCTGATGTGAGCAACCCAATCCGAGAGAACAGCGTATATTGTCACGCGTGAGGGCCGTGACCCCATTTCGCATGTATCAGTTCTATATTGTGTATCGTTAGCAAGCTATATCTGTTTGCCGCGCAATTCAAAATTCGCAATGTCTAATTTGTCACTTACTGGCCGGACCGCCCTCGTTACAGGGGCGAGTTCGGGCATTGGGAACGCGATTGCAGCTGAATTCGGGCGCGCGGGCGCGAACGTTGTTGTTGCCGACATCCGCCGCGAACCGAAGCTCGATGACGAGCGTTCGGTGTTCGAGAAGCTTGATCAAGCTGGAGCCGCCGCAACGTACGTTGAGACGGATGTCACTGACGACAGTGATGTCGAACATGCGGTCGAAACAGCTGTCGACGAGTACGGTGGGCTCGATATTGTCGTGAACAACGCCGGTATCTACCACCAATACAAAGCGCATGAGACGCCGAACGAAGCGTGGAACGATATTATCGACGTCAACCTCCGAGGCGTGTTCACCGTAACGCGGGCGGCCATCCCAGAACTTCTCAACAGCGAGAACGGGAAAGTAATCAACCTTGCATCCATTTATGGGTTGGTTGGAGGCGAAGAGAGCGCCGCCTACTGCGCCTCGAAGGGAGGGGTCGCAAACCTTACCCGTCAGATGGCGCTCGATTACGCAGATGACAGTATCAATGTTAACGCGCTTGCGCCTGGTATTATTAAAACAGCACAGAACCACGAATGGCGAGAGACCGACGAGGAACTCCTCGAAGACTGGCAACGCCGGACACCCTGGCCGCGGTTCGGAGAATCAGAAGATGTCGCAGACGCTGCGTTGTTCCTCGCCAGCGACCGGAGTGACTTCGTTACCGGAGAGATTCTAGGCGTCGACGGCGGTTGGACAGCGAGGTAACGATCTGAACGGAGCGTTACTCGCCGAGAACATCTTTTTCGAGATCGATGTCCGGGAGCACACTCGTCCGCTCGAGGAGTGTCGAGTGATCAGCCGACCACGTTACCTCAACCGTATCCTCGTTGATTGTTAGTTGTTCACTGCTCTGAAGCTGGAACTCCTTTGATTTGCCATCCGCGTCGCGAGCACTCAACAAGACCTGCGTTCCGGTTCCTGGTTGGTGGAGTACGTCCTCTACGGTGCACTCTAAAACGTTGTCGAGGTGTGTCCCGATCCGGAGGTATTGTGGCCGAACCGAAAACGGAACTGAACTGCCGCGCAGCGAATCCCGATCGGAGTCGAGGTTTTGAGTCGACGCTCGGAACGTCCCGAATTTGGTATCGATCTCAGCAATCTGTCCGGCGTCAAAGGTCTCGGTCAGCTCCCCGGTGAACAAGTTAGAGTCACCAACGAAAGTCGATACGAACGCTGTTTCTGGTGAATTGTACACCTCGTCGACCGATCCCGACTGTTCTATCTTCCCATCATTCATTACGACAATCTGGTCGCCGAGTCGCATTGCCTGCGTCTGATCATGTGTCACGTAGACGAACGCGGTATCCATATCGCGGTGAATACGTAACAGTTCTCGCTCCATCCGCTTTTGTAGTTTGTAGTCCATATCACCGAGCGGCTCGTCGAGTAGGAGGAGCTTCGGTTCTAATACCAGGCTACGCGAGAGTGCAACTCGCTGCTTCTGGCCAGCCGAAAGTTCTTTGGGCTGGCGGTCGCGCATTCCATCCAGTTTCATAATGTCGATCATTTCGTCGACCTGTTCGGCCCGCTCTTTCTTGTCGATATTGAGCTGCTTGAGTCCGTATTCGATGTTTTCTGCAACAGTGAGATGCGGGAACAGTTGGAAGTCTTGGAACACGAGGCCGATATCCCGCTTGTGGGTCTCCGTGTGTGTGATATCCTGACCTTCAAGTAAAATCGCCCCTTCTGTGGCTGGGATTCGTCCGACAAGCGAGTGGAGGGTTGTCGACTTCCCACACCCGCTCGGCCCGATCAAGACGCAGAAGTCACCAGGGGCGATCGAGAAACTTATATCTTCGACAGCAATAGTCCCATCCGGATATACTTTCGTGAAGTTTTGTACCTCCAGAATAGACGTGTCTGTCGCTGAATCGTTCGTCACCTGTTCGGCCGTGGAGTCTGCCGTGGAATCTGTCGTGGATTTGCTCATAGTTTCATGATGTCTTCGGCTGTCTGCGTTCCTGTCACACTTATTTCAGTGAAAAACTGTGCGTCGGCCACATCCCAACCGATCTCGATCTGATCGCCGTAGCGATCAATATCAATCATACCTGGCACGAAAACGTAGAAATCGTTGTCGTAGCCATCGATGGAGACCGCTATTTCTGTCTTGTCTCCCATGTACATGCTATCGAGAAGGGTCGCCGTTAGTTGTGTGTCTGCATCGGAAGCGTCGTCACCAATGACGACTTTCTCTGGACGCACACCCACTAGGCCGGCCTCTCCTGGAGACGAATCGTTCGCCAGAGACACTGGGATACGTCCGAAATCACTCTCGACAATCTGTTCGTCACTGTTGTTCGCCTCTACGAGATTCGCTGAGGCAACGTTGTTATCACCGACGAATCGGGCCACAAACGCCGTTTTCGGGTGATGATACACCTCTGACGGCGTCCCAACCTGTTCGATCTGTCCAGCATTCACGACGACGAGCTTGTCCGCGAGCTTCAGTGCCTGATCCTGGTTGTGCGTAACGTAGAGGAATGTGCTGCCGAGATCATCGTGGATCTGTCGGATCTCCAGTTCCATCCGTTTTTGTAGTTTGTAGTCGAGGTCAGCCAGCGGGTCGTCGAGCAACATCATATCGCATTCTCTGACGAGCTGACGGGCTAGCTCTACCCGCTGTTGCTGGCCTCCGCTCAGCTCCGACGGGAGATCGTCTTTTGTGTATCCAATCGAGAGCATCTCTAACATCTCGTCGACCTTCGTTTGAATCGACTCCTCGTCGACGGAGTCTTTCTGTTGGCGGATCCCGAAGGCGACGTTCTCTCCGACAGTCATATGTGGGAACAGTGTATCCTCGAACTCTTGGAACACGTAACCGAGGTTGCGGTCTTGGATCGAGAGTGTCGAAGCCCGAGTCCCACCAAGATAAACCTCGCCTCTGTCAGGCTCGGCAAGCCCAGCGATGCTTTGTAACAGAGTGCTTTTTCCACATCCACTTGGGCCGACGATCACGCAAAACTCGCCATCATCCACCTCTAGATTGATATTTTGAAGAACCTGTTCTTTTCGGAACGACAGATCCACTGATTGGAGTCGTATGTCTGTAGTACCCATTAGAATGGTATGCTATGTCGAAGCTTATGTGTCTATCGGATCTTATGATTCTATTTTTCTCGATAACGGGGCTGTCGATACTCTACTGCCCATCTCACCTCCTGTCTATTGCGGTCTACGATGTCCCCGTTTCCCGGATTTCTTACTCTTCTGGCATCTCAGGTCGATCGTTGTGAGATTCTCAACGCGCTGGTTGCTCTAATGACAGCAACAGATTACTTCTCCCATAGATTTACATGGTAATATGTTGCGATTGTTGGTATGGCAAACTTGAGCGGCAAATCGGCACTCGTGACGGGCGCGACCAGAGGTATCGGTCGAGGTATCGCCGAGGAACTGGCGGCGGCCGGAGCGACAGTCGCAGTAAACTACCCACCAGGCGAACCCGCGGAAACGGCCGTTGAGGTCGTCGACGCCATCGAGGCAGACGGAGGCACCGCCTTCGCACTCGAAGCCGACGTATCCGAAGAAGATGACGTCCGTGAGATGATCGCAGCGTTCGAACAGCGTGAAGGGCCGGTTGACATCTTGATTAACAATGCCGGGATCCTCACCCAGTCGAAACTCGCCGAGATGCCAGTCGAGATGTGGGACGAAACAATCAATGTCGACCTTCGAGGGGTATTTTTGACAACACGATTCGCGCTACCGGGGATGCTTGATCAGGGCGACGGCCGCATCATCAATGTCGCCTCACAGCTCGGGATCAAAGGAGGCGAAGAGTTGGTCCACTACTCGGCTGCGAAGGGGGGCGTTATCGCCATGACGCGTGCACTGGCGCGGGAAGTCTCGCCAACAGTCACCGTCAATGCAATCGCCCCGGGACCGATCGTGACCGATTTGCTCGATGACATCTCACCAGAGTGGCGTGAGGCAAAAGAGGCAGAACTCCCGATGGGACGATTGGGACGGGTGAAGGACGTCGCACCGACTGCCGTGTTTCTCGCCGGAGAGGGTGGTGATTATTACACCGGACAAGTGCTGAGTCCGGATGGTGGCGACGCAATGCACTAGTCGTTTTTTTCAGTATCAGCAACGATTGTCTGTAATGGGGTTACTAACCAAGAGAATTATATAGTTTTAGTAAGAATTTAACGCAATGACGGTAGACACTATCATTCATGGAGGAGTCGTAGTCACTGCAGACGGAAAACGGAGCGCGGACCTTGCCATCGATGACGGAATCATCGTCGGCGTTGGGCAGTACAAAAACCTCCCGGACGCGGACCGCGAAGTTGACGCATCGAATCGGCTTGTTATGCCCGGTGTCGTGGACCCACACGTCCATGTCGACGATCCGTTCTCGATCGACACCTATGAGTCGGCGACGCGGGCGGCCGCACTCGGTGGGACCACCTCACTGATTGGTTTTGCGTTCCAAGGATGGAACCCCAGCTCCAAGGAGTTCGACGGGTCGATGACTCTCCCCGAGGCCATTGCATCGGTGCGACGCCGTGCCGGAGAGGCTCTGATCGACGTGAGCGTCCACGGCGCAATAACCGATGAAACCGAGGACGTTTTGACCGACTTGTCGACGGTTGTCTCCGAGGGAATCCCCTCTATCAAAATGTTCACCGCCTACGATGTGGGCCTATCGAACGGATTTATCAACCGTGTGTTCCAGCAGTTGGCGGATCTGGACGGCGTAGCGGTGCTTCACACTGAAGACGGGTCGGTCTGTGATACGCTCACAGACCTGTTCAAGCGTCAGGACCGGGGTGACCCGACCGATTATCCTGAATCGCGGCCGGACTACGCCGAAGCGATGGCGGCCGAGGACGCGGTTCGGATGGCCCGCGAGGCCGGGACAAAATACTACGGTATCCACACCTCGTGTCGTGCGGCCGCCGAAGTCATCGACAGTTTCCGTGAGGATGGGAGTCAGGTTCGCGCGGAGACGTGTACTCACTACACGACCCTCGACGAGAGCGTATATGCTGACGCTGGGAACCTTGCTATGATCGCCCCACCGATCCGAAGTCCCGACGACGTGGAGGCCATGTTTGAGTATCTCCGGGACGGGACCCTTGATGTGGTGTCGACGGACCACTGCGCGTACACCGAAGAAAGCAAGCGCGTCGAGAACTGGTGGGACAGTTCCTTTGGTGCGAACTCTCTCCAGACGGGCTTCCACGTCTTTCACGACGAGGCAGTAAACAAGCGAGGACTAAGCTACCCGTTCCTTGTCAAGGCAACTGCAACTGCGCCTGCCGAAACGTTTGGCATGCCACAAAAAGGAACGCTCGCGGTCGGGACGGATGCAGACGTGATCGTGTTCGACCCCGAACACGAGTGGACGATTGATTCCGCGGACAACGCTTCGAAGGCGGACTTCTCGCTCTACGAGGGACGGACAGTAACTGGCCGTGTCGACAAAACGTTCGTGCGCGGTGAGCTCGTAGCCGACGGTGGTCAGATCGTTGCGGATGCGGGCTATGGCGAGTTCCTCGATCGTGAACTCCCGAACTGGTCCGTCTGACTCGTCTTTTTTGCTAGCAATTGACAGACTGTTCACGCCTCGTTGTTCGCGAGCGCGAGGGTGGCCGATGCGAGCACGTTCGCTGCGTTGTAACAGTCGTCCCAACTGGTGAACTCCGACTCAGTGTGGCTTTTTCCGCCCTCACTGACAGCGAACACCATTCCGGCGTCGCAGACCTCGTGGGCGTGTGTCGCGTCGTGGACACCACCACTGAAAAGCTCCATAGCATCGTAGCCGAGCTCTTCGGCTGCGTTTGCGACCGCGTCGACGCACTGGTCATCAAAATAGACCGGCTCCGTTCGGGCGCGGTCCTCGCGTGTCATCTCGACACCCTCGCGATTTGCGGCGGCCGTAGCCGCACGACTCACCTGGGTTTCGGCCTCGTCCAACACAGTCGCTTTCGGGTCGCGAAACCCGTACGTCATTGTTGCCTCGCCGGGGATCACATTGATCGAGTCGGGTTCGACGGAGATGGAGCCGACCGTCCCAACCGTCCGATCACCGAGACGACCGGGGATCCGGCGGATATCAGTAACAAGATCCGCGGCTGCCACCATCGCGTCCGATCGGTGATGCATCGGAGTTGCGCCGGAGTGGTTCGCCTCCCCCTGGAACGTCACCTCGCCCCAGGTCAGGCCGACGATACCTGTCACAACTCCTACACTCGTGTCGTTTGCGTCGAGATACGGTCCTTGCTCGACGTGAAGCTCAAGATAGGAGTCGTACTCTTCGGCTGGCTCGGCCGGGCGCTCACCCTTGTATCCGATTCGCTCCAGTTCCGATTCGAGAGTGTTCCCTTTGCTGTCGGTCGATGCGTACTGTTCGTCCAGATCAAGAATGCCAGCCCAGACGCCGCTTCCCTGCAACACCGGTTGAAACCGTGACCCCTCCTCGTTCGTCCAGTTGACGACCTCAATCGGGCGCTCGGTCTGGATCTGATTGTCATTTAATATGCGGACGAACTCTAAGGCGGCGACCACGCCGAGCGCTCCGTCGTATATTCCCCCATACGGCTGCGAATCGAGATGAGACCCGACTAAGACTGGTTCCGTGTCACTCATCGCCTCTCGTCGACCGAACATGTTACCGATCTCGTCGATTCGAACTGAGAGTCCAGCCGCCTCCATCTGGTCGCACAACCAGTCTCTGACCTCCTTGTCGGCGTCGCTCAGCGTTAGCCTGTGAAGCCCGCCATCCGAAGTTCCCCCAATTTTCGCCTGCTCGCGCATTGTCTCAATGAATCGGGTTCTATCGAGTTTGATAGGCATAGTTGTGCCGTGGATTGAAAGAGTAATGAATCTTTGTTTGATAGTAGAGGATTCTCGAACTCCCGTTGCGAGAGCAATCTCGGTCTCCTCACAAATCAAAAATGTCCAGTTTTTTGTGTTCAGCCGACTCTCGCGTGGTAGTGTGAGATGACATGCGAATTTCGTATGTAATCGACTCTGATCAGATCGAGAACAGTTCGTTCGCGTTGTGTACGTTTGAGCGGGGAAGATACAAGTCGCTGCCGTTGGATCGTTGTGTATGGCCGCAATCGATATTAACTGCGACATGGGAGAGAGCTTCGGCAACTACGAAATGGGACGGGATAACGAAGTGATGCCATACATTACATCTGCAAACGTCGCGGGTGGATTCCACGCGGGTGATCCCCATGTCATGGATCAGACCGTTAGGCTTGCTGACGAGCATGATGTGATGGTTGGCGTCCATCCAGGGCTTCCGGATATGATAGGCTTCGGTCGACGAACAATGAATGCGACCCCACAAGAGGTCCGTGACTACGTAGTGTATCAACTCGGTGCGCTTCGCGCATTCGCCAATCGGGTAGGATTGGAGGTTCAACACGTAAAACCGCACGGAGCGATGTACTCGATGCTCTCCGAGAGCCCCGAGCACGTCCGTGCGGTGATAGAGGCAGTCCAAGAGATCGATCCGGCTCTCATATACGTCGCAACGGACATGAATATTTACGAGGTCACACAAGAGTACCCCCAACTTGATGCAGTTTTTGAAGGCTATGTCGACCTCGATTATAATCCGGACCGTACCCTGATCGTCGAACAATCTGTCTCAGCAAAAGACCCGGACTTGGTTGCCGAACGGGTGGTGAACATCGCAAAAGACGGCGGGGTTGAGGCGGTCGACGGGACTGTAATCGACGTACCCGCCGACAGCGTCTGTATCCATGGGGATGCCCCGAATTCTGTTGAGGTGCTTGATCGGATTCACGAACGTCTCACCGAGGAAAAAATAGAACTCGCTCCGTTGTACGAACTAGTTTGATTGGTCTCCAAACAAGAATTGCTGGTGAATCGCTGGATTGTGTATCGGGAACGCTGTGGAATCGTCCTGATGTGAGATGTTTATTTTTAACAGGCGTATTGTAAATACAGTCTACCCTCTCAAACAAAGCCAAACGCCGCCTACTGACAGCGTTTTGTCGATCAGTTATATCAACTACTGTAATTTTACCACAAAAATGAGAATGGCAGCTGTGTTTGCGAAACAGTGGTGATGACGATAATTATATACTACCTCAACCTGTTGCTTTGGTATGTTCGATAGCGTCTTGATCGCAAACCGAGGAGAGATTGCGATCCGAGTCATGCAGACAGCAGCAGAGCTAGGTATTGAAACTATTGCGGTCTACAGTGACGCCGATGAGAATGCAAAACACGTCCGGTACGCGGATAAAGCAGTTCATATCGGTGATTCTGTCGCGAGCAAGAGTTATTTAGATCAGGAGGCAGTGATCGAGGCTGCTCACGAAGCGGAAGCAGACGCTATTCATCCAGGCTATGGGTTTCTTGCGGAGAACGTGTCGTTTGCAGCGAGGGTCGAAGAAAGCGAATGCGTGTGGATTGGCCCACCAAGCGAGGTAATGACTGATTTCAGTGAAAAAACGAGTGCACGGAAAATAATGCAGAAAGCGGGCGTTCCCATCGTCCCGGGAACAACAGAGCCTGTTACCTCCGCTGCAGAGATTAGAGAATTTGCAGCCGAACACGGTTATCCCATCGCCATCAAAGCCGATGGTGGTGGTGGCGGTCGCGGTATGAAAGTCGCTCATACGACATCTGAGGTCGAACAATCCTTTGAAGCCGCCCGTCGTGAGGGGGAATCATATTTTGATAACTCCTCTGTCTACGTTGAGAAATTCCTCACGAACCCGCGCCACATCGAAGTACAAATCATTGCGGACGCTCACGAGAACGTCTGTCATCTGTACGAACGCGATTGCAGTATCCAGCGTGATCAGCAGAAATTAATCGAAGAGACCCCGTCGCCGGTTCTTTCAGCGAGCGAGCGGGAGTCGCTTTGTGAAGCAGCCCGCAAGGGTGTCGCACAAGCGGGATACATCAACGCTGGCACCGTCGAATTCCTGTATGAAGACGGCGAGTGGTTCTTTTTGGAAGTCAACGCTCGGATTCAGGTCGAACACACGATCACGGAGGTAGTGACAGGTATCGACATCGTCAAAGAGCAGTTCCGCGTTGCTGCTGGAAAGGAACTGTCGATCCACCAGTCTGCTGTCGAGCCGCGCGGCCATGCAATCGAGTTCCGAATTAACGCAGAAGACCCGCACAACGAGTTCTTTCCGACGCCGGGAATCCTTGAGACATACCACCGCCCCACAGGTGCCGGTGTTCGAGTCGACGACGGTGTCGACACCGGAGACCGTATCAGCCCGTTTTACGATTCAATGATTGGGAAGTTCATCGTGAGTGCAACAGATAGAGACGAACTGCTCGCACGGAGTGCCCGTGTCCTCAACGAGACAACAATCGAGGGAATCGAGACGACAATCCCGTTCCATACGGCGGTGCTCGAAGACGAGCGATTCCAGAACAGTGACCATACGACGAAATACGTCGACGAGCAGTTCAACGGGTTCAAAACGGACGAGTAAGAGAAAACTGGCGTTTTGGGCGAGTTCGTCGAGTGCTAACGACTAGTCTATGTGAGACCGGATTGCTTCCAGATCAGTCTTTGCTGCCGTTCGAGCTTCAAGTGCTTCGTCGATGGTGACAGCATCGAAAGTGATAGTCTCGTGGGTTCGGCGCTGTGAAAGCACGTTCCGATCTGTGCTGATAACGGTACCGACGGTTGCATAGCCACCACCGGTCACTGCATCTTGCATCAGTACGATCGGCTTTTGTGGGACTTGAATCGAACCGATTGGATAGCCAATATCAGTGACATTCGATGGATCAGTCCCGGCTCCGAACGGCTGTTCACGTTCGACGAATTCGAGTTCAGGACCCTCAAGTCGGTAGCCGACCCGATTAGCCTCTGGTGTCACCTTCCATTCGACATCGCAGAGGGCAGCACGGCTGTCATCGGTGAGTCTGTAGTCACAAAGCCCGATCACGATCCGTATCTCTGGTTTCTCTGCGATGTTAGGCCGATACTCTACCGGTGCAACGTTCCCAATAGCGGCCTCCGGGTCGGACTGTGGCTCTCCAACAGCGAGCCTATCGCCAGACTCGAGCGTTCGCCCTTTGTAACCGCCGATCCCGATAAGTGTGTACGTCGACCGACTTTCCATCACCGGTTCGACATCGATTCCGCCAGCAACGGCGAGATAGGTGCGTGCTCCCTCGGTCGTGAATTCCAGTATTAGCTCCTGGCCTGCCTCGATACGGACTGCCTCGTACATCGGAACAGCATCGTCGTTGATTGTCGCCCCCATCGATGCACCTGCGAGTGCGATGACGGCATCCTCCTCGAACTCGAGTGATGCTCCCTTGTAGGTCATCTCTAAGGTCGCTGCGTCCGGATCGTTTCCGACGAGTGCATTTGCGATCTGATGTGAGGTGCGATCCATTGCACCCGATGGGGGCATTCCGATATGGTAGTGGCCTTGTCGACCGAGATCTTGGACCGTCGTAGATATTCCACCGTTGGTAACATGAATCATGCGAGTGCCTCCACGAGTTGCTTGTTGTATTCATGTGGCGATTCGAAGAACTCCTCGGGGCTGAACTCGACGGATTCAATCGTGTACTCGTAGGTACCTGCTTCGACCTCTTTGCGAATCGCATCGTACTCTTGTCTATCACACGTCCGGTACCGGAGGATATCTCCTGGATTCGGGAACACCATCGATTCCTCGAAATCGGGCAACTGTTGCTCGACGTCAAGCACTTCGATTGGTGTCCGACCGTAGAGTTGGTAGCCACCTGCACCCTCAACAGGATAGATGACTGAAAACGCTCCCCCGAAGCCCACTGCTCGGCTCGGGGTACTGGTTCGCGGCTGGACGTATTTTGGAACCTCCATCTGCTCACTCTTTGGGACCATCTGGAAACACCATGGAAGCCCGGGGACGAAGCCAACCATAGTGACCATATGTGGCGCTCCAACGAAAGCATCAACAAATTCATCGACGGAGTCGAAGCCGTTGAGGTCGGCTGAGTACTCGATATCTGTTCGTTCGGGATCTTGGTGGTTCTCCCTGAAATCCATCAGTGTGTCGTGGGTCCATGGATCCTCGAAGAGTACCGGAATATCGATTATACGGGTCTCCCAGGCAAGTTCATCAAGTGTGATTTCACTGGAGATCGTTTTGAGTGTCTCGATCAGCTCCTCGGGGTGGATCACGTCAGGATCGAAGCGAATCATATACGATGCGTTCGCTGGGCACACTTCTACCATACCCTCGATGTTGCGATCTGTGATTCCTTGGGTGATTGCCATCGCTTTGAAATTCGCATCGAAACTCATCGCTTCGTCGAGTTCTACAAATACGTGGTCGTCACCCCCGAACTCGTATCGCGGCTCCGGAAGTTCCGTACGTTCAATGTTGTTTGTTGTCATAGGTATCGATACTGTCGCGTTTGGACTATTTAAGTTCGGGGTGTACGAACATCATCGTATGCCCATGGCTGGACTCATAAGCCCAATTTACAGAGTCAGGAATAGCAGAATCCAGCTCACGCCATGGTTGCTGCGACTGTGATCCAACTCAGTGTTGAGGAGTACGACTGTGCGCCAGTACTAAAACACATCACCTTCTGGTGACACTGCACGCGAGCGATGATTACACCACGTACTCTGATCGGAGTCTGACCGAGAGACCACGGACAAGCCTACAAGCTCAGTCGTGGGGCCGATGAACAGTGCGTGTGTGTGGAGTTGAGAACAACAACAGTAGACTTGAGAACAACAACAGTAGACTTGAGAACAACAACAGTAGACCAGAGACTCGCGATTCCGTTCTTTCAATACATCCGACAAGCATCTATACAAAAAATATATATTCCGTGTGTGTCAATAGAAACTATGTCAAAGAAAACAATTGAAGCCACGATGCCGGGCATTTTTTATCGACGACCAGAACCAGATCAGGATTCCTACGTCGAAGAGGGTGATAGTGTCTCGGAAGGTGACATCGTTGGACTAATTGGAGTGATGAAAAGTTTCCAAGATATTATTGCCCCAGCGACCGGCACTGTCTCGGCTATCTTTGTCGAAAACGAAACCGAAGTCGAGGCTGGAGACTCTCTTCTTGAGATTGAGATTTGAAATGTACTGAACGTTGTCATATCTGCTTTTGAAAACGGTGTCCGTATTTGAGTTTGTTCGGTATCTGCTTCGTATAGAGGGAACATCACCAACTCAACTGATGAACGGTTCACTTCTCGAGGTAACTCCACGAGACAGTGGCCGCTCAACCAGATTGTCGGTGAACGTATGACCGGTTATTGGATCCAGTACGTTTTCGCGTTGGTGAATTCTCTGATGCCGTGCTGTGAGAGCTCCGACCCATATCCCGAGTCTTTGATCCCGCCGAACGGAAGCCGCGGGTCGGACGTCGACATCTTGTTGACAAAGGCCGCCCCGGCGTCGATCTCCTCGGCCACACGCCGACCGCGCTCGCGGTCGGTCGTCCACACAGAGGCGCTCAGTCCGTACGGCGTGTCATTGGCCAGTTTGACGGCCTCAGTTTCGTCGTCGACTTCGACGACAGTTGCGACGGGACCGAACAGCTCCTGGGCTCGTGCGGGACAGTCGACGGGCACGTCGGTGAGAACCGTCGGCGGGTAGAAGTTCCCTGTCCGATCGAGGGGGTCGCCACCACACAGGACGGTCGCCCCAGCGTCGATGCTCGCGGTTACCTGTTCGTGGAGCGTCTCCAGCAGGTCCTCGCGGGCCTGCGGTCCTACATCGGTCTCGGGGTCGGTCGGATCGCCGACAGTCAGCGCCGCCATTCGGTCGACAAACCGGTCGACGAACTCGTCGTAGACCGCTGTGTGGACGAACAGACGCTTGGCAGCGATACAGGACTGCCCGGAGTTCTGCGTCCGGGCCGTAACGGCGGTCTCGATGGCGTCGTCGAGGTCGGCGTCATCAAGCACGATATAGGGGTCGCTGCCGCCCAATTCGAGCACTGTCGGTTTGATATTCCGCCCGGCGGCCTCGGCGACCGCTCGTCCGGCGCGGGTGCTCCCTGTCAGGGTGACCGCCTGCACGCGGTCGTCATCGATAACGCCCTCGACGCGCTCGGCTTCGATACGGAGCGACCGAATGGCCCCCTCCGGATACCCCGCCTCGCGGAACGCCGAGACAATGGCCTCGGCACAGCCGAACGTCGTCGGCGAGTGTTTCAGCAGGACGGTGTTCCCGGCGGTCAGCGCCGGGACGGCGAACCGAAACACCTGCCAAAACGGGAAGTTCCAAGGCATCACCGCGAGAACGGTCCCGAGCGGTTCGTGGGCGACGTAGGTCTCGGCACCCGGTTCGGTGCCGATCCGCTCGTCTTGGAGGTGTGCGGCGGCCCGTTCGGCGTAGTACTCACAGACCCACGCGCACTTTTTGACCTCGCCGATGCCCTGGGAGATCGGTTTGCCCATCTCGCGGGTCATCACTCGGGCGTACTCGTCGGTGTTATCCCGCAACGTCTCGGCGAGACTCGCAGCCAGTTCTTGACGGAACTCTATCGAACGCTTTTGCCACGTCTCGAACGTCTCGTCGACATCCGCAAGCGCCGATTCGAGTGCCGCGTCGTTGTGTGTTTCATAGGTTTCAATACGTTCGCCGGTTGCTGGATTGGTGGTTTCGAACATCACTCTGCAAACTGTCGTTCTAGGAGCGTCACCAGCGGGTAGGTAGCCAGCCGCTGGGTTCCCTCCCTGTGGTCGAATGCCGGTGCGACTTCCATTATATCTGCTGTGTCGACTGCGTCGTGTCGACCCAACGTCTCCATGACGGTTAGCGCCTGATTGACCTTCAGAAAGGTGCTAACTCCATTACAGGGGAATGCAGCCTGCCGAGGTGTGCGTGCTCGTCTGGTTAATCTGTCGGGTAGACTGATCATGCCGTCTCCTCTTGGAGCGCAGTTCGGAGCCCTTCGACGACCTGCTGGAGCTGGTCGCGTTCGATTGTCAACGGCGGCTGGAATCGCATCACGTTCTTGTGGTAGCCACCGACACCCATAATGATCCCCTGGTCGGTGAGTCGCTGGCCGACATGCTTGGCTAATGTTGAGTCGGGCTCTGGTGCAACGTCCATCGGGCCGGTTCCGATCTCGGGATCAACCAACTCGACACCGTACATCAGTCCGAGTCCCCGCGTGTCGCCAACGACATCGAACTCCTCTTCGAGCGCTGCGAGCTGCTCGCCGAGCCACACACCCTGCTCGCGTGCGTTGTCAACGATACCATTCTGTAGCTCGTCAATTGTCGCGAGTGCGGCCGCACAGGCCACCGGGTTGCCACCGAACGTCGAGAGATGATCGCCCGATTCGAAGCTGTCGGCAATCTCTGCTGGGGCGGTAAACGCACCCAGCGGGAGCCCGTTGGCGATTCCTTTCGCCTGGGCCATAATGTCGGGCACTACATCAAAATAGTCGACGGCGAACAGTTCGCCGGTCCGTCCGTAGCCGGTCTGGACCTCGTCGACGATGAGTAACCCACCGTGGTCATGTGTGATTTCTTTCACGCGCTGGAGCCAGCCCTCTGGTGGAACAATAATACCACCTTCGCCCATCATCGGTTCGACGACGACCGCCGCCAGATCGCCCGCCGTGTGGGTCCCGATGACTCGCTCGATGTCCTCGGCGCAGGCATTCGAACAGGGACCACCATCACACATCTGACATCGGTACGCATAGGGTGGGGAAGCGTGGGCCACATCGTTGATCGTTGGCGCCATATCCTTTTTGTAGGCCTTGTTGCCGGTCAGCGCGAGGCTGCCGAGCGTTCGGCCGTGAAACCCCATCTCCAGTGCGATGACTTCCTTGCTGCCCGTGTGCTTGCGGGCGAGTTTGACCGCCCCTTCGACGGCTTCGGTTCCGGAGTTACAGAAGAACGATTTCGCCAGGTTGCCTGGTGTGACGTCGGCGAGCCGTTTGCCGAGTTTAGCGACGGTTTCGTTCGGGTGGACGTACGAACAGCCGTGGACGAACTCGTCGAGTTGGGCTTTGGCTGCATCGACCACCGCGTCGTTGTTGTGACCGACGTTCGTTACAGAGATTCCGGAGAAAACGTCCAGATACTCGTTGCCGTCGTAGTCCTCGACGACGCAGTTGGATGCCTGTTTTATCGGCACATTGAGGCTCTTCCAGATCGGCATCACGTAGTCGTCATACCGAGAGACGACATCATCGTTTCGTATGGACCTATTTTCATTTGACATGATTGTGGGTAATACGGCAGAAATAACTTTCCGCCTTGTATGTAATACTTTTTGCGGTTTGTTAACTATTGTGTTAATCAGCGTCGGTATCTATAGCTGGTCATGCTCATAGAGCGCCACGGCTACAGATCAAGTGACTGCTATAGAGACTACAACCACTGCTCGTGGTCTGTTGTGATTACTAACTGAATCGTTATCAGACGATCTCCTCGAACGATCTCGAATTAACCTGTTCCCCGTACTAATGTCACCAGAAGTATACGCAGCGTCGACCTCAATTTTAAAATACAGTTGATCAAGAGTTGGTAGCTACGATTCTGTTCGCCAATTTTCGTCTGTACCTCGTTCTTTCCACTTTTTTAATAGGACAAATTGATGGGAAAACTGTCGGAATTGGTTCGAAAATTGTACTTCCGAAGGCGAACAGATATATCGATACCACTAGGGTAAGGTGTTACAAGGGTCGTTGAGCCACATGTATATATTTTCGACCATTTTTTATAGCAATCAGACAGAGATACGTGCATCGTGATCATCCAACATGGTAGCTTGGAAAACGAAAGCCCAATCAGTCATTCCGACGGCCCCAAATTGTGCGCATGACGTCCCACCAATCCGGTTCGCAGAACGCTGTAAACGGACAGTTGCAGACGCCGTCCGCGACCAAGACATCGAGCTTTCGGCCTGTTGTTTTGTCCAGGGAACGACTCCATACCTATCGCCGACGCCGCAGTCCCCTGTGTCGACTCCCAGAACAGAGTCATTCGCATTCCCCAAGGGAGTGTGTTGATTGGGACGGCAGTAAACGGTGAACGCATCATGCTGATTCGCTCGCGTTGACTCACAATTATAAAAACAATACCAATGTTAGAAATCGAAATCGACAATACGACGTTCACAGCCGAACTGCACGAAGGCCACGCCCCGAATTCCGTCGCGGCAGTCCGAAATTTTCTCCCACTTACCTCGGAGTTGATGCACGTCCGGTGGAGTGGTATCGCGACTTGGATCAACATCGACGAGATCGATCTCCCGGAGATTCCACGAGAGAACCACACTGCCTATCCCTCACGAGGTGATCTCTTGCTCTACCCTGGCTATCGCAACGAGCAGGAGATTCTCGTCCCCTGTGGGCCAACATGTTTCAAGAGCCCAGCCGGAGAACTCGCTGGCAACCATTTCGCAACGATCGACGCGACAGCCGAACAACTCAAGACGATCGAAGAGTCGACTCTCCGTGATGGCGTTCTCAATGTAACTATCCGAGAGGTGGCAGAATGACTGACATCGTCGTCCTTCATCACAAGATCCACGGCCTTGACCCAAATGACTACGCCGAGACCATCCGCCAAGCCCGTCCCGATCTTGATGTCGTCGTCGCACGTACGCCCGATGAAGAACGAGAGTACCTCGCAGAAGCGTCGGTTGCGACCGGCTATCAGATAGATTCGGATCTCGTCGCGGCATCCGAGACGCTTGAGTTGTTCGCGTGTACGTTCGCCGGCATCGGCCACCTTCCGCTCGAGGCGCTCGAAGAGGCTAACGTGACCGTGACGAACGCATCGGGAGTCCACGGGAACGTCGCCGAGCAAGTGTTGGGATACGTACTGTCCGACGTTCGAAACCTCCGCTGTGCGTGGGAACAAAACGAGCGTGGTGAGTGGAACCACTTCCAGAGTGGCGAACTCCGCGGGTCGACCGCAACCGTCGTTGGCATGGGACCCATCGGCAAAGAGATTCTCGCCCGCTTCAACGATTTCGGCGTCGAGACGATTGGAGTCCGCTACACGCCTAAAAAAGGTGGCAATGCCGACGATGTCGTCGGATTCGAGGGCACGCTCGATGCTGCCGCCCGCAGCGACTACCTCGTGCTTGCGTGCCCGTTGACCGAGACAACGGAGGGACTCGTCGACGAGCAAGTGTTTGGGGCACTCTCGACGAACGCGATGCTTGTTAACATTGCACGGGGCCAAGTGGTCGACACAGACGCGTTGGTGTCGGCACTGCGCGGCAACGATATTCGGAGTGCCGCCCTTGATGTGACTGACCCCGAGCCGTTGCCCGTCAATCATCCGCTTTGGAGCCTCAGTAACTGTCTCATCACACCGCACAACGCGGGACATACCCCCGAGTACTGGAGCCGCTGTGCCGACATCCTTGTTGAGGCCGTCGACGCAACCTCACTCGGCTAGGAGCTGAAAAATCAATACAGTCGCTTGGAGTGCCGCCGCGTTTGGGGTGACATGGCATAGCCTGTCCTAAGCAGCGACGATACGCTCCTACGACAAGTAAGGGCCAAACAGCCCTATTGATCCTGTTGAAATCCTATTCCTCAAATAGCTTTTCGTACGAAACATCTCAATCTTTTAGTAGCCTTAATTTTGTACTCTCGGAAGATTCCAATCATAAGTAAGCGCAGCTAACCGAGTTATAATGGTCACAACAACACACACAATAGCAGCCATATTGTCAGACCATCCCAAAGTCCCCACTAACCAGTATGCAGTTCCCCCAAGGACTGCACAACTCGCATAGAAATCCTCAAAGAGAATGAACGGCACTCGATCAAGAAGAATATCTGCAAATGCACCACCACCTGCGGCGTTGATCGTTGCTATTGCAACGATACCAAATGCTGAAACACCTGCCTCAGTTGCGACGATAGCACCAGTTGTGGTAAAGGTAGCAAGTCCGATAGCATCCGAAACAAGAGTGACTGGATGTGTTTCTGGAGACGATAGAACGACGCTCAGTGCGATTGCTAAGCCAACTCCGAGTAGTCCCAGACTGATTTCGATTGGAGATTGAAGTACTAACGGAACCCGTGTTACGAGGAGATCGCGTGTTGCTCCACCAGCAAACGCCATTGCCAGTCCAGCAATTATGATTCCAAATAAGTCGAACTCCTCACGGATTGCTTTTGATGATCCAACAAGTGCGAACGCAACTAAGCCGATCGTGTTCATAATAGCAAATGGATCGCCGAATAGTATTGTGATGAAGTCCTGACTCACTGTTCTCGCTTATGAGGGCGGGTATCTTGAGTGCAACGTATCAATACTCTCTTTATTATTGAGACAGGAAGTCCGATCTTGTAATCGCCTCGCCGTCGACGGACAACTTGGAGTATACATCACCTCTTGTCTTCGTTACTGGGACGCTAAACCGGAGTGTCGACTGTCGTTTGGATGTGAAACATATCTCTCAATGGCGCCGTATAGCGGCTGGCAGTAATTATACGACGATGTATCAGAAACTGTCAAGTGCAATCAGCATGACAGTGGCTCGTTTCGTTGCCCTGTGTTTGCAGCCTTCTACGACGGTTTCGAACCCTGAGTCTGTCCAAACTGTCCACTGTCCTTCGACACCGAAATCGTGTCAAATTGATGTCTGTTTGACAGCATGCCTTCGACGACACTTTCGAGGAGAATTCACACGACTGACCAGTCGACGACGTCGACAAAGCGCTTGCACAAGCACAGTACATTATCGACCTCCCCGTCGTCGAAAACGAGCTATCGGCAACTGTCGCTCACGCCTATCGTGACGACGACGACGCCGCTCAGTCTGCCGATGTTCCGCCCGAACAGAGCCCAGCTGTGACGAAAGCCCTGGCACGTCTTCGTGAGGCGGGAATTTCGGCCGAACCGCTCGAGATATTTCATCCACCAACGGAGAGAATTCTCGACGCCGCCGATGATATCCAACCCAATCAGATCGTTATCGGTGGCCGAAAGCGAACGTCGACCGGAAAGGCGCTGTTCGGAAGTACTACGCAACATATCATATTGAACGCGGAGCAACCGGTTACGGTCATTCGGGACGACCAATAGACACAGCTACGACGCCACCCATCGCAGTCACCCTTCGACCACTGCGCTGACCCCAGTTTCTACCTTCCAGTTGGCCACGTACGGCAGTCGCTGGCTGTCCTATGTTACCTGTGTTCTATTCTATTGTGATTGTTTACTATAGACGTACTCCCAACGCGTTTATTACCACGTCTCCTGGTAGGGTATGTACGGATGCAACAACCACCGGGATCAGCCGCGCTGTTCGTAGCTTCGCTGCCCGATCCGAAGACCTCCGACAACGTGAACTACAATCCATCGTTCGATCAGCTCCGGGACTACTCGTCGAATCTGGAAACGACCATTGAGTTCGGCTCACCATCATACGTGAGCCAGGAGCGTTCGCGGAACGCCGAAAAAACGAAAAACACCATCGACCACGAGTTCGACGACGCCGATTCCGAACTCGTCGACGACATGCTCTCAGACATCCGCAACAGGGAGCTTGTGTGCCTCGATCGGCAGATGGGACGATACCCCGACAACACCTACGTCTGCCGGTACTACGTCCCCAAAGCCCACAGCCGGATCGCGTTGGGTTGGGCAAAGCTCTTTGAACCGGTCGAAGACAATCGCGAGCCGGACTTCTATACAGTTCAGCTTCCGGACTGGAATGAGGTTGCGGTTCGCATCTTTCCCGAGGACGGATTCACCGCCGTCGCCGGGAGCGATTACACTGGCGAGGCCAAGAAGTCGTACCTCAGGTTGTTCATGTACTACGCAAAACAGCAGGGCGGACTCGGCCTCCACGCAGGAAGCAAGCGTGTTACACTGGAAACTGACAACGGGCTCAATACCGTTGGGCAGCTGTTTCTCGGTCTCTCGGGAACCGGAAAATCCACGCTAACTGCCCACGGACTGTGGCTCGACGAGCCCGAAGACGCGACAATGCTCCAGGACGATGTCTGTGCACTGCTCCCCGACGGGACCGTCGCTGGCAGCGAAGGACAGGGACTGTTCGTCAAAACCCACGGTCTCGACAGCGAGACCGAACCCGCGATGTACGACGCGACGACCGCCGAGTCGGCGAACGTTTAGTTGCGAACGACAGAAAACGTTCACGAGTTGCTCCTAACTGATAGAAGATTAAAATGAAGGGAAAGTATTCAAACTAAAAAGTACACACGAGCGAAACCCCGACGTTCACGTCAGGTGAGGATGTCACACTGAACGTCTCTATTTGATAGGACAATCAGTAGTTCTACTGTGCCTTTCATTTTCGGAAACTCGGTGAGAGCATCCTGATCGGCATTCGGTATTGAACTATCTCTGCTCAGTGTCAAATCCCGTATTTGTTTACTTCCAATCCGTTAAATGTTGAATGTGTAAAGTTTTATATCATTTGTCACTGAATGGGTGGGATATGGAACGTAGACAATTGGTTGCTGGCATTGGGACATTCACATTGGTCGGATTAGCTGGCTGTGCAGATACAGGAGACGAAGATGGCCCTGGAGACGAGGGTATGGAAGACGAAGAACCAGATGTTGATGAAGACGAATCCGTGGATACAGAAGAGGATACTGACGACCAAGAGGAACAAGAAGAGGAAGACCCTGAAGAGGTAGACGAAGGCGACGGTGGTGAAGGCTTCCAAGTACGAATTATCTATGATGGTGAATGGTCAGGGGCTGCTGGTGCAGAAGGGAGTACAAGTAGTATCCAAGGTGAGGGTGAAGAAACAATAGATATCGATGACGATGATGCTATGATCATCTCTGCAAATGCGCAGAAGCAAGATGATTCGGACGATGAACTCACAATACAAATATTGGAGGGAGGTGAAGTCGTTGCTGAGGAATCAACAACAGCTGAGTTCGGGGTTGCTCAAGTGACTTACGACACGTTCTAGTTATCAGCCATTGCTGTTTTTGCTTGTTCAGTTAAATCGCTCGGTTGGAGATTCGGGGGTGGTCAAATCCACATTCTGTGGGTGCATCATGTCAAATTCAGGTCCTCCACAACCGTTCCTGACGAATCTTGACGTTGACGACGAGATTGCACTGGACCGTCGCTGGGCGCGCGAGCAGATAGAGCAGTACAGCAACCGCGCAGCCATTGAGAACTCGTACTCCTCCATCAAAAAGTGCGCAGCATGGACTTCTTCGAAACAGTTCAAAGTCAGGTGGTTCCACTTCGCGTTCGGGTGTCTTGTCTACAACATGTGGTTGCTCGTTGATTTCTTGACGCAAGAGCGTATTGGCGTGATTGAGACACGGAAGAAGCCGAGAATCACGTTGTCACGGTTTCTGAACTGGTTGGAGGACGAGTTCGGTAAACTCCTGTAGCACCCGTTCCGGGTCAGCCCTCGGTAGTCACAACTTTCTTTTTGCAACATATTTTCACCAACTATATCCAAGAATCATATTTAACGCTGATTTTTCGATCAGGAAGTAGTTGCTTGGCGGTTGATTCAGGTTAGAATCTCACCGAAATCTGGAAAATCCGTGAACGTTTTCGGGCGGATTCGCAGCGATACAGCCACGTTAAGTTACGAACGACACGAAACGTTCACGAGTTTGTTTCTCGATGTTTGTTGTCAGAATAATAATTCCACTATTATCTGAATGAAACCGTGTTATTATATTTCTCAGTTCAAAATTTCGTGATATA